>Ga0247823_10001322_pt1 | contig 20677 bp, 15 predicted proteins | sample 13C_PalmiticAcid_2_FD_192426 | JGI IMG/M metagenome (GOLD analysis project Ga0247823, IMG submission 192426) | Soil microbial communities from agricultural site in Penn Yan, New York, United States - 13C_PalmiticAcid_Day30 | ecosystem: Environmental > Terrestrial > Soil > Agricultural land... | reverse complement strand
CTACAGGATGCCCGACGGCGGCCTCGGTCAGGGCATTGCCCATGCCGTCGGTGAGCGAGACCATATGCGCGATCGCGTCGATCACCGGCGGTGGTGCGGCGACATAGCCGATGCGTAGCGCCGGCAGCAGCAGCTTCGACATCGAGCCGACATAGATGACGTGCCCCGGGCCATAGCCGGCCATCGGCAGCAGCGGCTGCGATTCGAAATGGAATTCGTGGTCGTAATCGTCCTCGATGATCGCGAAGCCGAACTGGTGCGACAGCTCGAGCAGGCGGAGGCGGCGCTCAGGGCGGAGCGAGACGGTGGTGGGGAACTGGTGGTGCGGGGTCACGAACACCGCGCGCACCGCGTTGCGGCGGCAGGCATGCTCGACCGCGTCGATATCGATCCCGTCCTCGTCCAGCCCAACCGCGACGATATTGGCGCCGAGCGCACGGAAGGCGGCGACCGCGGGCTCATAGGTCAGCGCCTCGACGATGACCGTGTCGCCGGGGCGCACCAGCACCTGCGCGGCGAGGAAGATGCCGTTCTGGCTGCCGCGGGTGATGCAGATATTCTCGGCGGTGACGGGCAGGCCGCGCTGGCTCTTGAGCATCGTCGCGACGCTCTCGCGCAGGGCCGGGGTGCCGCGCGGATTGCCGTACTGGAAGCGATTCTCGCGCGAGGCGCGGTGCGCCGCCGAGCGATAGGCGCGGGCAAGCAGATCGGCCGGGAATAGGCGGCCGTCGGGCGCGCCCTCGTCGAGCTTGAGCCCGGGGCCGGAGGGCAGTGCAAGCGGGCGTTGGGGCGGAGCCGCGAACCGGTAATCGACCGGCACGTTGCTCATCGTCGCCTCGGCCTCGGTCCGCTGCTTGTTCGCGGGTTCGGGCAATGAGGCGGAGACCATCGTGCCGCGCGTGCCCGCCGAATCGAGCCAGCCCTGGGCGATCAGATCCTCGTACGCCAGCACCACGGTCTTGCGATTGACGCCGAGTATCTGCGCCAGCTCGCGGCTTGAGGGGAGATAGGTGCCCGAGGTGAGCCGTCCGCGTTCGATGTCGCGAATCAGCGCCTGGATGATCTGCATGTAGATCGGAACGTCGCGCGCGGGATCGATTCGCTCTCCCAGGCTGACCTGCCACGGACGCAGCATTGGACCGGTTCCTTCCATCATTGAAATACGCGATGGGGGCCAAGGCTAGCGCGACAAATCGGCGCTGGCAACGCCCGGCTGGACCCCGATGCTTTTCGGTCTTGGTGCTTGTCGCTCCCCGAACACTGGGGAAGAAGGGGGCCATCAATCACAGGCGTCAGGACAGATGGACGGGGCTGAAGCAAGCACGAGCGTAGTAGAAACGCAGGAAAACCGGCCGCTGTTCGAGCGATTCGGTGACGCGGACGTGCGTGCGCTGATCGAGGAATTCCCGCTCGCCTGGGTGTGCGGCGGTGGGGCAGGGGCGCTGGAGGCGAGCCTGTTGCCGTTGATCGGCGTCTATGACGAACAGGGCAGGCTGATCGAGCTGATCGGGCATCTGATGCGGTCCAACCCGCTCCACGCCGCGCTGGTCGAAGACCCACGCGCGACGATCCTGTTCAGCGGCCCCAACGCCTATGTCAGTCCCGAGCATGCCGGACGCCGTGACTGGGCGCCGACCTGGAATTACGCGCAGGTGAAGGTCTCGACAGAGATCAGGTTTGACGAGGCACTGACGGAGTATTCGCTCAAGGTGCTGATCGACGCGATGGAGGCCGGCCGCGCCGAGCCCTGGGGCGTCGAGGAGCTGGGGCCGCGCTATCAGGGCATGCTGACGCGGATCATCGGTTTCCGTGCGCGTGTCACGGGGCTTTCGGGCAAGTTCAAGCTGGGGCAGGACGAGGACGGCGCGACGCTGCACGCGATCCTGGGGGCGCTGCCCGATGCGGAAAGCGTGGCGTGGATGAAAAGGTTCAACGGGGGGCGTTGAGATGAAGATGGGGGTGCGGTTCGGCTCGGCGATTGCGGCGGTGGCATTGCTGGCCGCGCCGGGGGCGGCGCAGGTGCGGCCTGCACCCTGGCAGGAAGACCCGTTCCCGAGCCGTTATCGTCCCGCACCGCCCGATGACATGCTGCTGCGCGGGGCGACGGTCCTCGACGGCGCGGGCGGACGGATCGAGGGCGGCGACGTGCTGGTGCGCGGCGGCAAGATCGTCGCGGTGGGCAAGGCGCTGGCCAATCCCGGGGTACGCGAAGTGGATGCCAAGGGCCGCTGGGTCACGCCGGGGGTGATCGACGTGCACACGCACAACGGCACCTTCGTCGTGCCGCTGACCGATATCGACCGTGAGGCGAGCGATGTCGCCGAAGTCAGCAGCCCGAACGGCGCTGACACCTGGATCGAGACTGCGGTCAATCCGCAGGACATGGGGTTCGACCGCGGCCTGATGAACGGCGTGACGACGATGCAGATCCTGCCCGGATCGACGCCGATCTTTGCCGGGCGATCGGTGGTGGTGAAGCCGGTGCGCGGCGCGACCGTGTGGGACATGAAGGTCTCCGGCAACGCGCAGGGCTTCAAGATGGCGTGCGGCGAGAACCCCAAGAGCTGGGGTGCCGACGACGACAATGAAGGGCCGACCAGCCGGCAGGGCGTGATCGCGTACATGCGGCAGGCGTTCCTCGATGCGCAGGCCTATGGCCGCGAGCGCGCCGCCGGCAAAATGGGGCGTGACCTCAAGAAGGAAGCGCTGCTCGGCATCATAGCGGGCGACATCCGCGTCAACCTGCACTGCTACCGTGCCAACGACATCGCGTCGGTGCTGGCGGTGGCGAAGGAATTCGGCTTCCGCATCGGCGCGATCCACCACGCGACCGAGGCGTACAAGATCCCCGGCCTGCTGCGCGAGAGCGGCACCTGTGCGGCGGTATGGGCCGATTGGTGGGGCTTCAAGATTGAGGCGCAGGACGCGGTGCGCGCCGAAGCGCCTTTGCTCGAGCGCGCGGGCGTCTGCGTGATGATGCATTCGGATTCGGCGGCGGATGGCCAGCGGCTCAACATCACCGCGGCCAAGGCGGCGGCCGCGGGGCGGCGCATCGGGATCGAGACCCCGCCCGAGACGATGATCAAATGGACCACCAGCAACCCGGCGAAGCTGCTGGGGCTGGCGGGCCGCGTAGGCACGCTGAAGGCAGGCTATCAGGCGGACCTGGTGCTGTGGTCGGGCGATCCGTTCAGCATCTACACCAAGGCCGATCTGGTGCTGATCGACGGTGCCGTGGCGTGGGACCGGTCGAAGCCGCCCGCTGCACCGGTATCGGATTTCGAACTGGGACGGGGAGGCGTGCGATGATCAGGACGATCGCAATGCTGCTGGCGCTCACCGCCACGCCCGCCGCCGCGCAGACCATTGCCGTCACCCATGCCGAGGCGTGGACGATGGAATCGGGCGAGCCGGTCAAGGATGCCACTATCGTCATCGAGAACGGCAAGATCGTCTCGGTCACGCCGGGCGGCGGGGTGCCGGAGGGCGTGCGCGTGATCGATGCGCGCGGCAAGCCGGTAACGCCGGGGCTGATGAACGGCGCGACGCAGGTCGGGCTGATCGAAACCGCGTCGGCAGACACGCGCGATCAGGGATCGGCGGACGAGCGCAATGCCGGCTTCGATCCGTCGCGCGCGCTCAACGGCAATTCGACCTTGGTCAGCCTAATCCGCGCCGACGGGATTACCCGGGCGCTGATTTATCCCTCGCCGTCGCGGATCCCGGTGTTCGCGGGCGAGCCGGCGATCGCGCGGTTCCGCGAGGGTGTCGATATCCTGGGTGAGCGTGAGGTGGCGGTCTATGCCGTGATCGGCGGCGGGGCCTGGGACCGGGTCGGATCGCGCGCACAGCAATGGGCGGTGCTGCGCAAGGCGCTGGGCGATGCGAAGCGCGCAATGGCGGCGCGCGATGCCGGGGACGGCAAGAAGCGCGACCACCGCGGTCCGCCGCCGGGGCGCGGTCGCCGAGCGGGCGAGGAGCTGATCCGCGGCGTGATCGTGGGCGAGACGCCGCTGGCGATCCACACCAATCGCGAGTCCGACATTCGGGAGGCGATCCGGCTGGCCAGCGAGTTCGGCATCCGCGTGATCATCGTCGAAGGCGCGCAGGCCTGGCGCGCAGCCGAGCAGCTTGCCGCGGCGAAGATCCCGGTGGTGCTCGATCCTTCGACCAACCTGCCCGGCGGCTTCGACGAATTGGGTGCGCGGCAGGACAATGCTGCGATCCTGACGCGGGCAGGGGTGAAGGTCGCCTTCGGCCTTGCGGGCGGGCGAATCCACTCGAACTACAATGCCGGGATGGCGCTGCGTGAGGGCGCCGGGATCGCGGTGGCGAACGGCCTGTCCTATGCCGAGGCACTGCGTGCGGTGACGGTCAATCCGCTGAGCATCTGGAGCAAGGGCGGCGGCACCCTGACCGCCGGTGCCGATGCCGATCTGGTGGTGTGGGACGGCGATCCGCTGGAGCCATCGACCAACGTGACGGCTGTGATCATCGAGGGACGTCAGCTATCGGCGCGTTCGCGGCAAGACCTGCTTGCCGAACGCTACAAGGATGTGCGCTGATGGACGTGTTGCTGGTCGGGTGCGGACGGATGGGCGGCGCGATGGCGCGCGGCTGGAAGGGCGCGCATCGCGTGCTGGTGTTCGATCCGATGGCGGCGGAGCTGCCGGAGGGCGCGGAGCGGGTGGACTCGCTCGACGATGTCGAGGCCGGTGGCGAGATGGCGGTGGTGCTGGCGGTTAAGCCGCAGGTGTTTCCCTCGATCGGAGAATCGCTGCGGCCGCTGGCGCGGGCCGACGCGCTGTTCGTGTCGATCATGGCCGGGATCACGCTGCAGGGGCTGAATGATGCGCTGGGCAGCGGGCGCACGGTGCGGACCATGCCCAACACCCCCGCGGCGATTGGGCAGGGGATCACCGCCGCGGTCGCCGGGCGCGATGTGCGGATGAACGACTTTGCAACGGTCAATGAGCTGCTCGGCCCGACCGGACAGGTCGTGTGGATCGACGATGAAGCGCAGATCGATGCGGTGACGGCGGTATCGGGCAGCGGCCCGGCCTATTTCTTCCGCTTCACCGAGGCGCTGGCCAAAGCGGGCGCCGAGGAAGGGCTGCCGTCCGAGCTGGCGATGCAGCTGGCGCGCGCGACCTTTACCGGTGCGGCGGCGCTGGCGGGCGCGGACGCGGCCGAACTGGCGGAGCTGCGGCGGCAGGTGACCAGCCCCGGCGGCACGACCGCTGCTGGTCTTGGTCAGATGGATGAGAGTGATGCGATCGACCGGCTTGTCCGGAAGGTCGTCGAAGCGGCGGCGGCGCGTTCGCGCGAGCTGGCCGGATAGCGAAGCTGCGGGGACAGCCCCGCGCAGGAGAGGAATGATGACCCGGATTCCCGGAATGATCGGCGTGCCCGCGGACGGGGACGCCCCCCTCGACACGCGTCCGGCGCACACCGTGCCGCTGGACCGCAAAACGCGCGCGCGGGCCGCGGTGGCGGGATCGGTCGGCAATCTGATCGAGTGGTATGATTTCTACGCCTATGCCTACACGGCGCTGTACTTTGCCTCGGCCTTCTTCCCGGCGGGGGACCGGACGGCGCAGCTGCTCAACGTCGCCGCGATCTATGCCGCGGGGTTCCTGATCCGGCCGCTCGGCGGCTGGTTCTTCGGACGCTATGCCGACCGCCACGGGCGGCGCGCGGCGATGGTCGCGTCGGTGGTGCTGATGGGCGTGGGGTCGCTGCTCGTCGGGATATTGCCGACCTATGCCACGATCGGCGCGGCGGCCCCGGCGCTGTTGCTGGTCGCGCGGCTGATGCAGGGCTTTTCCACCGGCGGGCAATATGGAGCGGCGGCGACCTACCTGAGCGAGATCGCCGAGCCGGGGAAGCGTGGCTTCTATGCCTCATTCCAGTTCGTCACCTTGATCGGCGGGCAGTTGTTCGCGCTGCTGGTGGTGTTCACGCTGCAATCGACGATGAGCGAGGACGCGATCCGCGAATGGGGCTGGCGGCTGCCGTTCATCCTCGGCGCGGTGCTGGCCGGCGTGTTCATCCTGTTCCGCGACGTGATGCACGAGACCGCCGAGCCCACGGGCAAGGACGGGGATGCGGGGTCGCTCAAGACGCTGTTCCAGCACCCGCGTGCGATGTTCGTGGTGATGGCGCTGAGCGCAGCGGGGGCGGTGACGCTCTACACTTTCACCACGTACATGCAGAAATACCTCGTCAACACCGCCGGGATGGACGTGGCGAGCGCGAGTCGGACGATGCTGATCGTCACCTTCGCCTTCCTGCTGCTCCAGCCGGTGCTCGGCACGCTGTCGGACCGGATCGGGCGGCGCACCAATCTGCTGATCTTCAGTGGCGGGATGACGCTGTTCGCGGTGCCGTTGCTCGGGGCGATCGGGGAGGCGCAGACGATGTGGAGCGCGGGGCTGCTGGTGTTCGCGTCGCTGGCGATCCTCAGCTTCTACACCTCGGTCTCCGGCCTGTTCAAAGCCGAGCTGTTCCCGGCGCATGTCCGCGCGCTGGGCGTTGGCCTGGGGCATGCCATCGCCTCGGCGATCTTTGGCGGCACTGCCGAATGGGCGGCGCTGATGCTCAAGCAGGCGGGGCATGAGGGACTGTTCGCCTGGTATGTCTCGGCCGTCTGTGCGGTCGCCTTCGTGGTGGCGTGGCGGATGCGCGAGCCGCGGGCGCATGGCCATCTGCACTGATCCAACACGGAGCTGGTTTGATGAAGCTTTTCCATGCCGCACTGACGGCGGCGTTGCTCTGCGGGAGCGCCGCGGCGCAGCAGGCCGAACCGTTGCCCTACCGCATGACGGGGAGCGTGACGCTGCCCAGCACCGATACCGGATGGGACTATGTGAAGTTCGAGCCCGGCGGTGCGCGGCTGTTCATGGCGCGATTGAAGGACGGGCTGACCGTCTATGACGTCGATCGCGGGCAGGCAGTCGCGACGCTGCCCAATTCGGCAGGCGCGAACGGGCCGGTGCTGCTGCCGCAATTCGACCGCGGCTATGTCGCGATGGACGACGGGTCGCTGCTGAGCTTCCATCTCAAGACGTTGAAGCCGATCGCACGGACGAAGCTGGCCGAGGATGGCGGGCTGAACAGCGGGACGTTCGATCCCGCGACCGGGCAGCTGCACATCATCACGGGTACGCGTGATCGGGAATCGACCTGGTTCAGCATCGATGCGGCGAGCGGCAGGCTGATCCGCAGCACGCGCTTTGCCTTCCGCAAGATGGACGACCCCGCCGCCGACGGGCAGGGCAGCCTCTATGCTCCGGCGCGGCTGGACGGGATCGTGCTCAAGCTGGATTCGCGTACCCTCGCCGAACAGGCGCGCTGGGACGTCGGCTGCAACGTGTCGAAGATGAAGTATCTCAAGGACAGCCGGCGGCTGCTTGCCGCGTGCGTCGGCGATCGGCCGAGCGTGTTCATCCTCGATCCTGCGAGCGGCACGGTCACGGCGCGCGTCGCGATCGGCAAGGGGCTGGACGCGCTGGTGATCGACGACCAGCGCAAGCGCATCGTCAGCAGCAATGGCGATGGGACCATGACCGTGATCGCGCATGAAGGCCCGGACGCGCTGCGCCACGTTGCGACCGTGCGCACGCGGCCGGGCGGGCGGATGATGGATTTGGATCATCGTACCGGGCGGCTCTATCTGGTCAGCGCCGACAGCACCGAGTTTGCGGGCGCGCCGGGGGTAAACCGCTATCACCCGGACAGCTTCCGCGTGGAAACCTGGCAGCCGGACTGACCGCTGGCTGCCGCAAAAAGGGCGGAACTGGCCCGTTGCGGGCGGGAAGGTGCAGGATAGGCTTGGCCAGTCAGGGGGCTTGGGTATGAAGCGGGCGTTGCTGGGACTGGTGTCGATGATCGCGCTTACAGCGCCGGTCCTTGCGAAGGATGCGCTGCCGATGACCGAGCGGCGGACGTTGAGCTACGAGGTGTCGAGCGGCACTTTCATGTCGCTCGCGGTCTCGCCCGACGGCAAGACGATCCTGTTCGACATGCTGGGCGAACTCTATGCGATGCCGGCGAGCGGCGGACGCGCGGTGCCGATCGCGCAGGGCATCGCGTTCGAGGTGCAGCCGGTATTCTCCCCCGACGGCAAGTGGATCGCCTATGTCAGCGACCGTTCGGGCGGCGACAATGTCTGGATCGCGCGCGCGGACGGGAGCGAGGCGCGGCGGATCACCGACGAGGATGACGGTGCGGTGCGCACCTCGCCCGAATGGAGCGCGGACGGCAGGCATGTCTATGTCAGCCGGGTGCGGATCCGCTGGGACCGCTACGAGCTGTGGAAGCATCCGGTCGACGGCGGGCCGGGCGAGCTGGTCGCGCCGGCGAAGTTGAAGCCCGATGCGCCGCGCACGGCGTGGCAGAGCACGCTCGGCGCGGCGGCGTCGAGGGACGGCAAGTGGCTCTATTTCGCGCGGCGGGTGGGCGACCTGTCGTTCGACGAGCCGGTCGCGTGGACGATCGTGCGGCGGAACCTCGCGACCGGTGCCGAGGAGATGGTGATCGGCAGCTCGGGCGGGCGCGAGGCGGGGGGCGAGACTTTCTTCCGCCCGGCGATTTCGCCTGACGGCAGACTGCTCGCCTATGCCACGCGGCGGATGGCGGAGACGCGGTTGCGGGTGCGCGACCTGGCTACCGGGGTCGATCGCGACCTGGGTCCGGCGCCGCTCGACCTGATGAACGGCGCGGCGTGGCTGGACCTGATCCCGCGCTACAGCTTCACGCCGGACGGCAAGGCGATCCTGATCGCCGTGAACGGCAGGATCGAGCGGCGGCCGGTCGACGGATCGGCCGTGGCGCGGATTCCGTTCACGGCGAAGCTCGACCTGGAGGTCGGGCCGGGGACGCGGATCGGTTTTCGCGAGGAGAGCGGCGCGGTACGCGCGAAGCTGCCGCAGGGGACGACGCCGTCGTCCGACGGCAAGCGCGTGGCGTTTGCGGCGCTGGGGAGCGTCTATGTGCAGGCGCTGGATGGCGGCACGGCGGTGCGGCTGCCGATTGCGGGCGACCCGCCGTCGCTGCCGGGCTGGAGCCCGGACGGCAAGCGCATCGCCTATGTGACGTGGAGCGAAGGGGCGGGCGGAGCGGTGTGGAGCATCGCCGCCGACGGATCGGGCAAGCCGGTCAAGCTGAGCGAGGTCTCCGCCTTCTACACCCACCCGGCCTTCACGCCGGACGGCAAGGCGATCCTTGCGGTGCGGTCCCCGGCGGCGGCGCGGCAGCAGACCAGCTTCGAGTTCGGGACGGTGCGGCAGGCAGAGCTGGTGGCGATTCCGGCCGGCGGCGGGCCGGCGCGGGTGGTGACCAGCGGGCGGCTGGGACAGAAGCCGCATTTCGTCAGCGGGCAGCCGGGCACCACCTATCTGATGAGCGACGACGGGCTGGCGGCGGTGGACCTCTTGTCGGGCGCGAAACGGCGTGTCGCGATGGTCAAGGCGCAGGGCTATTATTTCACCGACGCGCCGGCGACCGCCGACGACATGCGGATCAGCGCCGACGGCAAATGGATCGCGGCGCAGACCAGCGAGCAGCTCTATGTCGTGCCGGTCCCGAGCGATCCGACGATCGAGATCGACCTGACGGTGGTGGGCAACCCCGGGCGGCGCGTGACCGATATGGGCGCCGACTATTTCGACTGGCGTGGCGATGGGAGTCTGATCTGGTCGGTCGGGAATTTCGTGCAGGTGCTGCCCGATGCGGGCGCGCCGGTGCCGAAGACCCATGTCGAGCTGATCGCCGAACTGCCGCGCGCGACGCCTGCAGGTAGCGTGCTGCTGCGTGGCGCGCGGGCGCTGACGATGGCAGGCGGAGCGGGCGCTGGCGGGGACACCGTGATCGAGGATGCGGACATCCTCGTCACTCGCGACCGCATCGCCGCGATCGGGCCGCGCGGGAGCTTCGCCGTGCCCGCCGGGACGCCGGTGCGCGAGCTGGGCGGCAAGACCGTCGCGCCCGGCCTGATCGACGATCACGATCATATCGGCGGGGTGCGGCGCAACGTCCTGTCCTACGAGGAATGGGGGCTGCGCGCGCGGCTGGCTTATGGCGTGACGACGTCCTTCGATCCCTCGACCCTGGGGATCGATCAGGTCGCGTATCAGGACCTGATCGATACCGGGCTGATCGTCGGGCCCAGGCTGCGTTCGACCGGGCCTGCGCTGTTCTCCAAGGAGCGGATCACCTCGCTCGATGAGGCGCGCGCGATCCTGCGGCGCTATCGCGAAGCCTGGGGCCTGCGCAACATCAAGCAGTATCGCGGCGAGAGCCGCACGGTGCGGCAATGGATCGCGATGGCTGCGCGCGAGCAGGGCATCGTCCCGACCACCGAGGGCAGCCACAATCCCAAGCTGATCCTGACCCAGATCCTCGACGGCTATGCCGGGAACGAACATGCGCTGCCGATCGCGCCGCTGCAGGAGGATGTGCTCAAGCTCTACGCGCTTACCCGCACCAGCTATGTCTCGACCCTGCTGATCAATACCAGCGGCCCCGCGGGGCGGCATTATTATGTCGCGAAATATGATCCGGCGCTGGATGCGAAGGTGAAGCGTTTCTGGCCGCCCTCCGCGATCGCGCACAAGCTGGCACATCGCGACTGGGGTTCGCTCGACGCCTCGCGCATGCCGGCGCTGGCGGCGGACGCGAAGCGGCTGGCGGACGCGGGCGCGCTGGTCGGGATGGGGTCGCATGGCGACGAGCCGGGGATCGGCATCCACTATGAGATGGAGGCGCACACGCTGGGCGGGATGACGCCGATGGCGGTACTGCACGCGGCGACCGCGGGCGCGGCGGAGACGATCGGGCGCTTGCAGGACATGGGGACGCTGGAGGCGGGCAAATATGCCGATCTGGTGGTGTTCGACCGCGATCCGCTGGCGGATATCCGCAACACGCGATCGGTGAGCCTGGTGATGCGCGGTGGACAGCTGTTCGATGCGGAGACGCTCGACGAACTCTGGCCGGTGGAACGGAAGCTGCCCGCGCCCTGGTTCGCCCAGAGCAAGGACGCGCAATGGCTGCCGGTGAAATGACGCTCGACCCGGAGATCGCGGCGTTCCTGACCGAGATGAAGACGCGCTGGGCGCAGCATCCACCGTTCGAGACGCTCGACTTTCCCGATCAGCGCGCGGTGTGCGAGGCGGTGCGCGCGCGCTGGGCCGAGGGCGGGCCGGAGATGGCGCGGACGATCGAACGCGTGTTCGATCCGGGCGCGGGCAAGCTGCATGTTCGGGTCTATTTCCCGGAGGGCGTGACCGAGCCGGCGCCGGCTTTGGTGTATCTGCATGGCGGCGGGTTCACGCTTTTCTCGATCGATACGCATGACCGGCTGATGCGCGAATATGCCGCCGCAGGCGGGTTCGCGGTGATCGGGGTCGATTACCCGCTGTCGCCCGAGCATAAATATCCCGAAGCGCTCGACCGGATCGAGGCGCTGATGCTGTGGCTGAAGGCACATGGCGGCGAGCTGGGGATCGATCCCGGGCGGCTGGCGATGGGTGGGGATTCCGCGGGCGCGAACCTGTCCTTTGCCACTGCGCTGCGGCTGCGCGACCGGGGCGAGGGCCGGCTGATCCGGGCGATCCTGTCCAACTATGGCTATTTCGCCACCACCGTATCCGACGCGGCGGAGGCGGCGTTCGGCGGGCCGGGGTCGATCATGGATCGCGCCGAGGCGGTGGCCTATTATGCCAATTACCTGATCGACTTCGACCGAGATCGCAGCGATCCGCTGGCCTGTCCGTTGCTTGCCGATCTTGCGGGACTTCCGCCGGTGCTGCTGGTCGTTCCCGAATGCGATCTGCTGACCGAACAGTCGCTGGCGATGGAGGCGCGGCTGCGCGTTGCGGGGGTGGAGGCCGGGGCGATCGTCTATCCCGGGGCGACGCACAGCTTCCTCGAGGCGATGTCGATCGCGGCAGTGGCGCGCAAGGGGATCGCCGACGGTGCGGCGTTCGTGGCGGAGTGGCTCAGCCGCTAGCGACGCCGCTGGAGATCAGCGCCTCGATCTCTTCCGCGCGGAAGCCGCATTCGGCGAGCACCGCGCGGCTGTCCGAACCGAGCCCGCGAGGCGCGGTGTCGGGTGCGGTTTCCAGTCCTTCGAACCGTACCGGCTGGGGGAGCGCGCGGACTACGCCCTCGGGATAGCCGGCGGGCACGTCGAAGAAGCCGATTTCGGTCAGATGCGGGTCGGTGAGCAGATCGTCGATCCCGCTGACCCTGGAGCAGGGGACGTCGCGCGCCTCGAGCGCGACGATCCAGTCGCCGGTGGTCCTCGCGGGAAGGGCTGCCGCGACCAGCGCGTAGAGCTCGCCGATGCGCGCCTGTCGCTGGCGGGGATCGGTGAACCAGTCCTGGGCGATCACATCCTCGCGACCGGTTTCGGTGAGGAAGGCGCGCCATTGGCGGTCGGTATAGGGCAGGACCGCGATCCAGCCGTCGGCGGTGCGGAACGGGCGGCGGTCGGGAGAGAGCAGACGGGGGTAGCCGGTCTTGCCGTCGTCCGCGAAGGTGGCGCCCGCGAGATGCTCGTTGAGCAGGAAGGCGGCGAGCGCCTCGAACATCGGGACCTCAACCTGGATCGGGCCTTCCCGGCCCTTGGCGCGCGCGACCAGGGCGGCGAGGATGCCGTAGACGGCGTGCAGCGCGGCCACCTTGTCGGCAAGGATCGTCGGCACGAAGCGCGGGTCGTCGCCGGTGGCGGTGGCGAGGCCCGCAATGCCGCTCGCCGCCTGAATGATGTCGTCGAACGCCGGGCGGTCGCGATACGGACCGCGCTGGCCGAAGCCGATCGCAGCGCAATGGATGATGCGCGGGTTGATCGCCGCGACCGTATCGAAGCCGAGACCGAGCCGCTCCGCCGCATCGACGCGCATATTGTGGAGGAGGACGTCCGCGGTGCCGATCAGCCGGGCGAGCGCGGCGCGACCCTCAGGCGCCTTGAGGTCGAGCGCGAGCATCCGCTTGTTGCGGTTGTTGTTGACGAAGAGCGCGCCGCCGCCAGTGCCCGACGGGTGAGCGTTGCGGGCGATGTCGCCTTCCAGAGGCTCGACCTTGATCACCTCGGCGCCAAGGTCGGCGAGGATCTGCCCCGCATAAGGGCCGAGCACCACTGCGCCCACCTCGACGACCCGAATCCCCTCCAGCAGCGGCAGCATTACCCGTCTCTCCTTCTTGACATCAATTCCTATACAGAGACAAATAAGTCCACAAATAGAAATTTAATGGAGTCGGGATGTTCGACGGGTTTGCGTTCGACAGGCTGTTCATCGGCGGGGAATGGGTGGCGCCGATCGATGGCGGCGTGCGGCCGAGCATCGATCCGGCGACGGGTGAACCCTGGGGCGATGTTGCCTATGGCGGCGCGGCGGATATCGACCGTGCGGTGGCGGCGGCGAAGGCGGCGTTCGAGGGCCCTTGGCGCAAAATGCCGCCCTGGGAGCGCGCGGCGCTGTTGCGGAAGTTCGCCGATCTCTACGCGACGCAGGTGAATGCGCTGGCGGAGATCGAGACGCGCGACAATGGCCGGGCGGTGCGGGAATCGCGCGGCGATATCGGGCTGCACGGCCAATATTATCACTGGTTCGCCTCCCTCGCCGACAAATTGGGCGGGCGGACGATCCCGATGGACGACAGCGTCCACGCCTTCACGACACGGCATCCCGTCGGCGTGGTCGGCGCGATCACGCCGTGGAACGTGCCGATGATGGCGGCGGCGTGGAAGCTTGGGCCGGCATTGGCGGCGGGATGTACCGTCGTGCTCAAGCCCGCGGAATCGACCCCGGCGTCGTCGCTGGCGCTGGCGAAACTGTTCGAGGCGGCGGGCTTCCCGCCGGGCGTGATCAACGTTGTCCCGGGTGATGGCACGGTCGCGGGCGCACGGTTGGTTGCGCATCCCGATGTGGCGAAGATCAGCTTCACCGGCGAGGGATCGACCGCGAAGACGATCCTCAAGACGGGAGCAGACACGCTGACGCGCTGCACCTTCGAGCTGGGCGGCAAGGCGCCGCACATCATCTTTGCCGACGCGGACATCGAGAACGCGCTCAATGCGGCGACCGGATCGGCCTGGGCATTGTGCGGGCAGAGCTGCGCGCTGGGATCCCGCGTGCTGGTCGAGCGGCCGGTCTATGATCGCGTGGTCGAGGCATTCCGCGCGCGGGCAGGGCGGGTGCGGGTGGGCATGCCGCTCGATCCGGCGACGCATATGGGGCCGCAGGCGCATGCGCAGCAGCTCGACAAGACGCTGTCCTATGTCGGCATCGGCAAGGACGAGGGCGCCGAACTGGTCACGGGCGGCAACCGCATCGAGCGCGACGGGCTAGCGGGTGGCTATTTCGTCGAGCCGACGGTGTTCGCGGGCGTACGCGCCGATATGCGGATCGCGCAGGAGGAGATTTTCGGGCCGGTCGCGGCGATCCTCCCGTTCGACGGCGAGGACGAGGCGGTCGCGATCGCCAACTCCACGCCCTATGGCCTCGCCGCCGGCCTGTGGTCGGGCGACACCGGACGCGCGCATCGCGTGGCGGCGCGGATCGAGGCCGGCATGGTCTGGGTCAACACCTATCGCTACATCCGCTGGTCCACCCCCTATGGCGGGGTGAAGGCGAGCGGCTGGGGCCGCGAGAACGGGATCGAGGGCCTCGATCCGTTCCTTGAGACCAAGACCACGATCATCTCAACCACGGGGAAATTCCCCGATCCCTTCGCTGCTTGAGGAAGTAGATATGCGTTTGAACGGCAAGCTCGCCATCGTCACCGCCGCCGCATCGGGCATGGGCCGCGCGGGGGTCGAACGCTTTGTGCGCGAGGGCGCGAAGGTGGCGGCGATCGACGTCAATCCGGAAGCGTTGAACGCACTCGTCGCGGAGTTCGGTGCGGACAAGGTGACGGGCATCACCGCCGACCTGCTCGATCCCGAGGACGCCAAGGGCAGCATCCACGCGGCCGCCGAGTGGCTGGGCGGGGCGGATATCCTCTGGGCGCATGCCGGGATGCCGGGGCCGGCATCGGTCGAGGATCTGGACCTCGACGCCTATCACAGGGCGATCGACCTTAACGTCACCGCGGCGGCGCTGGGGGCGGGGCAGGTCGCGCAATATATGCGCAAGCGCGGAGGCGGATCGATCATCTTCACGGCGTCGGTGTCGGGGCTGGTCGGATCGATGATGAGCCCGATCTACTCTGCGGCGAAATGGGGGGTGGTCGGGCTGACCAAGAGCCTCGCGCTTGCGCTGGCGGGGGACGGGATTCGCGTCAATGTGGTGTGCCCGGGGCTTGCCGACACGCCGATGAAGACCGGCTTCACCGGGCGCAGCGGCGATCCGGCCGAAGCGGCGGCGAACGAGGCAAAGCTGATCGCGAATGTGCCGATGGGTCGGCTGGTCCAGGCTGGGGAGATTGCCGATGCGGCATTATGGCTGGCGTCCGACGAGGCGAGCTTCGTCACCGGCGTGGCATTGCCGGTCGATGGCGGCTTCACGGCGCGTTGAGCATGGCGCGGCGCCCGGAGATGCGAGCTGCTTCCCCAGGCATGGCGCTTGCGTCATATGAGCGGCATGAACACTGTCCGTCAGGCCGCCAACGCGCTCGAAGTGCTGGAGTATTTCGCGCGCCGCCTGCGCCCGGCGACGCCCGCGGAAATGGCCGACGATCTGGGCTGGCCGCGGTCGAGCACCTTCAAGCTGATCGGCACGCTCGCCTCGATGGGCTATCTCTACGAGCCGCGCGGACGGGGCGCCTATTATCCGAGCCCGCGCTGGCTGGTGCTGGCCGAGGCGGTGAGCGCGGCCGAGCCGCTGCCGGCGAAGTTCCAGCGGCTGGCGAAGGACCTGATGGAAGCGACCGGCGAGACGGTGGCGATCGCGGCGCCAGCGGGAATCTTCGCGACGTTCGTCGATGTCGCGGAATCGCGCCAGCCGGTGCGCTATTTCGCCAAGGTGGGCGATCGGGTGCCCATCCACGCGACCTCAGCCGGGCGGGCGCTGCTGGCGCAGATGCCGCGCGAGGAGCGCGAGAAGCTCTACCGCAAGATCGACTTCGTCGCCTATGCGCCGACCACGCCGGTGGGGCCGGACGCAGTCGAGGCGCGGCTGGCGGAAGCGGCGCAAATGGGCTGGCACCAGAGCAACACCGAATACACGCCCGATCTCGCGGGCGTGGCGATGCCGCTGCCAGGGAGCGAGCGGCGGCTGTCGGTGGTGGTGGTGGGGCCGGTGTCGCGCTGCCTCGAGCGGCGGCCGGAGATGGCGGCGATCGTCGCGAAGCACCTCGCGACGCTGGGCTAGCCCAAGCACACAGACTCAACAAAACGACCGGGCGGCCATTGCGGACCGTGGCCGGCGGGAGAGGCATATGACCAACGACCCGCGCGCGGTGATTGCCGCGGCTCCGATGCACCGGCTGCAGATCGTCGTGGTGGCACTGTGCATTGCGCTCAATGCGCTGGACGGTTTCGACGTGCTGGCGATCAGCTTCGCGGCGCCGGGGATCGCTGCCGAGTGGGGCGTGGACAAGGCGACGCTGGGCATCGTGCTGTCGATGGAGCTGCTCGGCATGGCGGCGGGGTCGGTGCTGATCGGTAATGTCGCCGACCGGATCGGGCGGCGGCCGACGATCCTTGGCTGCCTGGCGGTGATGACCGCGGGGATGTTCGCGGCGACCGTGGCGAGCGGGGTGGAGATGCTGTCGGCGGTGCGGTTCCTGACCGGGATCGGCATCGGGGGCATGCTGTCGTCGACCAGCGCGATGGTGGCGGAATTCTCGAACGACAAGCGCCGGGGGCTGAACGTGGCGCTCAATATTGCGGGCTATTCGACCGGGGCGATCCTGGGCGGGCTGGTGGCGTCGGCGCTGCTCGCCTCGACCGGGGACTGGCGGTCGGTGTTCATGCTGGGCGGGGTGGCGAGCGCAGCGATGATTCCGCTGGCGGTATTCTTCCTGCCCGAGTCGATCGAATCGCTGATCGCGCGGCGGCCGGTGGGCGCGCTGGAGAGGGTGAACCGTACGCTCGCACGGCTGGGGCATGCGGCGGTGGCGGTATTGCCCGCGCTGCCCGAAATACGGGTGAAGCCTTCGATCGCCTCGCTCTTTGCCCGCGACTATGCGCGGGTGACGATTCTGCTGACGGTCGCGTACTTCGCGCAGATCCTGTTCTTCTACTACATCCAGAAGTGGATCCCGAAGATCGTGGTCGATCTGGGGTTCGACGCGGCGCAGGCCGGGCGGGTGCTGGTCTGGGCCAATGTCGGCAACCTGACCGGTGCAGTGCTGATCGGCCTTGCCAGCCAGCGCTTCAACCTGCGGCCGCTGGTCGGCGGGGCGATGCTGGCCGGCTTCGTCGCGATCGGCGCGTTCGGAATGGCGGGGGCGGATCTGGTGCGGCTGTCGGTGACGGCTGCCATTGCCGCCTTCTTCATCAATGCCGGCGTGGTCGGACTCTATCCGATCCTCGCGCAGACCTATCCCGCGGCGTTGCGCGCGAGCGGGACCGGGTTCGTGATCGGAATGGGGCGCGGCGGATCGGCGGTCGGGCCAGTGGTCGCGGGCGCGCTGTTCGCGGGCGGGGGCAGCCTGCTGATGGTCTCGCTGACGATGGGACTGGGCGGCCTGATCGCGGCGGCAATGGTGTTCCTGCTGCCCCGGCGCGAGAGCCGCTAAAGGCTGCTGAGCAGCAGGCTCGTCTCGCTGTTGAGTACGCCTTCGATCTGGCGCACCTCGCGCAGGATGCGGTCGAAGTCGGCGAGGCTGGCGGCGGTGATCTCCGCCACCAGATCCCAGCCGCCATTGGTGGTGTGCAGCGCCGCGAGCTCCGGAAAGCCGCGCAGCCGCTTGATGATCGCGGTGGTCGAGCGGCCCTCGATCTCGATCATCATGATCGCGCGCACCTGATCGTTCGCCTGGCGCGCGCGGATGGTGAAGCCGAGTACCGCGCCGCTTTCCAGCAGCCGGTCGAGCCGCACCTGCGCCGTCGTGCGCGAAACCCTGAGCACCGCGGCGAGCCGGGTGATCGGCATCCGCGCATCCTCACGCAGCGCGGCGATCAGCCGCCGGTCGAGATCGTCGAGCTCTTGCATCCGCTTCCTTTCCACACGCCCTTCGTGAGCATGTCACGGGCCAGTTTGTACGCGGGGACGGGTCCGCAATCTGTGCGGATCAGGTTGGCAGATTGATCAAATGGCCGCGTGAAGTTGCGCAGCATGCGCCTGTCGCCTGCACCCGCACGCGCCCTAGCATCAGCGAAGATCAAGGCCAGAGACCAAGGGAGGCGGCGATGGTGCAGTTCGTAGGCGTGAGCGAGATCCGGCGGATCGTGGCGCAGGTGGGCATTGATACGGTGCTGACGCGCATGGTCGACTATCTCGAGGCCGATTTCCGCCGCTGGGACCGGTTCGAGCGCATCCCGCGGCTCGCCAGCCATAGCCCGGGCGGGGTGATCGAGCTGATGCCGACGCAGGACGACGCGCTGTACAGCTTCAAATACGTCAACGGACACCCGTATAATTTCGAGCGCGGATTGCAGACGGTGGTCGCGATCGGGCTGATGGCCGAGGTCGAGACCGGCTATCCCGTGTTCCTGTCCGAGATGACGATCCTGACCGCGCTGCGCACCGCGGCGATGTCGGCGCTGGCGGCGAAGCATCTCGCGCGGCCCGAGGCGAAGACGATGGCGATCATCGGCCTGGGCGCGCAGTCCGAGTTCCAGGCCGCGGCGTTCCGCGCGGTGCTGGCGATCGAGACGCTGCGGGTGTACGACGTTGATCCTGCCGCGACCGCCAAATTCGTGCGCAACATGGCTGGGCGCGGCGTGCGCGTGATCGCGTGCGAGGAGCCGGGCAGCGCGGTGATGGGGGCCGACATCGTCACCACCGTGACCGCGGACAAGGTCCAGGCGACGATCCTCTCTGACAATATGGTCGGGGCGGGCGTGCACCTCAACGCCGTCGGCGGCGACTGCCCGGGCAAGACCGAGCTGCAGAAGGACATTCTCGCGCGGGCCAATGTTTTTGTGGAACTCACCGAGCAGACACGGATCGAGGGCGAGATCCAGCAGATGCCGGCGGACTTCCCGGTGACCGAGCTGTGGCAGGTGATCCGCGGCGAGGCGCCGGGGCGCACCGCACGGGACGAGATCACCCTGTTCGACTCGGTTGGCTTCGCGGTCGAGGATTTCGCGGCGCTGCGGCTGTTGCGCGATCTGGCGACCGAGACGGGGCAGTATGAGACGCTCGATCTGATCACGAACCCCGCCGACCCGCGCGACCTGTTCGGGCTGATCGCTCCGGCCGCGGTCGAGGCGGCGCAGGCGGCCTGACGGGTAACGCGGCCCGGCAAACGGGTGACGGGCTGGACGAATCGTCCAGCGCGCTGTGCAGATCGACCAGTAGTTTTGGGAAGGGATGAGCATGTCGATGACGCTTGCGCAGGCCGACGCGATCGCGCGGCTCGACGGGCATGGCCAGGCCGATCTGGTCCGGCGCGGCGAGGTGCCGCCAGAGGCACTGGTCGAGGCCGCGATCGCCCGGATCGAGGCGATGGACGGCGCGCTCAACTCACTCGCGGTGCGCGCCTTCCGCCATGCGCGCGAAGCCGTGGCACGCGTGGATCGCACTGCGCCGATGGCGGCGGTGCCGTATCTGCTCAAGGCTTCGCTCGAATATCCTGGGTTCCTGTGCGAAGCCGGGTCGCGCGCCAAGAAGGGCGAGGTGGCCAGCCGTGCCTTTCCGCTGGTACAGGCGCTCGACCGGGCGGGAATGGTGCCGGTGGGCATGTCGACCATGCCCGAATTCGGACTGAACGCGAGCGGTGAGGCGCTGCTCTACGGCCCCACGCGCAACCCGTGGGACCTGTCGCGCAGCTCGGGCGGGTCGAGCAGCGGCGCAGGCGCGGCGGTCGCGGCGGGACTGGTGCCGTTCGCCACCGCCAGCGATGCCGGCGGATCGATCCGCATCCCCGCATCCAATTGCGGCATCATCGGCTTCAAGCCCAGCCGCGGGTGGAACGTGCGCGCGCGGGCGTACAATCTGGTCGACGATATTCTCTGCTCGGACAGCCTCTATGGCCGGTCTATGCGCGATACCGTGTGGGCGGCGCGGCAGCTGCGCCCGGCGGAGAAAGGCGCGACGGTGCCGCCGGGCCGCAGGCTGCGGATCGCGCTCGACCTGACCGGGATGGACGGCAGCGGGCCTGACGCCGAGGTCGAGGCGGTGGTGCGGTGCGCGGCGGCGCTGTGCGAGACGCTGGGGCATCGGGTCGAAGAGGTCGCACAGCCGATCGACCGCACGGCGCTGCGCACGGGCTTCACGACGCTCTGGGATTATCTGGGCGGCGAGACGGTCGATCATTATGGCGACCGAGCGAGCGAAGTGCTCGAGCCGTGGACCCTCGGCCTCGCCGGGCGGCGTGCGGGCGTAACACCCGAATTTCTCGCCGAGGCATTGGCGCAGGTCGATCGCGCCGCAGCGGCGCTGGCCGGGTTCCACGAGACGTTCGACCTGGTGCTCTCACCCGTCACCGCGAACGTGCCGCCGCTGCTCGGCCATCTCGCGTCGACGCGCCCCACGGACGAACTGTTCGACGCGCTGTTCGGTTACGTGAACTACACGCCGCTGCACAACATGACCGGGACGCCGAGCATCTCGCTGCC
>Ga0247823_10001321_pt1 | contig 20685 bp, 16 predicted proteins | sample 13C_PalmiticAcid_2_FD_192426 | JGI IMG/M metagenome (GOLD analysis project Ga0247823, IMG submission 192426) | Soil microbial communities from agricultural site in Penn Yan, New York, United States - 13C_PalmiticAcid_Day30 | ecosystem: Environmental > Terrestrial > Soil > Agricultural land... | reverse complement strand
GGAGAAGGGGACGTATATGGATCTCGAGAGCTGCTATGACCCGAGTGAGGGCGAGACGAGGCCGGGTTAGGGTGGGTGTAATGAGTTTGGTAGGGGCAATGGACGTTGTTTCGACAATTACTGCGAAGGCCCGTGCCGGCAAGAGAATCCCGACAGTCACCTGCTTCATCAACTGGCCAGCAGAGAACTGGAAATGTTTATCGATTAGTAACTCTAACAGTCTAGCTGCTCGAGATGATCCTCTCCATCTCTTCGGGATCCTTGACCGCCGTCGTCAGGTTCTCGCACCCTCCCTTGGTAATGACAATATTGTCCTCGATGCTGCACACGGTTAGCCGCCAGATCAGAAGGTTTCCTGGTTATCAATCACTTACCGCACACCACCCACGTCCCAGTACCTCTCGAGCACGTCGGCGTCAATAAACTTGGCATGCTTCGGGTCCTTGAGGAACGGCTCAATGATAAAGTTGCAAAAGTAGATGCCCGGCTCCACCGTCACGACGCTACCCGCCGGCAGCTTCCCCCTGACGCGCAGGTACCGGAACATGGTGTCCTTGTCGGCGTAGTTGGGGTTGCCGCCCGTGTCGTGCGTGTCCATGCCGAGGTAGTGCCCCAGGCCGTGCGGGAAGAAGGCCACGCTCGTCCGGTTGGCCAGGATCTCGTCCTTGTCGCCTTTCAGGATGCCCAGCGCCAGTAAGCCGTCGATGGCGATCTTGTGCGCCAGCAGGTGGATGTCGTCCCACAGCACGTCGGCCCGGAGCGCGGCGATGCACTCGAGCTGCATCCGGAGCACAATGTCGTAGATGGCCCTGCTCTCCTTGGTGAACTTGCCGTTGATGGGGAAGGTCCGCGTGATGTCGGAGGCGTAGCAGTCCCACTCGCAGCCGCCGTCGAGCAGCAGGTTGAGCTTGCCCGCGAGGGGCGCGTTGTTGTGCACGTAGTGCAGCGTCGCGGCGGCACGCCCGCCGGCGAAGATGCCATGGTAGGCCTGGTTGCGGGCGCCGTCGGAGATGCAGTCGGCGAGGAACACGGCCTCGAGCTCGCGCTCGTTCTTGGCGTGCTTGACCTTGGCCATGACATCGCGGTGGGCGGCGCTGCTGATGGCATTGGCCTTGGCGATCATGGCGATCTCAAACTCATCCTTGACGACGCGGCTGACCTCGATGGCCTCCTTGAGGATGCCAAAGTTCTTCTCGTCAAAGCCGAGGAAGGTGACGTGCTCCGAGACCTGGTTCGGGATGGCGAAGAGGGTCGACTTGGTCTTTTGGCCGGCGATGTGCGCCAGCTCGGCGTTGACGTCACTCGTGTACTTGACCTCGTCGACGTCGTATTTTTGCAGGGCCTCCTCGGCAGAGACGGGCAGGCCGGACCAGATGACAGTCTCGGGGTCGATCGGGGGGATGAAGAGGGTCGTCTTGGAGGACTCCATGTCGTGGACGACATACGAGTCGGCGAGCGGGCAGCCCGTCAGGTAGTAGAAGAAGCGGCGCTGGCTGGGCTGCGGTGTCAGCTGGGAATGACGGCGGGGAGAGCTACGAGGAGGGCATACCGGAACGGCTCGGGCTCGTCATTGTCCTCGAGCAGCTTGGTCGCGCGGCTCTCGACGTAGATGGCGCCTGTGGCATCGGGCACCTTGGAGCGGATGTACTCGACAACACGCTGCGCATGGCGCTTGGCGGGGTACTTGCCCTGCAGGATCGTGTCGTAGTCCATGGTGCGCAGGCTGGAGAGGGTTCGTCGTTGCAGGAGCACAGGTCGGATGATGCGAGAAACTCTGAGGGCCCTGGACCAAAAGCCAGAGTTTTGCATTGGAATGGAACTGGAAGGAGGGGCACCGAGGTGTCGCCGGGAACGAGCTTGTCAGACAGGAGCCCTGGAAGGAGCTCCGTCAGGGCGGGGCATGCGGGAGCTACGGCAGCAGCACGCGCCAAGCCCTGCCAAGTCAATTGGGGCATGTCTTGGCGCGGCTTCCAGCGGCGTTGGCCTTGATGTCTCCATCAAAGTCTTCGGCGATTGTTCTGTTTATCAGGAGACCCCTGGAAAAACATGCGGCGCCAATCTTCACTGCACGGCCTTCTGCTGCAATTTGGTACGACTGATGCTACGTTATTATCTCATCTTTCCGACTCTATCGCCCCGGCGCCAAAGCATTTGATCCTAAAACTGAGCTAAACTTCGACCGAAACAGCGCGAGGGTCGTCATTGCTATGCTCCGTCACAGTGTTTGGTTTGCTGAACCTCAGTTGAAGCTGACGTGAACGTGGTCCCTAGGCGATGACTCTGTCAGAGATGCCAACAGTATCACAGGCAGCGAGTGAGAAACTCACCAGTGGTTCTGCGTGATGTCCCCCCTGTCCTCCATAGTGCGCCAGCTGGTCCACGCCTTGACGCCGTCGACGGACGGGCTCCAGATCTTCTGGCCCCAGATGACATATTTGAGGTTGAGAGTGCCACGGTTGTTCATGACCCACTCGGCGATCTCGCGGCCAGACATGGTGGGCACCTGCAAAGTCTCTTGTTAGCAGCACGATATAACTCCTCCCTGCGCACCGACTTACACCGCCGCCATCCGAGCACATAAAATCGATGGCCTTGCCGCAACAATGGTCCGACGTGCCCGGGCACGAGCAGTCTCTCGTGCAATAAATCTGCCGCACCCTTCCCGGCCACGCAGCAACGACCTTCTGGGCGCCGCTGACCGCGACTGCTTGGCAGCCGCCCACGGTGGGGATGGCCGGCGCCGAGTACCCGCCGAAGCCCGCGGCCGCTGACGAGCAGCACTTCATCTGCGCCGGACCGGGGCACAGGCCCGAGGTCGAGGTGCCGCCGCAATCACTCTGCCACCGGCAGTTGCCTGCGCTGGTGTTGGCGCAGGACGCCTTGGTGCAGCACTTGATGCCGGCCGCGTCGGCGGGACAGCCCCCGTCGATGGTCACGCCGCCGGACGAGGTGCAGCTGCTGGCGGCGAGGCAGACACCTCGTCAGTGTGAGCAAGCGTTGCTTTAATGCACGGTGAGGAAGTCCTACCTGCCCTGCCACCCGAGCCAATGCACGGTTCATTGACAGCGGCCATGACGGCCGTGGCCGTGAGGAGAGCGAACGTCTTGAAGTACATGGTGGTTGAAGACAATGATCGTGAGAGGCTGGGTGTTAGCACAAGTCAACGTGGCCTGGAAGCTGTGACCTTGGAGCTTTATACACCTCATCGTGGGAGTACTAGGGCCTGCATGCCGATCTCGACCTTGGCCGAGGCAGCAAGGCTTGATTCTGGCCACTGGGCTCCCGTTTACAAGACACAAGCACCTCCTGCAATGTCTGATGGGTCTAGAGGCGGGAACGCCTCTCCCCGTCCCCGCAACTATCGGTAGAGCATTGTCTTGGCTGCTTGACGCCGTGCTTCAACTGGCAGGTCCCGAAATGCTGTACAACGCACCAGTTCATATCAGGACGAGAAGGTGGGGGTTCCTGGTTGTTTCTCATGCATGACATGGCGCGAAACAACAGAGAGATTAAAGTACAGCCCCAGGTGATCGGCGCATCCCACCTCCCTGATGCATCTGCCAAGACGAGCTATTCCTGGGACGCCGTCGGTCGGAGTGTCTTGGCCGGCCAAATCATCATTGTCTTTGGTTTCTAGATCCTGGTTGTCGCCGATGCATGATGTGGGGGAATGGCGAGGTGTAACATCAAGCTTGATGGTCCGCCCTTGGCGCTAGGAACGAAACCGAGCTATTGGGTATCGACGCGAACTAACAGAAGATGATGTAGGAGGTGTGCCAACAGTTGGCCACATGCCCAAACGATTAACTTCCTGTCGAAGGTCGCTGGTCAATTACTTGCTTCGGACCCGGTTTTCTTCAGGCGCTTTATCTTGGGCTACTGGCATGTTGGCCAGTGATGATGAAACGCTCACTCCACGTGGAATCAGCCCTGCAGAGAGTGTCATGTGCGCGACTTAAGGGGGGTCAGCCATCACCCCCTCCTCTCATTTCCATTGTTGGCCATCGCCAGTTTGTACCTAGCGCCGGCAGCCGCGTCTCGCATTGCCGTCGATATGGTCTCGATATCAGGAGTCCATTCAATATACGGAACGGCATCTGTCTCTATCAAGATGATGAAACATCCGCTTCCCCGTCTTTAGAACGGTCTGCCTCCCCGACAGCGCCATGAACCTCTGCGCGGCCGCCATCAGCTCCCAGTCGTGCCAATCGCAGGGCGATTTTAGTAGGTAGTTAACTGTGACATCCGCCCCTGGGACATCTTGATTAATGGGGAGAGATGGGCGGGTAAGGTCCGACTGGCGGGATTTGTGGCCTCCTTCTTCCTCATCGGCTACTCGGGCCAGTACCGGTTCGAGCACGGAAGTGTGGTGTGAGAGCACCATCACGACTGCTGGATTTGGCACTTTTCGTGGTGGCTTGAGGGCGAGGCAGCAAATGTGTGGGAACAGCAATGATATATGAGAGCACTCGACTATCAACAAGCATATAGCCCTCCTGACAGCTTGGCGCCTACCCCCCTTATACGCCGATGCACACCTAGATGCGCAGCTGCGTCCACGACGTGCCTGGCCCACCCCTGGGTTCCACTTGATGGAATCCGCCGTCGAGGAAAGGCCGCTGAAGAAGGAGATAATGTCTCAGATGTCTCCCGAGTTAACCTTGGACTTCTTGCAGTAATTCACCATGCCAGGCTGCGTTGGCGTGGGCCTGGCAGTGGCATTGCCAAGGTTTGTCGGCGTGTCTCCAATGACAGCAATGGAGGCGTACGTGTTTGCCTGTAGAGTCCAACAGTCTGATCATCCCACGCCCGCGTTCCACCGGATCACCCACTTGCTGCCAGCAACGCCGTTCCAGAAGGCGATGGCGTCGCATGAGTCGCCCTAGTTGACTTTGACGAACGTGGTGCAGTTGCTCACCATGCGCGGGTGCATCGGCTGCGGCGTCGCGATGCCGTTGCCAGCGTTCAATTGTCGGCGTGCCTCCAGGGATGAGACAGACGCACACGTACGCGCCGGCCTGCTGGTCGCGGCAGTCTCTTCCACCCACGCCCGTGTTCCACAAGGCAAAGTGTTCGGTGGCGATGGGGCTGTTGAAGGAGATAACATCACACGTGTCACCGGGTTTGACCTTGGTGAACTTGTTCCAGCTACTGGCCTCACAGCGATCCATTATGCCGCATTGGCGAGAACAACCAGTACTGCGCTCATCAAGGTAATGGCCCCAGCAGCAGGGCCGCGGCGGACAGCGTTGGACTGGCTCGTTGCTGTCGTTGACGACGCGGCACCGCCGAGCGCCGTCGCTGCCGTTGTTGACGCGGCACCACCGAGTACCGTCGCTGCTGTTGTCGACGCGGCGGCGTCGAGTGCCGTCGCAGTCGGCGCCCCGGTTCCGGTCCTGGTTTGGGCGTGCACGGCGAGATAGCAGTCGGCATGGGCCGTGGCGATCCTGACCCATTCGCGATCGGCGTCGTGGAATCTTCTCCAAGCGACGGCACAGCTGGTCGAGAGGATGGACATGGTTTCGCTCTTGGCTGTCCAGAACGACACGACGGCCGAGACATAGGTCGAGTAGCTGGACAGCACGTCGGCGGGTGCGGCAGTGGTGAAGCCACACCACGATGTCGGGTTCGACATGGTGCAGGCCCGCTTCTCATAACCCACTGCCGTGGCTAGGCACTCTTTGTTCACCTCTTCGTTGTACGAGGCGATGGCGTCGAGAACGTTCCCGGTCGGCTGGGGGACGTCAAAGTACTGCGTGATGTTCTCGGTGATGCACTGCCAAGGGTCCGGCGGGAGCGTGCTGCGCGACCGGGACATGGTGGTTGTTGGCGTTGCCTGTCTTGCTGCGAGCAAGGGATCCAGCGTAATCGTCGCCGGCGAGTCGGCCAGGAACCTCGCAGAGACGCCGGTCGCCGCCGTGAGGGCAGCAAGGCCCCCGAGAAAGACGTTGAAGCGCATGTCTGTGTGGGTGACGATGGAAGAGAGGGAAACGACGAGAGGAAGATGCGGGAAGATGCAGAAAGGCGAGAAGTAATTCCGACTTGACTTGGGCCATGGTTGGCGTCAAGTTGCAGCCGGTTGAGCTTGATGAGGCAACCAACACCATCCGGAAATTACGACCCTGTAGTACCCGCTCTGAGTCTCGGGCCTCTTCCCGACTCGTCAGGGGCAGCGGCTCGGCCCTTGGCGCGCAGTGCAGACTCCTCCTCCGCCAAGACCTCATTTCTCATCCGACCAAACCAACCATGGATCATGGCTGTCATATCACCCCACGGGAAAGGCTGGAAAGTGCCCAGACGCACATGAAGTTCTCAGAAGCTTCCTCACCTGGTGATCTCCCGGGCGACCCTCATGCCTGATATAAACAGAATTGCGACCTCGCTGGAGGAAACCCGGCCCCCTACATATGTTAGGTATGTACATATGTACACATGCGAGGCCAAGAGGACCAGTGTTGGCCCCCAATGTGTGGGGCAATCCTGCGCCGCATGGGAACGCTTGACGTTGGTTCAAGGCACAGTTTGCATCCTCAGTCCAGTGATTTCTTTCACGCGAGCGTCAGGCACACTTCACAAGGGCCTGAGACGCGAGATCCCCGAAGTCGCCCAGCATGGATCTTGAAGACGTTTCCTACTCCCGCGAGGCGACGATTGCCGCCTTCACCGACTACTACATCTTCCTCACCCGAATGTACCTGAAGGAGTCCCATATCGTCTATCCCCCTGCCGGGGGCTGGCCCGCCATTGTCAACGCCGACCCCGCCACGCTGCAATACCTGGGCAAGTCGGACGAGGTCCTGGCCCTGCTAGCCCGCCTGCCCTACATCCGCCACCCCGTCTACGGCCACTCGGATGACAACGCCGAGGTTGCCCCTTGCCATGTTATCGCCGACTGGACAGACTTCATCGCCGGTCTCACCCCTGACACGGCCCAAGAGTCCCGCCTCATCACCGAGGGCGAACTTGCGCAGATGCGCATCAACCCGCCTCACGTCGTCGGCCTGACCTGGAATCGGGACGAAGCGTGGGTCCTCGATACCGAGCTCGGCATTATCCACTGGCAAGACTGTCCCAGCAGGATCGATTTTGGGGACGGTCGCACGGCTAGCATCGAGTGGGACTTGGAAGACGAGGTGTCCGAGGAAGAGGCAGGCTGGCGCCAAAGCGCAACCGCCTGGGCCATCCCCGACTTCTTCGAGCTCCTCAAGGACCAGTTTATCCAACTCAAGTGGATTCCCATCAGTCATTCCACCCTGACGGGCGTCCCGGAGGACGAGGACGACGACGAGGAAGGCATGATCCCCATGCTGCAGGAGATCTACCGGGAACATGGCTGGCCCGACTTGGCCGTCTACCGCAAGTCCGAGTGCCTGGCGGCTGTGCAGAAGGCCATGGCCGAACACTATCCGGACTCTGTTTGTTGGCGAGGAGACGAGTAATCAGCCGGCCCCTCATTTGGCCGGGTCTTTGGTGGAAAGTTATCTCGTGGAGGTAGCATGGAAGAGTGAGGATATGGTGGTTTGTTCAGTGGTCCTTTTGCTCGACTCGATTCCAATATTCCACTTGACCTTCCGTCTCCCCTTTCTCCTTGTTCGCTGTCTTGTGGCACATTCTGTGGTAGCCAAGGATGAACCTCACATTGTTGTCTGCGGAATCTGTATTTTGTGCTGAGCCAGGGATAATACCCAGCACTTTTGGAAACGGAAGACCCGTGACTGGGCCGGAAGCTTCAGCAACCAGTCCTCCAGCTGGACTGACATGATGGCGAGCATACGGCACCGCTGTTGATGAAGGGTCCCTCTAAGTTTCGTCGTGGGGTTTGCAGCATGGTTCAAGTATCGGCAGCAGTGTTTGAAATGGTGACTTCCTGACAACAAACAACAATGGAAAACGCTTGCTTAAAGTGGCATGCCAATGGTTGGCCATTTTCAGATGGAACAATCGCTCGAACCATGACTCACGGGAAGTTGACAATGCTCCATCCCCTCAGAAAGAGAATTCGAACAGGGATTCTCAACTGTCGAACCGGCCACTTCCAACTCCTTCCACCACCTCCTTCACCTTCTTGCAATTTCTTCACCTCCTTCACTTTCTTCTCAAACCCAACTTTCATTCGTTCCCACAATCGCGGTCTGCCACGGATCGACCTCACCTGCAAAGTGACACCGACAACGCCGCAACAATGGCCGACCCTCCGCCTCTTCTCGCGATTCCGGTCGAGATGCAGTTGGCCATCTGCCTTCAACTTGTCGACTGTCATACCGAGACGTCAAACCCTGATGCGATGGCCTGCCCATCGTGGGAGGGTGCGCTGGAAAACTTCCCGGCCCTCGGAAGCCTCGCCCAGACCTGCAAGAGCCTTCAAGATGTCGTCAACCCGCTGCTCTACGAGCGCGTCAAGGTTTCCGTTGACCGCCCAAGTTCCTTCCTGCGACTCATCAGACATTTCTCTCGGTTCGGTGACCGCGCTGTTCTGGTCAAAGAGCTCAGCATCGAAGGCAACACGGTTCCGGACGTCGTCATGATCACCGAGTTCGCTGTCTCCGCAGTGCCAGTGAATTTTTTGCTCCAGGAGGCAAATCGGTTGGGTCTTCAACTCCCGCCCGGCGGTGTTGATCTTTCCGACTCGCTGGAATCCCTGCTGATCGACGTGGTCCTCTGCCAACTTCCTACCATCTGGAAGCTCGTTCTCACCCTTCCTTGGACCACGGCGGTCGTCGACGAACTGTTTGCATCCCTCAAGTGCAGGATGATCTTTCATGGCGGCCCGACTTCCGAGCTCACGGCGCTGCAATACGCAACCCGCCTGCCCAAAACTTTTGTTCTGAGCTCGCTGCGACATCTCGAGGTGCAGCCACCGAAGCGTTCTCAGCCGGCCTTCAAGTTCCTTTCCAAAGTTCACAAGGAATCCTTGAGGACCTTGCTGCATCACACCCCAGCTCTGACCTACCTGCGGATTGGGGGACGGGAAGGAGAGCGAATGCGAGGAATAATCCAGGATGCCCTGCCCGACCTCAAGGGCATCCATCTCGACGATGCCTCCTGCTCGGACATTGCAGCTATCGCAAGATTTTGCCCCAATCTCAAGAGATGCCATCTCAGCGTGGACGGTTGCTGGGATTTGCAAACCCATATGTGGACGCTGGAAGTGGCGTTGATGCAGCAACCAGGCGACACACCGGCCCGTCCGGAAGCTCGCTCACCCTACTCCATGGTCGATCTTTGGAAACTACTGTTCCCCCTGCGGTCCACACTGCAAGAACTCAGCGTCGAGTGGGACAAGTTTCCCGCCCCCGACGTGAAGCACCTCGCTCAGCTCTCTCGCTTCAGAAGTCTTCGGTCACTGGGTCTGGTGTTCTCGAACTGGCCAGAGGGCGACACTGCCATGTTCATCGACAACTTGCCGGCCGGCATTGAGTCACTTTGCGTCGGAGGCCGCGGCATCCCCGTCTACGACGTAGCCGTTCAGCTTTGCAAACGTTTCCGAGAGCGGACCTTTCCAAATTTGAAGCACTTCAAGCACGCGCCGGCGCTTCATGATAAACCTGGCCTGGGCTTGGAGAGCAAGGTTGTGAAGGTTTTTGAGGGAACCGGTATAGACTGTACCGATGAGCTTCCTGACTCGGAAGATGCTTGAGGGGACATGGCCACTGGCGAGTCTGGGCTGATCTGGGGATCAAGTGTTAAGATCAAATTGTAGGGTATTAGTGGCTCGCATTGCGTCGCAGCCGATGAGCACATCAAGAAATGAAACCTGTGCCTTCTAGCAGACTACCGTACTGCAGTTTAGCCGTGTCCACGGCGACGCCGCATCAGGGTCAAGTGAATCCACGGATAAAGTGACACGGCGCCGGCAGACATATTTAGGCAGTTGCAAACGCCAATCACTGCTACATCCCGCCTCAAGTCTCAATGGAACAAAGCTGCGTTAGCATACCACGTTATAGGCAGTTTTCGTGGCGTGTCTAGGCCACGTTGCTTGATCCGAGCTATGCAACGTCATAACCTCCGACTTCCTCTCGTCCTAAAGATGAGCCGAGTGATGAGAGAAGCTCGATGCTATCGACGATTTGCTTCCCTGGCGTTGGTTCTCTCTGTTAACGTTGCCGCAACGGGCCGCCCACAGCATCTGACCTGTTGCTCTCTTGAAGATGGCGTGGAGTGAAGTGTCCCTCGCCCGAGTGCTCCTCCTGGGGCTGCTCGCGCCCCTCGCTGCCGCCAAAAGCGAAGCCAAAGCAGACCCTCCCCAAGGAGGTTCAGCTGACGGGCTCGCCTACGAAGCCATCCAAAACACACAAGTCTACACCAACAATGGCACCGCACCACAATCGCCCCCCGTCCAGGGGTGGTGGGAGTCCAAGATCTGCTCCGGCGCCTACTGCGTCTACACCAACCAGCGCCTCGCCAAAGGCCGCGGGCTCGTGGCCGTGACCAAGTTCGAGGAGTTCCAAAAGCTCGAGCGCATCGAAGAGCACCTCGACCGGGGCGAGAACAAGTTCCTCGTCGACCCCCTTCCCTTCACCACCACCGAAGTCTTGCACAAAGGCCCCGGCCTGACCGCCACGTCCCCGCTCCGCCGCGGCAAGCCCCTCCTCGTCTTCTCTCCCGTCCTCATCGTCCACAAATCCCTCTTCGACCAGGTCCCCAAAAAGAAAGACCGCACCCGCCTCCTCGAGGCAGCCATCTCCTACCTCCCGCCCACCACCCAAACCGCCTTCAACAAGCAGCGCGCCCGCCCTGGCGACAGCACCAACACCCACCCGCGCTCGGTCGAGGACATCCTCCTGTCCCACCCCTTCGAGATCGACCTCGGCTACGCCGCCCACAAGCCCGACGAGCAGAACCACTCCAAGCACTACGTCAACTACCCCGAGGCGTCCGCCTTCCAGCACGACTGCCGCCCCAACGTGGCGACGTACATGGACAACGCGTTCGCGCTGCGCGCGACCGTCGCCCGCCGCGTCGCCGTCGGCGAGGAGCTGACCGTGTCGTACGTCGACCCCTTCTGGTCGCGCGAGGACCGCGCCGCGTGGGTGAAGCGGCATCGCACCCCGCTTGGCAGCAGTGATGATGATGAGCTGTCTCCCGTGGTACACGGCGGGTGCCCGTGCGCGGCGTGCAGTCCGCAGGGCGGGGTGAAGGGCGAGGCTGGGGTGGAAGGGGCGGAGAGGCTGAAGGAGATCATCGCGCTGCGGGCGGAGTTGCGGAACCATGACAGCACCAAGGTGGATTTTGCGCTGATTGAGCGGTTCTTGAAGCTGTATGAGCAGGAGCGGCTGCATGTCAGGTTTGCCGAGGCGTATGAGCTGGCGGCGACGAATTTTAACTATTTGGGGGATGATAAGCGGGCGCAAAAGTATGCGGACCTGGCGGTGCAGGCGGCGATTGTGGAGGGGGGTGTCGAGTCGAATGACGCGGTGGCGATGAGGATCTTTGCGAAGGATGTGAAGGGGCATTATTCGTACAGGTATACGCTGAAGAGGAGGGGGCAGTAGGTATGGGGAAGGGGGTGAGATTCGGCATGGTACATGTAGAGAGGAAGGGGGCAGATTTCATGTCTTGTGATACAACATCGGATACAAGAGCTGTTGATTTTGACTACTTCGAGGTCTCCATTCTTTCTGTCACTCACAAACATCCTTATGTGTATGACTCGAATTAACAGGAGATCCAAACCGAGGATGCGGGTATCATTGTCTTGACATCAAACGGTCACGAAGTCACTGGGAGCGAAAGATTGTGTAGGTGTCTAATGTTTTTGTAATGTTTGGTTGTTGATCATGATGATTCCGACTCATGATCATCACTTAATCTTGAGCAAGCAGATTCTTCCTTGGTACGAATCACGCAGACCAAAAGACACATAAACCCAAGCAGCCAAATCCTGCCAACGCCTTGCGACATATCCAAAGCCAAACCGAACGCCACTCCCAAAATCCCGGGTATCTCATCCAACCGTGCCCCCCAAACCCAAAGAAACCTCAAACCCGCCAATCACCAGTCCTCCCCAGTCGGATACATCCTCCTCCAGTCACCACTCCCCCTCCGCACGCGCCCCAGGACCTCCTCCTCCTCCATCTCCTCCGGCCGATACCGATAAAAGTCCCCCTCGCGCGCCGCATTCTCTCTCGCGCGCCTCCTCATCCTCTCCACATCGTCACTCATCCGCTTCCCCTCCTCGCGCGGCTCGAACCGGCCCCGCAGGCCCTCCCAGTCCACCACCCCGGCGCCGGAGAAGCTCGCGGCCCTGGTCCTCCTCTCGCGCGTGGCGGCGTGGTACGCGCACCGGTCCCTGTCTTCGAGCCCGACGCCCAGGCGGCTCGAGGGGTCGGCGCTCAGCCGCGGGCTCGCGCAGTTGGACACGACGCAGGCGTGCCGCGCGCAGTGGCTGGGCTCGTCCGCGAAGCGGGCCTCGGCGGCGCACCCGGGCGTCGCGCACGCGTGGAGCCGGCAAAAGTCCCCGCCGGCGACGGCGTCGGAGGGTTTGGTGCACGCGGGCGTCCGGCAGGTGTGGCGGGCGCAGTGGGCGGATTTGGCGCGGTCCGGGTAGGAGACCGGGTTGGTGCAGGCCGGCGTGGTGCAGAGGTGCAGGCGGCAGGCGGTGCTGTTGGGTGTGGAGGCGTGCCGCGGGGAGGAGCAGTTGTCGACGGCGCACTTGTGCACGGGGCAGTAGCGCGACGAGGCGCTCGTCTGGCGGGTGCACGAAGGTGCGAGGCACGGCGCGGTGCCGTAGTGAACGACGCAGACGAGGTCCAGACGGCCGTTGCGGTGGAGGTGGGCCGGGCGCGGGCACGAGGCGATCGAGCACTTGGTGAAGTGGGCGGCGCAGCGTTGCTGCTGGGGCTCGGAGGCGCGCGAGCGGCAGTCGGGTGCGGTGCAGCGGTCTGTGGGTGGGTTAGCGGACGAGAAGGTAGAGTTGAGAGTTGGGGATGGACGTACGGTTGGGGCAGAACCACTGGACGAAGTCGCGGAGGCCGACGTAATTGCCCTGCTCGTTGCAGCGGGGTTCACCACAGCTCAAATCTGGCCTCGGGTTAGTCTCATCTTCAAACAGTGCAGACGAGGTCAGAGGGAAACTCACGGACTGGGCAGTACCTGTCGCCTGCCGTCTTCGGGGTGGTGCAGTAGCCATGCTGTTCCGGGTTGTACCTGTCGCAAGTGTCTGGCAGACTCGTTAGCAAGGCGCACGCGACAATGGAATGGGGAGGGCAACGCACGATGTGTGCAGTACTGCGAGTAAATCTTGTGGCCCTTTGCGTTTCTGACATAGGCGTGCTTCTTGTAGCAGCCGACGACATGGCACTTTCGCGGGTCGTTGGTCAGCGCGTCGGAGCCCGAGTGCCAGTTGTAGGAGGCGTCAGACCACGACGCCATTGTGGTCGTGGTGGTGATGGTTGGTGGGATTTGAGGTGGGGTCCGAGATCGGTTGGATGAAGTGCGGGACGGGATTCGAATGGAACTGTTGGTTGCAAGGTGTCGAAGGTCGATCCCTGTGTGCGAGCGGTCGGGCTTTATAGGGCTGAGTGACTGACGCGGAAATACGAGACACGCTATGGAGAAACCGGTTTGGTGTTTTGATGCCAAAGTCTTGATGCCAAATAATGATGGAAAAGTCAGAATTGAAGAATTTCATGTCGCTTTTAAAGATCGCAGAGGCCAGTGGCAGGTGAGGGAGCCATGCGGGCCGCTGCAAGGTGCTGGCTGCAGGCCGGCGCCGCGGGAGGATGCAGGGCATTGCAGGCGCATCAGTGTCCCTGGCGGGCGGTACGTGCAGGTACAAGGACGCTGGTACGAGAACAGCTGGGGCACCCACCCAAATTGGTCAAGTCCTAGGTATCAGCTGTGAAATTACAGGTACTGCCCACCCACCTCCACCGGCGGGGTGCAGCAGTTCGGCGGAATGACCTGCAGCCCAGGGAGGAGGCGAAGCAGCGAGGCGTCCAGTCAGGCGCAGCCAATTCTCGACAAGACTCTCGGCCCTGCATCGCACCCACTGCGCAGGCGCCGAGCCACCACAGAATCAAAGGAGCCGTTTAACTCCGCGGAGGGCTCCTGCTTCCCAGACAGCCGGGTCGCGGCGACGAATCCGCATCGCTGCGCTGCGGCGGCCAGACGCACGACGACATCATTTTCCCCGGTGGGCTGCAGGAGAGCGGCCGGCAGGGAAACATCGTCGCGTCAACTGAGCGGAAACTGTCTGCCCCGCCGAAACGCCTGACGAAGACGGGCCACCATGATCAGAGTCCAGACGGCACCGCGTTTCAGCGTTTCACCAACACGTACCGCTGGCCGCCGGCCGCTCCGTCCCAAGTCGGACAGACAGAGAGGGACAGACAGGCCGCGGGCAGATGACCAGCGCACCACGCCAAACACCGCGTCCGCGTCACCAGACAAGGCAGCAAGGACTCACACACTCACCCCACAAGCAAACATGGCCTTTTGTGTCTGTGTGTGTGCGAGTCCGCCCACCCACCTCACCGAACCACACCGAACTGCCTGCGTCCTGAGCGAGCGGCCGCCGAGCTGGGCCAGGTGGTTGGTTGCCTCTTCCGGTTAGCATGCAGGTGTGCGGCACAGTAGGAGGGACGAGAGTAGACGGATTGTCCTGCTCGCTGCCATGCCACACCCTCACTCACCCGACTGCGAGGTGGTGGTGGGAAAATCCGGGGAGCCCACTTGCATTGCGACCGCGACGAAAATAAATCGTAAGCAGGGAGGGAGCCCGGCGGCAACCCTAACCCATCATTTGTAGCTTACATGGGTTGTGGTTGATGATGATGTGAGGCTTGAGAAGAGGCCTCGATTGAGGTGAAGCAGAGATCTATTATTAAGTGGAAATTAAAATAAAGTCGATCACAAACTCACCAAATCGAACACGGGAATTTGCCCGCCTTTCAAGACGGAAGCTCGTGTTCTGCATTTCTCTCTGCCTCGGAGAATTGAGAGACAGCAAGGCAAACCCCCTTGTCCCCCCAGCATGAATCCCGGAGCCTGGGACCGGCAGCCTTGCGGCGTTGTTGCCAGCGCGGTGGCACAGGTGCGACGGGTACACGTACAGCTGCGTCATGCAACATCTGGAGGAGCGCACGTGTGTCCTGCTGAAAAGGTTGACAACGCCTTTGCCTTGTGGCTTGTGCAACCCCATCAACCATCGTCGGCGGCAAAGTTCCAGGTTGTCGGCAAGAAGGACACAAGCGATGTTGAACTCAACATTGGTATCTCAAACACCCCAAAGAGGGCTTGCATTAATAAATCAGGCGCGCTTCGCTATTGCGGCATATCATGATCAACATCCAACCGACCAGAACCCCGCGCTCATCACAGGTGGTATCTAAACGACTTGTTCTCCTTGTCCGTGAGATCCTCCAGCCCGTGGACATCGTCCGGCTCGCCGTACTGCGCGTCGCGCTTCTTGTTCTCGCGCGCCAGGAAGAAGCGGACGATCTCGGACGCGAAGAAGCAGACGACGAAGCAGATCATGATGCCGGTGAAACTGCGGTCGTAGCGCGGAGCGTAGGACCTATTCAGCGTTAGCCGGTTGCTCATTCAGGCATGTCGAGCTGGGGAGACTTACGCATCAAACATGAGCGGGCCGATGATGTTGCCGACCGAGTAGGCGATGAAGGTGGCGGCCGCGTAGACGGCCTTCTTGGTGTGGCCGGCCACGTTGGACGTGCTGAGGCCGATGCACTGCACCCAACCAGACGAGAAGAAGTTGATCAGGTAGTACCCCACGATGCGGCCAGCCGTGCTAGACGAGGGCAGCTGCCAGCTGTCGGAGAAAGGTTGGTCAGCATATGGAGCTTAAAGACCAACAGAAGCTGCAGACAGAAAAGACTTACATCAGGGCGCATCCCAGGATGACGGGCAGACAAGAGACCGAGATGATGTGGAACCGAGAGCTCTTGATGTACTGGCCCATGTAGCCGGAGCCGAGGATCAGGATGAAGGCGAGCGCACCGATGGGCAGGTTAAGCAGCAGCGACTCAAACACGCTGAAGCCCATGCCGTTGAAGACGATCGGGGCGAACACGGTGACGGCGCCGGACCCGGTGCAGGCCATCATCGAGACGATGCAGATTCCCCACAACTGGTAGTCCTTGAGGGCCTCGACGACCTGGTACCACTTGAACTTCTTGCTCTCGGCGCCGGCGTTGTTGCGGCGGACGCGCTCCACCAGCAGCAGGCGCTCCTCCTCGGTGAAGCCACGGGCATTCTGCGGGGTGTCGGGGAACAGCCACCAGAGGGCCACGCCCCAGAAGGTGGTGACGGCGCCGGCGATGAAGTACATGTACTGCCACGGCTGCATGCCGCCGCCCTGGATGTGGCCCATGCCGTAGTTGATGAGGGGCGAGACGAGCAGCGAACCGCCGCTGAACGAGTACCACCAGCTGGACCGCGAGACCTGCTCCTCGTGCGTGTACCAGAAGCCGACCACCATCATGAAGATGGGCGAGACGCCGGCCTCGATGAGGCCGAGCAGGAAGCGGTTGGCGAGGAAGTCGCCGTAGTTGCGGCATGCCGGCGTGCTCAGGACGACGACGGACCAGAGCAGGCAGATGACGGTGATGACGATGCGGGTCGAGTACTTCTGGGCGAGCAGCGAGACCGGATAGGTGCCGGCGATGTAGCCAAAGTAGAAGATCAGAGACGCCCACGAGTACTTGAGGCCGTCCTGCATGCCGAGGTCCTTGCGGAGTCCAAAGATGGCGGCCTGGCTGAGGAGGGCCTTGTCGTAGAACTGCAGGGCGTAGGTGAAGCAGAGCTAACTGCCTGTTAGTTGGCGTCCCCCGAGGCGGAGTGGTTTTGGTACTCACCACTGGCATGACACGCCAATCGATGCGCCTCAGCAGCTTCTTGTTGGTCTCCTCGTCCAGGATGATAGGCGTCGAGCCGTGCTCGAACTCGGCGGAGCTCGCCTTCTCGGACATGTTGGCCACCTGGGCCTTCTCGGAGTCTGCGGCCATTGCGTCTGTGTGTTGACCCCGTCTGGTGTTGATCGGCTGGGGAGGAACTGGGACAGGGACGAGAGCAACGGGATGGAAGATGCGCGGATCAACTGCCCCCTTTAACTTGGTCCAGAGACATGTTTTGGTCCACCTCTACGTCGTTCCCGGCTCCCTTGGCGTTAACCCACACACAGGGGAGCCATGCTCTGACTGGAGCGCACATTTCCCGAGCAAAATTGCCGACCTGAACCCAGGGGCGAGGGAGTTGCTGTCAACACCTGCACCCCAGATCCGACTCTGGGGTGGGGTGGGCCTGAGTGAGAAATCGTCCCGCGGGTACATTGCCACTTTGGTCGCATCCGCGGACACTAACCCCTGGTGGGAATAACCGGATCCATCAGCCCGGAGTTTTTGACTGTGCGCCCCCATTGACATGCATCATCACGACCGTTAACCAACGACTGGATACGTAACGGAAGGGACACGATTGGTGAGCGAGTCTGGATCGAGATGGAGCTGATTGCCTGGAGCTTTCCCCGGATTCTCGGCTGTGATCCACCCCTAGCACGACGGCGACTCGGGAAGGATCTCGAAGTGAGAATGGCAACGTGCATCTCAATAGTGTACTCTGTACCCGTGCTTGTTCCCCGCTCCAAGACTATGGAACGACGAATCCTTGTGCGTGAGCGACGGTGGTGTTGGACGTCGGAAGCCGAACAGGCAGTGTGCCCATCGCGCCGAGAGATCGGATCACGACCTGGAGATTTGGACTGTTGCGCGGTTATGCTTCGTCCCGACTACATCTGCCGGCTGGTACTTCCACGTGGAAACACAGGTTCGGGCGCGTCGTGCTGCTTGGTCTATCCAACTAAACGGGACCACGCTGACGGATACGGGATCTGGCCGTGGCGATGATGGCGTCGATTTGACTTGGCCTTGTCGGGCACCACAGGCTGAGACAGGCTTCCAAGAAAAAGCCAATGCGGGGGAATCTGTGGAAAGCTCCAGCAGGCGCCTGGAGACTGGTCCGGATCTTGGTGTCGGAGTGTTCAACCCACGTGCTGCCCCACCTTCCCCAACTTTCTCCACCACCCCGCAGCTTAGCCACTGGACTCTGGAGCCTGAACGCGGGGTTGCGGGCCATTTGGTGGGCCAAACCGAGACACAAATGTCTTTTCTCCCCACCGGATTGGCCAAATGCAGACTTTCCGCATCTCCCCCAGAAGTGCGAAACCCAGAGCCCGCATCCGACTCGCTCGACGATGCCGAACGACAGGCAATGACAGAAACCGCCCAGACGTTGCAGTTCTTGCCCGTCAATCGACCAGGCTCTCCGCCCGAACTGAAGCGCCGAAGGGGCTACCACTCGTGCGAACCGTGTCGCAAACGCAAGTCGCGATGCCTGCCCAACGCCGAGGACCAGAGGCAGCCCTGCCGACGGTGCGTCGCCGACGGCCATCCTGAGCGCTGCGAGTTCAGCGACACCAGAAACACCCGCCGCAGGTTGAGCCGCAACTCTGCTGCGGCCCTCTCGCCCAGCCAACCCCAAGGCACCAGTCCTGCTATCCCTGCGTACTCGCCGGCGTCTGCTTCTCCGGCCGAGGAACGACAGAGGTCGGAGCATGGAGGCAACACGTGCTTAGATCCGAGCAGGGACGCGGACGAGACACCGCAGATGGAGAGACTACCAGTGCCTCCCTCTGGCCATGTCAGTGCCCGAATACCCTCGACCTCACCCGGCCAGCCATCCCCGACCCTGATTGCGAACCCGAGCCAGCCGACTGCTCGCAGCAGGATCATCTCGGCCCAACTCCACAACACGGCCGATGCGCTCGACCTGCTCACCTTCACCGCGGCTGGCGAGCAGGGGAGGAGCCCCCGGGCAGCCGACGCGGTGAACACAAGCAACCATGCGACGCCGTCGGTAGTCGCTGCCGGCGACGCTCTGCTGGGTCTGCGAGACACCGTCGATTCCGAGTTCGCCTGGGAGAGGTTTGTTCTGATCAGGAAGGGCGTCCTCACCAAGGGCGAAGTAGTCGAGTATTTGGACTTTTACTTCAACGTCATGTGGTCGCTGCGCCCGGTGGTCCACCCCTTCTACCGGGACAGAAGTCGATACGCTCTGCTGGCAGCCGATGAGCCCCTGCTGTCCATCAGCCTGGTGACGCTGTCCTCTCGCTACTACTCTCTTTCCGGCTCCCATGGCGAGATTCGATCTGAGCGCATTCACTGGCAGGCCTGGAAGTTTCTTCGCAAGTATCTCCAGTCGGCCCTCTGGGGATCACCTTACACCCGATCTCCAGGTGCCATTGCGGCGATGCTGCTCATGATTGAGTGGCACAGCAAAGCAATCAACAACCCAGCCTCGTTTTCCGAGGACGAGGACGGCGACATGTTCAGCGGCTCCCAGGGGCCACGGCCGGGGGCTTTCAACAGCCGGGGCCAGCTCACCTCGTTGACGAGCCAGCAGAGATACGGCATGGCGACACTGCTGGAGAGCTTGAATATTGTTGCACCAGCGTATCGTAGCAACAAGATGTCATGGTCAGTCTTCTTCCGGGCGTCATGTGCGCAGGGTGGCAATGGTCTCAGACATCCTCCTGACACTGAGTCGTAGGATGCTCCTCTCCACCGCCATCGCTCTGGCCCATGAAGGGTGTTGCTTTGAGTACATTGACGCACAAGGGATCGACGGGCCTTCTGATTCCCCTCAACAAGGACCATGCAAACAACAGTGGAACCAGTTGATTTGCGTGTTTCTCTACCTTGCTGACGAGAATCTTGCCATGCGCCTGGGCCTGAACCCACTTCTGCCTGAGCAGTCGAGCGAAGTCGTGAGAAGCCGGTACTCAACAACCTTTGCCAGCATTCTCCCCGACACTGCGCTCTGGGAAGCCTACTACGACCTCTCAGCCGAGACCAGAAAGGCCAGCTTGCTGCTACACTCGCTCAAGCAGGGCGGGCTGACCTTGGCCAACCCCAATCTCTTGCCCGAGTTGGAGCACATCGAGCGTGCCCTTGGCCGCTGGAAGCGTCAGCATGTGGCGTGCTTCAACCCAGGTACGTCCTCCACGGGTTTTCTTCCCATTGCGATGCTAACACCGTTACAGCAAGCGAGGCGCAACTCCTCCGCGCGTGTCTGGATCTCGAATACCACTATTCCCTCATGTACAGCTTTTCGCCCGCCAGCTATGCGCTCCAACACCACAACAACTCGACACCAACGCCATCAGAGCCCAACAAAAGAGACGACAGCCTCAGCGCAAAGATCGCATCTCTGACCCGTCTTTCCGACCAGGCTTCTGGCGCGAGCTACCAGATGCTATCCATCATCGTCAACCTCGGGCCCACCAACTTGCTACGCTACCTACCCGTCCGGTGCTGGGTGTTCATCGTTGCCGCATACCTCCATCTTCTCAAAGTCAGTCCTTCACCTCCTCTCTCATCCCCCCGCCCTCTCCTGTCGCACTCAAATTAACTCCCCGCCCTGCTCACAGAACACCCTCACCACCAACTCAGACGCCACCGACGCCGACCCCAATATCCACCTCCTCCGCGCCTCCATCACGGCCATCCGCTGTGCCTCGCCCGACGACACCCACATGGCCGTTCGCTACGCCCGCTTCCTTGAGATCCTCCTCAACGCCGCCATGCGCTCGTCGTCCTCGTCCGGGTCGGACAGCCCACCCGGTGCCGGAGGAGGAGGAGGGGGAAACGGGGCGGTCGGACCGGGAGC
>Ga0247823_10001320_pt1 | contig 20695 bp, 20 predicted proteins | sample 13C_PalmiticAcid_2_FD_192426 | JGI IMG/M metagenome (GOLD analysis project Ga0247823, IMG submission 192426) | Soil microbial communities from agricultural site in Penn Yan, New York, United States - 13C_PalmiticAcid_Day30 | ecosystem: Environmental > Terrestrial > Soil > Agricultural land... | reverse complement strand
CTCTCAGACGATGCGCCTGCAGCGTCGCGCCTAGAGGTCTCTGAACCGATGGTCGATCAATCGCTTGGCGAGTTGTCACTGCAGGAAGCCTCCGTAAATTTCGGCGGACGCAGTCATGTGGCCGAAGCACCTCTATCACTGCCTTCGGGGTCATTGGTGAGGGATCTCGGCAATGAGCCCATGATCGATTCGCTTCAAGAGCTCGAGAACTCCGGCGACGACACCCAAGCTGTACAAGTGGTCAAACGCTACGCCCTTTTGAAAGAACGCGAGAACCGCGAAAAGCAAAAGAGCATCGACATTCTCCGCTCGGAGCTTGCCAAAATGAAGGCTTCTCACCATGCGATGCAGGCCGACAAACGCAAGCTGATGCTCAAGGTGGACGACATCGAAGCCGATCGCCGCGCGCTCCAGGAGACTGTAGACGAGCTTCGTCACAAAGTTGCCACGAGCGATTCGGACACCTCTCAGAAGGTGCGCGACTACCAAGCACGACTCGAGAACTCGCAATTCCAAGCCAAGCGTTTTGAAAAGAAGCTCGAAGACTTCAAACTCCGTGTACGTTTGGACATTCAAAAGATCCGAGCTCGCGAACGCGAACTCGAAAACCGTCTCGAACTGCAAAAGCGCGACGCCGAAGCGCTGATCTCCAACAAAGACACGCGTCTCTTGAATCAGAAACGCGAAATCGATCGCCTGCAATTTGAAATTGAAATTCTAAAAGAGCGCCTTGTCGAAGAAACCGAAAAGGCCGAAGACCGAAGCGAAAAACTCCAGCGTGCGGTGCAATCGCTGCGCATGGCCCAGGGCATGCTCTCGGGCATCGACGAAGAGGTCATCGCCACATCTGAGCGTCAATCCTCTGACGGATCAGACGGCGGAGAGGCTGCATGAAGTCTGAAAATGCCGAAGTTCTGGCCCAGCTGCTGCTCGATAAGCACCAACTGGAACGCGAGCTGCGCACCGATGACATCACGGGTCTTGGCAACCTGCGCGCGCTCCGCGAAAGCCTTGCCGCGCGCCAGGGCACGCGCTACGGGCTGCTCTTTATCGACATCGATTATTTCAAGCAGGTGAACGAAGCCCACGGGCATCTGGCCGCCTCGGGCGTGCTGCGTGATTTTGGCGTGATGCTGGGCTCGCTGGCCGCTTCGCACGGCGAAAAGGCCTACCGTTACGCGGGTGACGAATTCGTGCTGATTCTTGAACAAAATCTCGACACCCTTATGGAACGGGCCGAATCTCTGCGACGCTTTGTGGAGGCTCGCCTCTTTAAGGTGGACGGGCATCAGGGCAAGGCCAGCTTGCGCATTACCGTTTCCATCGGAGGGCGCCTTAGCGAGGCAGATGAGGCTTTTGAGAAAATTTTGTCGGACGCCGACAAAGCTTTGTTCGAAGCGAAACGAAAATCTCGCAACGCCGCGGTGGCCTACTCCGCTTGACCTCTGTTAGAATGATCTAAGCCGTGTCGAAATACAAAATCGTCGTCTCAGATTTGCATCTCGGAAAAGGACGCGTGCTGCCCGACGGTTCGATCAATATCCTCGAGGATTTTATCGCCGACCGCAAATGGGTGGAGTACCTGAGCTACTACACCACGGGAAAGTTTTTTGAAGCCGAGATCGAGCTTATCCTCCTCGGCGATATTTTCAACACCATCCAGGTCGATTACATGGGCTACATGACCCCGATCGTCACTGAGGCCATCGCGGTCGCCAAACTCAAGAGCTGCATCGATGGGCATCCGGAATTCATGCAGGCTCTGCGCGACTTTGTGGCCTGCCCCAACAAGAAAATCACCTACCTCGTGGGCAACCACGATGTGGATTTCATTTGGGATGGCTGCAAGGAACTCTTTCAGTCGCAGGTCGGCGCACCGGTGCAGTTCAAGCATTTCTCTTACCAGGTGGACGGCGTTTATTTTGAACACGGCCAGCAGTACGAAACCGTGAACCGCCTCGACCCTAAGAAAATCTTCATCACGCGAGGGCTCAAGGAGCCTATCCTCAATTTGCCTTGGGGCTCGCACTTTGTGATCAACTTTGTGATCCCGATCAAGCACGAGCGCCCGGCCATCGATAAAGTGCGCCCGCTCAAGCATTTTGTGCGCTGGTCGTTGATGACGGATTTCTTTTGGACGCTCAAGACGCTCGCGCGTGCGGCGCTCTACTTTTTTGCCACGCGTTTTTCCAAGTCGCTCTACCGCACCACGAACATCGTGACGACGCTCAAGATTTTCCGCGAGCTTTCGATGCACCCCGAGCTGAGCGACGCCGCTAAGGACATCCTCGATCAAAATCCGGATGTGCACACGGTGGTGATGGGCCACACGCACACGCCGCACTACTCACAGTTCGAAGACGGCCGTGAGTATTTCAACACCGGCACTTGGACCGAAGTGACGAGCCTTGACTGGGCCACCCTCGGCAAATACACGCGCTACACCTATCTCTTGGTGGATTATTCCAAAAACGCACTGCGTCCCCACGCCTATCTTCGCGAATGGCGCGGTCGCTGGCACGAAGAGTCCGACGCGCTCTAGGTTTCTGCATCATTTCACCATTCGTGGCGGTTGACGAAAAATCCTTGCCTTGTTTAATTCCCAGGCTCACGTGTGAAGACCTTTCGAAGCTGCTTATGGGGACTGATGTTTGCGAGCGCCTTGGCGCGCGCGCACGATACCCTTCATGCAAACTTTTCGGACATCTGCACCGAGACTCTCGCTCGTTACAGTGCGGCGATGGAACGAGATTTTGCCGAGCGCGATCTCATTCCGCAATCGCCCTATGGCCACGACTTGCCCTTTGCCGAGTGGCAAGCCGATTGGGGCGCCTGGGGTCCTCCGGCGACGCGCTATCCGCAAGTTGAAGTTCCCGCAGACTTCGTGCGCGTTCCGGGAGCCGCTCGCAAGTGGCTCGAGGCTAGGGTGGTGAGCGCCGCGCAGCGATTTCTCGGGGTGCCCTTTCAAAAACGGCATGTGCCAGGCGCGGGGGGCCTGGATTGTTCCAATTTCACAGCCTGGGTCTACAACTATGCGCTTGGTGTGCAGGTGGATTCGAACATTTTTAAGCAATCTGAAAATGCCGGGCGGCTCCTCGGTGCTGGCGAGTCGTGGCGGCCCGGGGACTTGATCTTTTTATTGACCAAAGATCACTCGCGCATCGTACACGTGGCGATTTACCTCGGCGGCGATGAGATCATCGACCTTGCGCGTGCCGATCGCGAAGTGCGTATCCACAAGATCGAAGGTCGCTACGTGCGTGATTTTGCCTGGGCTCGGCGTGTGATTGAGTAGGGGCCTCGCAAAGTCCAGGGCCCTCGCGCGGTGCGCGCACAAAATAAATCCGCGTAAAAATTCTTGACCCTCCCCGGGGTGCCACCTATTCTGATTTTCCGTGAGTCGCATTTTATTCGTCACGGGTGGTGTTATTTCTAGTCTCGGCAAGGGCCTCACGGCAGCGTCCCTTGCTCTCCTCATCAAGCGTCGCGGCTACAAAGTGAAAATGCTGAAGATGGATCCCTATCTCAACGTGGATCCGGGCACGATGTCGCCCTTTCAGCACGGCGAAGTTTTTGTCACAGAAGACGGTGCCGAAACCGACCTCGACCTTGGACACTATGAGCGCTTTATCGGCGAAAACCTCACGCGCGACTCCAACATCACTTCGGGGCGTATCTACGAGCGCGTGATCTCTAAAGAACGCAGCGGCGATTATCTGGGCGGCACCGTGCAAGTGATCCCCCACATCACAAACGAAATCAAAGAGCACATCATGAAGGTCGCCAAGGGCTCGGACCTGCTGATCGTCGAGATCGGCGGCACCGTAGGCGACATCGAGTCGCTGCCCTTCTTGGAGTCCGCACGTCAGCTGCGCTTTGACCTCGGCTCCTCGCGCGTCGCTTACATGCACGTCACGCTCGTGCCGTACATCGACACCGCGGGCGAGATCAAAACCAAACCCACGCAGCACAGCGTGCAGGAACTGCGCCGCATCGGCTTGCAGCCGGATTTCCTGATTTGCCGCTCCAAAACCATGCTCGAGCAGAGCATTCGCGAAAAGATCGCGCTCTTCACAAACCTCGACGTCGATAACGTGGTCACCGCGCGCGACGTGGAACACATCTACAAACTTCCTCTGGAGCTCAACGCGCAAAAGCTCGACTCGCGCGTGTGCGATCGTCTGGGGCTTAAAAAACCAGTGGCGGATCTCAAATCCTGGAGATCGTTCATGCGTCGCCTCGAAGAGCCCAAGAAAGTGCTCAAGATCGGCGTCGTGGGCAAGTACGTCGATCTCAAAGAGTCGTACAAATCGCTGCACGAAGCGCTGGTGCACGCCGGCGCGAGTCTCGATTCGCGTCTGGAGATCACTTACGTTGACGCTGTGGCGCTCGAAAAACCCAAATACGATAGCCTCGAGTCGCGCGCACCGCTCTTTGAAGGGGTGCAGGGCATTCTGATTCCCGGGGGCTTTGGCTCTCGCGGTGTCGAGGGCAAGATCCGTGCTCTCGAGTACGCGCGTACGAACGGCATTCCCACTTTCGGCATTTGCCTGGGCATGCAGCTCATGGCGATCGAGTTTGCCCGCAACGTGCTGGGCCTTGAGAATGCGAATTCCATGGAGTTTGTGAAACCCACCGAGCTCCCTGCGCCCAAAACAACGGCGAAAACGACAAGCAAAAAAACCACTGCCAAATCGGCGAAGTCCGCCAAGTCCGAGAAGATCGATTTTGTGATCGGCTACATGGCCGGCCAAGCGGAGATCAAAAAGGGCGGCACCATGCGCCTCGGTGCCTACGACTGCGTATTGAGCCGCGGCTCGCTCGCGGCCAAGGCCTATGAAAAGTCCAAGATCAGCGAGCGTCACCGTCACCGCCTCGAGTTCCAAAACGAATATCTCAAGTCTTTTGAAGACGCCGGCCTCGTGGCGAGCGGCGTGAACAAAGAGCATAACCTCGTGGAAATCTTAGAACTCGAAAAGGGTCACCGCTGGTACCTCGGCTGTCAGTTCCACCCCGAGTTCAAGAGCCGTCCCGACGAAGCGCACCCGCTCTTCCGCGAGTTCCTGGCCGCCTCGCTCAAAACCAAATAGGCGCCCGACTCCTGCACATACCGGCGACGCGTCAAATTTTCGGCGATTTTGCCGCTCCGGGCGCTAAAAGCCGACATGTTAAGCTCGAGGAATGCCTGTTTCATTTCGTCGTATCAGCTTACCTTTTGGGATGATTTTGATGAGCTTCGTTGGGCTTCCTGCGCGTGCGCAAGTGCAGGCTGATGAGCCACGTCAGCTGCGCCAGCTCTTCGAGCGCGCTCCGCTGAATACTCAATGGGGTATTTTCGAAGATGTCATGTACTCTTTCTCTCGCCGGCCAGAACTTCTAGACGATCCGCAGCTGCGCGAAGCTTACGATGCGTGGACCCACCGCAGCGTGGCGTGGATAACCACGGCAGGTCCGTTGAAAGCCACGCTTGAGAGCCAAGTGCAGGCGTTCTTTGAGAAGTCAAAATGGAAGAGTCCAGAGGGTGATGTTCAGGCAAAGATCACGGCTACAAAAGCGGAATTCGAAACCTTCGTGCGCGGGGCGGAATTCCGGCAAAATCTTTCGCAGTCTCTGCCCGCGGAGTTTCGCCAGGACGAGCTCGTGGACCAATTGGTGCAAGCCGCATTAGCGACGGCCCAAAAGGAATGGTCGAATGAAGTGAGCACGCCCCATATTGTGGCGAACTACGCCTTGGGCGATGACAAATGGGATCGTAGGCGCAAGCAGAGCCACGCGGCCAGCACGCCACGCAGCATGGACAAGTGGCAGAGGCGTCAGTACGCCTCCGACACCCGCACCACGTACCAAAGTTACGAGATGCCGAAGGACGCGGTTGAAATTGTCCGGATGGTGACGACGGAGAGTACGAATGCCTTGGCGTCGGCGCTCAGCGTGCGCAAGGCTCTGGCGAATCAAGCCATGGCGGCAGCAAGAGCGTCAGGTCCCGTGCTCCGACCTCGAGCTAGCGATGACGAAAAGAGCGCCTATTACCGCAGCCTCGCCCGTCGTATCGACGAGCCCAAAGTAGCCGAGATTTTCGCCCGCCTCCCAGCGGCCGACTTCTATAAATATGCGGTACAACCCGTGCTGGATCCAAAGATTTTCCATCTCGTGGAGTCGGGAAAGATCAAAAGCTTTCCCACGGTTGAATCGCTCGGCGACGGTGTCTTGGGAGCCCGCGACGATCAGTTCTTTTTGAAAATCTTTTCCATGGCAAGCGACGGCGACAAAGTGCGCCTCGCCGCCAAGGCGACTCCTGTGGGTACGGTGCCCCACTACGTGCAGAAGGAAATCTTCGATAAGGTGCACACGGAGCCTAAAACACAAAAAGAACTATTGGCCTTTGCCGAAACTTTCTTTTCAAAACCGATGAGGTCCAAGACCGATTTGCGGTTTTTGCCCGAGATCACTCCCTTTGCCGATGTTTTTTCGAAAAGTTTTAAGACGCTCGATGAAAAGGGCTGGAAACGTTTGGAAAAGCTTACAGAGGGTCAGGGGCAATTTGCGCGAGCGGGACTTTACATGGGAGTGTTGAATCAATTTAAAACGGCCCAAGAAATGCTCGAGTTTCTAGAAAAGAGTCCCGCGTGGTCTTCGGTGTTTAAGGAATATGTAAACCAACGTCACTTCGCTGTTGCTGTGGATACGTTTTCTGCCCTGAATCCGACTTCCGAAGAGCGTGCCAAATTTCGCTCCGTAGTTTTGAACGATCCGTCCGCCAAAGTGGGTTTTTGGAAACGTCTGGGCGCGTCCCTAAGAATGGAGAAGGCGGATCCCCAGGAACGGGCCGGAGTTTGTCGTATCCTGACTTGGGCGCTCATGGGCAAGTAGCGACTGCGCATTAACTCGACTGAAATTTTCCGTCCCATGTTTTGAGCGAGGGCAGCACTTTCGCTGGTCGTTCCGCCAGCAGTGCATCGATGGCGAGTTTGCGCGGGTTGAGTGCGTCGGGAATCTCTTCGCCAAAAGTGCGCTCGGCCCCTTCGGGCAAAAAGGAATTGTTAAAACCAAAAGAATCTCCGCACGGAGCCACGATGTGCCCGCGCGTGCGGCCCTCAAAGATGCTCACCTGGTCGCCGCGGCAAATTCCGAGCAAGCAAGTGAACTCGGCGCGTTTGCCGATGTGTTGATCGAGGGTTTCGAGCAACCAGCGAATGTTTACGCCGGCCGCCACGCCATCGATTTCGAGGGAGGTGTCATCGACAATGACGCCCTCAAATTGCGAGGCCTTGTACTGAATCACGGTGTACAAATCCGCGTCGGGCTCTTCGAGGTCGTGCGGCGTCGCCTCGACCTCACCCAAGTATTTGCGAAACTCCGCGAGCTTGCTCGCGTTCGAGGTGTTGACCTTCCACATCAGAGATTCCGATGCACCCAAGCGATGAGGCTGTCGATGGCGAGGTTCAGGTTGCGGGCGTTGGGCTCTTGCGATGCCGCCACGCTGGTATCGATGAGCAGCCCGTGATCACCGCCCACCACGGAAACGCTCACGTTGCCTTGATCTTTTTTCGCGAGAAATTCCCACAAGTGCGGCAAGTAGGTGGCCGCGCGGTCGAGGGAACCGATCAAAAACAAAACCGGTTTCTTGATGGACTCGAAATTCGGGTAGGATTTTTCGCAGATAGAGCGCAGCACATCGTCGGTTTCGCTGCAGAGTGGAGTCAGTAGCGCTAGGGAGCGAAAGTCCTCCGGACGTTTTTGGAAAACCTTGTAGCCCACCAGCGTGCCGAGCGATTTGCCGCTGAGGATGATGCTCTTGGGGTCGAGCCTCGGATGCGTTTTGACAAAATCGACCACAGTCTCGAGGTCTTCGGTCTCGGGCACCAGGTCTTCGGAATACTTGCCCGTGCAGCGGTTCGTGTTCGGGTCGCGTTTGCAATAGGCCCAGTCCATGCGCAGCACCGCGATGCCCGCCTTGGTGGCGCGTTCGGCAGCGAGGGTGAAGATGGCGTTTTCTTTGTGGTAGTTGCCACCGGGGGCCATGATCAGCACGGGGGCTTTGTCCTCTGCGGGCAGGTGCAGATCCACCGGCACGCTTTCGCCGCGCGCGGTTTTGAGCACGCTCGACTCGACGTTTGCGGCATGGGCGCTGAAGCTAAGGGTGAAGAGAGCTAACGAAAAAAGACGTTTCATGGTGAGAGCCTCCTGCACCCAGCTAAAACACGGCACTTCGGGGCTGCCAAGGGCTTATTTTGATGCGCTGCCGGTATGCGGGGGTCTCGGGCGCCTTTGAATTTGAAAAGCACCGACCCCTGGGTTAGCTCATAGGCCTATATGTCACTAAACTACGAGCAATTACTGGGCAAAGACACCGCTTCCCTTCTTGAGCACAAGGCCAAATACTCGGCCGACCGTCTCTATAAACCCAACAAGGAATGGGTAGGCGACATTTTCGGCACTTCGGATCGTAGTCCCACGGTGATGAAAAACCTGCAACTCATCTCGAACACCGGTCGCCTGGCGAACACGGGTTACATTTCGATCTTCCCCGTCGACCAGGGCATCGAACACTCCGCGGGCGCTTCGTTTGCGCCGAATCCGGACTTCTTTGACCCCGAAACCATCGTGAAATTCGCCTATGAGGGCGGCTGCTCGGCCGTCGCGTCCACCTTGGGCGTGCTCGGTCTCTGCTCGCGCAAGTGGGCGCACAAGATCCCCTTCGTTCTGAAGATCAACCACAACGAATTCCTCTCGTACCCCAACAAGTACGACCAAAACATGTTCGCCAGCATCAAGCAGGCCTACAATATGGGCGCCGCTGCTGTGGGCGCGACCGTCTACTTTGGCTCGCCCGAGAGCGCGCGCCAGATCCGCGAAGTTTCCGAAGCCTTTGAACAGGCCCACGAGCTGGGCCTTGCGACCATCCTGTGGTGCTACACCCGCAACAACGGTTTCAAAGTGGATGGAGTGGACTACCACAACTCGGCGGACCTCACCGGTCAGGCCAACCACCTGGGCGTCACCATCCAGGCCGACATCATCAAGCAAAAGCTCCCCGAGAACAACGGCGGCTACTTGGCCACCAAGCACGGCAAAACCGACCCCCGCGTTTACACGGAGCTTACGACCGACCACCCGATCGACCTTTGCCGCTACCAGGCGCTCAACTGCTACGCCGGCCGTATCGGCCTGATCAACTCGGGCGGCGCCTCGTCGGGTGCCACCGACCTGGCAGAAGCCGTCCGCACGGCCGTCATCAACAAGCGCGCCGGGGGCATGGGCCTCATCGCGGGCCGCAAGGCTTTCCAGAAGCCTTTCAAAGAGGGCATCAAAATCCTCGAATCGATTCAGGAAGTCTATCTTGACCCCCGCGTCACGATTGCGTAGGTTATAGGGCCTTAGACAAGAGGTTTGATGTTATGAGTACCCCCAATAAGTCCGTTTATTACATTCCCGAAGGTTCCAAAGTTGCCGCTGATCTTTACGATCTGCGCGTGGTCGATCGCAACATCACCAATGGCCGTGTGAACCCCAAAGAGTACAACAAGCACCTCTCGAGCCTCGAAGACAGCTCGTCGTACGCCGAAAAGCTGCCTTACGAGCAGGTTGTCGAAACCGAATCCCGTGATTCCATGGACGATTCGATTTCGGACGAAGACCTGTCGTTCTAAGTCGAGTCCCGCACCAAGAGCCACAACCTAAGATGAATGAGGGAGGATAGGGTGGAACAAAAGCGCAGAGAAATGTTGGTTTTTGTTCTTCCGAACCTCTTTACCACCATCAATTTGTTCTTCGGCTTTTTCTCTATGGTCTACGCCACCAAGGGCGAGTGGGAACTCTCCGCGCTCGCCATCTTGCTCGCGGCTTTTGCCGATGGCTTAGACGGCCGTGTGGCCCGCATGACCAATACCCAATCCGCGTTTGGCGAACAGTACGACTCGATGTCGGATCTTGTGTCTTTTGGCGCCGCTCCCTCGCTGTTGATGTACCTCTGGGCGCTCAAGCCCTTCGGCCGCCTCGGCTGGCTCGCGGCCTTTTTCTTTTTGACCTGCGCGGCACTCCGCCTGACCCGCTTCAACGTGCTCAAGCAAACCGGTGAAAAGCGCTACTTCCAGGGCTGTCCGAGCCCTGTGGCCGCCGGTGTGATCGCCGCGGCGGTGCTCTTTTATGGCGACTTTGTATCGACTCCTCAGTACCGCGACGTCTTTATGATCATCGTGATGTTTGTCACCGCGGGTTCGATGATCTCCAATATCAAATATCGCTCCTTCAAAGACCTCAATTTCACGTCGCAAAAGGGTTTCGGTTTCTTGCTCGTGCTCATTGCGGCCCTGCTTGTGGTCTCCTCTTCACCCGAGCGCTGGCTCTTTCCGATCGCCTGCGCCTACGTCTTTTCGGGTCCGATCTTTGCGCTCATCCGATATTTCCGCAAAGGCCGAGCCTAAGTCGTCAATAAATCAGGTTTCTAAGCGGATGGAACGGGGCTGCGGCTGTGCGTTTTTCTGGTCTTCGCCCCCGCAAAAGGCTAGTCTAGGCCCTTCCTATGCCAGGCAAGTTCGCGGTGACCAAAAGGATTCTTTTAAAGTTAGAATTCTGCGGTGCCGATTTCTGCGGCTGGCAGCTGCAATCCGAATCCGTCGAATCTCAATCCAAGCGCTCGCTGCAATTTTGCGTGGAGAGCGCTGTGGCTACCATGCTCGGCCGGCACGGCGAGCGTCACACGGTGCAGGGCTGCGGCCGCACCGATTCGGGTGTGCATGCGCTAGAGTATTATGCACATTTTGATGTGCACCAGGGCCTAGAGTCCCGCGTGCGAGATCTGGCGAAGTTTGTGCACGCGCTCAACGGTGTGTTCCCGCGCGGCATCACGGCGCTTGGTGCCTGGGAGGTGCCGCTAGATTTTCATGCGCTCAAATCTGCCGCCTATAAAGTTTACGAGTACCGCCTCTTTGTGCGCGGTCCCTCTCCGGTGATTCACCCGGGATTTATGTACTGGCTCTCTGCGGAGATCGATGCGCCACCGCCGCGACGAAACTTTGATCTCGCCGCCGTCACTCGCGCCGCACGAAGCTTTGTAGGCACGCACGACTTTGCGGCGCTTGCCTCTTTTGGTTCTGAAGTGAAGAGCACCGTGCGCACGGTCTCGAAAATTGAGATCCTGCGCGAAAAGTTTCCGCACCACGATTCCGCTGGCGATTTGCTCAGGTTTCGCGTGTGGGGCAATGGTTTTTTAAAACAGATGGTGCGCAATATGGTGGGCACGCTTATCGAAGTAGGGCTCGCCAAGCGCGACGAGGCCAGCGTGGCGCGCCTTCTTGAACCCGGTCTCAGCGTGCGCAAAGACGCGGGGGCTTGCGCACCCGCTGAAGGGCTATTTCTCAGTCGTGTGGTCTACGAGCATCCGGCCTTTGTGCAGCTCTCGCGGTCCGCCGAATCTCTATACGCCCCGCACCTAGTGAACCACGAGGTCATCGTGTCATGAGGCGCCGCTGGGGATGGCTCGCGTTTGCACTGGTGTCGATCGCGATTCACACCGCGCTTTGGTATGGCTACCGCGAGTACCGGGCGAGTCGGGTGGTGGAGCCGCGCTCTGTGCCTATCTTTACTTCGATGGTGCTCAGTCCGCAGCAACTCGACGCTATGATTCGCGCCCAAAAAAACGTCGTCGACTCTGTGGCCCCTGAGGTTGATGTCACCGTGCACAGTGCCGATTACCTGGGCGACAAAACCCGGCGTGTTGATAAAGAAAGCGTGGCGCGCACTGATGGGATTGGGGGCGGCCCGCTTCGCCGCGGCGTGCGCCGCGAGCTCAAACTCAAACCCGATTTTCAGCCCCGCTGGGCGCCCGAGCCCGAGCTCAACGCCGACATTTCAGGCCGTTTGCAGTACGGCAACGGTGGTGGTTTGCGCGGCTCGGACGATCTCCTGAAATCGGACATCGTGCAGGGAGCTGAGACACTCCTCAACACCGATGAGTACCGCTTTGCCTCGTTCTTTAACCGTATCAAGGAAGGGATCGTTCCCCGCTGGAAACCCCGTGTGCGCACCATCACGCGCAGCCAGACTCGCGCCAAGCTCCCGGAGGGGGTCTACCTCACCGAGGTCACCGTCGGCACGGACGCCAATGGCAACATCTCTGAGGTGGAAGTCACCAAGAGTTCTGGCTTTGCCCCCTTCGACGAGGCGGCGAGCGACGCCTTTTGGAATCTCGCCAAATTGCATAATTTGCCCCAGGAATTTTTGAACCGACAGGAGCGCTTCCGCACCTCCTTTGCCTTTTCGGTGCAGATCACCAATCAGGGCCTGTGGTTTGACACAGCGACCGAGAACGATGAGAAACGATGGGCTCGCGATGGCCGGTAAAATTTTCAAATACTCAGTGATTTTGGGCCTAGTGCTCGTGGTTCTCATTTTGGGGGGCTCCGTGGCGGCCGGCTATTTTTTTGGTCGCGACATCCAGGAGATCCGTCTGGGTTCAGCGAGCGCCGAACGCGACGCAGAAGGCATTTGGCAACTTCGCGCTCCGGATCGCGAATCCCTCTGGCACGCCGTGGGATATTTGCAGGCTCACGATCGTTACTTTCAAATTGAGCTCACGCGCCACGCAGCGCTCGGGCGCCTGGCGGAAATCTTTGGCCAAGAGGCCGTCTCGCGCGATCGTCTCTCGCGCGCCATGGCCGCCATCGCCTACGAAGAGTTTCAAAAAAAATCTCCCACTTCTGATCTCTACCGTTCTGCCCAGCGTTTTGCCGACGGCGTCAATGAGTGGCGCGCCTCCGAGCGGGCCTCGTCGCCCGTGGAATTTCGCTTTTTGAATTTGAACTTGAGCGAGCTTCCCGCCTGGGAACCCTGGCACGTGTATGCCATTTCCTTTTACCAGGCCTGGCTCTTTTCCTACGACCTGGCCGACGAGAACCGTCACGCCGAATTGCTCTCGCTCAAGGGCCCCTCTTGGGTGAAGTTTTTTGACGAGCGAGAGATCGCCCAGGACGGTATCAACCTCTACGCGCAAAGTTCCGTGCGCGATCATCTCAAAAAACCCGCCGCGGGTTTTGATAGCGCCCGTTTCGCCCGCGCCCTTGGTGCTCCCTCGCAGTGGGAGTCTCTCAATTCGATGTACAAAATTCCCGCTGCCGCTCCCGACGAGCGTAGCGCCGGCAACGTTTCGCGCATTCCGTTTGAGCTTCAGCTCGGCGCTTCTAACGCTTGGATCGGATACAACCCTGATCGCAAGCTCGGACCCCTTCTCTGCAATGATCCGCATTTGAATCTCATGTGGCCTTCGTCGATGTATCCCATCAAGTACGTGATGGGCGAGGTGCGCAGCAACGGGTGGATGCTCCCCGGCCAGCCTTTTCTCGTGATGGGCGGCAGCGAAGACCCGAGGCGCATCTACGCATGGGGCATCACGCTCGCCAATTATGCCAACGTGCAAGACCGCGTGCCGCTGAGCCCCGCGCAGCGCGATGCCGGCCGCACGCTGGTCTCGCGCATCCGCGTGCGCGACCCGCACACCTACGAGTCGCGCGTGCTGAGCTTCAACGAAAAGTGGACTCCCTGGGGCCCCGTCGCCTCGGAGTGGTTTGAGCCCAACGATCCCGCGGCCGCAGCCGCACCTTGGGCCATCGACTGGATGGGCTTTCGCGGAGCGGAGCCGCCCTATGAGTTTTTCCTCTCGCAAAATTTTGATCTCGGCATCGACACGCCAAATGCTATCGCGCAGCGCTGGCAAAGTCCGGTGGTGAATTTCCACTGGGCCGTCAAAGACAAAACCTCGGCGAAATCTCATTGGGGACACATCATGACGGGCATGATCTTCTCGGGCCCTACGCGGGCCGTCTCGGCGGCCAAGGATCGCACGTATTATGCTGCCGATTCTTCGCTCAGCGGTGTGAGTTTTTTGTCTTCGGCCAATCAGCAGGTGTGGGATACTTCCACTTCGGCGCGTCTGGCGCCCGAGTGGGGTTCCCCGCTGCGCGCGCGTCGCATTGAGGCCAAACGCGAAGAGAATTTCAATTCGCTCGGTCACTCGCAAATCGACGAGCACTCGATGATCAATCGAAGCTTCGTGCGCTGGGCGCGCGCACGTCTCGATGTTTCGCGCCTCTGCGCCGAGGGTCCTTCGGAGTTTTTAGATCGCTGCCAGCACGACCTTGCGCAGCTCGATACCTGGGACGGCGCTATGAACCAAAACGATTGGCGTCCTTCGCTGGCCGCTCTGTGGATTTCGCATCTCAAGTGGCGCTTTTGGATTACCAAAGACGCCTCCACCCGCAGCGCCGAGCTTTCGAACCGCTCTGAGCGCGAAATCGCCGCTTTTGTGCGCTGGGGACGTTCGGGCGCTTCGCAAAAACTCATCTGGAATCTCACACAGAACCCCGCTTTCGCGGACGAGCTGCGCAAGAACTTCAAACTCGATCTCAACGAGCTGGTACGATCGGCCTTTAGCGAAAGCTTTGCGCTGCTCGAAGCCTCGCTCGGTCAAGATCGCAAGCTGTGGAATTGGGGCAATCTGCACCGCGTGGCCTGGCAGCATCCGATGCTGAGAACCCTTGGCCCGAACTTGCCTTTTGTAGGGCCGCCCGTCGACGGCGCCGACGATGCGCCTCAGCGCGCTTCTTCGGAATGGGATCCTCGCTATCCACTTTTATTCCCCGTGATCCACGGTGCCGTTCAGCGCACCTGCTACGACCTCAGCGGCCCGAGCCTCGCGATGCGCTGGACATCGGTGAGTGGACCTTCGGGCAATCCGTTCTCTAGGTGGTCGCAGACCTTTTCGCGCGAAGCCTACTTTGCTCGTAAATGGGTAGACGATAAGTTGATGAACGCCGACAAGGCGGCCAAAAAGGAGTGAGCCAGAATGGGATACTTTAAAAATACCACCGTCAACGGCGAAGGCGTTTTGGACGTTTCTGTGAAGGACGTTTTTGAGGGGCGCGCCGACGTAAAGCTCATCGACGTGCGCCGCCCCGACGAATGGGTGGGGGAGCTTGGGCACATCGAAGGCTCCACACTCATGACCCTTGAGACTGACTTTGCACAGGGCATTCGCGGTGAAGACCACGAGCAGACGATTGTTTTTGTCTGTCGCAGTGGCGCGAGATCCTCTCGCGCGGCAGCTTTTGCACGCGCCTTGGGTTTTGTGGATGTCTACAACATGCAAGGCGGCATGATCGCGTGGAACGATCAGCGGCTGCCCATCAGCAAATGATTAGTGAGTTTCCTTGCTGCGTTCGGTAGCGGCTTGCCACTCCACGAAGCGGGCGAGTGCTTGGCGTTTGGCATCGTCGACACTGTTCACAATATCGAATTTGTCTTGGTCTTCGTGCAGGCGAAAGATGCGCACGAACTCGCTGCGCATGCCGTAATAAGTAGGTTTCATGCGCATCTTGTTAAAGACGCGGATCTCTTTGACGAAGTTCGAGATGCCGGTGCTGCCGACAAAGCGCAAATTGCTCATGTCGACGATCATTTTGGTCTTCTCGTTGGATTCAAAAGTTTCTTCGATGAATTCGGCCACGGGTTCGGCGCTCTCGACGTCGATAAAGCCGCTGAGTTCGACGATGGTGTAGTCGCCTTCTTTGCGAATGTTGGTTCTCATGTAAACCCCCCGAGTCTTGATCTTTCATTGTAGCCGTGAAAGCCCGCCCCCCGGCGCCAAAATTTTGTGACTTTTCGCTCACCATGTGGGAGACTGTGGCCCATGCCCGCTTCTGCACCGCTTCCTGACCGTCTTTCGGTGGTCGCCGTTCCGATAGGCAACCCTCGCGACCTCAGCCCGCGCGCCGGCGAGGCCCTCGCTTCGGCGCAGGTCATCTTTTGCGAAGACACGCGCAAAACGCTGGATTTGCTCAAGCGCAGTGGCATCAGCTCTGGCGCCAAACTCATCGCCGTGCCGGGCGATAGCGAATTTCAAACCGATTGGCAGCGCTACTGTTCGCCAGAATACCGACACTGGGTGCTCGTGTCCGACGCGGGGACGCCGATTGTGAACGATCCCGGATCTTCGCTGCTCGAGTTCTGCCGCAAGCAAGGCGTGCTGGTCGAGGCTCTGCCCGGCGCTTCGGCGCCCACGCTCGCGTGGCAGTGGTCGGGCGGTTTTGGATTGCCCTTTAGCTTTGCCGGATTCGCTCCCAAGGTTTCGCGGAGCGCGACGAGCAAATGGGAGCATTTTTTGCCCGCGGCACAAACCCAGGGCACGTTTTGCTTTTTCGACACTCGTCACCAGGTGATGAACACGCTTGAATACATCGCCGAGACCTATCCCAATGCGCGACTCTACATCGCCCGAGAAATGACCAAAGCTCACGAAGAGCTGCTCTTCGGATCGGCATCAGAACTTGCGGCCATCATCGCGCAGCGACTTGAAGCCGATCAGGTGGGAGAGCTCTGCTTGCTCCTAGACATGGCTTCGCTTCAAAGCGAAGGCGCTGCACCTGCGGCGCAAATCTCGCCCGAAGATCTCATCAAATTCCGCACAGCATCTACAAAAGACGCCTCCAAAATGATGGCCAAGTGGTGCAACCTTCCGACACGTGACGCCTACAAGAGGCTCTGCGATGAAACTTAAACGCTCGCGCCTTGTGGCGCTAGTGCCAGTTTTGGTGCTCGGTCTTGGCGCCACGCTCGTGCTTGGTGCACGCCATGCGCAGCGTACAGGCGATGGATCTGTAGGGTTCAAGGCCGATCCCGTGTCCCGCGTGGAGTCATGGTGGTACGACCTCAAAATGAAGTTTCGCCCGGCGCGCGCCGAAGCGCCTGTGACGGTAGCGGCCATCGACGACGCCTCTATCGAACGCTTTGGACGTTGGCCATGGAACCGTGGCGTCTTTTCCGAACTTGTGGACGTGCTCTACGAAGCGGGCGCCCGTGCGGTGGTCTTTGACCTCGTCTTCTCAGAGCCCGAATACAAAAGTCAGGAACTCGAGCGCACGCTGCGCATCGATGTGCCAGGACGCCAGGGGTCGCTGCAAAAAATGCTTCGGCTGAGCGAAGCGCAGATCAAAGAGCTCTCTACCTTGCTGCCTGACATCGGCGATCAGTATCTTGGACAAAGTCTCTGGGCCCACGCTTCGCAAACCGTGCTCGGATATTTTTGGCGAACGTCCTCTGAGTGTCGTGTGCTGCGTTCCAGCGATGTGAGTAGTGACACCGCCCTCGCGCTCGGACGCCTGCCCGAATCGCAGTGGCTCGATCACCTCGAAGCCATCACCAAACACGGTTACCGTTTGGACGACGCGGAATCGTTTCGCGAAGAGAGCTTCGGTCCGGCCTCGCTCGGTCCCCGCCAGTGGTGTGCCACCATCAATCGCGGCGCCGTGGGAGCGCTCGCGCAGCGGCAGGGTTTTTTTAACGCCGAAGCGGATGCGGACGGCGTCTTTCGCCGCTCCTCCACGCTGCTGCCGCTGTGGCTCCCCAAATCTGCGCTTCCCGCGTCTCGCGCGTCGCTCGCGGGCCTCTACACGTTTCCTTCTCTCGCACTCAGCGCTGCGATGACCGAGTTCCAAGCCACCGTTGTGGCGCCCGAATGGCGTGATTACAGCAAGCTGCAAATCGCAGCGCTCACGCTGCCGACCGGTGTGACGGGTGGAGCGCGTTTGCCGCTGCACAACGATGGTTCTTTTTGGATCGACTTCTCGCCTCGCGGCGATGCGGGCGCGGAAATTGTGCCCACCGTTTCGCTCGCACGAGCCGGCTATTGGAGTGACGCCGAAAAGGCGCTCCTACGCGACAAGGTGATCATGATAGGCCCCACGTCGACGGGGGTTTTTGATCTGCGTCCCAATCCAGTAAATCCCCAGGGTGCGGGTGTTTACTTGCACGCTGCGGCCGCTTCGCAAATCATCGAGATGGCGCGTCCTGCGAGTACTTATCGCGGACTCGTGAGTGTGTCTCACGCCTTGCAGCTTGCCGCACTGTGGAGCTTTCTCGTGGCGCTGGGGCTTTCGGTGCTCTACTCACGCCGCGCCCTTGTCACCAGCGCTTGGTGGATTGCGATTCTCGCTCTCGCCGTGCTGGATTTTGTGGCCTTTCGCGCGGGTTGGGTGAGCGATTTCGTACTCATCGCGCTCGCGTGGTCTCTCGCGCTCGGCGCCATCACCCTACTTTTGTATCTGCTCGAAGAGCGCGAACGGATTTACCTCAAGAACGCCTTTGCGCGCTATGTCTCGCCCGAGATTGTTCGTCGCATCGAGGAAAACCCTTCGGAACTCAATCTCGACGGCGAGCGCAAAGAGATTTCGGTGCTCTTCTCGGACATTCGCGGATTCACCGCCGTCTCCGAAGTGCTGGAGCCCGATGAGCTTCGCACGCTGCTCAACGCGTATTTCAAACCCATGACCGAAGCCATTCAGCGCGCAGGCGGCACGGTAGACAAGTTCATCGGCGACGCGATCATGGCGCTCTTTGGTGCACCTCTCGCTCTCGAGTCCCACGCGGCGGCCTCGGTGCGTGCGGCTGAAGCGATGGTCAAGGCCCTCGAGCGTATGCGGACTGAAGATGCGCGCTTCGCGAAGTTCCCTCTCGAGAGCGGCATCGCCATCGCTTCGGGCACGGCGAGCGTTGGCAACATGGGCACCGACACAATCTTCAACTACACCGCCTTGGGTGATGTGGTGAACGTGGCCTCGCGCCTCGAAGGGCTCACCAAGACCTACGGCGTGCCGCTGCTCATTTCCGAGTCGACGCTTGCGTTGTTACCCCCTGATGAGCAACATCGCTGGCGACTTGTGGACCGAGTGCGTGTGGCCGGCAAAAGCACCCCCGTGCGAATCTATGATAAGCCCGAACTCAGCACCCCAGCGTCGGCTCCCCTGGCAGAAGCCTATGCTCGGGCGCTTGCCCATTATGTTGCCGGTGAGTGGCGCGAGGCGATGCGCGCTTTTGCCGAGCTTTCGACTCACGACCCCGCTTCTCGACACATGGCACGACGCTGTGAGTTAGCCCCTCAAGCCCTCGGGGCTTCGGATTGGGATGGAGTCTGGAACTTCGATCACAAATGAGGGTATAACTAGGTCATGTCATTTGGGTTTAAACTTAACGACGACCTTCTCAAAAAATTCGGCAAAAAGTTTCCACCCGAGTCGCCACTCGTCAAAGAGGGCGATCGCGGCAACACGATGTTCCTCATCCACAGCGGCAAGGTCGCCATCGTTAAGCAAACTCCCGTGGGCGAGAAAATTCTCGCCACGCTCAAGGACGGGGATTTTTTTGGTGAGATGGCGCTGCTGGGACTTCAGCCTACTCGTGCCGCCACTGCCAAGACGCTCACCCAAACCCAGGTGCTCGAACTGAACCGCGACGCTTTTGAAGCGATGGTCAAACGCTCACCTGACATCGCGCTTGCCGTGATCCAAACGCTTGCCACACGCTTGCGCGACGCCAACGGCAAAGTGGCCTCGCTGATTCACAAAGACGATGCCGTGCGAGTTTTTGCTTACCTGCGCCACGAAGTTAGCGAAAAGGGCACGGCGGTGCCAGAACCCCATGTGGGCAAGGTCATGCCGCTGAACCTTGAGCAGATGTCTTCGGACATCGGCGTGCCGCCTCCGTACATCGAAAAATGCCTTGCGGCTGCCCGCAAGGCCAACATGGTGGGGCGCAACAGCGCGAATTGGCTGTGGATCCCGCACCCTTCGTATTTGATGCCATTTTGTGATATCGCCAAGGCGATGGGAGTGATTTGATTTATGTCCGTTGAAGAACCACGCGACCGTCGCACCCCAGGGGTGAAGGAACCCCGCGACAGCCAAAAAATTCCGCTCAACGTGCCCGAGGGCTTTTGGCAGCGCTGTCCTTCTTGCGCCACCATCATTCGTCAAACGGCGCTCGAAGCTCAGGCGCATGTCTGCATCGACTGCGGCCACCACTTTCGCATTTCGGCCATGCGCCGCATGGAGATCGTTGTCGATGAAGGTTCCTTTGTGGAGCGCGACGCCAAGCTGCGCGCCAAAGACACGCTGAAGTTTTTTGATTCCAAACCCTACAAAGACCGTCTGCGTGCTGCCGAAGCCAAAACCGGACTCTGCGACGCCTTCATCTCGGGCTCGGCCACCATTCTGGGCAAGCCGGTAGAGATCGGCTCTTTTGAGTTTGCTTTTATGGGCGGTTCCATGGGCACCGTGGTGGGCGAAAAAGTTACCCGCCTTTTCGAGCGCGCGCTCAAAAATCATTGCCCCGCAATCGTCTTTCACGCCAGCGGCGGTGCTCGCATGCAAGAGGGCTTGCTCTCGCTCATGCAAATGGCCAAGACCATCAACACGCTCCAAAAACTTCGCGAAGTGGGCGTGCCTTATATCTCCGTGCTCACCGACCCTACCACGGGTGGGGTGGCAGCCTCTTTTGCCATGCAGGGTGATGTGCAGATCGCCGAACCGTCGGCGCTCGTGGGCTTCGCTGGTCCGCGCGTGATCGCGCAAACGATCAACCAACAATTGCCACCGAACTTTCAGCGTTCGGAGTTTTTGCTTGAACACGGCATGATCGACAAGATTGTTCCGCGCAATGATCTGCGTGAGTACCTCTCGCGCATCATGACAATGCTACATCGATGATGCGATTCAAGGTTTTTGTTTTTGTCGCGCTTCTCGGAGTGATGAGTGCGGCGTCTGCCGCCAGCAATCTCAAATTCAAGGCCGATCGCTACTCCACAAACCTCGACACTGGCATAATGAAAGCCGAAGGGAATGTGGAAGTGTGGATGGGGCCCCGCGAGATC
>Ga0247823_10001319_pt1 | contig 20706 bp, 25 predicted proteins | sample 13C_PalmiticAcid_2_FD_192426 | JGI IMG/M metagenome (GOLD analysis project Ga0247823, IMG submission 192426) | Soil microbial communities from agricultural site in Penn Yan, New York, United States - 13C_PalmiticAcid_Day30 | ecosystem: Environmental > Terrestrial > Soil > Agricultural land... | reverse complement strand
ACGCGACACCGCCGTCGACACTCCGAGAATCGCGCCCGCTTTGCCGCGGTCGAACAGCACGCCGAGCCGGGCGACGTAGCGCGACGGCCCGATCTGCTCGCGCTCGACGACGATTCCGGTGACCAAAGCGTCGAGCGCCGAATCGCCGAGAGTGGATTTCTTGCCGGTGAGCCGCTCGGACAGCATCTCCCAGCCCTTGCGCTGGGCGATCCGCCAGCCGCCCTGTCGCGCCGTGTCGGCGTCCTTGCCCTTGACGTCGACCTGAACGCCCGAAACCTCGAAGCTTCCCGAAGCGTCGATCGGCACCGCGCTGGCGCCGCCGCCCTCGCCTTGCGCCATTACGACGCCTGCCCCCGCAAGAGCGAGCGCGCCGGCAATACCGATGGTGAGTGAAATGCGGAACAATTGCATGCGGGCGCCCTTTTGACGAAGCGGGCGCGGAAATCCAAGCGGAAGTATCTTCACAGGTTACTTTCCTGCGTCACTCCGGCCTTGTGCCGGGGTCCGCCGCGCCGCCTTGCGAGCCGCAAGAGCGTCAAGCCGATCCCGCGCGGAGGGATCGACCCGACACGAGGGCCGGGGTGACGGAAGAAGAAGTCGGCGCTAAGCGGGCGCGATGAGCGATCCAAAAGCCTACACCTACGCCCAGGCGGGCGTCTCGATCGCGGCCGGCAATGCGCTGGTCCGCGCCATCGGCCCGCTGGCCAAATCTACCCGTCGCCCCGGCGCCGATGCCGCATTGGGCGGCTTTGGCGGGGTGTTCGACCTCAAGGCGGCGGGTTTCACCGATCCGCTGCTCGTCGCCGCGAACGACGGCGTCGGCACCAAGTTGAAGCTCGCGATCGAGCATGACGCGCATGGCGGCGTCGGGGTCGATCTCGTCGCGATGTGCGCCAACGATCTGGTCGTCCAGGGCGCCGAACCGTTGTTCTTCCTCGATTATTATGCCAGCGGCAAGCTCGTCCCCGAGACCGCCGAGCGAGTCATCGCCTCGATCGCCGAGGGTTGCCGCCAGGCCGGCTGCGCGCTGATCGGCGGCGAGACCGCCGAGATGCCGGGCATGTACGCCGCGGGCGATTACGACCTTGCCGGCTTCTGCGTCGGCGCGGTCGAGCGCGATCAGTTGCTCGACGGCAGCGCGATTCGGCCCGGCGACATATTGCTCGGCCTCGCCTCCACCGGGATCCATTCGAACGGCTTTTCGCTGGTCCGCCGACTCGCCGCCGACAAGGGCTGGAAGCTCGATCGCCCCGCGATGTTCGATCAGGACGTGATCCTGCTCGACGCGCTGATGGCGCCGACCCGGATCTACGTCGCGAGCCTGCTGCCGCAGCTGCGCAAGGGAAGGATCCACGGGCTCGCCCACATCACCGGCGGCGGGCTACTCGAGAATGTCCCGCGCGTGCTGCCCGAGAATTGCCATGCGCGGATCGACGCGACCGCCTGGCCGCTCCCCCGCCTGATGGCGTTCCTGCAGGCGCAGGGGAATATCGAGCCCGAGGAAATGGCCCGCACCTTCAATTGCGGGATCGGGATGGTCGCCGCAGTGGCTGCGGAGAATGCAGACACCGTCGCTGCCGAACTGATCGCGGCGGGCGAGAGCGTGTTCCGCATCGGCACGGTCGAGCAAGGCCAACGCGGTTGCACCGTGTTCGGTACGGCCGAGACCTGGAGCGCACGCGCCGACTGGAGCGCCACGCACAATGACTGAAGCGTGATGCGCAGGAAGCTCGGTATCCTGATTTCCGGCCGCGGCTCCAACATGGCCTCGTTGGTCGAAGCGTCGCGCGCGCCGGATTGCCCCTACGAAGTCGTTCTCGTCGCCAGCGACAAGCCCGCAGCCCCCGGTCTCGACTGGGCGCGCGAACAGGGTGTCGCCACCTTCGCGCAATCGCCCAAGGGGATGCCCAAGCCCGAATACGAAGCCAGAATCGACGCTGCGCTACGCGACACCGGAGTCGAGGCGATCGCGCTCGCCGGCTATATGCGCCTGCTCTCCGACGATTTCGTGGCGCGCTGGCGGGGCCGGATCGTCAACATCCACCCTTCGCTGCTCCCGAAATACAAAGGCCTCGACACCCATGCCCGCGCGCTGGCGATGGGCGATGCCGAGGCCGGCTGCTCGGTGCACATCGTCACCGAGGAGCTCGACGGCGGCGAGATACTGGGTCAGGCGCAGGTGCGCATCGAAGCGCGCGACACCGCGGAGACGCTCGCCGGGCGCGTGCTGCGCGAGGAACATCGCCTTTATCCGAAGGTAGTAGCCGAATGGATCAAGCAGCTTCCCCGCTAGACCAGGTCCGCGCACTCGCGCTCGACCTCCCCGAGAGCGAGGAGCGGCCGAGCCATGGTCAGCCGACCTTCTTCGTCGCCGGCAAGATGTTCGCCCAGTTCCGCCACGATCATCACGGCGACGGCCGCACCATCGTTGCGGTCAAGACCGCCGAGGCCGAAGAGGCGCACATGCTGATCGAGACTGCGCCCGAAAATTACTCGCGCGTCGCCTATTTTCGTGCCGAATGGGTCGGCCTCGCAATCGGCGGCGGCGACACCGACTGGGCACATGTCGGCGATCGCATCGCGCGCAGCTGGGAACTCGCCGCACCGCGCCGCTTGCTCGAAGCCGGCGGTCGCTGAAGGAACGCGCACCGCGCCGCCGAGTTCTCCCTTGGATCATGCGCGCCATGCGCTGAAGAGGGAGAGCGCAAATGAGCCCACACAGGCCCGAAGCCAAACCCGGTGTCGCAACCGCCGAACAGGGCCTTGTGTTGCTCGACGGGCCCGACGGTACAGCGGTCGCAATGACTCCCGAGGCCGCCGAAGCGACCGGCCGCAGCCTGATCGCCGCCGCCGAGGAAGCAGCCGGCCAGCGCGGCGAGGCGCATCCGAGCTAAGCCCTTGCCGATCCCCCATCGGCCCCGCGATAAGGGGCACACATGATCAAGGTCGCCAGCTACAATATGCGCAAGTCGATCGGCACCGATCGGCGGCGCCGGCCCGAGCGCACGCTCCAGGTGCTGTGCGAAGTGAATGCCGACGTGATCGCGCTGCAGGAAGCCGATCGCCGCTTCGGCACCCGCGAGGCCGTGCTCACCAGCCACCTGCTCGCCGAACATGGCGACTGGAAGGCGATCACCTTCGGGATGCGCGCGCGCTCGATGGGCTGGCATGGCAATGCATTGCTGGTGCGCAAGGACGCGCAGATCCTCGGTTGCGAAGCGATCCATCTGCCGGCGCTCGAGCCGCGCGGCGCGGTGATGGCCGAGGTCCGGGTGCGCGGACAGATATTGCGCGTCGTCGGCATGCATCTCGATCTGTCCGGCCTGTGGCGCCGCCGCCAGGCGCATGCGATCATCGCGCATGTCGAATCGAGCGCAGACCGCTATCCGACGGTGCTGATGGGCGACCTCAACGAATGGACTCCGCAAAGCGGCTGCCTGCGCGATTTCGCCCAGCACTTCCAGTTCGCCGCCACCGGCAAGAGTTTCCATGCCCGCCGCCCGATGGCGCGGCTCGACCGGATCATGGTCAGCCGCGATCTGACGATCGACGCCGCCGGGGTTCATGAGAGCCTGAATTCGCGTACCGCATCGGATCATCTACCGATCTGGGCCGAGATCCGGCCCGCCTGATGACCGCAACCCGCGACAAGGAGCTGCGGCTCGCGCTCGTCTGCTATGGCGGGATCAGCCTCGCCGTCTACATGCACGGCATCACCAAGGAGATCTGGCGGCTCGCCCGGGCAAGCTGCGCCGCGCACGAGAACGAGGACGGCAACGGCGTCTACCGCCAGCTGATCGACGAGATCCGCGAAGCCTCGGGGATCAATCTGCGCGTCCTCGTCGACATCCTGTCGGGCGCCAGCGCGGGCGGGATCAACGCGGTGTTCCTCGCACAGGCGATCGCGACGGGACAGTCGCTCGACCCGCTCACCGATCTGTGGATCAAGCATGCCGATGTCGAGGCGTTGCTCGAGCCGCGCCAGGCGCCGTCGCATCGTTTCGCGAAAATCTGGGCGACGCCGATCGCATGGATCGTCGCCAATCGCAGCAAGACGATCGACGAGACCGTCGATCCGGTCGCGCGCGAGGAAGTCCGCCTCAAGCTCGAGCATTTCGTGCGCTCGCGCTGGTTCGAGCCTCCGTTCGGCGGGAAAAGGCTGCTCGGCATGCTGCTCGACGCCTTCGACGCGATGGCGGCGGGCCCGCGCTACAAGCGGCTGCTCCCGCAGGGACAGCCGCTCGACCTGTTCGTCACCGTCACCGATTTTCGCGGCCATCCCGAAGAGCTCCGGCTCAATTCGCCGCCGCACGTGATCGAGACCGAGCACCGGCTGGTCTTTCACTTCAGCGATCACGGTGCCGAAGGAACCGCCCTGGCCGATCCCGCCGGGCTGGCCTTCGCGGCGCGCGCGACGTCGAGCTTCCCCGGCGCCTTTCCGCCGGCGACCGTCGAGGAAATGGACGGCTTCCTCGCCGAGCGCGGCACCCTCTGGCCCGATCGCGACGAATTTCTCGAATCGGTGCTGCCCCAGCAATGGTCGAACAACCGCGCCGCGAAGGCGATCCTGATCGACGGCTCGGTGCTCGCCAACGCGCCCTTCCGCCCGGCGATCGACGCGCTGCGCGAACGTCCCGCGCGCCGCCAGATCGATCGCCGCTTCGTCTTCGTCGATCCCGCGCCCGGCATGCGCTTCGATTTCTACGGGACGCCGCAGGAGACGCCCGGCTTCTTCCAGACGATCATCGGCGCGCTTTCGGAGCTGCCGCGCGAGCAGCCGATCCGCGACAATCTGGAAGCGATCTCGGCGCGCTCGGACCGGATCGAGCGGATGCTGGCGATCGTCGCCGAGATCCGCGCCGAGGTGGAAACACAGGTCGAGGCATTGTTCGGTTATACCCTGTGGCTCGATTATCCGACGCCCAAGCGGCTGGCGAGCTGGCGCCGCCGTGCGCAGGTCGCCGCGGCGGCCAAAGCGGGGTACGGCCACACTGCGTATGGATTGCTCAAGGTCGACGGGACGATCGACCGGATATCGCGGCTGCTCTACACGATCGGCGATCGCCATGCCCCCGAACGTCTGCGCGAGATCCGCGCGGCGGTCGCGCACGCGGTGCAGGCGCGCGGCGGCGATCGTTTCGGCGCCACTTTGTCCAACGGCGCCAGCCCGCAGACGCTCGAATTCCTGCGTGCGCACGATCTCGGCTTTCGGATCCGCAGGCTCAGGCTGCTCGCCCGGCGGCTGACCGAGATCGACTTGCCCAGCTCGCATGTCGAGTTGCTGCCGATGCGCGAGGCGATTTACGAATCGCTCGCCGCTTATCTCGAGCTCAAGCGCTCGGACACTTTCGCTGATCTGCGCGGCGCGATTCGCGAGATGACCGACGATGCCGGGCCGGTGCTCGATCTGCTCGCCGAGCGGATGCAGCTCAAGGCACTCGATACCGCGACCGACGCACGGCTTTCCGACGGGTTCAGCGCGCTTTCGAAGGAATTGCGCCGGCCGATGCTGCTCGCCCATCTCGGCTTCCCGTTCTTCGATATCGCCACCCTCCCTTTGCTCCAGGGCGAGGGCATGGACGAGTTTGATCCGATCCGGGTCGACCGCATCTCGCCCGACGACGCCACCGCGATCCGCACCGGCGGCGCCGCGGCGACGCTCAAGGGCATCCAGTTCAACAGCTTCGGCGCGTTCTTCAGCCGGGCCTATCGCGAGAACGACTATCTCTGGGGCCGCCTCCACGGCGCCGACCGGCTGATCGACATCGTCCTGTCGGCACTGCCGTTCGAGGATCGTCTGCCCCAAGACCGGGTAGCGACGATCAAGCGCAACGCCTTCCACGCGATCCTCGACGAGGAGGAAGGACGGCTGAAAGCCATTCCGGGCCTGTTCGCGGAGCTGCGGACAGAGATTGGCTGATTCCCTCTCCCATCGGAAGAGGACGGAGTCGCGAAGCGGCGGAAGGGTGAGGGTGATCAAGGGGCGCCGGCTCACCCTCACCCATCCCACCGCCTTCGGCGGCGGGGCCTTCCCTCTCCCGGTGGGAGAGGGAGTTGGCAATTCCGCAACGGTGCGACTATCGTCGCGCGGCAACGAGGAAAGGAAAGGCATGCGGTTTCTGAAGGTGCTGTTCTGGCTGTTGCTGGGCGGCCTCGTCGCGGCCTTTGTGATCTACAATGGCGACGAACGCGTCGATATCCGCCTGTGGGGCGGTCTCGTCGCCGATTTCAGCCTGCCGCTGCTGCTGATCATCGTCTTCCTGCTCGGCCTGTTGCCGGCGCTGATTGCCTATCAGACCCTGCGCTGGCGCTCGCGCCAGCGGCTCGCCGGGCTCGAACGCGCGCTCGCCGATCTGCGCGCGGTGGCCCCCGAGCCGGTGACCGCCAGCATCACTCCCACCGGCCTGCCGCTGATGGCGGATCCGCAGCCATGAGCGGGCGGCTCTACGTCGCGCTCGACACGCCCGACATGGACCGCGCCAAGGCGGTCGCGCAGCGGGTTCGCAACCATGTCGGCGGGATCAAGCTCGGCCTTGAATTCTTCATGGCCAATGGCCGCCAGGGCGTGCGCGAAATGGCCGAGATCGGGCTGCCGATCTTCCTCGACCTCAAGTTCCACGATATCCCGAACACCGTCGCCAAGGCGATCCAGGCGTTGCGCCCGCTCGAACCGGCGATCCTCACCGTCCACGCTGCCGGCGGCCGCGCGATGCTCGAGGATGCCAAGGCCGCCGCGCCCACCGGCACCAAGGTGGTCGCCGTGACGATGCTCACCAGCCTCGACGCCACCGATTTGCGCTCGATCGGCCTCAGCCCCGATCCGCATGAGCAAGTGGTGCGTCTCGCCGAACTGGCCCAATCGGCTGGCGTGGACGGCATCGTCTGCTCGGGCGAGGAAGTCGCCGCGGCAAAAAAGGCATGGCCGCACGGGTTTTTCGTCGTACCCGGCGTGCGACCGGCGAACGGCCAGATCGGCGATCAGAAGCGCGTGGTGACTCCGCGCGCCGCACTCGATGCCGGCGCGTCGATCCTCGTGGTCGGTCGGCCGATCACCCAGGCCGAGGATCCGGATCTGGCGGCGCGCGAAATAGAGGCGACCCTATAGCAGGAGGACGGCGATGCTGCGGATTGCGGGTTTCGGGCTTTTTGCGTTTCTGCTCGCCTGGTTCGGCCTCCACGCCGCAACGCCGCTCCAGTCCGCCAGCTTCGACTGCGCAAAGGCGAGCCACCCGCTCGAAAAGACGATCTGCGCCAGCCCGAAGCTCTCGGCGCTCGATGGTCAGGTCGCCGCGCTCTACAAGGCTCGGCTGGCACAGCTCTTCGACAAAGCGAGCTTCCGGGGCCAGCAGCGCGACTGGCAGCAGCTCCTGCGCAGCCGCTGCGCCAGGATCTGCGACCCCGGCGCGGTCGAGACCGACTATACCCGGCAGCGCGACACGCTGAACGCCTTCGACAACGAGACGTGGGAGGCGAGCTACAAGACCAGCGACGTCGCCACGCTGACGATCACGCATATCGACGGCAATGCGTTCGACTTCGCGCTGGTTCGCGACCGCGAAGGCGAGGAATTGTGCAAATTGCCGGCGAACGACAATGAGGCCGGTGCCGTCGCAACGCGCGCCTCGCCCGCCAAAGCGAGCTGGAGCGCCGGCGCATGCCGGATCGATTTCGGCTTCACTCGCGACAAGACCGGCCATGTCACCCGGCTCGACACCAACGCCTCGGCCGGCTGCAAGCGCTATTGCAAGGGCAATTACGGGCTGAGCGACAATTTCCTGCCCGCCAACAACTGGGTCGCCGGCAACCAGTAGCGGGCCTCTTGCCAAAGCCGCCCACGCGTCCGACAGAGCGCGCATGCCTGACATCGTGACCATTCGCGCCGCCACGCACGAAGATTTGCCTGCCCTCCACCCGGTGATCGAACGCGCCTATCGCGGCGAGACCGCGCGGCAGGGCTGGACCCATGAAGCCGATCTTCTCGAGGGCCGGCGCACCGATCTCGAGACGCTGGAAGCGATCGTCGCCGATCCGGCACAACGCCTGCTGATCGGCGAGCAGGACGGCGTGGTCATCGGCTGCGTCAATCTTGCCGACAAGGGCGACGGGCTCGCCTATCTCGGCCTTCTCTGCGTCGATCCGACACTGCAGACCGCGGGCATGGGCAGGCAATTGCTCGCCGCCGCCGAAGCCTGCGCACGAGACCAACTCGGCGCCGATCGCATCGAGATGACCGTCATCGACGTGCGACATCGGCTGATCGCCTGGTATGAGCGCCGCGGCTATGTCCAGACCGGCGAGCGGCGCGACTTCGTCTTCCCGGTCGAGCCGCCCTTGTTCATGACCGTGCTGGTCAAGCGCCTCGTCTGAGCGCTATGCGCGCACCATGCCGGTGACAGCCAAGATTTGCGGACTCAGCACCGCCGAGACGCTCGACGCCGCGGTGCGGGGCGGCGCGCGGCAAGTGGGCTTCGTGTTCTTCCCGCCCTCCCCGCGCAATCTCGGCTTCGATCAGGCGCGTGCGCTCGCCGTCCGGGCGCCTGCCCTTGTCGAGAAGATCGGCGTGTTCGTGGATCCCGACGACGTGTTGCTCGATGCTGCGATCGCCGCCGGGCTCGACGCGGTCCAGCTCCACAAGGTGACGCCCGAGCGCGCTGCCGCAATCCGCCGGCGCGTGCCGGTCTGGGTGGCGGTGGCGGTCAAGACCGCGGCGGATCTCGATGCGGCGGCGTCCTTCGCAGGCGCGGCCGATCGCATCCTCTACGACGCGAAGACTCCGGAAGACGCGGCGTTGCCCGGCGGCATGGGGCTGCGCTTCGACTGGACGCTGCTCCAGCGCCACCGCCATCCGCTTCCCTGGGCGCTGTCGGGCGGTCTCGATCCCGCCAATGTCACCCACGCGATCCGCATCACCGGCGCCACCGCGGTCGACGTCTCCTCGGGAGTCGAGACGACACCGGGCGTCAAGGATGTGGACAAGATCACCGCATTCCTCCAAGCGGTGGCGCAATGCTGAGGCCGTCCGCCCCTGTCCGCATCGGATTTCGATGGCGCTGATCGCTCGTCCCCAAAGCCAGCGACCGCCATTCAGACCCGTGAGAGAGACATGACCGACACCGCCACTTTGCCCAATTCCCTGCGCAACCAGCCCGACGATCGCGGGCATTTCGGCCAGTTCGGCGGCCGCTTCGTCGCCGAGACGCTGATGCCGTTGATCCTCGATCTCGAGCGCGAATATCGCGCGGCCAAGGCCGATCCCGCCTTCCAAGCCGAGTTCGACGATCTGCTCGAACATTATGTCGGCCGCCCCAGTCCGCTTTATTATGCCGAACGGCTGACCGAGGCATTGCGCGAATCCGCGCCCGCGGGCCACGGCGCCAGGATCTATTTCAAGCGCGAAGAGCTGAATCACACCGGCGCGCACAAGATCAACAATTGCATCGGCCAGATCCTGCTCGCGATCCGCATGGGCAAGACCCGGATCATCGCCGAGACCGGCGCCGGCCAGCACGGCGTCGCCACCGCCACCGTCGCGGCGCGCTTCGGCCTGCCCTGTACGATCTTCATGGGCGCCAAGGATGTCGAGCGGCAAAAGCCCAACGTCTTCCGCATGAAGCTGCTCGGCGCAGAAGTCCGGCCGGTCACTTCGGGCGCGCAGACGCTCAAGGATTCGATGAACGAGGCGCTCCGCGACTGGGTCGCCAACGTCCACGACACTTTCTACATCATCGGCACCGCCGCGGGGCCCCATCCCTATCCCGAGCTCGTCCGCGATTTCCAGAGCGTGATCGGCACCGAGACCCGCGCGCAGATCCTCGATCGCGAAGGCCGCCTCCCCGATCTGCTGATCGCTGCGGTCGGCGGCGGATCGAACGCGATCGGGCTGTTCCATCCCTTCCTCGACGATCCGGAGGTGGCGATGCTCGGCGTCGAGGCGGCGGGCAAGGGCGTCGAGACCGGCGAGCATGCCGCCAGCCTCACCGGCGGCAGCCCCGGCATCCTCCACGGCAACCGCACCTATCTGCTCCAGGACGAGGACGGCCAGATCACCGAGGCGCATTCGATCTCTGCGGGGCTCGATTATCCCGGCATCGGCCCCGAGCATAGCTGGCTCCATGAGAGCGGCCGGGTCGACTACGTGCCGATCACCGACGCGGAGGCACTCGACGCCTTCCAGCTCTGCTGTCGCCTCGAAGGCATCATTCCCGCGCTGGAGAGTTCGCACGCACTCGCAGCTGTGCCAGCCAAGGCGCGTGAAATGCGGCAGGACCAAATCATCGTGATCAACGTCTCGGGCCGCGGAGACAAGGACATCTTCACTGTTGCGGATGCTCTGGGGTTCGACCTGTGACCAAGGATCGAAGGCTCTTGATCCCCTTGGGACTCCTCCTGATTTCGCTTGTCGCCCTGACCGCTCAGTCATTCGTCGTGGCGCAATATATCCACTCGTCGATCATGGACCCCAACTGGGAGTCGTTCGCCAAGATGTTTGGCGTAGAACCTCCTCCGAATGGTCCCAACGCATATTGCCTGGACTATTGCGCACCGAAGCTCCCGTTCCTTTCCGGTTGGCTTGGCATCGGAGCGTTTCTGGGTGGCGTGATTTCGCTCACCTACATTTGGTTCAAGCCTCGGCCATGACTCGCCTCTCCAACGCCTTTGCCGCCGCCGCTGAGCAGAAACGTGCCGCGCTGGTGACCTTCGTTACTGCCGGCGACCCGACGCCTGCCGCCACCGCAGACATCCTTTCGGCACTGGTCGAGGGCGGCGCTGACGTGATCGAGCTCGGCATGCCGTTCACCGATCCGATGGCCGACGGCCCCGCAATCCAGGCCGCCAATTTGCGCAGCCTCGGCGCCGGCACGCGCACCACCGACGTGCTCGCCATCGCTTGCGAGTTCCGCAACCGGCACCCGGAGGTGCCGCTGGTGCTGATGGGCTATGCTAACACCATGACCCGCCCCGACCCGGCCACCTTCGCGGCCATGGCGGTGAATGCCGGAGTCGACGGGATCATCTGCGTCGATATCCCGCCCGAGGAAGCCGACACACTCGCGCCTTTCGGCGAATATGGCCTCGATGTCATCCGCCTCGCCACACCGACCACCGACGCAGCGCGCCTGCCCGCGGTGCTCTCCGGCGCGTCGGGCTTCGTCTATTATGTGTCGGTCGCCGGGATCACCGGGCTCCAGCAGGCCGCGCAATCCTCGATCGAGGACGCCGTGGCGAAGCTCAAGGCCGCGACCGACTTGCCGATTGCCGTGGGCTTCGGAGTCCGCACCCCTGAGCAGGCGGCCGCGATCGGCCGCGTCGCCGATGGCGTCGTGGTCGGCTCGGCGATCATCGACCTGGTCGGCAAGCATGGCGAGGATGCACCCGCGCAGGTCCGCGCCTATATCCAATCCCTCTCGGCGGCGCTCGCTGCCGCCCGCAAGGAAGTCGTATGAGCTGGATCAGCCGCGTCCGTAACGCGCTTGCCTATGTCACCACGCGCCCCGGCGAGACCGCCGACAATCTCTGGCACAAGTGCAAGGGCTGCGGGACGATGGTGTTCTCGCGCGAGCTGGAGGACAATCTCTACGTCTGCCCGACCTGCGATCATCATGAGCGCATCGGGCCGGCGCGGCGCTTCGAATATCTCTTCGACGCGGGCAGCTACACCGTGCTGGCTAGCCCCAAGGTGGCCGAGGATCCGCTCAAGTTCCGCGACCAGAAGCCCTATCCGGCGCGTCTCAAGGCCGCCCGCACCGCGACCGGCGAGCCCGATGCGTTTCTCAACGCCAGCGGCACGATCCTCGGCCAGAAAGCCGTGATCGGCGTCCAGGACTTCGCCTTCATGGGCGGATCGATGGGTCAGGCGGTCGGCGAGGCGTTCATCGCCGGAGTCGAGGCGGCGATCGCCGCGAAGGCGCCGTACATCGTGTTCACTGCCTCGGGCGGCGCGCGCATGCAGGAGGGCATCCTCAGCCTGATGCAGATGCCGCGCACCACCGTGGCGATCGAGATGCTCCACGATGCCGGGCTGCCCTATATCGTCGTGCTCACCGACCCGACATCGGGTGGCGTGATGGCGGCCTATGCGATGCTCGGCGACGTTCAGATCGCCGAACCGCGCGCAACCCTGGCTTTTACCGGCCGCCGCGTGATCGAGAACACGATCCGCGAGAAGCTCCCCGACGATTTCCAGACCTCGGAATATTATCGCGACCACGGCCTCGTCGACCGGGTCGAGCATCGCAAGGATTTACGCGAAGTGCTCGGCCGCCTGATCGGCCTGCTCACCGACGCGAAAGAGGCGGCGTGAAAGTCTCCCTCTCCCCTTCAGGGGAGAGGGTCGGGGAGAGGGGCAGTGCGATGCACCTTCCTCATGCCCCTCTCCCCGGCCCTCTCCCAAGCGGAGAGAGGGAGTAGATGGATTTCGCCACCTCCTCGGACCCCGCCGTCCAACGCCAGCTGAGCCGTCTCGCCGCGCTCTCGCCAGGCGCCGACATTCTCGGGCTCGAGCGCATCACCCGATTGCTCGATCGCGTCGGCAATCCGCATCTGCGCCTGCCGCCGGTGCTCCACATCGCGGGCACCAACGGCAAGGGCTCGACTTGCGCCTTCCTCCGCGCCGCGATCGAGGCCGACGGCAGCACCACGCACGTCTATTCGAGCCCGCATCTCGTCCGCTTCAACGAGCGCATCCGTGTCGCCGGCACGCTGATCCATGACAGCACCCTCGCCGCGTTGCTCGAGGAGGTGCTCGACGCCGGCGGCGATATCGCGGCGAGCTTCTTCGAAGTCACCACCGCCGCCGCCTTCCTCGCCTTCGCCCGCACCCCCGCCCATGCCTGCATCGTCGAAGTCGGGCTCGGCGGCCGGCTCGATGCGACCAATGTTCTTCCCGAGCCCGCGGTCACCGCGATCGCCCAGCTGGGCATCGATCATCAGTCCTTTCTCGGCGACACGCTCGCGCAGATCGCCGCCGAAAAGGCCGGCATCGCCAAGCCCGGCGTGCCCCTGGTCACCATGGCCTATCCGCCCGACATCGCCGATGTGGTCGACCGTTATGCCGAGACCGTCGCCGCGCCGGTCGCCGCCGAAGGCCGCGCATGGGCGTACGAAGTGCGCGACGACGCGCTACATTATCACGACGCCGGAGGCGAGGTGATCACGCCCCTCCCCGTCCTCGCCGGCGCGCACCAGCCCGCCAATCTCGCGCTCGCGATCGCGGCGCTGCGCCACCAGCGCCGCGTGCCGATCCCCGACGCCGCTTTGTCCGCCGCCGCAGGCACCGCCCGCTGGCCGGCGCGCATGCAGCGCCTCTCGCCCGGACCGCTCACCGCCTTGCTCCCGGTGAACGCCGAACTCTGGCTCGACGGCGGCCATAATGCCAACGCCGCCGCGGCGGTGAGCGCCGCCGCGGCGCGGATCGCCGAGGGTCGCCCCCTCCACCTCGTTCTCGGCATGCTCGAGAACAAGGACGCCGGCGCCATGATCGAACGCTTCGCGCCGATCGCCGCATCGCTCACCGCAATCCCCGTCCCCGGCCATCCGCATCATCCACCCGTGGAGCTCACCCGGCTCGCCTCTACGCACGGTATCGCGACGGTCGACGTCGCATCCGATCCGGCCGCCGCGTTGCGCGGGATCGCCGGCCGGTCCGATCCGCGCGGCACGCCACCGGTCGTGTTGATCCTCGGATCGCTCTATCTCGCGGGCATGGCGCTCGAGGCGAACGACGAACTGCCCGACTGAGGCGACTTATTGCGATTGACTTGCAATAGCTGACTGGCGACAATCCCGTATCGTCCACGCGGGAGTCGTTCATGTCCGCTGCCAAGACCCTTGCCGTTGCTCTGCCCGTGCTCCAGCCAGAGGATGCGGGCGCGCGCCTGTTGCTCTTCGGCATCCGGCAAATGGGTGCGCACGGCCTCCACGATGCGTGCACCGCCCACGCCTTCGTCACTGCGTTCGGCAAGGGCTTCCAGCGTCCGCTGGTTCTCCTCCGGGCATTGATGGCCGAGATGTCGGCCGCGTCGGCCGGCCCGATCCAGATCGCGCCGTGGTGCTGCGCCCGCATGACCGGGCCCGAGGCGACCTTGCTTCACGTCATTGCGCAGGTCCGCACCAACCCCGATCGCGCCAACATGCTGCTCGCCGACCTGCTCGGAGTCCGGGAGGCAGCGAGCATCGGCTTCACTGCGCATGCGCTGGCGAATGCATTCGCGGATCTGGCGCTGCCGCTGGACGAAGCGGCGGGATGAACACAATTGCCCATCCAGTCGGCGCTCGGCGTCAGTGACCCAGTTAAGGGTGCTGGCGGACCTCGATCACCGTAAGGCAGCGATCCGGCCAGAGAATCGATTGCCCCGAACGCAGGCCAATTAGCGCTGCACCCACCGGCGTGAGAATCGAGATGCGCCCTTCAGAGATATCGGCATCGCCGGGGTAGACGAGCGTGACGGTGCGCGGACCACCTTCATTGTCATCGAGGAATTCGACCTCAGATCCCATCGTGATCACATCGGCCGGGATAGTGGCGGCGCTGTGTAACCGCGCGCGCTCCGCTTCGCGGAGAAGCAGTGCGCTGACCGCGGGCATTCGGCGCTCGACACTCAACGCGAGGTCGGTGAGCGCCTCCGCCTCGACGTCGATCATCTTGATCGGCGGGCGGCTGGCGACCTTGTACATATCGTTCATGTCACGGACTCTCAGGAATTCACGGGCTTGTCGCCGACGAGCCGCAGCTCGTTTTCGATCCCCGGACTTCCGGGGACGCGCCAGGGGAAGCCCGGGGCTAGTTGCCCGCCAGGAGTTGTCCCGCATGAACGCGGTACCGCTGAAGAGACTGGCGATACGTCATGCCAGAGAGATGTGCCTTGGTGCCCCGCTTGTCAAACCGGCTTGCGGGCCCGTCCTGGCTTTCGGCCAGCGGATGGTCGGGAGTGGAGGTTAGTGATCGTTGCTATCCCCGCTAGAGCAACCGCCCCCCGGGGAAGCGCACTGCAGTCACCCGCCACGTCAGCCCCTGCAATTCGAACACCAGTTCCGGCCCGGTGCCGTTGGCGGACGTCAGCACGAACCGCCCCAACGCATCGCGCCGCACCCGCATCTCGCCCGGCTTGGCGCTCGCCAGCCCCGGTCGCGCCGCATTGGCTACCGCGGCGCTGGCGAACAGAGCGCGCATGCCCTCGGGCGTGATCGCCGCGTCGACCAGCGGGTCGGCGAAGCGTTCGGCAAGCGCCGCGCCTAATTGGTCGAGCGCCGAACCCTCGCTATGCTCGAGCCGATCCTGCAACTGCGTCTTCAGGTCCGCGCGTACTGCCGGATAGTCGATCTTCGCCGAGATCGCCGCGAGATCGCGCGCATCCGCGGCCTTTTTGAGTTCGAGCAAGGTCAAATAGGGCGACCCCCACAGCCACCCGCCTCCGGCCAGCGCCAGCAACACGGCCAGAGCGATGAGCCAACGCCGCATCATGTCACTCCCTTTGCACGGAGCCCGGCGAGCGCATCGGTCGCCCAGCGATACATGCCCGCATCGGCGGCGCGCTGATGGCGGCTCAACCGCCGCATCCGCCCTTCGACTTCCTCGAGCACGCCCAGCGCCTTGCGCTCCCAACCCTGTTCGATCAGCAACGCGGCATAGCGGCAGCGCGCCTCTTCGCCGGGCATGCGCGTGACCAGATCGGCATAGAGGTCGAGCGCCTCCTGCTTGTTTCCGAGATGGTCGAGCACCCGCGCGCGGAGCAGCGCCTGCCGGTCGCGTTCGCTCTGTCCCGGCGGTGTCGGGCCTGCGTCGAGCAGGACCAGCGTCTCCGCCGCCTGCCCGGTTTCGAACAGCGACAGCGCGAGCTTGTTCTGGCTGCGGACATCGGGTTCGCCGGGCGTCATCGCGATGCTCTCGCGATACAGCGGCACCGCTTCCGCATGCCGCCCGAGCGCCGCCAGCGCATCCGCGACGCGCAGCCGGTTCGCGGCGGTATCGGCGAGGCCCAGTGCATCGCGCGCCGCCCGCAGTTCGCGTTCGGGATCGATCGTGTCGATCGCCTTGGCGCGCGCGGTCCGCACATGGCGGTTGCTGCCCATCCCCGGCAGCACCTCGACGATCAGATAAGCGAGCGCGCTCACCACCGGCAGGAAAATGAGCGCGGTCAGCCACAGCGGATTGCGTCCGGTGCGCATCAAATGGACGATGCAGAGCACCTGCAGCCCGATGACGATGACGAAGGGCATCAGGCTGCCTTCGCGTCCGCAGCTTCGGCACCGGCACGCGCCTTGCGCACGCTCTCGACCACGAAGCCTTTGCGCCACAGGATCCACAGCAGCAGCATGCCAGGCAGCGCGACCACCGTGGTCATCACCCAGAAGCCGACCCAGCCGAGTTGCTCGGCGATGATCCCCGCGGGGCTCGACAGCCAGGTCCGCCCGACCCCGGCGAGCGACGAGAGCAAGGCGAACTGGGTCGCGGTGTAGGCGAGGCTCGACAGCCCCGAGAGATAGGTCACGAAGATCGTCAACCCGAGACCGCTGGTCACCTGCTCGGTGGCGACGGCGATCGTCAGCCACAGCGTGGAATGGCCCTGCGAGGCGAGGATCGCGAAGGTCAGGTTGCTGATCATCATCAGCACGCCCGAGACGAACAGCGCGCGGCCCATGCCGAGCCAGGCGAGCAACGGCGCCGACAAAGCGGTCCCGACGATCAGCCCCCAAAAGCCGATCACCTTGTTGATCGCGATGAACTCGGTGTCGCTGAAGCCGAGTTCGACAATCATCGGATTGAGCATCGCCTGCCCCATCGCGTCGCCGAGCTTGTAGACGAGGACGAAAAGCAGGATCAGCACCGCGCCGCGCCGCATCAGGAACTCGCTGAACGGGCCGATCAGCGTCGACTGGAGCCATTGGCCGATCGATTGTCGCGCTTCCGCGCCGAGCACCCGATCGTGCAGCCCCGGCCCCGCCCAGAGCGCCGCGAGCAGACCCGGAAGGATGCAGAAGCCAGTCAGCCCATAGGCCTGCGCCCAGCCCAGCCCGAGCCCTTCGGGAGACGCCATCGCGATCGTGCCGACGCCCGCGGCGAAGGCGCCGAGCCGATAGCCGAACTGGTTGTTCGCGGTGCCGTGGGCGAGCTCGTCCTCGGACAATATCTCGATGCGATAGGCGTCGATGACGATGTCCTGCGTCGCGCCGAGAAACGCCGTCGCGATGGCCCAGAAAGCGAAGACGCCGAGATGCAGCTCGGGCTGGCTCGCCCCGAGCATCCACACCGACCCGAACAGCAAGGCCTGGACGAAGAACAGCCACGCCCGCCGCTGCCCGAACAGCCCGGTGAGCAAGGGCAGCTTGAGCCGGTCGACCAAGGGCGCCCACAGGAATTTGAGCGTATAGGGCGTGGTCAGCCCGATTGCGAAGCCGATCGTCTTCTTGTCGATGCCCACCTTGGCGAGCCAGAAGGTCATCGTGCCGAGCAGCAGCGCCAGCGGAAACCCGCTCGAAATGCCGAGCAGCAAGGCCGCGATCGGCCGCGGGCGGAAATAGGGCGCCATGGTTGCGACGAATCCGCCGCGCGTGCCGTCTTCCAATGTCGCCCCGTCCGCCATCCCTTGCTCCCTCTCGCCTTCCGCGCGACACTAGCCGAAAAGTTGCGGAGAGGAAGGATGAACGCGCCGACCCATGGCCAGCTCGCACTGGCCGCCCAGCTCGCCGCCGGCGGACAGCGCGGCGAAGGCGCGATCGCGCATGTCGACGCATCCGCCTACACCAGCGCCGAGCGCTTCGCCGCCGAGCAGGCCCGCATCTTCACCCGCGCGCCTCTGGTCATCGCCCCCTCGGCACTGCTGCCCGAGCCCAACATGGCGGTGCCGCATGACGGCTTCGGCAAGCCGTTGCTGATCACGCGTGACAAGCAAGGCGCGGCGCATGTCTTTCTCAACGTCTGCCGCCACCGCGGCACCCGGCTGGTCGAGGGTTGCGACCCAGTCAAATCGCCCCGTCTCGTCTGTCCCTATCATGCGTGGAGCTACGCGCTCGACGGCCGCCTCGTCGGGCTGCCCCGCGCCGATACCTTTCCCGGTCTCGACAAGGCCACGCACGGTCTCAGGCGGCTGCCCACCCACGAGGCCGGCGGGCTGATCTGGTTCGCCTTCGACGAATCGGCCGATTTCGCCGAGGCCGCGACCCTCGCCCGCGATTTCGAGGCGTTCGATCTCGCCGATCAGCATCTGTTCCGCCGCCGCACGCATGACGTCCGCGCCAATTGGAAGCTGATCATGGATGCCTTCCTCGAAGGCTATCATATCCAGCGTCTCCACGCCGGCACGATCGCGCCCTTCTTCAGGGACGGCATATCGACCGCCGACAGCATCGGCCCGCACCAGCGCTCGGCGGTGGGGCGCGAGGCGGCGCTCGCTGCGCTCTCGTCGAACGACTGGGCGACGCTGCGCGCCGCGATCACCTACACTTATCAGATGTTTCCCGGCGCCGTGCTCGTCGTAAGCCCCGATTACATCAACCTGATGGTGCTGATGCCGCAAGCGCCCGATCGCGTGCTGGTCGAAGATTTCATGCTGATTCCCGAAGCCCCCGCGACCGAAAAGGCGCTGGCGCATTGGGAGAAGAGCTGGGCGCTTCTCGACGGCGGGGTGTTCGCGGCCGAGGACTTCCGCGCCTGCGAGCTTGGCCAGCAAGGGCTCGCCTCGGGTGCGATCGATCGGCTCACGCTCGGCACGCTTGAGCTCGGCATCCGCCAGTTCCACGACGCAATCGAGACTCGGCTGGGACCTACGCAAGACTCCTGAGCGCGGCCCTCGCGGGCGCCGGTCGGCCTATAATGAGCCCGAACCGCTTTCAGGATTTGAGATGTCCGCTGTCGCCGCCAGCCGCGCCTTCGCGCCACACACCGACCCGTCGACCGATACTGCCGCGCGTGTCGCGGTTTCGCTATCGTTGCTGTCGTGGCTCACCGTCGTGGTCGCATTGTTCGTCCATTGATCTCCGGAAGAACCCGCGCCGGGGAATCTCCCGACTCTCTCCCCCTTACGGTATCGGGTAACCCGCTCGACATGCTCCACACGCCCATTCCCGATCGTCTGGTCCGCGACGACCGCCGCTTGCCGCCCGCAGCCGGCATCCTGATTGCCATGGGCGGCTCGGTGATTCTCTGGGGCGCGATCTACGCCGCCTGCATCCTGAGCTTCTGATCGCGCGCCTCAGGCGGCGTCGAGGAACAGGCTGAAGCTGCCGGGAAGCCTCCCCGGCTTGCGGCCGCGTATCACTGCCTCGATCCCCTGAATCGCCGCGAGCAGGTCGCGTTGCGGATAAGGCTTGGCGAGGCATCCCGCCGCCAACTTGCGCGCCTCGCCGGGGCAGTTTCCGGTCACGAACAGCACCTGCACGCCGCGCGCATGCGCCGCCCGCGCCACTTCCACGCCGCTGCCGTCGGCGAGGTTCACGTCGACCAGCACGAGATCGATCACCGCGTCGCCCGCGATCACTTCCAGCGCATCGGCGACCGAATCGATCGTCGCAACGACCTCGAACCCTTCGCTGCCGAGGAAATGCTCGGTATCGAACGCGACCAGCGGCTCGTCCTCGACCAGCAGCACCCGCTCGATCAGCCGCTTCTTCTTCGCGAACAACATCGCACCGCTTTCCTTCGCGGCGTGGCCCCATGCCCCGCAAGCCGCTCCTAACGCCCGGTATCTCCCCGGCGGCGCAATAATTTTTGCCGAGCCGATCATAATCGCTATATCGCCGCGGTGTCCCCATCCAAGCCCCCCGAAACCCAACGCATCGCCAAGCTGCTGGCCCGTGCCGGAATCGCGTCGCGCCGCGAGATCGAACGGATGATCGCCGAAGGGCGCATCGCGCTCGACGGCGTCGTCCTCGATACCCCCGCAACCCTGCTGGCCTCGCTCCACGGCGTGACGGTCGACGGCAATTCCGTCGCCGCCCCCGCGCCGGCGCGACTGTTCCGCTATCACAAGCCCGCCGGCCTGCTCACCACCGAGCACGATCCCGTCGGCCGCCCGACGATCTACGATCGCCTGCCCGAGGGTCTGCCGCGCGTGATGCCGGTCGGCCGGCTCGATCTGAACACCGAAGGTCTGCTTCTTCTCACCACCGACGGCGAGCTCAAGCGCGCGCTCGAGCTCCCCGCCACCGGCGTCGAGCGCAGCTATCGCGCCCGCGCTTATGGCCAGATCAGTCAGCCCCAGCTCGAGGCGCTGATGCTCGGCGTCGAGATCGAGGGTATCCGCTACGGCCCGATCAACGCCAATATCGAACGCCGCACCGGCGCCAATGTGTGGATCGAGATGACGCTGACCGAGGGCAAGAACCGCGAGGTCCGCCGCGTTCTCGAATATCTCGGGCTCGAGGTGAACCGGCTGATCCGCACCCGCTACGGCCCGTTCTGGCTCGGCGATCTCCCCCCCGGCGACGTCGACGAGATCCGCCAGAGCGATCTGACCACCTTCCGCACCGTGCTCGCGAAGCCGGGCGGAGGCAAGGCCGCGTCCAACTTGCAGTTCGCGGTGCGCGCGCGCGTCGCGGAGCCGGCACCCAGGCCGCAACCGGTGGTCGAGCCCGATCGCCGCCTCCGCCGCGCTCCGCCCAGGCCTGCGCCTGCCGAACCAGCCCGCCCGCGCTTCACGCCCCGTGCCACCCCAGCCGCACGCGGCGAACCTCCGGCCGGCGAAGCGCGCCGCCCGGCCGGCGCGCTTCGCC
>Ga0247823_10001318_pt1 | contig 20730 bp, 20 predicted proteins | sample 13C_PalmiticAcid_2_FD_192426 | JGI IMG/M metagenome (GOLD analysis project Ga0247823, IMG submission 192426) | Soil microbial communities from agricultural site in Penn Yan, New York, United States - 13C_PalmiticAcid_Day30 | ecosystem: Environmental > Terrestrial > Soil > Agricultural land... | reverse complement strand
GGCGCGTGCGGAAATCGGGTGCAAGGTGGTGAACGCGCCGCGGGCACGGCACACTCCGTCAGGTCGGTGCGGTGGGCCGCATCCTTTGTCTTGTCCCTGGTCATATCCCGCGAAATATGTCACGAATGCTGCCCTCCCTGCTGCGAAAACCTTTCGAGTCGGGGCTCTCCCGCCTGCTGCAGCCCGAGGGCACCGGTCCGGACGACTTCCGCTTTCCCGAGGGCGAAGCCGCCCTCACGGCGCCCGACTCCGTGTCGTGGCGCGTCTTCAAGAACCCGGTGTCGGTGTTCATCGGCGGGGTGGCCGCTGTGCTGCTCGAGCTGGCCGAGCCGGGCGTGCGCAGCGGTGTGTGGCTGCACTCGAGCTTCCGCGAGCGGCCGGTGGAGCGGCTGCGGCGCACGGGGTACGCGGCGATGATGACCGTCTACGGGCCGCGTTCGCGCGCCGAGGCGCTGATCGCGGGGGTCACGCGGCGGCACGGGCAGGTCAACGGGGTCGACGAAGCGGGGCGGGCGTACAGCGCGACCGATCCGAAGCTGCTCGACTGGGTGCACGCCACGGCCTCGTTCGGGTTCCTCGAGGCGTACCACCGCTTCGTCGACCCGGTGCCGGTGGCGGACCGCGATCGCTTCTTCATGGAAGGCCAGCCGGCCGCGCGCCTGTATGGCGCGCTGTCGGTGCCGCGCTCCGACGCGGAGATGGCGGCGCTGCTGGACCGCATGGTGCCGCGGCTGGAGCCGTCGGACATCCTGCACGAGTTCCTGCGCATCGTGCGGGCGATGCCGGCCCTGCCGCCGGCGCTGCGGCCGATGCAGGGTGTGCTGGTGACGGCCGCCGTGACGGTGTTGCCACCGGCCCTCAGGGACCGGCTGGACCTGTCGGGCGCGGCCACCCTGTCACCGTGGCAGGAGGGGCTGGTGCGCAACGTCGGGGTCGCGCTGGACCACCTCGTGCTGCGCACCCATCCGGCGGTGCAGGCCTGCCGGCGGCTGGGCCTGCCCGACGGGCACCTCTACGGCTGACGGGCCGCGCGCAGGGACAGCGCGAACACACCCATGCCGGCGACGGCGAGCAGCGCGCCCACCCAGCCGGTGGACGTCCAGCCGAAGCCGGCGCTGATGGCCACGCCGCCCAGCCACGCGCCCAGCGCGTTGGCGAGGTTGAAGGCCGAATGGTTCAGCGCCGCGGCGAGGGTCTGGGCGTCGCCGGCCACGTCCATCAGCCGGATCTGCAGGGCCGGGGCGATGGCCACGATGGTGCCCACGAAGAACACGTTCAGCGAGATGGCCGCGACGTTCGGCGCCGTGAGCACCACCGCGCCCAGCACGATGGCGTTCCAGACCAGCACGCCGCCGATGGTGCGGTCCAGCGACCGGTCGGCGAGGCGCGAGCCGACGAGGTTGCCGATGAACATGCCGAGGCCGAAGAGGCTCAGTACCAGCGGCACGGCGGCCACCGACAGGCCGGTGACCTCGGTCAGCAGCGGCTTGATGTAGCTGAACACGGCGAACATGCCACCGAAGCCGATGGCGCCGATGCCGAGCGTGAGCCACACCTGCGGCCGGGCGAGGGCGCCCAGTTCGCGCATGGGGCTCGCGCCATGGGCCGCGGGCATCTTCGGCACGCTGCGCCAGATCAGCACGCACGCCACCGCGGCGATGGCACCCACCAGCACGAAGGCCGCGCGCCAGCCGAAGTGCTGGCCGAGCCAGGCGGCCAGCGGCACGCCCACGAGGGTCGCGCTGGTCAACCCGCACATCACGAGGCCCACGGCGCTCGCACGGCGTTCGGGCGGGGCCAGCGCGGCGGCCACCAGCGCGGCCACGCCGAAGTACGTGCCGTGGGGCAGGCCGGCGAGGAAACGCAGCAGGTTGAGCGACAGGTAGCCCGGGGCCATGGCGCTCGCGAGGTTGCCGACGGCGAACAGCGCCATCAGGGCCACCAGCAGCGACCGCCGCGACCAGTTCGCCGCCAGCACGGCCAGCAGCGGGGCGCCGATCACCACGCCCAGCGCATAGGCGCTGATCACATGGCCGGCCTGGGGGATCGTCACGCCGAGGTCCGTGGCCACGTCGGGCAGCAGGCCCATGATCACGAACTCGCCCGTGCCGATGGCGAAGCCGCCGACGCCCAGGGAGATCACGGCGGGCCAGAACGACGCGCGGTCGTGCGGGGCGTCCAGCGGGGCGGTGGCGGTGAGCGAGGCGGGGGTCATGCGGCGGGGTCGAGCGGAATTGCGGGTTTACCCTGAATTGTGCTGCACCGCAGCAGCCGGCGGGTGTGAAAGGTTATCGATACCAGCCGGAGTTCAGCGGGGCAACCGGAGGTGCCGCTCGCACTCGCCGTCGCTGCAGCGCTCGCACGACCACTGCCAGCGCGGGTTCACACGGCGTTCGCGCTCCGCGTCGGGCTCGGCCAGCGCGTGGCGCACCGCGACGAGGGCGGAGGCGAGCCGCTGCGGTCCCTGGCCCGAGACCACCGCGTGGTCGATGCCGCCGCGCACCAGCGCCTGGCGCACGAGGCGGTTCACGGGCTCCTGCACGTGCGGACCGTCGCGGAACAGGCCGTCGAAGACCCAGGGCAGGTCCACCGCGGTGACGAGCACGAGCTGGCCACGCAGCGCGTCGAGGGCGTCGGGGTAGAGCGAGGTGTCGGCAAAAAGCAGTTCGCTGTAGACGGCCACCATCAGGGCGGCGGTGTCGGCGACCACCACGTCGCGCCCGGGCGCGGCGGTGGCAATGCGGCGGGTCTGCTCCGCGGCGATGGCGGCCTGCTCGTCCGGGCGGGGCGTGCGGCCGGCGCCTTCGCAGAACTCGCGCAGGTATTCGTGCACCACGGCGACCTTGCGGCCCTCGGCGGAGAGCACGCTGCCCAGTTCGTTGGCCAGGGTGGTCTTGCCGGTGCTTTCCGCACCGAGCAGCACGACGGTCAGGGCCATGGGAGGGTCAGCGGGTGGAGGCGAGCTGCCGCCACGCGCGCCAGCCCGAGAAGGACATGGCGACGAACACGAGGTACAGCGCCGTGGTGAACCACAGGCCCTTGTAGGCGAACAGGCCCACGCTCACGACGTTGACGGCCACCCAGGTGGGCCAGTTCTCCACGTACTTGCGGCCGAGCAGCCACTGGCCGACCAGGCTCGCGGCGGTGGGGAAGGCGTCCCACCATGGCACGTCGGAGTTCGTGAAGGCCCCGAGGAACAGCGCGGTGGCCGGCCAGGCGAGGGCGAGGGCAACGATGGCTTTCACGCGCGTGGACGGCCGCAGGTGCCGCACGCGCAGCGAGGCGCCGCTCTCCTCGTGGCCCTTGAGCCACTGCCACCAGCCCCAGCCGGCGAGCACGGCGAAGACGATCTGCAGCGCGGCCTCGCCGTAGAGGCCGCTGTTCCAGAAGAGGGCGAAGAAGAGCAGCGAGCTGACGATGGCCAGCGGCCAGGCGATCGGGTTCACGCGCATGTTGAACACGACCATCACGATCGCGAGCACGCAGCCGATCAGTTCGAGCCAGCTGACGGGCGCGCCCCACACGGTGAGGGCTGTCGCGAACAGCGGCTGCAGGGCTTGCAGCAGGGTGTCCATCGGAGCGTGGGCCTGGAGGTCAGCGCTTGTTGGGCGGGCTGATCTGGACGTAGATCTCGTCCGGCTTGATCATGCCGAGCTCGAAGCGCGCCTTCTCCTCGACCATTTCCAGGCCTTCCTTGAAGTCGCGCACCTCGGCGCTCAGCTGGTCGTTGCGGGCGTGGGCCGCGTCGTTGTCGGCCTGCTGGGCCGACAACTTCGCCTGCAGCTCCATCACCCGGGGAACACCACCCTTGCCGAACCAGAGTTCGACGTGCACGAGGGCCAGCAAGGCCAGCAGTGCCAGGGTGATGAGGCGCACGGAGGATGGGCTTTCGGCGGAGCGGGATCAGCGCAGGTTGTAGAACGCCGAACGGCCGGGGTAGCTGGCGACGTCGCCCAGGTCTTCCTCGATGCGCAGCAGCTGGTTGTACTTGGCCATGCGGTCCGAACGGCTCATGGAGCCGGTCTTGATCTGGCCGGCGTTGGTGCCGACGGCGATGTCCGCGATGGTCGAGTCTTCGGTCTCGCCCGAACGGTGGCTGATCACGGCCGTGTAGTTCGAGCGCTTGGCCAGTTCGATGGCCGAGAAGGTCTCGGTCAGCGTGCCGATCTGGTTGATCTTGATCAGGATCGAGTTGGCGATGCGCTTGTCGATGCCTTCGCGCAGGATCTTGGTGTTGGTGACGAACAGGTCGTCGCCCACCAGCTGCACCTTGTTGCCGAGGCGTTCGGTCAGGTGCTTCCAGCCGTCCCAGTCGCCTTCGTGCATGCCGTCTTCGATGCTGATGATCGGGTACTTGTCGGCCCAGGTGGCGAGGATGTCGGTCCACTCGGGGGCCGACAGCGTCAGGCCTTCGCCGCCCAGCACGTACTTGCCGTCCTTGTAGAACTCGCTGGCCGCGCAGTCGAGGCCCAGGGCGATCTGTTCACCGGCGGTGTAGCCGGCCTTGTCGATGGCCTCGAGGATCAGCTGGATGGCGGCTTCGTGGCTGGCCACGCTGGGGGCGAAACCGCCCTCGTCGCCCACGGCGGTGCTCATGCCCTTGTCGTGGATGATCTTCTTCAGCGCGTGGAACACCTCGGCGCCGTAGCGCATCGCTTCGCGGAACGTCGGCGCGCCCACGGGGATGATCATCAGCTCTTGAAGATCGAGGTTGTTGTTGGCGTGTGCGCCGCCGTTGATGACGTTCATCATCGGCACGGGCAGCTGCATGGCGCCGGAGCCGCCGAAGTAGCGGTACAGCGGCAGGCCGCTTTCTTCCGCGGCGGCACGGGCCACGGCCATCGAGACGGCCAGCGTGGCGTTCGCGCCCAGGCGGCTCTTGTTCTCGGTGCCGTCGAGGTCGATCAGGGTGCGGTCCAGGAAGGCCTGTTCGGAGGCGTCGAGGCCCAGCACGGCTTCGCTGATCTCGGTGTTCACGTGCTCGACGGCGCGCAGCACGCCCTTGCCGAGGTAGCGGCCCTTGTCGCCGTCACGCAGCTCGATGGCTTCGCGCGAACCGGTGGAGGCACCCGACGGCACGGCCGCACGGCCCATCACGCCGGATTCGAGCAGCACGTCGCATTCGACGGTGGGGTTGCCGCGGCTGTCGAGGATCTCCCGACCGACAATGTCAACAATCGCACTCATTCCTGGTTCCTTTGGCTTTGGTCTAGTTTTGCAAAACGGGGCGGCAGCGGGTCAGCCGGGGTGGCCGGCGTGATCAGCAGGAGAAGTCGTTCTCGAGCAGCGGCTGCTGCTTGACCACGCGGTCGAGCGCCACCAGCTGTTCGAGCAACGCACGCATGTGCTTGAGCGGCACGGCGTTGGGGCCATCGCTCATCGCCTTGGCGGGGTCGGGGTGGGTCTCCATGAAGAGTCCCGCCACGCCCACGGCGACGGCGGCGCGGGACAGCACCGGCACGAACTCGCGCTGGCCGCCGGAGCTGGTGCCCTGGCCGCCCGGCAGTTGCACGGAATGGGTGGCGTCGAACACCACCGGTGCGCCGGTGTCGCGCATGATCGCGAGCGAACGCATGTCGCTCACGAGGTTGTTGTAGCCGAAGCTCACCCCCCGCTCGCAGGCGAGGAAGTTGTCTTCGTTCAGGCCCTTCTCGCGCGCGGCGTCGCGGGCCTTCTGGATCACGTTCTTCATGTCGGCCGGCGCGAGGAACTGGCCCTTCTTGATGTTCACCGGCTTGCCGCTCTGGGCGACGGCGCGGATGAAATCGGTCTGGCGGCACAGGAACGCGGGCGTCTGCAGCACGTCGACGATGGACGCCACGTGGGGCACCTCGGCTTCCGAGTGCACGTCGGTGATGATGGGCACGTTCAGCTCGCGCTTCACCTTGGCCAGGATCTCGAGGCCCTTTTCCATGCCCGGGCCGCGGAAGGTGCTGCCCGACGAACGGTTGGCCTTGTCGTAGCTGCTCTTGAAGATGAAGGGGATGCCCAGCGCGCTGGTGATCTCCTTCAGGTGGCCGGCCACGTCCATCTGAAGCTGCTCGGACTCGACGACACACGGGCCGGCGAGCAGGAAGAACGGCTTGTCGATGCCGACGTCGAATCCGCAGAGTTTCATGCTGCCACCTTCTTCTCGGAAACGTTGAGGCGGCCCGTCTGATGCGACAGCGCGGCCTCGATGTACGACTTGAACAGCGGGTGGCCGTCCCAAGGCGTGCTCTTGAACTCGGGGTGGAACTGCACGCCCATGAACCACGGGTGCACGGTGCGCGGCAGCTCGACGATCTCGGTGAGCTTCTCGCGCTGCGTGAGCGCGGAGATCACGAGGCCGGCCTCGCTCAGCTTGTCGAGGTAGTTCACGTTGGCCTCGTAGCGGTGGCGGTGCCGTTCGGTCACCACGTCGCCGTAGATCTCGTGGGCCAGCGTGCCCCGCTTGACGTCGGAGCTCTGTGCACCGAGGCGCATCGTGCCGCCGAGGTCGGACTGGGCGTTGCGCTTCTGGATGGAGCCGTCGGCGTCCTGCCATTCGTCGATCAGGGCGATGACCGGGTGCTTGGCGTCGGCTTCGAACTCGGTGCTGTTGGCGCCCTCGAGGCCGGCCATGTGGCGGGCGTACTCGATGGTGGCCACCTGCATGCCGAGGCAGATGCCGAGGTAGGGCAGCTTGTGCTCGCGGGCGTACTGGGCCGCGAGGATCTTGCCTTCCACGCCGCGCTTGCCGAAACCGCCCGGCACCAGGATGGCGTCGAAGCGGGCGAGCTGGCCCACCGTGTCGGTGGTCAGCGTCTCGGAGTCGACATACTCGATGTCGACCTTGGCGTGGTTGTGGATGCCGGCGTGGCGCAGGGCCTCGTTCAGCGACTTGTACGAGTCGGACAGGTCGGTGTACTTGCCGCACATCGCGATGCTGACGCGGCGGGCCGGGTTCTCGACCTCGTGGACCAGGGCGTCCCAGCGCTTGAGGTTGGCCGGCGGGGTGTTGATGCGCAGCTTGTCGCAGATCAGGCCGTCGAGGCCCTGCTCGTGCAGCATGCGCGGCACCTTGTAGATGGTGTCCACGTCCCACATGGAGATCACGCCCCATTCGGGCACGTTCGTGAACAGCGAGATCTTGCTGCGTTCCTCGTCGGGGATGCGGCGGTCGGCGCGGCACAGCAGCACGTCGGCCTGGATGCCGATCTCGCGCAGCTTCTGCGCGGTGTGCTGCGTGGGCTTGGTCTTCAGCTCGCCGGCCGCGGCGATCCACGGCACGTAGGTGAGGTGGACGAACGCGGTGTTGTTGGGGCCGAGGCGCAGGCTCATCTGGCGCGCGGCCTCGAGGAACGGCAGGCTCTCGATGTCGCCCACGGTGCCGCCGACTTCCACGATGGCCACGTCCACGTCGGCCTGCTCGGCGCCGCGCTTGACGAAGTCCTGGATCTCGTTGGTGACGTGCGGGATGACCTGGACGGTCTTGCCGAGGTAGTCGCCGCGGCGCTCCTTCTCGAGCACGCTCTTGTAGATCTGGCCGCTCGTGAAGTTGTTGGCCTTCTTCATCCGTGTGGTGATGAAGCGCTCGTAGTGGCCGAGGTCGAGGTCGGTTTCAGCGCCGTCGTCGGTGACGAACACCTCGCCGTGCTGGAACGGCGACATCGTGCCCGGATCCACGTTGAGGTACGGATCGAGCTTGAGGAGGGTGACCTTCAGGCCGCGGGATTCGAGGATCGCCGCGAGGGATGCAGCCGCGATGCCCTTGCCCAGCGAGGACACCACACCGCCGGTGACAAAGACGAACTTGGTCATTGCTTCTGGCATCGGTTCGACGAATGCCCTGGTGGTAAAGCGCGATTATAGGCGTGGTCAGGGGGCGACCGGTGGCTTCTCCCCCCGGAACAGGGACAACCAGCGCAACACCTCGGCCGAGGTCTCGTCCGGACGCTCGAACGGGTACAGGTGGGACCCCTCGATCCAGGAGATCCGCCCCTCGGCGATGCGTTCGGTGGCCACCATGCCCACCTGCCGCACCTCGGCCGACTGGGTGCCCCCCACGAAGGCGAGCGGGGCGCCCAGCGGGTGCGCCTTCAGGAAACGGGGGATGTCGTGGGGCAGGGTGTTGTAGATGGCCGTCTCGATGTCGCGGTGGAACGCGAGCGTGACGCCCTTTTCCATCGGGGGTTCGGACGGCACGATGCCGGTCTCGATGTAGTCGCGCAGCACCTCGGCGTCCCAGCGGGCGAACGCGGCCTTGGCGCGGAAGTGGTTGTGCGCGGCCTCGGGCGAGGCCCAGTGGTGGCGGCGGCGCTGCGAGACGTGGCCGGGCGAGTAGCGCGCGCCGAAGCCGGTGCTCTTCGCGAAGTTGACCATCGCGCCGAGGATGCCGCCGATGATGGGCGAGTCGAGCAGCACGAGGCCGCAGGCCAGCTCGGGCTTGCGGGCGGCCGCCAGCACGCTCAGGAAACCCCCCAGCGAGTGGCCCACGAAGTACGCGGGCCGGCCCACCTCGGTCTCGGCGAACTGGACGAGCTGGTCGCGCAGGCGCGGCCAGTGGTTGCTCACGGGGAACTTCGGGTCGTGGCCGTACTTGTCGACGGCGTACACCTCGTGGCCGGCGGCGCGCCAGGCCTCGAACAGCTTGCGGTAGGTGCCGGCGGGGAAACTGTTCGCGTGCGAGAAGACGATCGGCGGGAGGGAGTTCTTCTTCTTGCCCATCAGAGGATCTTTTCCCCTTGGTGGTGGATCTTGCCCATGGGTTCGTACCGGGACGGCGCACGCAGCGGGTACGCGGCGGAGTCGGTGCCCCACTGCGGGTCGTCGATGTCCTCGAACACCTGGCGCAGCTTCTGGCCCCAGGCGCCGCGGATCATCGCGAAGTACGGGTTGTGCTCGTCGATGCAGACGATCTTCTCGCTCTGCAGCGCGTTGGCCTCGTACACGAGCAGGTCGAGGGGCAGGCCCACCGACAGGTTCGACTTCAGCGTGGAGTCCATCGACACCAGCGCGCACTTGGCGGCCTCGTCGAGCGGCGTCTGCGGCGTGATCATGCGGTCGAGCACGGGCTTGCCGTACTTCGACTCGCCGATCTGGAAGTAGCAGGTCTCGCGCGTGGCCTCGATGAAGTTGCCGGCGGAGTACACGAGGAACAGGCGCATCGGCTCGTTGCCGATCTGCCCGCCGAGGATCAGCGAGGCGTTGAAATCGACGCCGGCGTGAGCCAGCGCGGCCGCGTCCTGGTCGTGGATGCGGCGGATGGCGCTGCCGAGCACGCGGGCCACGTCGAACATGCTCGTGGCGTTCCACATCGTGATGGGCGGCTCGTCGCCGTTGTCGAGGCGCTCGACCTGCAGGATCTCGCGGATCGACTGCGAGATCGACAGGTTGCCCGCCGACAGCAGCACCATGAAGCGGTCGCCCGGCTTCTCGTAGACCATCATCTTGCGGAACGTGCTGATCTGGTCCACCCCGGCGTTGGTGCGGGAGTCGGACAGGAACACGAGGCCCGCGTCGAGCTTGACACCGATGCAGTAGGTCATGACGTGGCTTCTTGCTTTTGAAGGTTCTTCAGGCGGTAGAGCGCGTCGAGCGCTTCCTTGGGTGACAGCATATCGGGGTTGATGCCCGAGAGCGCACGTTCCACCTCCGACGGCTCGGACTCCGGGGCCGCCGCGGGCGCCGCGAACAGGTCCACCTGGGCGCTGGCGGCCTCCTTGCCGGTCTCGAGCGCGGCCAGCGTGTGGCGCGCCTGGCGCACCAGGTTGGACGGCATGCCCGCGAGCCGTGCCACCTGCACGCCGTAGCTGCGGCTCGCCGGGCCCGGCTGGATGTCGTGCAGGAACACGATGTCGTCGCCGTTCTCGGCCGCCGAGACGTGCACGTTGATGGCGTGCGCGTGTTTCAGCGGGAACTCGGTCAGCTCGAAGTAGTGCGTCGCGAACAGCGTGAAGGCCTTGTTGCGGTCGTGCAGGTGCGTCGCGATGGCACCGGCGAGTGCGAGGCCGTCGAACGTGGACGTGCCGCGGCCGATCTCGTCCATCAGCACGAGCGAGTGTTCGGTGGCGCCGTGCACGATGGCCGCGGCCTCCGTCATCTCGAGCATGAAGGTCGACTGCGCGTTGGCCAGGTCGTCGGCCGCGCCGATGCGGGTGTGGATCGCGTCGAGGGGGCCGAGGCGGCAGGCCGTGGCGGGCACGAACGACCCCATCGCGGCGAGCAGCGCGATCAGTGCGACCTGGCGCATGAACGTGCTCTTGCCGCCCATGTTCGGCCCGGTGATCACGAGCATCTTGCGCGTGGCGTCGAGCCGGCAGTCGTTCGCCATGAAGTTGCCGGCGCCGGTTTCCTGCAGCCGGGCCTCGACGACCGGGTGGCGGCCGCCGTCGATCGCGATGCAGGGCTCGCGCACGAACTGCGGCCGGCACCAGTTGAGCGTGTGGGCGCGTTCGGCCAGGGCCGCGAGCGCGTCGAGCGAGGCCAGCGCGCGGGCCAGGCCCGACAGCGCCTCGAGGTGCCCCTGCAGGCCGTCGATCACCTGCTCGTAGAGCATCTTCTCGCGGGCGAGCGAGCGGTCCTGCGCGGACAGGGCCTTGTCCTCGAAGGCCTTCAGCTCGGGCGTGATGAACCGCTCGGCATTCTTCAGCGTCTGGCGGCGCTGGTAGTCGGCGGGCACCTTCGACGCCTGGCCCTGCGTCACCTCGATGTAGAAGCCATGCACCTTGTTGAACTGCACGCGCAGGTTCGGGATGCCGGTGCGGGCGCGTTCGCGCGTTTCCAGTTCGAGCAGGAAGTCGTCGCAGTTGGTGCTGATGGCGCGCAGCTCGTCGAGCGCCGCGTCGTAGCCCGGGGCGATCACGCCGCCGTCGCGCAGCTGCACCGCGGGTTCCTCGGCGATGGCGGCGGTGAGCAGCGCCTCGACCGCGGGGTCCGGCGACAGCGCCTCGGCCAGCATGTCGAGCAGCACGGCCTTGCCCGCCGGCACGAGCGCGCGCAGCGCGGGCAGCGCCTGCAGCGTGGCGCGCAGGCCCGACATCTCGCGCGGTCGCACCTGGCGCAGCGCCACGCGCGCGGTGATGCGCTCGACGTCGCTGACGCCGCGCAGCGTGTCGCGCAGCGGGTTCAGCACGTCGCGCATCAGCACGTCGAGCGCGTCGTGCCGCTGCATCGCCACCGTGCGTTCGCGCAGCGGGTGCGTGAGCCAGTGGCGCAGCGCGCGGCTGCCCATGCCGGTGCGGCAGGTGTCGATCAGGGACAGCAGCGTGGGCGAGTCGTCGCCGCGCAGCGTCTGCACGAGTTCGAGGTTGCGGTGCGTGGTGGGCGGCAGGTCGACGAGCTGGCTCGCGCGTTCGACCGACAGCGTGCGCACGTGGGCGAGCGCCTGGCCCTGCGTGTGTTCGGCGTAGCTCAGCAGCGCGGACGCGGCGGCATGGGCGCACGTCAGCTCGTGCGCGCTGTAGCCCGCGAGCGTGGCCACGCGCAGCTGCTCGCACAGCTTGCGTTCGCCCAGGGCGGCGTCGAACTGCCACGTGGGGCGGTGCGTGATCGACAGGCGCGACTGCTTCAGCGCCTCGGGCACCGCGTCGCGGTCGACCAGCGCCTCGGCGGCGTTCAGGCGCGAGAGCCAGCCCGGCAGGTCGCGTTCACCACATTCGGTGAGGCCCAGCTGGCCGTTGGAGAGGCCCAGCCACGCGAGGCCGTAGGTCGTGACGCCCTTGTGCCGGCGTTCGGAAACGGCGAGCAGCAGCGCGTCGCGCTTGTCCGAGAGCAGTTCGGTGTCGGTCACCGTGCCCGGCGTGACCACGCGCACCACCTTGCGCTCGACCGGCCCCTTGGCCGTCGCCACGTCGCCCACCTGTTCGGCGATGGCCACGGCCTCGCCCATCTTGATCAGCTTCGCGAGGTAGTTGTCGAGCGCGTGCACCGGCACGCCCGCCATCACCACCGGCTCTCCGGCCGTCTGCCCGCGCGTGGTGATCGTGATGTCCAGCAGGCGGTTGGCCTTGCGGGCGTCGTCGAAGAACAGCTCGTAGAAGTCACCCATCCGGTAGAACACCAGCGTGTCCGGGAAGCCGTGCTTGATCCGGAGGTACTGCTGCATCATCGGCGTGTGGGCCGAGAGGTCTGGCACTTCTACCTGTGAAACGCCCTTGTGAGCCTGTGCAGCTTCACGCATCCGAACGCACCCCCACGCGAACTTTCGGCGTAGGATCCGGCGTTAGTTTTCGGGAGGCGTAGGTTTTCATGTTCGATGCACGAGCGGCGAAGGCGCTGGGGGAGGGCGATCATCTTACGGTAGACGGGGCACCGGGCTTGCGCCTGGTGGCTACCGCGACGGCACGAACCTGGACCTACCGGTACAAGTCGCCGGTCGACGGCCGCATGCGCCAAGTCAAGCTCGGGCGCTGGCCTGCGATGGGCCTGCCCGCCGCCCTGGCCGCCTGGGAGCGGCGGAAGGCGGAGCGGGACGCCGGCGGCGATCCTGCCGCCGAGAAGCGCGCCGCGGCCGTGGAAGCCAAGGCAGAGCACTACACGGTACGGCGTGCATGTGCGGACTTCTTGGCGGCGTACAAGAACCAGGTGGCCCCGAAAACCTACGCCGAAGCCGAGCGCATCCTCACCACCGACCTAGTGCCGATCGAAGACCGAGTTGCCTCGAGCATCACGCGGGCCGATGCGTTCGACCTCATCGACGGCAAGCGCGAGCACCCGGTGCAGGCCGGTCGGGTGCGACAGCTTCTAGGAGCCGTCTGGGACCGTGCACTAGATGCCGGCCGATTGGAGCCTGACGTGCCGAACTGGTGGCGTCTCGTGCTGAGAGGCAAGCTCAAGAGCAAAGGCAAGAAGGTCAAGGGCAAACACACAGGCGTGGCGAAGCGGGTGTTGAACGAGCCTGAGCTGGCTCTGCTGATCCCGTGGATGCCGAACTTCTCTCGCGACGTCGCTGACGCCCTCTCGCTCTACTTGTGGACGTGTTGCCGCGGTGCTGAGATTGTCGCGATGGAGGCGGTCGAAGTCACCGACGAGCCTGACGGTCTGTGGTGGACGGTGCCCAAGAGGAAGCTGAAGATGCGGCGACTGCCGCTCTTGACCGATCTCCGGGTGCCGCTACTGGGACGCGCCGAACAAATCGTTCGCCGGCGCTTGGCTGTTCACCCGCAGGGCTTTCTTTTCCCGAGTCGAGGCAAGTCGGGTCACATCGAGCAGAAGGCCCTGGGTGTTGCAACGTGGTCACATGCACCCGGGTGCGAGCTGCGGCCGGAGTGGGTCCGGCCTCGTCTGCCGGTGGCGGACTTTTCGCCACACGATCTTCGGCGAACCAGCCGCACTTTGCTTGCCTCCATGGGCTGCCCGGCCGACCTCGCCGAGGTAGTCATCGGGCACTTGCTGCCCGATGACCAGGGAACCTACAACCGACACCAGTACGATGGGGAGCGCAGGGAGTGGCTCACTCGCTTGTCGGCGCATCTCGAAGCCATTTCGGCCGAGACGCGACCAACCGGCCGCTAAGCCCGATCAGTTGGGGTATCAACGGCGAGGTACCGTTCCACCCGAACCCTCAGGCTGTTCTCGCGACTCGGGCCCACGAACTGTGGAGATTTCGGCGAAACGGGAGATCTTGCGTAACCATCCTGTGCGACGGGCTGCCCTCGAGAGTACATTGCGTTTCGCAACTTGCCCATCCGCATATGGAATACCAACACTTTCCAATCCGCAAGATTCTTGATTCCGTCGTAAGCGGAGAGATTCGGATCCCCGCCTTTCAGCGCGGTTTCGTTTGGGAAATGGATCGCGTTGCATACCTCTTGGATAGCATTTACAAGGGGTATCCGTTCGGGTCCTTGCTGTTTTGGCGCACCAAGCATCAGTTGTTAACTGAAAGGAAGTTGGGTACGTTCACGTTGCCGGATCCCCAAGCGGACTATCCGATCGACTATGTGCTCGACGGGCAGCAGCGATTAACCTCAATCTTCACGGTGTTTCAAACGGATTTGAAGCCTGAGGAGAATCCTGATTGGGCCGATCTATATTTTGACCTAGATGCGACGGGGAACGCTCAGGACAGCTTTTTCATCGCCATTCCGGACGACGTGGAGATCGATCGGAATAGATTTTTCCCAATGAACGTTCTTTTTGATTCCGTGCGATACCGTGTCAAAACTGAGCACCTTAGTCCTGAAAAAATCGCGGTTGTAGATAAGCTGCAAGAGAAATTCAAAGAGATACAGATCCCGGTTCAGCTTCTGAAAAGCGAGGACCGATCAATAGTTGCGATCGTTTTTGAGCGCATTAATCACCTAGGTGTCGCGCTTGATACGTTGCAGTTGCTGTCTGCCTGGACTTGGAGCGATGAGTTCGATTTGCTCGACAAGTTCAAGGAGCTTCGTGAGGAGCTTTCAGATTTTGGATTCGAGGGAATCGGTGACGATGCTGATCTTGTTCTCAGCTGCGTAGCGGGGATTTTGACGGGTGAGCCTGGCGCCGAAAAGCTGCTGACATTGAATGGGGCCGATGTTCGCTCCCAATTTTCTACCGTAGAGAACGGAATTCGCGGCGCGATTGACTTTCTAAGGACTGAACTGAAGGTCGTTCATCTCAAGCTACTACCTTACCCTTCGATGCTGGTTCCGCTCGCAGTCTTCTTTGCTGCACCGGATGGGAAGGAGATCGTCTACGACGGCGCGGCCCTTCAAACACTAAAAAGATGGTTCTGGCGCACATGCTTCTCGGGCAAGTACACCAGCCAGACGCGGAAAACTACGATTGTTGACATCGAGCAAATGGTGCTGCTCAAGCGTCGAGAGGTAAATTCTCTTGATGCTATTGACGTCGTAGTGGAATCCGATTTCTTTTACGTGAACGCGTTTCGCGTTGGCGCGGCGGCAACGAAAACGTTCGTTTTGCTCCTCGCTAACAATGATCCGAAAAGTCTACTTTCGGGGAAAAGTATTGACTTGGATAAAGTCCTGCAGCGCTACAACCGGTCCGAGTTCCATCACATATACCCGCGTGCATTCCTTAGAGAGCTAGGTGTACGCGATTCGGACATTAATGTCCTTGGTAATTTCTGTTTTCTCAGTGCGGCGGAGAACAAGAATATTGGCAGGAAGCGGCCTTCCGCATATGTGGGCGATCTTGGCGTCCCCGCTACTCGCGAGCAGACTTTGGCGTCGGCTTTTTGTCACCCGGAGGAGTTTCATGACGACTACTACCCTTTCCTGGCGGCGCGGTGCGCCCGTCTCGCTCAGTTCGCTTCCGAACTCATAAAGTAGGTTCGACCTCCGAAGCCCTAACCTCGCTCATTCAGACGGTCGCTCTCCGTGCTTGCGCCGCCCAGGACCCGGCGGCAAGTCACTCACCGGTCGTGTTTCAGCAAAGTCCATTAGTTCTCGCCAGAGCCAACCGACCCGCTGTTTGCTGATCCTGCGTGGCGGGGGGCAAGTCGCCTGCGGCTACCAGGTTCTCCAGCGTCCGTTCACTGACACCCAATGCGTGAGCTGCATGCTCGCGGTCGACAAGAATCGGAGGTGCTTGAATGATCGCAGTCATGATTGAGTCGTCAAACGTGTGGAGGCCCGATGGCGGCTGAGAAGCGTCGCGCACCCTGGTACAGGATTGAGGCTTTGTGGTGGACCGCGATTGGATACGGCGGACTGATAGTCGCGTTGTGCTGGGCGTGGTTGCCGAGACTTCGCTGTCTGCCGGACCCATCCCTTGGCTCGTGGGCCGACTGGTTCGCTGCCGCCGGAAGCATCGCCGCGGCTGCCGTGGCGGTTGGCATCGCGCTCCGAGGCGATCGGAGGTCCGATGAAGAACGGCGCCAGCGAGGTGATCTCGTCGCGATCAAACTTCTGAGCCGCATAGAGGGGAGCAGTACGCGCTTGGACCTCGCCGTGATAATTGCCCAGTCGGCACTTCAGATTCAGCAGGCGAAGATTCCCAATGGCGCGGCACTTCGCGCTGCTCTCGCTGAAATCCGAGATGCGGGGGAAGGCACGCATGGAGCACTGACGGGACTGATCGAGGCCTCCACCCACATTTCGCGTGAGGTGGCGAACGGAATCGCCGTGGCGGTGGAAGCTGTGGGTGGAATTTCGCGGAACGCCCAGGCGATGCTGAACAACGATCTGGATCCGGAACAATTTGATGAGGTCTACAGCCACGCCTTGGAGACATTCCTGCCGCAGCTGAAGCAGGCTAGTAGGCTGCTGAAGGCCACGCTTCCCACGGTCCAGGAGCAGGCGAAAAGCGTGCTGAAGGAGACGTAGCACCACGCTCAGCACCCCCCCAGTATCTCGCGGCGATCTGCGGCGCACGCTTCCGCGTGCTCCTTAAGCGGCTGGAGCAATCCGTGACTCGCTATGGCTCGACCGTCAGGGTCGGCCAGGTGATAGGGGTAGCAGTCTGGCGTGGCGCAGAACCTGATCGCGTAGCCGGTCGCGCCGAGCTCGAGGCGACCGCCCGGAAGGCGGTGCCAGTTGCTGGCGCTCTGGACCGCGGCCGTCGAAGCCTGCGACACTAGGCTTGTGAGAAAGTCCGTTGTCATCGGGAACCTCCCTGGGACTTGGGGAACGGCGATGTCTCTGCAGGTCGGGCCTTCGCCTCCTGCAGCTTCTTGCCCGTCGGCGCGGCGGTGATGAAGTTGAGCTGGTCGACCGCCCGCGTGGATTCGGTCCCGTCGTCGGACACGAGTACCACTTGGTCCCCGTCGATGGTTATCACCTTGCCTGAGTTGGCGGTAGGGAAGGGCCACGCTGCCCCGGGGTCCATCACAGGTTGCCACCGTTCACCGACAGCCGGTCGACGTGTGCCGGTCTGCGGCGAAGCCGCTTCAACCTTCTGTTCAGACCCTGAGGGAGAGGCTTTGGCCTTCTCGTGCGCCTGAGCCCGCGGCGCAGCCGCGTCAACCTTCTGGACAGGATGTTCTCGGGTCTTGCCTGCGTGACCAGGTGCTTCGGTCTGCGCAGTCTTGGCCAAGGCTTCTTCTGGGGTTCGCGGCCCTGATTTCGCGCCCTGCGCGGCAGCGAGCATTGGTGGGGTAGATCGCCCCTTCGCGACCTTCGCGGAGGCCTTGGAGGCCACCTTAGCGGGCTTCGCGAGGCCTCGGCGGATGCCGGCGACGTCGACGCCCAGCTGCTTGGCGAAGCGTTCGATGGTCGGCGCGTCGTTGGGCTTCGAGTTGTACGTTCCCACGTGGACCTCACCGACCAGGGTCATGGCCACGAACATGCGCGCCAAGCCGGGCATGTCCAAGGCGCGGACCTTGTCCTCCACCAGGTGCTTGGACTGGTAGTCGATGTGTTCCCAGCCGAGGAGACGCTCGCATCGGCGCTCGTCGTCGTTGCCGAGGCCATGCCAGATCCGCAGGGCCAGCTCGGGCCACATGAATGCGGCGAATGCTGCGCCGTCGACCGACGGGTCAGCGACCGCCTTCATGCAAGCCGCAGCCGCCGCGGTGCGCCACTCGGTGGCCGCCTTCGCCTTGGCCACGGCTTCACGCTCCGCGGCGTTGGACGACGGCAGCTTGCCGGTCTTGATGACGCCCTTGTCCTTCAACACCTGGATCGCGGCGTCTGCTCGGACCATCTCAACCACCGCATGGGTGTGCGGGTTCTCCACCAGCACGGTCGGCGGGGCGTCCTTGCCGAGCAGCTTGCGCAGCTTGTTCGAGCCGTCGATCTGGTAGTTCGTCTCGTCGAGCTTCAGGTAACCCTTCGGCTCGCTGTGGGCGTACGGCATCACCTTCTTGGCCTGGGCGCCGGTAATGACCTCGAGGCCCTTCGCTTTGCCCTCCGCGAGTACCGCCGCGTGGTGCCTGGCGGTCTTGAGCTGGAAGCACTTCCGGTCGGTGCACGTGTCTGCACTCTTGATGTCATCGAAGAGATCAGGGTTGGCACCGGTGCGCTTCGTGCACTCTCGGCAGCTGCCGGCATCGGGAACGAGCGACGCGTCAGTGATCTTGAAGGGCGCCTTGGCCAGCTGCAGCATGAACTCCCGCTCGAGCCGATCTTGTGCCGCCCGGAAGGTCAGGGGCTCGCCCCCGAATCCTTGCACGCACATCTTCACCGCCTCAGGCTGATGCTCCGAAGGGAGGCGTGCCACGAGAAGTGCGACGCTGGGGCTGAGCGTGCCGTCGCTCAGGGCGTCGCGGCCGGTCTTGCCCAGGTCGCACAGCTTCAGGCGGTTGAACACGTAGCGCCGGCTCTTCCCGAGCCGGTCGGCCAGTTCGTCGGCGGTCACGTAGCCGTGCAGTCCGTCCGGCTTGCGCATCAGGGCGCGATAGCCCTCGGCCTCCTCGAGCACCGTCAGGTCGTCGCGCTGCAGGTTCTCGATGACCTGGATCTCGAGCACCTCGAAGTCGGTCAGCTCGCGCACGAGGACCGGCATCGTCGGCATCTCCGCAAGGTTGCTGGCGCGCCAGCGGCGTTCGCCGGCGACGATCTCGTATAGAGCATGGCCAGCGGTTGCCTTCGGGTGGGGCCGAGCGAGGATCGGTTGCAGTACGCTGTGCTTCTTGATGCTCTCGGCGAGTTCGGTGAGCTTGGCCGGGTCGAAGTGCTTGCGCGGGTTCGTCGGGCTCGGGGCCAGGAGGTTGATGGGGACGATGATGGCGCCGCCGATCGCGGGCCGCTCGATGGTGGTGGTGTCGCTCACGTGGAGGCCTTTCAGGTCGCGGCGTGATCTCGGGAACACGAAGGCGGGGGACGGCTCGCTGTTCCGTGGCCACGGGCTCATCCAGACCACTGGCCGGTTCAACCATGCCCGCGTGCGCGACAGACTGCGGGCCAAGTTTCCGGATCGCAAGGACGTCCCCGACTTCGAGGCATGTCCTGCGCTCCTGGCCCAGGGCGAGTGGGCGGCACTGTCGGCCGCCGACTTCTGGGACGACCACGACATTAACGCCTTCGCCGACCTCGATGACTTCGACGGCTCGTGCGACAAGGTGAACCGCGGCCGCAAGACTTCGCGCGTGGGAGATGCCAACGGATGGGCCGAGCGGCTGGCGCTCCACCAGGTGGCGCGGAGGGTGCTCGGATGCTGATCCCCGCCTGGCCAAAGGTTGCGCTCATCGGCGCGGCCGTCGCCATTCTCGCCACGGCCTACGGCACGCAGGCCTGGCGCATCAGCCTCCTCAAGCGCGACAACCTGGTGCTCGCGGCGGCAGAGAAGGCCGCCAGCCAGGCCGCCGCGGCGTGGAAGCGCACAACCGACGCCGAGCGCACCGAGCGCCAGAAGGAACAACGGGCCGCCCTGGCTCGAGAGGAAGCCAACGATGCAAACCGAACCGAACTTGCTCTCGAGGCTGCTGGCGCTCTCGCTGCTGCCGGCTCTGCTGATCGCTTGCGCCGCGCCGCCCAGCGAGCCGCCGCCGCCTGCCGAGGTCCAGTGCCAGCGCATCCCACCGATGCCGCAAGCGGCCCGCCAGCCGGCGACGCCGGACTGGTGTTCGCCGACGTGCTTGCACGGCTGGAACGCCGAGGTCGAGAGCTTGCGCGCCTTGCTGGAGAGCGCGGCGCGGCTGGCGCCTTCTGCGAGCGCGAGCGGGACCCGCTGACCACGCCGGCTGGCGTTGCGCCAAGCCCGGGCGAGAGCACGGCGTCGCCGTAAAAAGACAGGGCGACCGCCGCCGGTGCTGTAAAACCGTCGACAGCCGCCACCCACCGGGGGGCAACAGCGAGGCAGGCACGCTGTTTGCCGGTTTCCGGCCTCACAACTGAGGAGTTAAGCATGCCAGACGATCGCAAGAGTTCCGGTGGACAGGACCGTGAGCGGATCAGCTTGACCGAAGACTATGAGGTTCGGGACTGGTCCGAAAAATTCGGCGTCACCCCAGGGCAGCTTCGGGCGGCCGTGAAAGAGGTTGGCGACCGAGCTGATGCCGTGGAGGCCTATCTGCGGAGCCACAACAGCCAGGCGCATTGAGCGGGTGACACCCGTCGGCGGGATCGCCCGGCGGGTGCCTACTTCTCTGACCATGTAGGAGGGCAGAGATGTGAGACGACGATTCAAAGGCCACGCTGCGCGAGAGCGTCAGGTCGCCGCGCTGATGGACGAGATGCAGCGCTCCAATTTCCGGCCAAATGCCGACTTCCTAGGACAGCTCATCGACTTCATACAGGGCCGGTTGCGCGCCGCCCAGGTCACGGACCTGCTCCGGAGGGCGGGCCATGTGGGCCCAGTCTCTCTGAGTCTGAGAGACGCTCACAACACTCGTGACCCGGTGATCCGTCGGACGTATCCGGAGGTCAACAGGGCGCCACTGCCTGGAGTCGACGTTGCGCCGCTTCCGACCGGGTTACTCGTGGGCGGGCACTCCGCCATACCTCTTAATGATGAGGAAGGCGCGCAGGGCCTCAAGGCAGGGGCGAATGCCGAAATCGCTCGTCCACCGTTTGAACTCTTCCACGTCCAAGTGGATGGGATGGACGGGGAGCCCGAGCTGGTCTGCCTCTTCCGCCGCTTGCTCTAGCCACCGTGTCCATTCTTGAAAATCAACCGGTAGAGGTACACCGTGCTCGCATAGCGCCACAAGCCGCTGGTAGTCCTCTGAATTGATTGTGGCACCCGCAAGGTCTTTCACAGGAGCTCCCGGAGTATTCCCGGAAGTGTAGGCCCCCATCGCAGACCCCCTGGCCCTAGTCCATTGCCGCGTCTCAGACCCTCACTGAGGCGGCTTGGCTACCGCCGATATCGTGCGGGGGTCGGTTGCGCGACTCAGCTGTACCTGAGTGCCGTAGCCGCGATACCGGGAATGCAGTTCCT
>Ga0247823_10001317_pt1 | contig 20731 bp, 15 predicted proteins | sample 13C_PalmiticAcid_2_FD_192426 | JGI IMG/M metagenome (GOLD analysis project Ga0247823, IMG submission 192426) | Soil microbial communities from agricultural site in Penn Yan, New York, United States - 13C_PalmiticAcid_Day30 | ecosystem: Environmental > Terrestrial > Soil > Agricultural land... | reverse complement strand
CTCCCCCGGCCGGATCCGCAGGCTCACCCCGTCGACGGCCCGGAACGCGGGGCGTCCGAACGGCCCAGGGAACTGGACGACCAGATCGCGCACCTCGAGCACCGGCTCGGCCTCGGGGTCGATCGCCGGCCGCTCGATGGTCGCCGCGCCCAGATGCGGGACGGCATCGAGCAGCGCCCTGGTGTACTCGGCGCGCGGGCTGGCGAACAGCTCGTGCACCGGCGCCTGTTCGACGACCTCGCCCGCCCGCATCACCACCACCCGGTCGGCCAGGTCGGCGACCACACCCATGTTGTGGGTGATCAGCACGATCGCGCTGCCCAGCCGGTCGCGCAGGTCGCGCAGCAGTTCCAGGATCTCGGCCTGCACGGTGACGTCGAGCGCGGTGGTCGGCTCGTCGGCGATGATCACCTTGGGCTCGCAGGCGATGGCGATCGCGATCATCACCCGCTGCTTCTGCCCGCCGGAGAGCTGGTGCGGGTAGTAGTCGACCCGGTGCTCCGGATCGGGGAGCCCGACCGTGCGCAACAGCTCGATCGCCTTGGCACGGGCGTCCTTGCGGCTCGTCCCGCTGTGCGCGCGCAGGGCTTCGCAGATCTGGAAGCCCGCGGTGAACAGGGGATCCAGCGCGCGGGCGGGTTCCTGGAAGACCATCGAGACCTCGCCGCCGCGCAGCGCGGTCAGCTGCTTCTCGGTCATCGAGGTCACCGCGCGGTCGCCCAGGGTGACCAGCCCGCGCACCTGGGCGGTGTGCGGCAGCAGCCCGATCGCGGTGCGCGAACTGACCGACTTCCCCGAGCCGGACTCGCCGACGATGGCGAGCACCTCGCCGGGGAACACTTCGTAGGACACCTCGCGCACGGCCGCGACCGGCCCGCTGTCGGTGGCGAAGGTCACCGACAGCCCCGACACCGACAGCGCGGGTGTTCGGGTTGTGGTCTCAGTCATCGGCCGTCTCCTTCTCGTCCACCGTGGTGACCGCGCGCCGGGTCCGCAGCAGCGGGTTCAGTGTCTCGTCGATGCTCTCCCCGACCAGCGTCATCCCGAGCACGACGAGCACGATCGCGGTGCCGGGGAAGATCGAGGTCCACCAGATCCCGTTGGACACGTCGTTGAGCGCCTTGTTCAGGTCGTAGCCCCACTCGGCGGCCTGGGTCGGCTCGATGCCGAAGCCGAGGAAGCCGAGCGCGGCCAGCGTCAGGATGGCGTCGGCGGCGTTGATGGTGATGATCACCGGCAGTGAGCCGGTGACGTTGGACAGGATGTGCCGGAACATGATTCGCGCCGTCGAGGCGCCGGTGACCCGCGCCGCGTCCACGTACGGCTCGGTCTTCACCGCCACCGTCGCGTTGCGCACGACCCGGAAGTACTGCGGCACATAGACGACCGTGATCGCGATCGCCGCCGACAGCATGCCGCCGAGACTGCTCGACGTGCCGCCCGCGACGACGATCGACACCACGATCGCCAGCAGCAGCGTCGGGAACGCGTAGATGGCGTCCATGACCAGCACCAGCACCCGGTCCACCCAGCGCCCGACGTACCCCGACAGCAGCCCCAGCGGCACGCCGACCAGCAGCGAGAGCACCACCGCGATCACGATCACCAGCAGCGCGGTGCGCGCGCCGAACAGCACCCGGGAGAACACGTCCTCGCTGCGCACCGAGGTACCGAACCAGTGCTCGGCCGATGGCCCCTGCTGTGGCACGAAAGCCACACCGTCGGCGCTGTTCTGGGCCAGCCCATACGGCGCGAGCAGCGGCGCGAACACCGCGACGAAGACGAAGCCGGTGACCAGCACCAGCCCCGTGATCAGCGTGATCCGTTGCAGCCCAGCCGTCATCGACAGCAGCCCGGCGCCCGGTATCCGGCGCCGCTTCACCGTTGCGGTGCTCATCAGAACCTCACCCTCGGGTCGATCAGCGCGACGACGGCGTCGACGACGAAACTCATCACCGCGACCAGCAACGCGATGAACGCGACAATGCCCTGCACCGCGATGAAGTCCCGCGCCCGCAGATACTCGGCGAGCTGATAGCCCAGGCCCTTCCACTCGAAGGTGGTCTCGGTGAGCACCGCGCCGCCGAGCATCATCGCGATGCACATCCCCATCACCGTGATGATCGGGATCAGCGCGTTGCGCATCGCGTGCCTGCCGGTGACCACCCGTGCGGACAGTCCGCGCGCTCGCGCCGCCTCGACGAAATCGCTGCGCAGCGTCTGGATCAGGTTCACCCGCACCAGCCGCAGGAAGATGCCGCCGGTGAGCAGGCCGAGCGCGACGGCGGGCAGCACCGCGTGCTCGAGTACGTCGAGCACGTAGGACGGTTCGCCGTACAGGATCGAGTCGATGATCAGGATGTTCGTCTTCGGCGAGACGTGCTGGAGCGCGAGTTCCACGTCGGTGCTCGCCCGCCCGCCGACCGGGAACCAGCCCAGCCACACCGAGAAGATCAGCTTGAGCAGCATGCCGACGAAGAACACCGGGGCCGCGTAGGCCAGCACCGCGGCGAACCGCAGCACCGCGTCCGACGTCGAATCCCGATGCGTCGCCGCGTATCTGCCCAGCGGCACACCGATCGCGAAGGCGACCAGCAAGCCCCAGAACACCAGCTCGAACGTGGCGGCGCCGTAGGTGATCACCACATCGCCGATCGCCTGATTGTCCTGGGTCCGCCCGAAATCGCCGTGCAGGAAGCCGGTGATGTACTCCCAGTACTGGGTCAGGATCGGTCGATTGAGCCCCGCGGCCTCCTTGCGCTGCTCGATCTGATCCTGGGTCAGCCTGCCGCCCATGGCCGCGCTGATCGGGTCACCGATCACCCGCATCAGGAAGAACACCACCGTCACCAGCAACCACGCGGTCGGCAGGATCAGCAGCAGCCGGATCAGCAGGTACCGCAGCAGAGCCACCTGGCGGGAACCCCCGCCGCGCGTCCACCCGAAACGCCGCACCCGGATCAGCGATCCGGATGCGGCGGGAACGTCACTCACTTGCTCAGTACCGTGAACCGGAACTTGAAGGAGCCGTCGAGGGTCTGATCGACGCCGGAGACGCCGGGCTTGGACACCGCGACCTGCTTACCCGAGAGCAACGGGAGCGTGGGCAGGAAGTTCTGCGCCAGATCGGTCTGGATCTTGCGCAACAGCTCGACCCGCTTGGCCGGATCGGCTTCGGTGGTCTCGGCGGTCAGCTGGGCGTTGATGCCGGGATTCTCGAAGTGCGACTGCAGGAAGTTGTTCGGGCCGAAGAACGGCGAGAGGTAGTTGTCGGCGTCCGGGAAGTCCGGGAACCAGCCGAACTGGTACATCGGGTAGCCGTCGGAGGCCCGTTCCTTCTGGTAGGTCACCCATTCGGTGGACTGCAGGTTCACCTTGAACAGGCCGGAGGCCTCGAGCTGGGACTTCACCGCGGCGTACTCCTCGGAGGAGCTGGAACCGTAGTGGTCCGGGTTGTACTGCAGGTTGAGCGTCACCGGCGTGGCCACGCCCGCGTCGGCGAGGAACTTCGCCGCCAGCGTCTTGTCCGGCTTGGCGCCGTAGAGCTGCTTGAGCGGCTCGGCCGCACCCGTCATCCCCTGCGGGACATAGCCGTACGCGGGCTGATAGGTGTTCTTGTACACCGCCGAGGCCAGCGCCTCGCGGTCCACCGAGGACGCCAGCGCCTTGCGCACGGCCAGCTTCTGCTCGGGGGTGTTGCCCGGCATGGTGTTCATGTTGAACACGATGTAGCGCAGCTCGCCGCCGGGACCGTCGGTCACCTTCACCTTGGAGTCGGCACGCAGGGAGTCGATGTCGGTGGGCGTGAACGAGCGGTAGCCGACGTCGATGGCGCCGTTCTGCAGGTCCAGTTTGAGGTTGTCGGAGGTGGCGTAGTACTTGGTCGAGACCGTGGAGTTCTTCGGCGTGCCGAGGATGCCCTGGTAGTCCGGGTTGGCCTGGTACTCGACCAGCTTGTTCTTGTCGTAGCTGGTGATCGTGTACGGGCCGGAATAGCCCTTGCCCTGGACGACTTCGTCGTCGGTGGCGACCTTGTCGGCCGGGAACACCCGCTCGTCGACGATCGGTCCGGCCTGGGTCGGCAGGATCGTCGGGAAGGTCTGATCGTTGGCGACCTTCAGCGTGAAGGCGACGGTGAGATCGTCGACCACCTCGGTCTTGTCGAGGTTGCCGAGCAGCGAGGCGGGACCGTGCGGATCGTTGATCTTCAGCATCCGGTCGAAGGAGAACTTGACGCTCTTGGCGGTCAACGGATTTCCGCTGGCGAATTTCAGCCCGGATTTGATCTTGCACGTGTACACGGTGGGCGTGCTGAACTCACACTTCTCCGCCGCGTCGGGCTTGGGCGTGGTGTCGCCGGGCGCGAAATTCAGCAGATACGAATAGATCTGGTTCTCCACCAGCAGCGAGCCGTTGTCGTAGGCCGCCGCCGGGTCGAGCGAGAAGATCTTGTCCGTCGTGCCGACGACCAGCCCCGCCCCGGACCCCGCCTCATCGGTGCGCCCCGAACCGCAGCCCGCCAGCGCGGCCGCGACCACCGCCGCGACACCTACTGCGGCAACTTGTTTCGCGCGATTCCTGCGGGCGCTCATTGCACTGTTCAACATCAGGTCCCATTCTCGAACGCCGCGTCGTCGCCGCGCCTGGATCACAGGAGCGGCGACCACGCGGTGAGCCAGCGATATATCGGGGGACCGTACAGGCGAACCATTACCGCCCAGTTTCAAATCGGGCGAAAAATTGCGGGGATGTTATGAACTAATCTTACGTAATTATCGTTGACCGGAATTATTCACGTACACAACGCAAAAGGGGCCGATCAGGTTTATCCTGACCGGCCCCTCCTGGACTGCGACGCGGCGCTACGGCCTGCTCAGCGCGTCGACATTGACGTTCTCGCCCAGCAGCTTCGCCTCCGGCTGACCCGAGAGCATGCCCTCGAGGACGTTCTTGCCGATGGCCGCTTCCTGCGGCAGCGGGATCGGGTAGTCGCCGGTGAAGCAGGCGGTGCACAGCCGGGTGGCCGGCTGCTCGGTGGCGGCGATCATGCCCTCGGTGGAGATGTAGCCGAGGCTGTCGGCGCCGATCGAGCGGCGCACGTTCTCGACCATGTCGACGTAGCTGTCGTCGGCGCCCGTGCCGTTGGCGATCAGCTCCGCGCGCGAGGCGAAGTCGATGCCGTAGAAGCAGGGCCACTTCACCGGCGGCGAGGCGATGCGGACGTGGATCTCCAGCGCGCCCGCCTCCCGCAGCATGCGGATCAGCGCGCGCTGGGTGTTGCCGCGCACGATCGAGTCGTCGACGACGATGAGCCGCTTGCCGCGGATCACCTCGCGCAGCGGGTTGAGCTTGAGCCGGATGCCGAGCTGGCGGATGGTCTGGCTCGGCTGGATGAAGGTGCGGCCCACATAGGCGTTCTTCATCAGGCCCTGGCCGTAGGGAATGCCGGAGCCCTGCGCGTAGCCGACCGCGGCGGGCGTGCCCGACTCGGGCACCGGGATCACCAGATCGGCCTCGATCGGATGTTCCTTGGCCAGCTTGCGGCCGATCTCCACACGGGTGGAGTGCACCGAGCGGCCGGCGATGGTGGTGTCGGGGCGAGCCAGGTACACGTACTCGAAGACGCAACCCTTGGGCTCGGGGTTGGCGAAGCGCATCGAGCGCACGCCGTCGGAGTCGATGGCCAGCAGCTCGCCCGGCTCGATCTCGCGGACGAACGCGGCGCCGACGATGTCGAGCGCGGCGGTCTCGGAGGCGACCACCCAGCCGCGGTCGAGCCTGCCCAGCACCAGCGGGCGCACGCCGTGCGGGTCACGCGCGGCGTAGAGGGTGTGCTCGTCCATGAAGGTCAGGCAGAACGCGCCGCGCAGTTGCGGCAGCAGCTCCATCGCGGCCTGCTCGATGCTCGAGTCGGCGGCGGCGTGCGCCAGCAGCGCGGTGACGATGTCGGAATCGGAGGTCGCGCCGGTCATCTGCGGGCGACCGTCGATCACGCCCGCTCCGATCAGGCCCAATTCGCGTGCGCGACCGGCCAGTTCGGCGGTGTTGACCAGGTTGCCGTTGTGGCCGAGCGCCAGGCCGGAGCCGACGGCGGTGGTGCGGAAGATCGGCTGCGCGTTCTCCCAGGTGACGCCACCGGTGGTGGAGTAGCGACAGTGACCGACGGCGATATGCCCCGGCATCGCGCCTAGCGTCTGCTCGTCGAAGACCTGGGAGACCAGGCCGAGATCCTTGAAGACCAGGATCTGGGAGCCGTCGGAGACGGCGATACCGGCCGCCTCCTGCCCGCGATGCTGCAGGGCGTAGAGGCCGTAGTAGGTGAGCTTGGCGACGTCCTCATCGGGAGCCCAGACGCCGAAGACGCCACACTCCTCGCGGGGCTCGTTCTCGGGCTCGTGGGGGTCATTCACCGTTTGCTCCCTGTTCGGGCGGGCTGGGGGCACCCGTCATTCTACGGGTGTTCAGGGTCTCGACGTACACCGCGGCGCAAACCTGGCGCAATCGACCGTGTGCGATCACCCAGATTCCGGGGGCACAGCTGCTACCGTGCCGATCGTGACCACCGATGACAGTGCGCACGAATCAGCCGATTCCCCGGCGTTACCCACCGTCAACGCCGATTCGGCACCGAAGGATTCCGATACCTCACCCGGTGGTGGAGCGAGATCGGCCACAGTCGGGATCTCGCGGCGGCAGTGGGTCAGGATTCTCGTGGCGCCGACCACTGTCCTCGCTGTCGTGTTGTCTCTGCTCGGCATCATGTACCTGGCCTATATCGCCGATCCGGAGGGGAATCTGCACGATTTCCCGATCGTGCTGGTCAACCAGGACGTCGGCGACACCATCGACACCGGCGGCCGGACCGAGCACGTGAACTTCGGTAAGCAGGTCGCCGATGCCCTGGTCGCGGGGGTGCCCGCCGACCAGGTCGATCTGCGCGTGGTCGGGATCAGCGAGTCCGAGCGGTTGATGCGCACCGCCCAGATCTACGGTGCCGTCATCATTCCCAGCGACTTCAGCAAACGGCTGGGAATTCTCGGCGTCGGCAGTGTGGTCGGCGGCGAGATCGAGCGCCCGATCATCACCGTGCAGACCAACTCCGGGATGGGCCCGTACTCGGCAGGCATCGTCACCCGCATCGGGGCGCGGGCGATGGCCGAGGTGAACAAGCAGGTCGGGCAGCAATTGAGCACGCGGGTCCGCGACACCCTCGCCGCGACGCCCGCGGGCGCTCCGGCACCGGAGATCTCCGGCGCCGCCCAGCTGACGCTGGCCCAGCCCATCCAGGTGGTCGAGCAGGAATGGCGCCCGCTCGGCAAGGGCTCGGGCCTCGGCCTGACCGCGTTCTTCTACGCGCTGCTGATCCTGATGGCGGGTGTGGTCGGCGCGATGGTCATCCACACGATGGTCGACGCCCAACTCGGCTTCCAGCCCACCGAGTACGGCCCCTGGTACGTGCACTATCCGCCGACGCCGATCTCACGGTTCCACACCCTGCTGATCAAGTGGGGCGTGATGATCGTCGTGGCCGTGGTGATCTCGCTGCTCTACCTGGCCGTGGCGAAGGTCCTCGGTGTCGCCGGGAACCAGCCGACGCAGCTGCTGCTGTACTCCGTCCTCGCGCTGGTCGCGGTGGGCATGACCTGTATGGCGTCGCTGGCTGCCTTCGGCACCGCCGGCCTGCTGATCAACCTGGCCGTGTTCGTCATTCTCGGTCTGCCCTCGTCGAGCGGCACCGTCCCGATCCAGGCGGTCCCGACCTACATCGCCTGGCTGGCCGAATTCGAGCCGATGCACCAGGTGTACCTGGGCATGCGCTCGATCCTGTACTTCGAATCCGACTACACCGCCGGACTCGGGCGGGGAATCTGGATGGCGCTGCTCGGGCTCGGCCTCGCCGTGGTCGGCGGCATCGTGATCACCAGGTACTACGACGTCAAGGGACTGCACCGGGAGAACCTGATCGACACGACGAAGACGGACTGACCGCGCGGCGGTGTCACCGGGGATCGACCGGCACGATCGGCAGCCACGCCGCGATCTCGCCTGCGCGCGTCCCCGACACCGACAGCACGCCGGCGGCCACCGCGTCGTCGAACGCCAGCAATCCGGTGGCAAGCAACAACCAGGTGCGCGGGTCTGCCTCCACCACGTTCGGCGGCGTCCCCCTGGTGTGCCGTGGGCCCTCGATGCACTGCACGGCGACGAACGGCGGCACCCGGACTTCCACCGAGTGGCCGGGAGCGTCCGCCGCCAGCGCCCGCGCGGTCCCCCGCACCGCCGCGGCCAGCACGCTTCGCTCCGGCCCCGGCGCGTCGGCCGAACGCAACCAGTCGGCCACGGCGGTCACCGCGGCGCGCACCTCCGCCGGATCTACTGTCTTCCGTCCCGCCATTCGCGCAACGCTACCGATCGCGACCGGTCGCCGACGAGGCGGCGGGAGCCGAGCATCGGTGCGGACGGCGCCGCGGATCGATCAGCCGCGTCCGGCGCGCAGGGCGTCGATGCGCAGGTCGAGGTACTCGACCATCATCCGGCGCGCGTCGACGCCACCGAGCAGGGCGAGGCGTTTGGTGTGGGCGAGCAGGAGCAGGCCGGACAGGTGGGCCAGGACATCGGCGGTGATGACGCGGGCGCGTTCTTCGGTGGCGCCGAGTTCCACGGCCGCGGAGACGATCGGGCCGAGGCCGGACAGCATGGCCGCGTTGAGGCCGGCGTCCAGTTCGGCGCCGAGACCGTGCGGGCGGATGCCGCCGCGGAAGAGATAGAAGCCCAGGTCCAGGTCGCGGGGGTTACCGTCGTAGAAGTCGAAGAACGCCAGGCCCGCGGCGCGGAACCGGGCGGCGGGGTCGTCGAGGGTGGTCACCGCCGCCACCTCGGCCGAGAGCCGGGCCAGCGATTCGCCGAGCAGCGCGGCGTAGATGTGCTCCTTGCTCGGGAAGTAGGCGTAGAGCGCGCCGGGGGTGTAGCCGGCCGCGGTGGCGATGGCCCGGATATTGGCCGCGTCGACGCCGTCGGCCTCGAAGATCGTCCTGGCCGCGCGCAGGATGATCGCGCGTTTCGCCTCGGCGATCTCGTCACGGCGCTCCGCCCGGCTCGATTCGGCCACTGGTCCCCACTTCCCTTCGATCGGGGCTTCACGCTACATTCTGAACAACGTTCAGCACAGTGAACCATGTTCAGGAGGTGTCATGCCGAGCTCCACCGAGCCGACCGAACCGACGACGCTGCGGTTGCGCAGCTCCGACGAGCTGACCCTGGTCGCCGACAGCTTCGGCACTCCGGGCGGCCCGCTGGTCGTGATGCTGCACGGCGGCGGCCAGAACCGGCACTCGTGGAAGCGCACCGGCCGCGCCCTGGCCGCGGCGGGCATGCACGTCGTCGCGGTGGACGCCCGTGGCCACGGCGACAGCGACTGGTCGCCCACCCGCGACTACACCCGCGACGCCATGGTCGGCGATCTGCTCACCGTGCTCGACCAGCTCGGCGCCACTCCCGACAACGGCGCGGTCGTCGTCGGCGCCAGCATGGGCGGCATCACCGGCCTGCTCGCGACCGCCGACCCCGCCGGCGCCGCGATCCGGGCGCTGGTGCTCGTCGACATCGTGCCCCGCTCGGAATCCAAAGGCGTGGAACGCGTCATGGACTTCCTCGGCAGACACCGCGACGGCTTCGACACCCTCGATCAGGTCGCCGACGCGGTCGCCGCCTACCTCCCGCACCGGCCGCGCCCCGACAACGCCGACGGCCTGCTGCGCAACCTGCGTCAGCGCGAGGGCCGCTGGTACTGGCACTGGGACCCCGACCTGCTCAGCGGCCTCGAGGACAACCCGCAGGCCCGCATCGCCGACATGGAAGCCGCCGCCGAGGCACTCACCATCCCGGTCCTGCTGGTCCGCGGCGGCAAGTCCGACGTGGTCAGCGACGAGGGCGCCGCCGCCTTCCTCGCCCTGGCCCCCCACGCCCGCCTGGCCGAGATCACCGCCGCCGCCCACACCGCCGCCGGCGACGACAACGACGCCTTCACCGACGCCGTAGCCGGTTTCGTCGCCACCACCTGACCATGCCCGATTCGGCGGGCGAATTGGACCAGAAACGCATCACGGTGACGGTGGCATCCGGCCACAACCCGTAGTCACCCGGGATGGTCCGCACTGTCGACAAGGCGATCACCCAGTGCCAGGCGCAATGCACGGAGGGCGGTCACACGCCGCGCCCCGAGCGGAGTTCGATCCGCTGCGCCACGAGCGGCAGCATCGCTCCCCCGGCGTTGATCGCCAGGTGCAGCAGGGCGGGGGCGGTCGCGCTGCCGGTGTGCCTGCGCAGCGCGCTGAAGACCAGTCCGGCGAGGGTGGTGAGCGCGACGGTGCCCGGCACCGATTCGCCGGTGGCCCGCGCCGGACGGATATGGCACAGACCGAAATCGAGCGCGCCGACCGCCGCGGCGACGCGCGGGTCCGCGACGTCGTCGAGCAGTGGATCGAGGGTGCCGCGGAACATCGCTTCCTCGGCGAGCACCGTGCCGACGGGGATGTGCAGGGCGACCCATTCGAGCGTGGATGTCTCGGGCACCCGCTCGGCGACCTCGAGCGGCAGCTTGCGCAGCGCCGGAACAGCCAGCGCCACACCGTAACCGGCGAACACCAGCGCGGCACCGCCCATCCCCCAGCGAAAACCCTTGGCCGACGACCAGTTCGGCCGCCCCCCGAACACCAGCGCGTAGCTCGCCGCGAACCCGAGGTTGGCCGCGGTGCGGCCACGCAGCCGAAGGCGCGACGCGGGGAGCAGCCGATTACTCCACAGCAGCGGCAGACCCAGGGCCGCACCCACTCGCATCCGCTCCCGCAGACCGGGTGCGCGTCCCCAGCTGCGCCGCGCGGAGCGCCTCACCACCGAAGCTCGCAGCACTCGAACGCGACACCGCGACCAGCGCTCGCCGACGCCCACCGGGCAGACCACCCGCCGCAGGACGCGCGATACGCAAGCACCCGCGCGCCCCTGCTCACTTGACGGCCCGCTCGAACTCGTCCGCCGAATCCAGTGCGGCCCGGATACTTTCGACGACGTCCCCGCTCACCCCGGGCGGCGCCGCCACCGCCAACCACCCGTCCAGCACCAGGCTCCCGTAACGATGGCCGTGCCCGTCCGAAACCCCTTGGGCGTTGGTGAGATCCGCGGTGACCTGCCAGAACGTCACGAACGGTGCCCACCGCATCTGGGTGGACACATCCGGTCCGCGCGGTTCGCTGAGCCAGTCCGGCTGGGTCAGGATCAGATCGGCCGACCACCACACGATCGGGTCGGACGGATGTTGCAGGTAGGCGATGCGGGGTTCGCGCCAGGTCGCCGCGGGGCCGAGATCGCCTGCGTCGTCGGCGAATCGGACGACGAGCCCATCGGCGTACACCGGGGCCACCTCGGGTGAACCGGGGTCACGCCGGTCGACGAACTGGCTCCACAGCCGATTCGAGTTCGGCGGCCCGACCCACAGCGCCCCGTCGACCTTCTCGCGCAGGTCACCGAGCCCTTCGAACGCCTCCTCCGAACCCTGCGACCCCAGACTCTCCCCATAGACGAACAGCTTCGGCCGCTGCCCCTCCGGCTGGGCCAGCCAGCGCTGATACACCGCGTCGAACAGCTCCCGGCTCGCCGCGGCGGCCTTCTCCCGGTCCGACAGGAACGACAACACGCTGGGCAGATAGGAGTACTGCGTGGCCACGATCGCGGTGTCGCCGCCGTAGAGGTATTCGATCGCGCCCGCCGCCGTCGCGTTCACCCAACCGGTCCCGGTCGTGGTGACCACCACCATGGCCTCGCGGTCGAACGCGTTGGTCCGCTCGAGTTCGGCGACGGCCAGCTGCGCGGCGGTCTGCTCGCCGGTCACCGATTCCAGCCCGACATAGGCCCGAATCGGTTCGCGCGCGGTCTTTCCCGTCACCTCGGTGATGTCGTCGGCGCTCGGTCCGTTGGCGGCGAACCAGCGGCCCTCGTACCCGAGGGTCTGCCACGGCGCGAGCGAGGTGGCGCTGCCCGAGCGCTCCGGTTTCACGGGCTGCAGCGCGTAGTCGGAGGTGTGGTCGTTGCGCACGCTGAACGCGGAGTTGGCCACCGCGAAGAACGCCCGCGAGGCGACACCGTTGAACACCGTCACCGCGAACACCACCAGCACCAGCGCGCCGGCGGCGGGCGCGAGTTCGCGCGGCACCCGCACCCAGCGGTTGAGCTGGCGGGCCAGCACGAGCACCAGGGTCCGGATCGTGCGGTAGGCGGCGACGACGGCGATCCCGACGGCCACGCTGAGCAGCCCGGTGCGCAGGTAGGCGGGCGTCGTCGTCCCGGCCATCCCCATCAGCGAAGTGATCTCGCGCTGCCAGCGCGCCGACTGCACCAGCATCACCGCCGCGACCAGCGCGCACACGACCAGCACGGTCGCCTTGATGGCGTACCGCAGCCGATCCGACGGGCTCGGGATCGGGATCCGCGCCCGCACCCAGCGCCGGAAGATCCATTCGAGCACACAGCCGAGCCCGTACCCGATCGCGGCGTTGATCCCGCTGATCAAGCCCTGGAACAGCCAGTCGCGCGGGACCAGCGACGGCGTCACCGACAGGGCGAAGAACAGCGTCGCCAGGACCAGACCGGGGTAATTGAGGTCGACGATGTCCTCGACGCGGCGCAGCAGCTCGGCGCCGCGCGCACGCAACGTCACGAGGGTGGAGCCGGTCGCGGACACCCACCCAGTATGGCTGCCCGGTTCGGCGCCGCGGGGCGTTGTGGATGGTGGGTCGGTCACTCCCGGCGGTGTTCGGCAACTACCCATCGCACTCGAGTAGTTTCACGCGCCCGCGACAATCCCCCGGTCAGCACACTGATTCCCATGAGCACACCCAATGCCAAGCCGAAGAACACCTCGGCGTACATGGTCCAGGCCGCGATCGCGTTCGGCGTCAGCCTGATCGGCACCGGCGCCGGGATCGCCTACCTGCCGCTGGACGCCTGGCAGCGCGGATTCCTCGCGATGTCCGGGCTGTTCCTCGTCACCAGCTGCTTCACCCTCGCCAAGGTCGTGCGCGACCAGCAGGAGGCCCAGTCCCTGATCGGCCGGATCGACGAGGCGCGGCTGGAACAGCTGATCGCCGAGCACAATCCGTTCCGAACAGTGTCGTAGCCGGGACCGGGCAGCCCCGATCGAGGGGTTCGGCGCTGCCCGGCCCGGCTACTTCAGCTGATGCTCGGTGGCGGCCGACTCGACCAGAAACGCCTTGATCCGCGCCGCCAGTTCCGGTGTGTAGTCCGGTGGTTCGGCCACCGCGGCCCACGCGTCGGGCACGACATTGCCGTAGTTGTGGCCGTGCCCGTTGGATACCGTCTGCGCGCGTGGCAGATCCGCCGCGACCTGCCAGAACGTGACGATCGGATACCACGACATCGCCGGGGACACATCGGGTCCGCGCTTCTCGCGCAGCCAGTCGGGTTCGGAGAACAGCAGATCCGGCGACCACCACACCACCGGGTCGGACGCGTGCTGCAGGTAGACGATGCGCGGGTCGGTCCAGTTGTCCGAGGGCCTCGCCAGCTGATCGGCGCTGGCGGCGAAGCGCACCGAGAGCCCGTCCGCGAAAATCGGGGTGATCTCCTCGGTGCCCGGATCGCGCCTGCGCACGAACTCCGCCCACAGCCGGTTCGAATTGGGCGGGCCGACCCAGAGCACGCCGTCGGTGCGGTTGCGGATGTCGGCCAGGCCGGAGAACGCGCCCTCGGAGCCCTGCGAACCGAGGCTCTCGCCGTAGACCAGCAGCTTGGGCCTGGCGTCCTCGGGCAGCGCCGCCCAGCGTTCGTACACCTTGTCGAACAGCAGGCGGCCCATGGTCATCGACTTGTCACGGTCGGACAGGAACGACAGGGCGCTGGGCAGGTAGGAGTACTGCGTCGCGACCAACGCGCTGTCCCCGTTGTACATCAGCTCGATCGACTCGGCGCTGGTCGAGTCGACCCAGCCCGTGCCGGTGGTGCTGATCACCACCAGCACTTCCCGTTCGAAGGCCTTGGTGCGGTCGAGTTCGGCGACGGCCAGGTCGGTCTGGGCCTCGAAGCCGTCGGCCGATTCCAGCCCGGCGTACACCCGGATCGGTTCGCGCGCGGGCTTTCCGGTGACCTGGCCGATGGCCAGCGCGGTCGGCGCGTTGGCCACGAACCATCGGCCCTCCGAGCCGAGGGTGTCCCACTTGGCCAAAGACTCGGGACTGCCGGAACGTTCGGGCAGCGTCGGCTGGATCGCGTGCGCGGAGGTGTGGCTGTTGCGGGCGCTGAACGCCGAATTCGCCACGGTGAAGAAGGCTTTCGCCAGCACGCCGTTGAACAGCAGCACAGCGGCGATCATCACGATGACCACGCCGAGCGGCCGCGCGAACGACGCCGGAATCCGGACCCACTGGTTCAGGCCGCGCGCGACGGCACGCACCAGCCGGACCACCCCGCGCGAGATCCAGATCAGCAGGCCGACCACCACCGCACCCACCAGCACGGTGCGCGGGTAGCCCGAATCGGAGATCGGTTCCATCCCCATCAGATCGGTGATCTGGTGCTGCCAGTGCGCGGACTGGACGCTCAGCGCGATCGAGACGATCAGGCAGCCCAGCACGATCACGGACTTCACCGCGATCGACGTCCAGCTCGGCCGCTTCGCCCAGACGTCGGCGAGCCGGTCCGGCAGGGTGATCCTGGGCCGCACCCATTTGCGCCAGGCCCAGGCCAGCGCGCAGCCGATGCCGTAGCCGATGGTGGCGTTGATGCCGCTGACCAGGCCCTGGAAGAACCAGTCACGCGGCAGCAGCGACGGCGTCAGCGACCAGCAGAAGAACACCGTGGCCACGACGAGCCCCGTGTAGTTCGGGTGGAAGAACCGTTCGACCAGGTGGATTCCGCGCAGGACCGGGTTGCCCGGCGCCGCAGGGGTGTCCGGCGCCGCGGGAGTGTCCGGCGCGGCGGGGTTGGCGTGCGCCGCCTCGGTGGGAGTCGAGCTCGTATCCTCTGTCGTCAAGCTCGACTCCCATCCGATCAGGCGGTGTGCGCTCCGAACAGCTTAGGCAGGGTGCCCTCGAACGCCTCACGCAATTCGGCGAGTGTCACCGAGAACTGGCCCTGCACCTCGATCGAATCCGAGCCCTGGTCGACCACGCCGATGCGCACCCACGGCAGCTGCCGCGCGTCGCACATCTTGGTGAAGCGGGTCTCCTCCGAGCGCGGCACCGCGACGAGCACCCGCCCGGCCGACTCCGAGAACAGCTGCACGAACGGGTCCGAGCCCTCGGGCAGCACGATGCGGCACCCGGTCTCGCCCGCCAGCGCGGCCTCGACGACGGTCTGCGCCAGGCCACCCTCGGACAGGTCGTGCGCGGCGGAGATCATGCCGTCGCGCGAACCCGAGGTGAGCACCTCCGAGAGCAGCTGCTCACGGGCGAAGTCGACCTTCGGCGGCACGCCACCGAGGTGATCGTGCACGACCTGCGACCAGATCGAACCGTCCAGCTCGTCGTTGGTCTCGCCGAGCAGGATCAGCGACTCGCCCGGCTCCAGGCCCAGGCCGGTCGGGATGCGGCGGTGCACATCGTCGATCACGCCGAGCACGCCGACCACCGGGGTGGGCAGGATGGCATCCTTGCCGGTCTGGTTGTAGAAGCTGACGTTGCCGCCGGTCACCGGAATGCCCAGGGCCGCACAGCCGTCCGCGAGACCGCGCACGGCCTGCTGGAACTGCCACATCACGCCCGGGTCCTCCGGCGAACCGAAGTTCAGGCAGTTGGTGACAGCCTTCGGGGTGGCGCCGGTGGTGGCGACATTGCGGAAGGCCTCGGCCAGCGCCAGCTGCGCGCCGGTGTACGGGTCGAGCTTGGTGTAGCGGCCCGAGGCGTCGGTGGCCAGCGCGATACCGCGGCCGGACTCCTCGTCGATGCGCACCACGCCGGCGTCGGCGTGCTCGGCCAGCACGGTGTTGCCGCGCACGTAGCGGTCGTACTGCTCGGTGATCCACTTGCGGCTGCACAGCTGCGGGCTGGCGATCATCGTCAGCAGGGTCTCGCGCAGCTCGTCGGCCGTCTTGGGCCGGGGCAGCGTGGCGGTGGTGTCGGCGATCAGCGCGTCCTGGGTGTCGGGACGCTGCACCGGGCGCTCGTACACCGGACCCTCGTGGGCGACGGTGCGCGGCGGCACGTCGACGACGGTCTCGCCGTGCCAGGTGATGACGAGGTGATCGCCGTCGGTGACCTCACCGATGACGGTGGCCAGCACGTCCCACTTTTTGCAGACGGCCATGAAGGCGTCCACGTTCTCGGGAGTGACGACCGCGCACATGCGCTCCTGCGACTCGCTCGACAGGATCTCGGCGGGGGTCATGTGCTTGGCGCGCAGCGGGACCTTGGTCAGGTCGATGTGCATGCCGCCGTCGCCGGCCGCCGCCAGTTCGGAGGTGGCGCAGGACAGCCCGGCGCCGCCGAGGTCCTGGATACCGACGACGAGTCCGGCCTTGTACAGGTCGAGACAGCACTCGATGAGCACCTTCTCGGTGAACGGGTCACCGACCTGCACGGCGGGCAGCTTCTTGCGGCCGGTGCCGGTCTCCTCGCCGGAGAAGGTGTCCGAGGCCAGCACGGACACGCCACCGATGCCGTCGAGGCCGGTGCGCGCGCCGAACAGGATGATCTTGTTGCCCGCGCCGGAGGCGAAGGCCAGGTGCAGGTCTTCCACGCGCATCGCGCCCGCGCACAGCGCGTTCACCAGCGGGTTGCCCTGGTAGGAGGCATCGAAGACGGTCTCGCCGCCGACGTTCGGCAGGCCGAGGGAGTTGCCGTAGCCGCCGACGCCGCGCACGACGCCGTCGACCACGCGACGGGTGTCGGCCGCGTCCGCCGCGCCGAAGCGCAGCTGGTCCATCACCGCGATCGGGCGCGCGCCCATCGCCATGATGTCGCGCACGATGCCGCCGACGCCGGTGGCCGCGCCCTGGTACGGCTCGACGTAGGACGGGTGGTTGTGGCTCTCGACCTTGAAGGTGACGGCCCAGCCGTCGCCGATGTCGACCACACCGGCGTTCTCGCCGATGCCGGCCAGCATCGAGGCCTTCATCTCGGGCGTGGTCGTCTCACCGAAGTAGCGCAGGTGCACCTTGGAGGACTTGTAGGAGCAGTGCTCGCTCCACATCACGGAGTACATCGCCAGCTCGGCGTCGGTGGGCCGACGGCCCAGGATCTCCTTGATGCGGGCGTACTCGTCGTCTTTGAGACCGAGTTCCTTGTACGGCTGCGGAGCATCCGGGGTGGCTGCGGCGGTGGCGACGGTGTCGACCTGCAGTGTCACGGGAGACCAGGGTCCTTTCGGCCGGGGGAACTTGACTACAGAGTCTAATTGGCTATGCCGAGGCCGCCCGCTCGGGCCCGTGTTGCGAACAAGTGACAGACCTCGCACCCGGCCTGGTCACACCTACGCTTCGCCCGGCTACGCACCCGTTAGTCTGACGCCGTGAACGAGAGTCCGGGGGTTGCCGAGCAGGTCGAGTCGACTGCTCCCGCGCATGACGCGGTGCCGAGTTCCACTCCGGCCGGACCGGCGGCACCCCCACCCGGGCTCTCCACCCGTGACCGACAGCTGCGCTGGCTGGCCGCCGCGATCGGATTGTTCGTCGTCTCGGCCGCGGTGGCGCTGCTCGCGCACTGGTGGCACGGCTACATCGACCTGCGGGTCTACCGCAACGGCGCCCGGGTCTGGCTCGACGGCGGCGACCTGTACGGGCCGATGCCGCCGGTCTACGGCCTCGGTCTGCCCTTCACCTATCCCCCGCTGGCCGCCGCGTTCTTCGTGCCGCTGGCGCTGATGCCGATCCCGGTCGCCGAGGTCGTCGTGCTGGTGACCTCGCTGCTGAGTCTGGGGATCGCGCTGTGGCTGGTGCTGGTCCGGCTGCGTCCCGAGCTCGACCGGATCGCGGTGCTGACCGTGGTGATCGCCGGGCTCGGCCTGGCCCAGTTCCTCGAGCCGGTCCGCCAGACCTTCAACTTCGGCCAGATCAACCTGATCCTGATGGCCGCGATCACCCTCGACATCCTGGTGCGCAAACCGTTCTGGCCGCGCGGCATGCTGATCGGCATCGCGGTCTCGATCAAGCTGATCCCCGCGGCCTACCTGCTCTACTTCCTGCTCAAACGGGACTGGAAGGCGGCTATCACCCTGGTCGCGTCGGCCGTGGGCGCGGTCGGGATCGGGTTCCTGCTGTTCCCGGCCGATTCGGTGGAGTACTGGTTCCACACCGTCACCGACACGGGCCGCATCGGGACGCCGTACTTCGCGGGCAATCAGTCGATCAAGGGCACGCTGTTCCGCCTCGGGCTCGACGAGTCGATCGCCACCGGGCTGTGGATCGCGCTGTCGGCCGTGACGGTCGCGCTGGCCGCGGTGTGGATGTACCGGCTCATCGGCGCCGGCAAGGACGTCTCGGCGCTGCTGGTCAATGCCGCCGCCGTGCTGCTGGTCTCGCCGGTCTCGTGGTCGCACCACTGGGTGTGGGTCGCGCCCGCGCTCGTCGTCGCCGTCGACCAGGTCACCCGCCGGCGCTCGCGCGGGTTCACGGCCGTGGTCGCGCTGTTCACCGTGATGTTCATCATCGGACCGCAGTGGGTGTTGCCGCATTCCGGCGGCAAGGAACTCGACTGGGCGTGGTGGCAGCAGATCATCGGCAGCGCCTACGTGTGGGCGACGTTCGCGGTGATCGTCTACGCCGTGATCACCTACCACCCCGCCAGGAAAGCCCCCGCCGCACCGGAACTCGCCACCGCCTGACGGGGAAATTCGCGCGGCGACCCGGTCACATCGGACCGGCGGGCCGCCACGCGGGGACCCGTCGCGGCTCGACCTCGGCCACCACCACGGTTCGCCCGGAGTCGCGCCGCTGCTCCCCTGGCCGCTGCCGACGGTGCAGCGCACCGGCGTCCGCTCAGTCCACGGCGGCCGGGGTGAGGAACGCGGCGAGCGCGGAAGCGTAGGCGGACACGTCGGTGGCGCCCATGAGTTCACGGCACGAGTGCATGGCCAGCTGCGGAGCGCCGACGTCGACGGTGGAGATGCCGGTGCGGGCCGCGGTCATCGGTCCGATGGTCGACCCGCAGGGCAGATCCGCGCGATGCACATAGCGCTGCAATGGAACCTCCGCCTGGGCGCAGGCCAGCGCGAACGCCCCGGCCCCGGCCGCGTCGGTGGCATAGCGCAGGTTCTGGTTGACCTTGAGCACCGGCCCGCCGCCGACCTCGATCCGGTGCGCGGGTTCGTGGCGCTCGGGGTAGTTCGGGTGGGTCGCGTGGGCCATGTCACCGGAGGCGACCACCGAACCGGCCAGCGCCGCGAGGTAATCCGCCCGACCGCCACCACGGGCGAGCACGATGCGCTCGAGCACCGCGGGCAGCAGATCCGACTGCGCGCCCCGGTCGGACTGGCTGCCGACCTCCTCGTGGTCGAACATCACCAGCACCGGCGTCGCGGCGCCCGGTTCGTCGACGGCGGCGAGGAACGCCTGCAGCCCGGCGTAGCAGGTGCCCTGGTTGTCCAGGCGCGGCGCGCTCACCAGGTCGTTGTCCCGGCCGACCAGGGTGCTCGGCGCGAGGTCGTGGGTCATCAGTTCCCAGCCGAGTACGTCGGCGCCGTCGACGCCGGCGCGTTCGGCCACGAAATCCAGGAAGGAGGCGGGGGCGTCGCCGATGCCCCAGATCGCGTTGACGTGGCGCTGCGGGTCCAGCGTCACCCCGCGCCGATCCTCGGACAGGTGGATCGCCAGCTGCGGCACCCGCAGGATGGGGTCGTCGATGCGGACCAGCACGTCGCTCATCCGGGCGCCGTCGCGCACGCTCAGCCGGCCGGAGAGGCCGAGTTCGCGGTCCAGCCAGGAGTTCAGCCACGCGCCGCCGTAGGGCTCGAGCCCGACCAGCTGCCAGCCCGCGGTCGCCAGATCCGGATGCTGCTTCACCCGCAGGTTCGGGCTGTCGGTGTGCGCGCCGACCACCCGGAACGGGTCGGCCGGCGCGGCGTCCTCGTCGGCCCACGCGATCAGCGAACCACCGCGCACCACATAGTGTTTCCCGCCCGCGCTCTCCCACGACCGCGCCTCGGCCAGCGGGGTGAACCCGTTCGCCGCCAGCTCGGCGGCGACCGTCGCGCACACATGGAACGGCGAGGGCGAAGCATCGATGAACGCGCACAAGCCACTCGCCGTGGCCGCAGTCAGGGATACAGGCACAGCCGCGATCCTAGCCCGCGAGGTCGCCGCCCTGCCTTCCGTAACCTGGACGGGTGGACAGAGTCGACGTCGGCGGGCGGTCCGAGCGGGACTGGGAATTCGCAGGTCCGGCCGATGCGATGACAGCAGGTGCCGGGATCATCGGCTACCGCGACGCGGGCGGGGCCGGCGTGGATCTGCGAGTCGCGGGGGCGGCCTCGGTCACCGTGCTGATCGAGTTCGGGGGTGGCGGGTTGCGCGTCGACGACGCGTTCGGCAGCCGCACCCTCGGTGGCTTCGTGGCCGGGCTTCCCCTCGCGGCCATGCGGGTGCGTGGGGAGCGGGCCGCGTGCGTCGAGGTCCGGATGTCGCCGGTCCGGGCGTATTCGCTGCTGGGCGTGTCCCCCACGGAACTGGGCCGGGGCGCGGTCGCCGTCGAGGACCTGTGGGGTTCACGGGCCCGGCGGCTGCGCGAGCGGC
>Ga0247823_10001316_pt1 | contig 20734 bp, 16 predicted proteins | sample 13C_PalmiticAcid_2_FD_192426 | JGI IMG/M metagenome (GOLD analysis project Ga0247823, IMG submission 192426) | Soil microbial communities from agricultural site in Penn Yan, New York, United States - 13C_PalmiticAcid_Day30 | ecosystem: Environmental > Terrestrial > Soil > Agricultural land... | reverse complement strand
GAAGTCGTGCGCCGCGCGATGCACAGCGTCTTCCTCTATTATGCGATCCCCGCCGGGCTCGACATGGCGATCGTCAACGCGGGGCAGCTCGACGTCTACGACACGATCGACCCCGAACTCCGCCAAGCGTGCGAAGATGTCGTGCTCAACCGCAAGGTCGAGGGTGAGGCCGAAAGCCCGACCGAACGGCTGATCGCGCTCGCCGAACGCTATAAGGGCACCAGTGCCGCGCAGGAAAAGGCCGCCGAGGAATGGCGCGGCTGGGAGGTCGCCAAGCGGCTCGAACATGCGCTGGTGAAGGGCATCGACGCCTATGTCGTCGACGATACCGAGGAAATGCGGCTGTTGATGCCGCGGCCGATCGAGGTGATCGAGGGACCGCTGATGGACGGGATGAACGTCGTTGGCGACCTGTTCGGGTCGGGCAAGATGTTCCTGCCGCAGGTCGTCAAATCGGCGCGCGTGATGAAGAAGGCGGTCGCGCACCTGCTGCCCTTCATCGAAGCCGCGAAGGAGCCGGGCGCGAAGGGCAAGGGCAAGGTCGTGATGGCGACCGTGAAGGGCGACGTCCATGACATCGGCAAGAATATCGTCGGCGTCGTGCTGCAATGTAACGGGTTCGAGATCGTCGACCTGGGCGTCATGGTGCCCTGGTCGAAGATCCTCGAGGCGGCGAACGAGAATGACGCCGACATGATCGGCCTCTCGGGGCTGATCACCCCGTCGCTCGACGAGATGGTCACGGTGGCCGAGGAAATGCAGCGCGCGGGGATGACGATGCCGCTGCTGATCGGCGGCGCGACGACGTCGAAGGTGCACACCGCGCTGCGCATCGATGTGGCGTACAAGGGGCCCGTGCTCCACGTCCTCGACGCGAGCCGCGCGGTTGGCGTCGCGACCGCGCTGGTCAGCGACACCGGGCGCGATGCCTATGTGAAGGGGTTCAAGGACGATTATGAGCATGTCCGCGACGTTCGTGCGAACAAGGGGCAGAGCGCGCTGATCCCGATCGAGGATGCGCGCGCCAACGGCTTCGCGATCGACGAGCATATCCGGCCGTTTCCGCCCGAGAACCCCGGCGTGCATGTCTTCGACAATTGGGATCTCGCCGAACTGGTCGAATGGATCGACTGGACGCCTTTCTTTCGCGCGTGGGAACTGGCGGGCAATTATCCCGCGATTCTGACCGATCCGGTCGTGGGCGAAAGCGCGTCGAGCTTGTACGCCGATGCGCGTGCGATGCTCGACAAGATCATCGGCGAAGGCTGGCTGACCGCGCGCGGGGTAGCGGGGCTGTGGCCGTGCCGGCGCGAGGGTGACGATGTCATTCTGCATCTGGAGGATGAGCATGTCCGCATCCCCTTCCTGCGGCAGCAGATCGCCAAGCGCGAGGGCCGTCCGAACATGTGCCTCGCCGATTTCGTCAGCGACGACGGCGACTGGATCGGCGGCTTTTCGGTCGCGATCCATGGCATCGAGCCGCACCTCGCGCGCTTCAAGGCGGCGTATGACGATTATAGCGACATCTTGCTGAAGGCGCTCGCCGACCGCTTTGCCGAGGCTTTTGCCGAGCGCCTCCACGCGCATGTCCGCACCGACCTGTGGGGTTATGCTCCGGGCGAGCAACTGACGCCCGAGGCGATCGTCAAGGAAGAATATCGCGGTATTCGGCCGGCGCCAGGCTACCCCGCGTGCCCCGATCACAGCCTGAAGCCGATCCTGTTCGAGCTGCTCGACGCGGGAACGAATTCGGGCGCGATCCTGACCGAGAGTTTCGCGATGCTGCCGACGGCGGCGGTGTCGGGCTTCTATTTCGGGCATCCCGACGCGAGCTATTTCGGGGTCGCGCGAGTGGGTCCGGACCAGCTCGCGGATTATGCGGCAAGGCGCGGCGTTGACATCGAAACCGCGACGCGCTGGCTGCGGCCCAATCTGGATTGACCAAAATCTCGTCACCCCGGACTGGATCCGGGGTCCATGGACGCTGCGGTCGAAGATGGACCCCGGATCCAGTCCGGGGTGACGATGGTTTAATATCTCGCTGCGGCGACGTCCGATAAGGGGACAGGGGAGCGGTTAACCAGCTTAGCGAACGACTGCCGCCGCCGAAGTTGCTATAAAGCGGCGATGTTCCAGATGCTGCTCCGCCGGCCTATGCTGCCGCTCCTCGCCCTGCCGCTCCTCCTCGCGCCGGTGCCGCTGCCCGCGCAGCCGGGTTCCGGACCCTATGTTGTCGCCGAATCGGGCCGCAGTTTCGGACGCCTTCAGGATGCCGTCGACGCGATCGGCGAGGGCGAGGGCACGATCCGCGTTGCTCCCGGCTATCACCGCGACTGCGCGGTGCAGACCGCAGGCCGCATCACCTTCGTCGCGGTCGAGCCCGGCCGCGCGATCTTCGATGGCGTGGCGTGCGAGGGCAAGGCGGCGCTGGTGCTGCGCGGCGCCGGCGCGCGCGTCGACGGGCTGGTATTCCAGAATATGCGCGTGCCCGACGGCAATGGCGCGGGTATCCGGCTCGAAAAGAGCGACCTAGACGTCGTGAACAGCCTGTTTCGGGGCAGCGAGGAAGGCATCCTGACCGCGGATGATCCAGCCGCGACGCTGACGATCGACCGTTCGACCTTCTCGCGCCTCGGGCGTTGCGACCGGGGGCTCAGCTGCGCGCATAGTGTCTATACCGGCGCTTATGGCCGGGTTGCGGTCACGCGTACGCGCTTCGAAAAGGGCAATGGGGGACATTATCTGAAGACGCGCGCCGCGCGTGTCGACATCAACGACAACAGCTTCGACGACACGCAGGGGAAGGCGACCAATTATATGATCGACCTGCCGGCGGGTTCGACCGGCCGCGTCGTGAACAATCTGCTCGTGCAAGGGCGCGACAAGGAAAATCATTCGGCGCTGATCGCGGTCGCGGCCGAGGCACGCGACAATCCATCGCGCGGTTTGGTTATCGAGGGCAATCGCGCGAGCATTCCGCAGGATATTGGCCGCAAATCGGTGTTCGTCGCCGATTGGAGCGGCGAAGCGCTGGCGATCGGGCCGAACGAGCTGGGACCGGGATTGGTGCGGTTCGAGAAAAGATAAGCCGCGCTCAAATGCCGTTCGTCCTGAGCTTGTCGAAGGGCCGTTCTTTCCTTTCGGCGTTGAAAATAGGAACGGTCCTTCGACAAGCTCAGGACGAACGGATAAAAGGTGGGCTTACTACGCCTCGCCGCGCGTTTCGATGAGCGATGCGGCGAGCGCTTCGGCGGGCGATTTGCCGCCCCACAACACGAACTGGAACACCGGGTAGAAGCGCTCGCACTCGTCGATCGCGCTCTCGACCAGCGTTTCGGTGAGGTCGAGCGGCAGCGAGGCGTCGGCGCCGAGCAGCATGCCATGGCGGAACAGGATCGTGCCGCTGTTCGACCACAGCTCGAAATGGCCGAGCCACAATTGCTCGTTGATCAGCGCGAGCGCCTCGTGCGCGGCGGCGCGCTTGTCCTCGACGACGCGGATGTCGGGAAAGGCGAGCAACTGGATGACGCCGTCGTCGGCGCGCCATACGGCGCGGAGCTCGTAGGTCGTCCAGCTGCCCTGCGCGGTCGCGACGATCTCGTCCTCGCCGACCATTTCGTGCGGCCAGTCGTGCGCGGCGAAATAGGACGCCAGCATCTCCATCGGTGCGGCTTCCTGGCCGTCTTCGTCGTCGTAGGTATCTTCACTCATGCGCGCGCCTTTAGCGGGTTCGATCCATGCTGGCGAGTCCAGCAAACGCTGTCGCCCCCGCGAAGGCGGGGGCCGCAAGAGGCATTGCGCAAGGTTGCCAGCGGCCCCTGCCTTCGCAGGGGCGACGCCATCATCAGGCCTTGGGCTTACGCGCCGCGGGCTTGGCGGCCGGTTTCGCGGCGGCGGGCTTTGCCGCGGCCTTCGGCGCCGCCGCTGCCTTGGGGGCCGCTGCGGGCTTCGCCGCGCTTTCCAGCTTGTCGAGCCGCGCCTTCAGCGCTTCGGCTTCGGCGCGCGCCTTGGCGGCCATTTGCTTCACCGCCTCGAATTCCTCGCGGCTGACGAAATCCATGCGGCCGACCCATTCCTTGGCGCGTTCGCGCATCGCGGCTTCGGCTTCGCGGCCGGCGCCCGCGACGGTTCCGGCGATGCCGTTCACCATCTTGGCCAGATCGTCGAAAATGCGGTTTTCGCTCTGCATGTCATATTCCTTCGGCGTGTGCTTCCCTTGCCGTCACCCTATCTGGGTGCTGGCGGCGGCCGGGACAAGGGTTTCGGCGTCGGGATTGCGCTCGTCGATCTGGAAATTGAGGATCGCGGCGAAGGTCAGCCACGCCATATAGGGCACAAGCAGCCACGCCGCCGCCCTGCGGATCGGCGCAAAGGCAAAGGTGGTCGCGACGGTGATCATCAGGATGAAAATGATGAGATAGAGCGCGGTCGTGACCTGGTGCTGGCCGAAGAAAAGCGGCGACCAGGCGAAATTGGCGATCAGCTGGACGAAAAAGAGCAGCAGCGCGAAACCGCGCCCCTTGGCGCCGCGCGCGTGGAGGATCATCGCGAGTGCAAGGCCGAGGCAGATGTAGAGGAGCGGCCAGACGGTCGCGAACACCCAGTCCGCGGGCGTGATGGCGGGCAGGTCGAGCGCGTCGAACCAGCGATTGCCGTATCCGCCGTTCGACAAAAGGCCCGACAGGCTGCCGAGCAAGACGATCGCCGGGACAGTGACGAGCGCCCAGCGCAGATAGGACATGCGAAGTTGGCCTTGGGTAGCAATCTCGCTCATGCGCTGTGGTTCCCCCGATTCTGCGGGGTCAAGGTGTTGCGGCTGGCGCGTCCAGCGTCAAGCGGCTCGCTTCGTCGCAGCGATCAGGAATTCGACATTGCCCTCGGGGCCGGTGATCGGGCTTTCGAGCGTGTCGACGACCGACCAGCCCTCGCCCTCGATCCAGTCGCGCACTTCGGCGCAGACGCGTGCATGGACCGCGGCGTCGCGGATGACGCCTTTCTTGCCGACCTCGTGCCGTTCAGCCTCGAACTGCGGCTTGATGAGCGCCACCATGCGTGCACCCTCCTTGGCGAAAGTCATCGGCACCGGCAGCACCTTCGAGAGCGCGATAAAGCTTGCGTCGCAGACGATCAGGTCGATGGGTTCGGGAATGTGCGCCGCGGTCAGGATGCGCGCGCTCGTTTGTTCGTGGACGATGACACGCTCGTCCTGCCGCAGTTTCCACGCGAGCTGGTTGGTGCCCGAGTCCACGGCATAGACCCGCACGACGCCGCGGCTGAGCATCACGTCTGTGAAGCCGCCGGTCGACGATCCGACGTCGATTGCTACCGCGCCGGCTACATTCCAGCCGAGGTGCGCCAGCGCATGGTCGAGCTTGATCCCGCCGCGCGACACCCACGGATGGTCGCGGCCCTTGACGCTGATCTCGGCATCCTCGGCGACCTGCTGCCCCGCCTTGTCGATCTTGCGGTCGCCGACGAAGGCGAGCCCGGCGAGGATCAGCGCCTGCGCGCGCGTCCGGCTTTCGGCGAGGCCGCGGTCGACGAGCAGCTGATCGGCGCGCTGTTTGGGCATCACAGCTTCGCCTTGTCGGTGAGCAGGCCGGGGGTCAGAATCTGCGGCAGGATTTCGGGCCGCGCCGTGCCGGGAGCGTACCACAGATAGAGCGGCACGCTGTTGCGGCCGTGCTCGGCGAGCGTGCGCGTGATGACCGGGTCGCCATTGGTCCAGTCGCCGACGAGGGTGACGACGCCCGCCTTGTCGAACGCCTTCTGCACCGCCTCGCGATTGATTGCCCCCGCCTCGTTCGCCTTGCACGACAAGCACCAGTCGGCGGTGAAATAGACGAAGACGGGCTTGCCGGTGGCGCGGGCTTTGGTGAGGGCTTCGGGGGAGAAATCATTCGATCGCACCGCGCCCGCAACCGTGTTCGGCCGCTCCGACGCCAGCTCGTAGGCGAAGGCGGCGGTCAAAAGCAGTGGAAGGACGAGGAGGAGGTAGCCCGCTCGACCGCGATCCGGGCCCTTTTGCCAATGGCCGAGGCAGGCGAGCATCAGCGCCCACAGGACGATGAAGGTGCCGAGCGAAGACCAGCCCCAATCATCCGCCTGCCGGACAAACAGCCACGCCAGTGCCAGCGTGGTGAGCGCCATTGGCAGGGCCATCCATTTGCGGAATGTCGCCATCCATGGACCCGGTTTGGGCAAGCGATTGCGTAGCGCCGGGAGGAACCCGATGGCGAGAAAGGGCAGGGCAAGCCCCAGTCCCAACCCGCCGAAGATCGGCAGCGCCGCCCAAGCGGGTAGCACCAGTGTCGCACCGAGCGCGGCTCCGAGTAGCGGGCCGCTGCACGGCGTCGCGACGAAGGCGGCAAGGGCGCCTGTCCAGAAGCCGCCGACGGCGCCCTCCTTCCTCGCGAGAGCCTGTCCGCCACCCAAAGAGGGTAGCTCATAAATGCCCAGGAGATTCAACGTGATGGCCAGCGCGAGGACTAGCAGGACCAGCACACTCGCGGGATGTTGCAACTGGAACGCCCAGCCGACCTGCTCGCCCGCCGCGCGCAGCGCAAGCAGCGCGCCGCCGAGTAGCAGCGCGGTGACGACCGCGCCCGCCGTATAGGCAAGCGCCTCGACTTTTGCTGAGCGCGCATTGCCACCCGAGCGCGCGAGGCTCAGCGCCTTGAGGCTCAGGATCGGGAAGACGCACGGCATCAGGTTGAGGATCAGCCCGCCGAGGATCGCGCCGCCGAGCGCGGTCCAGAACAGGCTCAGGTCGATGCCATTCTCCCGCCCGGCGATCGTCTTGCCCGCTGCGGGGACATCTCCGGGTTCGAGTCGCACCGAAAGCCCGCGCCCGCCGCCGAGCTTCAGCAGCGCCGCGATAGGTCCCGCGGCTTCACCCTTGGTGCGCGTCTCGACGATGATCTGGTCACCATTGCGGCTGAAGGATTGCGGCGCGGCATAATCGACGAGGTTCTGCGTCTCGACGAACAGGTGCGGGGCGTCGAGCGCGGTGCTGGCGGGGAGGGGAATGGCGACGCGCGCCATGTTGCCGCGCCGTTCCCATGTGCCATTGCGGTCGAGCGGTTGCGGCAGCAGGGCGCGCCAGCCGTCGAAGCGCGCGCGCGACGCTGCCGGGATCGCCCCGTCGCCCGCCTTGAGCGCGACCGAAATCACCGCCTTTTCGGGGACGCATACCTTGTCGGTGCAGGCGAGCCAGTTGGCGACGCCCGACAGCGTCAGGTCGGTGCCGGGTGCGACACTCTTGTCGATGCGGACATCGGCGAGCAGCACGTAAGGATGCTCATAGACATGGTTCATCATGCCGAAGAGGATCAGCGCGTCGGGGACAGGGTAACGGAAGGGCGCGACTGTCACGCCCTCGGGTGCATTCCATTCGACCGACAGGCCGAAACCCGCGTCGCCGCCATTGGCCCAATAGCCGTGCCACGTCTTTTCGGGCGTCATCGTCAGCGCGAGCGTCGCCCTGCCGCCGGGCGCGGGCACGGCCGATTCGGCGATCAGCTTGGGCTGGATGTGCGTCGATTGGCCGCGTGCCGGGGCGAGCGCGAGCAGGGCAAGCGCCAGCATCGCAACAATCATCCGCCACGCACTTGTCACAAAAGCGTCCCTGCCGCGATCCATGCCCGTCCTGTATCCGTCCGTCGTTCGAGGCTTGCCATATAGGCGGCTTTCGTCGAGAGGACAGCCCGCGCTGATACCCCCTGACGGAGAGCCGCCCGTGAAGCTGAAATATCTGACCACCGCCCTTGCCGCCGTCATCTGCCTCGCCGGCACCGGTGCCAGCCTCGCGCAGGATTCGGCGCCCCCGGTCCAGAAGGTGACAGCCGCGACGCCGCCGCCGAAGTTGATCGTGGTGGTCGCGGTCGACCAGTTCTCCGCCGACCTGTTCGCCGAATATCGCGGCCATTTCACCGGCGGGCTCGCGCGCCTCGCTTCGGGTGCGGTTTTCCCGTCGGGTTATCAGGCGCATGGCGCGACCGAAACCTGCCCCGGCCATTCGACGATCCTGACCGGCAGCCATCCCGCGCGCACGGGCATCATCGCGAATAATTATTTCGACCTGTCGGTGGGGCGCGAGGACAAGCGCATCTATTGCGCCGAGGACGAAAGCGTCGCCGGCGCCACGTCGGGCAGCGGCAAATATGCCCCGTCGGTCAAGCATCTGCTCGTACCGACGCTCGGCGACCTGATGAAGGCGCGCGATCCGAAGGCGCAGGTCGTGTCGGTCGCGGGCAAGGACCGCGCTGCGATCATGATGGGCGGGCATCAGGCCGACGAACTGATGTGGCTCGCCCCCACCGGCCTCACCAGCTATCGCGGCACCACATTGTCGCCGACCGCGACGCAGGCGAGCGCCGCGATCGCCGCCGCGATTGCCCAGCCACGCCCCGGTCTGGCTTTGCCCGCCGATTGCACCGCGCACGACATTGCGATCCCGATCGGCGACAAGGGCGGCTCGGTCGGCACCGGACGCCTCGCGCGCGAGGGCGGCGACTTCCGCCGCTTCATGGCCTCGCCCGAGGCCGATGGCGCGGTGCTCGCGACCGCCGCTGCGCTCCGCCAGGTGCGCAAGATGGGCGAAGGCAGCGGGACCGACCTTTTGATCGTCGGCCTGTCGGCGACCGATTATGTCGGCCATGGCGCCGGCACCGAAGGCAGCGAGATGTGCCTCCAGATGGCCGGGCTCGATCGCGAGCTGGGCGACTTTTTCGCGCGGCTCGACGCGACGGGCATCGATTACGCCGTCGCGCTCACCGCCGATCATGGCGGCCACGATATGCCCGAACGCAACCGCCAGAATGCCTGGCCTGCCGCCGAACGCGTCGACAAGGCGCTCGACGGCGAAGCGATGGGCAAGGCGGTCGCCGAAAAGCTCGGCCTGCCGCAGCCCCTGCTCTATGCCGACGGCCCGTTCGGCGACATGTATCTGTCGAAGGCGCTGACCCCCGCGCAGCGCAAGGCGGCGATGGCCGAGTTCATTGCCCGCTATCGCGCGCACCCGCAGGTCGAAGCGGTCGTTACCGCCGAGGAACTCGTGAGCCGACCGATCTCGAAGCAGGCGCCCGACACCTGGAGCCTGCTCGACAAGCTGCGCGCCTCTTATAACCCGGCACGCTCGGGCGATTTCATCGTCGTGCTGAAGCCGCGCGTTACCCCGATCCCCGAATCGGGACTCGGCTATGTCGCGACGCACGGGTCGGTGTGGGATTATGACCGGCGCGTGCCGATCCTCTTCTGGCGCAAGGGGCTCGCCGGCTTCGAACAGCCCAATGCCGTGATGACCGTGGATATTTTGCCGACACTGGCTTCGCTGATCAGCCTGCCCGTCGACGCGGGCAAGATCGACGGCCGCTGCCTCGACCTGTTGTCAGGTCCCGAGAGCAGTTGCCGCTAAGGACGAAAAGAAATTGTTATGACGAACGCTTTGCGGAACTTTCCCGGCCGAATCCTGCTGGTCGGCTGCGGCAATATGGCGGGTGCGATGCTCGATCGCTGGCTGGCGGCGGGACTTGACCCGGCTTCGGTGGCGATCGTCGATCCCTTTGCCGCGCCGCGCGAAGGCATTGTCCCGCACGCGTCGCTCGGCGAATGGCAGGCCGCGGGCGGCAGCGCTGACTGGATCATGCTCGGCATGAAGCCGCAGCAGCTGGGCGAGGTGGCGGACATTCTCGCGCCGCTGGCGACCGGCGACGTCCATCTGCTGTCGATCCTCGCGGGCGTTTCGCTCGCCGACCTCGCTGCGCGCTTCCCCGATGCCGGGGCGCAGGTCCGCATCCTCCCCAACCTTGCCGCGCGCATCGGCGCCGGCGTGACCGCCGTGGCGACGCTGGGCAGGGCCGACGCCGCCGCGATCGATGCGCTGCTCGATCCGCTCGGCCACACCGTGACGCTCGACGACGATTCGACGATGGATCTCGTCACCGCCTTTACCGGCAGCGGCCCCGCCTTCGTCTTTCGGCTGATCGAATCCTATGCGGCGGCAGGCGAACGGCTCGGCCTGTCGCCGGAGGACGCACTGGCGCTGGCGACCGCGACCTTCGGCGGCGCAACTGCACTGCTTGCCGACAGCGGCGAAAAGCCCGGCGTGCTGATCGCGCAGGTTGCGAGCAAGGGCGGCACGACGCAGGCGGGGCTCGATGTGCTCGACAGCGACGGCCAGCTCGCCGCGCTCCTGACCAATGTGCTGCGCGCGGCGCGCGATCGCGGGCGTGAGCTCGCCGACATCGCGCGCGGCGAGGGCGCCTGATTAGCTGGGATCGCGGCCCAGCGCCGCGATCCGCGCGCGATCGCGTGCAGGAATCAGCGCTTCGTTGACGTGCCAGAACCCCGTCACCGCCTGTTGCCCCGTGTGGGTATAAGCGCGGCTCATCGTATCGCGCAGCAGGGTGAAGATCGCAGCCTCGAGCGCACGGCCGCCGTCGGTCAGGCGCAGCTCCTTCTGGCGCCGGTCGCGGTTGCCCGGCCGCGTTGTGAGGAGGTCGCGCGCCTCCAGCTCTTTCACCACGCGCCCGAGCGACTGCTTGGTGATGCCGAGCAGTGCGAGCAGGTCCGAGATCGTGAGGCCCGGCTGCCGCGCCATAAAATAGAGCGCGCGATAATGCGCGCGGCCGATGTCATTTTCTGCGAGCCGTGCGTCGATCGCCCGCCACAGCGAAGCATGGGCGAAAAACAGAAATTCGATACCGCGGCGAACTTCGTCTTCGCGCAAGAAAAGGGCTGAGGCAGCGGGCACTTGTGAAAGAAAATTTTCATCCGGCATAGTCGCTACCGTTGCGCGCCGCGCCCGTCTTTGGCAAGAGGCGCGCACCATAGACCCCCAAGCCACAGGGATTTTTGCATGTCCGCTCCCGCTTTTGCCCATCTGCCGCACCCCAATCCGATTGCGGACGATGTACGGGCGGCGGCGATTGCGGATCCGGTGTTCGGGCGCGTCTTCACCGATCATATGGTGTCGATCCGCTACGCCGAAGGGAAGGGCTGGCACGACGCGCAGGTGATGCCGCGCGGGCCGCTGACGCTCGATCCGGCGACCGCGGTGCTCCATTATGCGCAGGAAATCTTCGAAGGGCTGAAGGCGTATCGCCTCGACGACGGGTCGATGGCGCTGTTCCGGGTCGAGGCGAATGCGGCGCGCTTCAACGCGAGCGCGCGCCGCATGGCGATGGCCGAACTGCCCGAGGAGCTGTTCATCGCGGCGGTGAAGGAAGCCGTCGCCGCCGACGCCGGCTGGTTCCCGCCGGTCGATGGCGGTGCGCTGTATCTGCGCCCCTTCATGTTCGCGAGCGAAGTGTTCCTCGGCGTCAAGCCCGCGGCCGAGTATCAGTTCCTCGTCATCACCTCGCCGGTCGGCAATTATTTCAAGTCGGGAGCGCCCGCGATCTCGCTCTGGGTGTCGGAAGACTATACCCGCGCCGCGCCCGGCGGCACGGGCGCCGCCAAATGCGGCGGCAATTACGCCTCCAGCCTCGTTGCGCAGCGCGAGGCGATCGCCAAGGGGCACGACCAGGTCGTTTTCCTCGACGCCGCCGAACATCGCTGGATCGAGGAACTGGGCGGCATGAACATGTTCTTCGTGTTCGACGACGGCAGCATCGTCACCCCGCCGCTCACCGGCACGATCCTGCCCGGCATCACGCGCGATGCGATCATCACGCTGGCGCGCGCCGCCGGGCTGACGGTGCGCGAGGAACCCTATGCGATCGACCAGTGGCAGGCCGATGCACAAAGCGGCCGCCTGACCGAAAGCTTCGCCTGCGGCACCGCCGCGGTGGTGACCCCGGTGGGCAAGGTGACGCGTGGGCAGGACAGTTTCACTATCGGCGCGGGTGGCCCCGGACAGATCACGACGACGCTGAAGGACAAGCTCGTCGACATCCAGCGCGGCCGCGCCGAGGATGTTCACGGCTGGGTGACGCGGCTCTGACCCGTTAGCTTGCCAAGCGGCCGTCAGGCGCTATAGACGCGCTCGCACCGGCCCGTTGGGGCGTCGCCAAGTGGTAAGGCAGCGGCTTTTGATGCCGCCATTCGCAGGTTCGAATCCTGCCGCCCCAGCCAGCCGGTGTATCTCGGCTTGTCTTGCAAGCGCGCAGCCCCGCTGCCGTCACACCAAATGATTCTGGAGCGCGATCAAGACCGCCTTGGTGCGGTCGGTGACCCCGAGCTTGGAAAAGATGTTGGAGACGTGGTTCCGCACCGTGCCCTCGCCAAGGTTGAGCGCGGCGGCGATCTGGGGATTGGAAATGCCGCTCGTCAGCAGCTTGAGCACGTCGCGTTCGCGCGAGGTCAGGGCCTCGGGCGTGTCGAAGACGTCCTGCCGCCAGCCGGTGCCGGTCGCGGGTTGCACAGGGCCCGTCGCCAACGGGGCATAGAGGAAGGTCCCGCCGGCCGCGACCGCCCTGATCGCCTCGACCAGGGTTTCGGCGGTCACGCCCTTGAGCAGGAATCCGCGCGCGCCTGCGCGGATGCCGCCGACCAGCGCGGCATCGTCCTCGAAGGTGGTGAGGAGCAATGTCGGCGGCAGCGCGCCGCGCGCGGCAAGCGCGCTCACGACCTGCACGCCGTGGAGCTTGGGCATGCGGACGTCGAGCAACAGCACATCGGGCTTGCATCGAAGAACGGCGTCGATCGCCGCTTCGCCGTCCTCGGCCTCGGCGATGACCTCGATCCCCTCGAACAGCGCGAGCAGGGCACGAAGCCCGCTGCGCATGAGCGCCTGGTCGTCGGCCAGGCAGACGCGGATCATGCCAGCGCCCCGAACGCCGGGATCTGGCCGCTGACGGTGAAGCCGCGGCCGGGCGCAGCGGCGATCGAAAGCTTGCCGCCCAGCAGCTCGAAGCGCTCGCGCATGCCGCCGAGGCCGGCACCCTCGATGGCCGCGCCCCCGCGGCCGTCGTCGCTGCCGGTGATGACGAGCGCGCCGTCGTCGGCCTGGCGAAGCTCGATCACCAGCTCTTTCGCGTCGGCATGGCGGAGCGCGTTGGTGATCAGTTCCTGCACGCAGCGCAGGATGGTGTCGGCGCGCGGCGCGTCGAGCGCGAACAAATTGTCGGGAAACACCAGCCGCACCTTGAGCCCGACGACGCTTTCGGTGAGCGAAAGCAAGGTCGCGCGCAGGTCCACAGGCTGGATACGGATCGCGTTGACGGCCGCGCGTACCTCGTCGAGCAATCCCCCGGCCAGATCGCGGGCATGCCCCAGATGCGTCGCGGCCGTGCCCTCGGTTGTGCGGCTGGCGACGTCGAGGTGGATCGCGAGGCTCGTGAGATTGTGGCCCAGCGCGTCGTGGAGATCGCGCGATATGCGCAGGCGTTCGGCCATCCGCGCGCTTTCGGTCAGCAGCGCATGCGTGGCGCGAAGCTCGTCATTGGCCTTTGCGAGGCTGGCCCTGGCAGCGGCTTCGCCGCGCGCGAGATGCGCGGCGCTGACCGCGAAGAACTCGAAGCCGAAGGTTGTGACCAGCACCAGCCAGTTCATCATGTCCGGCGACGGCACGCAATTCAGCAGCGCGAGCACCGCCGACTGTGCCCCAACCGCGATCAGCGCCGTCCGCAATGACGCCGCCCATGCGATCTGCCAGGCGATGACGACCATCAGGACGGTCACGATAAAGCTGGGATAGATCCAGATCATGCCCATCGCCGCCGCGCTCTGGATCACGAGCAACGCCCAATGTCGACGGCTGCCGGGCTCGACGCGCGCCGCTAGCACATAAGCGGCGATCAGGACGGTGAAGCCGATGGCCATCTTGACCGGCCAATAGGATGTCCCGGTCAGCATGTGCTGCTCGAAGAAGCCGCTGTAGATGGCTTTCAGCACCGCCGCGGCGATGAGCAGGGCGCAGCCGACCCGGACGAGCGCGGTGCTCGGCGAAGCGTGATCGTGGGCGTGCGTGACTGGCTCCATATCGCGCGCAGTTTAGCGCGGCTCGCCCACGCTGTCACATGACGCGTGTCATGGATCGCGGCCGTGACGATGCTCACTGGCCGACCTGGCCCACGGCGCGCCAAACCTCGCTGCATCGATCGGGGCGCCCATGCACCCGGCGAGCGAGCAGCGAGGAAGCCAATGCACAGTCTCAAATCGCGCCGGCGAGAATGCCGTAGCGGTCGCATCGGATGCGTTCGGCGTCACCGTCGGCGACGAGCGGATCGGCGTCTACGCGACCGACAATGTGCGCGGCTTCAGCCCGATCACCGCCGGTAATCGGCGAATCGAGGGGATGTATGTCGACACGGTCAACATCGCGCTGACCACGCGGCTGGTGTCGGGGTCGACGATCCGCGTCGGGCTCGCCGCGCTCAGCTATCCGTTCCCCGCGCCATCGGGAATTGTGGATTACCGGCTGCGACCCGCGGGCGACGAATTCGTTGCAAGTGTCGTTGCCGGCCGGCCCTATTACGGCGGCGCTTACGTCGAGGTCGACGCGCAAATCCCGATCGTGCCGGGCAAGCTGAACCTGGAGGCGGGCGCAGGATACACCAGCAACGAATATTCGGATGGGCGTGTCACGCATGAATTCACCGCCGCGCTGATCCCGAGGGTCAGGTTCAACGGCGGGTCGGTGACCACATTCTACACCTTCTCGGAATATGGCGGCGCCAGCGGCTCGCTGATGGTCACGCCGGGCCCGTTTTTGCCGCCCGATTTCAAGCCCGGGCGTTTCAAGGGGCAAAGCTGGGCCGATCGACTCCAGCGCACGCATCACTATGGCGCGATCGGTCATTTCGATCTTGCGACCGACTGGCGGCTGAGCGTCGGCGCCTTCGAAACGCACTCGACGCGCTATCGCACGTATATCGACCTCTTCCTCGACGTGCAGCGCGATGGCAGCGCGCGCAATGTCATCATCTCCGAGCCCGAATTGCCGGGGCGCTGGACCTCGGGCGAGGCGCGGCTGGCCTGGTCGCCCAAGACCGAGAGCTTCGCGCACGAGTTCGCGCTGTCGTTGCGCGGCCGGGACAAGGCGATCGAGCAGGGGGGCGGTGCCTCGGTGTTGCTGGGGCCGGCGCAGGTCGGGGTTCCGAATCCGGCGGCCGAGCCCGACTTCCTATTCCAACCGACCACGCTCAATACGGTCAAGCAATGGTCGGCCGGCTTCGCCTATATCGGCCGCTGGCGCCGCTTCGCCGAGCTCAATGCCGGCGTCCAGACGACGCATTATCGCCAAACGGTCACGCGCGACGGCGCATCGGGCCGGACCAATGCCGACGAGCTGCTCTACAGCGTCTCGCTCGCGCTCAAGCCGTTCGACTGGCTCACAACCTATATCGGGCACAGTGTCGGGCTCGAGGAGACCGCGGCACCGCCGCAGAGCGCCGCCAATCGCGACGATGCGCCTCCCGCGTCCAAGACGCGGCAATGGGACGCCGGCATCCGCCTGTCGTTCGGCGATACGCGGATCGTTGCGGGCATCTTCGAAACGACGCGCCCCAATTTCGCGACCGATGCGGCGAACGTCTATACCGTGCTCGGCGAGCGCCGGAACCGCGGTGCGGAGCTTTCGATCGTCGCGCAGCCGGTCAAAGGCCTGCGCGTTGTCGGCGGGCTCATCTATTATGATCCCAAGGTGATCGGCGAGGCGGTGACGCTTGGCCGCACCGGCCCGCGTCCCTTGAACTCGACACCGATCAACGCGCGGCTCGACCTCGACTATGCGGTGCCGTTCGTCGAGGGTCTGTCGCTCCAGATGACGGTCGCGCACACCGGCGACACGATCGCCAGCACGAAGACCTATGCCGAACTCGGCGGCAAACAGCTCCACGTGCCCGCGGTGACCACGATCGACCTGGGCGCACGCTATCGCTGGAAGATTGGCAAGGTGCCCGTCGCGGCGCGTCTGAATTTCCAGGACATCACCGACGAGCGGACGCTGCGCGTCTCGGGCAGCAACAGCTTCTTCCTCAACAGTTCGCGCCGGATGAGCCTCCAGCTGTCGGCGGACCTCTGAACCGGCCCTCAACGCCCGAAAAACCGGGCAGCATTTGAACAAGGAGTAACGCCATGCGATCGCCTTTCTTACTGGCCCTTTTGATTTCGATCGCGGTTTCGGGTGGATCGCCCACGCCGTTGCAGGCCCAATCAAACATACGCGCTCCGGAAAATTTCGCGCTGGAATCCTATCGCAAGGCACGAAAGCTGCTCGATGCCGGGGTCGATGCGATCGGCGGGGTCGAGGCGCTCGCGAGGGTCAACACCGTGACGCGGATAATGACGGTCAAACGGATGGACCCGGGTCAGGCGCGCGCCGCGTGGAACGGCGAGTATGAGGTCGGGAAACTGCCGGTCTATTCGCAAGGCATCATGACGAGCGCGCTGGATTATGCCGGCAGCCGTCTCTGGATCCGCCACCGCGACGAACCGATCCCGGGCGAAGTCGATGCTTTCACCGAGGTCGTCACCGCCGACAATAGTTTCACGCTGCGCTGGATGCGTGCCGAAACTCCCTTCCATGCGCCGGTTTCGGCCGGCGCCGCGCGCGCCCGATTCAGCCGGGAAGTCCGGCTCTATCCCGAAGGCTTGCTCAAGGCCGCGCTACGCCAGGCATCGACGCTCGAATATAGCGGACGGTCCACGCTCGACGGGATCGGGGTCGAAATCATCTCGTTCGTCGATCCGCAAGGAACGCGCATCTTGCTCTCCTTCGATGCGGCCACGCACCTGCTCTTGCGCAGCGAGGCGGTATCGGACCATTCGGTGCTCGGCGATTCGACGCTGAGCGCGACCTTTTCGGATTATCGCAGGGCGGGGGCGCTTGTCCTCCCCTACCGCACGGTCTCGAAACGCAACGATCGGGCCGCACGGGATTATGTCCTGACGTCGATCCGTTTCGACGCCGACCTTGCGCCGCTCGACCTCGCCCCGCCCCAATCGCGCATCGCGGTAAGCGAGGGACCGGATACGCCGGCACTCGTGCCGCGAGGCGGCGGCGTCTACGAAGTCCATGGCGAGTATAATGTGATGTTCGCGGTCTTCGCCGACTATGTGCTGCTTGTCGAAGCGCCGCGCGATGAAGGCTATGCCCGGCAGGTCTTCGAACTCATCCGCTCGGTCGAGCCCGCCAAGCCGATCAAGGTGGTCGCGACGCACCATCATTTCGATCATATCGGCGGAATGCGCTACGCCGCCAGCGCGGCGAGCGAGATCTGGGCGGCATCGGACGCCAAGGCTGAAATCGAGCGCGCCCTTGCCAGCCGGCCGACGATCCGGCCGGATGATTATGTGAAGGCGCCGAAGCCGGTCACGGTCAGGCTGATCGACGGGCGGCACGTGTTCGACGACGGGAAACAGCGTGTCGAAATCGCCGATGTCGGCCCGGGCGACCATAGCAGCCAACTGCTCATGGCCTATTTCCCCGGCATTGCGACGATGCTGGTCGCCGACCTCTGGGATGTGCCTGCGCCCGATACGCCGCTGACCGGCGCGGATGCCGGGCAAGTGATGACGCGCGTCGGAGAACTCGGCTGGAAAGTCGAACGGATGCTTGCGATGCACGGCGCTGCGGCGAGCACGACGGCGCTTGAGCGCAGCCTGGTCGCGCGCAAAAGCTATCTCGCGTCCTGGACAAAGGACGCATCGCCAGTGCCCCCGGCGAGGCGCTGATCCGATGGCCGATACAGGCCGAATTCGTCAGAACGCGTATTTCAGCGTTACCCGCCCGTTTCGCGGCTCTCCATAAACGAAGCCGGGAAACCAGACGTTGCCGCTGAAGAAGCGTTTGTCGAAGAGATTGTCGATATTGACCTGCAGCGACAACGCATCGTTCAACGCGTAGCGCGCCATGATGTTGGCGATGGCGTAGGCGGGTTGGCCGATGCGCTGCCCCTCGTTCGTACCGGGGTTCACCGCGGTCACCGGCGGCCGGCTTTCCCATTTGAAGGCACCGCCGAGGCTCAGTCCGTCGAGGCTGCCGGTAAAGGCATATTTGGTCGAGAAGTTGAACGCCCGGCGCGGCTGGTTGCTGAGCACATGGGCGCCGTCGGCATCCTTCGCGCTATAGTCGCTCCAGCCGGCGCTGACGTCCCATCGCGGGGTGATCTTGCCGACGATTTCGAGTTCATAGCCCTTGGCGACGGTGCCTTTCGCGCCGCGATAGGCCTGAAGCGTGGTGCCGGGGATAAGCCCGTCGGGAACCGCAAGATTATCCTGCTCGATCCGGTAGGCCGCGGCGGTCGCAAGCAGCTGGCCATCGAGCAGCAGCGCCTTCACGCCCGCCTCATAGCTGTTGCCCTCGAGCGGGTCGAGCAGGCGGTTCTGCCTGTCGCGAAGATTGCCCTGCGGTTTGAAGATGTTGGTATAGCTGGCGTAGACCGACAGGTTGCCGGTGATGTTATAGATCAGCCCGGCATAGGGCGTGATCACATCATTATAGGTCAGCCGGTACGCGTCGCTGTAGGCACCGTCCTCCTCGTTGCGCTTGTAATAGCTCAGCCGCGCGCCGCCGATGAGCTTCAGCCCATCGAACAAGCTGACCCGCGTCGATCCGTAAACCGCCGCCTGGGTCGTGTTGCCCATCCCGGACAGTATATAACGATCGCCCCATTCGGGCTCTGCGAGTTCGCCGTTCCAGTTGTTGAAATCGGCGATCGGATCGATCGCGACGGGGTCGCGATTGGTCCAGCCGCCTTTGAGATAGCTCGCCATGGCGCCGAAGGCGAGGTCGTGCTGGCCGCCGAGCAGGGTGAAGGACCCATTGGCCTGGACGCTGCCATGCCATTGTTCGGGTTCGGCCTTGTACCAATAGCCCGAGGTGTTGACGCCCGCGCCGGTTACCGGGTCGGGCAGGCCGTCGAGCCACAGCAGCTTCGAATTTTCGAGCCCCTTGTGATAGCCGACGTCGCCGCGAATCTGCCAGCCATTGTCCAGTTCGTGCGACAGCGTGGCAAAGGCTGAAATTTCGGTGGTGTTCCAGTGCCCCCAATCGGTGCCCGTGGTTTTCGAACGCGGCCAGTCGGTGCGCGTGCCGTCGCTGAACCAATAGGGAAGCTGTGCCCACATGACCCCGTCGCGCTCGTCGCGCTGATAGCTTGCGCCGAACGACAATTTCGTGCGGTCGCCAAGGTCGGCGTCGATCACGCCATAGAGGACCACGCCCTTCTTTTCTTCGAGGTCGACGAAGCCGTCCTGCGTATAGGCGTGGGCGACGGCGCGGGCGCGCACGGTGCCGGCGCTGTTGAGCGGCGACTGGACATCGAGGGTCGCGGCGAAGCGGTCCCACGATCCGGCCTCGAGGCTGACATTGCCGGCGAATTCTCGCTCGGTCGCGTGCTTGCGGATCAGGTTCACGACCGCCGACGGATCGCCGGCGCCCTGCATCAGCCCCGCGGCGCCGCGGACGAGGTCGACGCGTTCGTAGAGGACGGTGCTTGTTTCGCCAAAGCCGACATTGCCATTCTCGAAAGGCGCGCCGTCGAGCTGGAAATTCTGGACGTCGAAACCGCGCGCGGCGATCGCGCTGCGCCCGCGGTCGATGTCTTTCTTGGAAATGCCGACGGTAAAGTCGAGCGCATCGTTAATCGACACAAAGCCCTGGTCGTCGATCTGTTGCCGCGTGATGACGCTGATCGTCTGCGGGGTTTCGATCGGCGAGAGGGGAAGCCCTGTCGCGGCGGTGGGCTGGTCGGTCCGGCCATAGCCGGTGACGACGATCGCGTCGCCCGTCTGGTCATCCGATGCCGCCGGCTGCGCGTCTTGCTGCGCATGCGCCAAGGCCGGCACGCAGAGCCATGCCGAGCCTGTCAGCAGCAAACGAAATGAACGGCGCATCATTTTCCCTCATTTTTTGATGGTTTGGCTTTGGTGGGGCGCCATTAATGAGATTAACTCGCATTTGCAAGTGATTCGCAAGCGTGCCGCTTTGCCGCTCTCCACCCCAAAGCCGACCGCCGTCTGAGGGTCTGCAATCGATATGATCCGCAAAGCATTGGGAGAGAAGACGCCGATAAATTGCTCCCGCCACGGGCAAAAAATCACTTCCGTCCTGTTTTGTTTATTGCAAATAAGTCGCAGTAGGGAATAGAGGGGCGGGATGAACATCGGCCCGTTCTTGCGCGCTATCCCACTTGTCCGGGCAACCGTCCGCCTGCTGCTCGCGTCGGCCGGCGGCTACGCGTTGGCGGTCGCGCTGGCTTTCCTGGTCGCGCGCGCGCTGCCGATGTCGCGGGCCGAAGCGACGATTACGGCGTCGCTCGTCGCCATCCTCGCGATGCCCGCCGCTGCGATCTGGGCCTATGGCGCGCCGCGACTGTGGCATGCGGCGGCCGGCATATTGGGGCTCGTCGCGCTGTGCGGTGCCATCGCGGCGCTGGTCGGCCAACCCGGATGAAGCAGGGCTTTCGCCAGTCGATGGCCGGGCTGCACAGCTGGTCGGGATTGATCCTGGGGTGGTTGCTGTTCGCGATCGCGCTCAGCGGCACGGCGACCGTCTTCCGTTCGGAGATCAGCGGCTGGATGCGACCCGAAATCGCGAAGAGCGCCCCGCCCGCCGAGGCGATCGAAGCCGCCGTCGGCTGGCTCGGCACGCATCACCCGAAAGCCGCCGGCTGGTATCTGACCGCGCCCGATGGCCGGACCCTGACGACACAAGCCGTGTTCGACGATGCCGCCGCGCCGCTCGGCTATCGCGACATCGCGCTCGACCCCGTCAGCGGCAGCCCCGACGCCGCGCGCGCGACGCTGGGCGGCGAATTCCTCTATCGCTTTCATTTCGAGCTACAGC
>Ga0247823_10001315_pt1 | contig 20735 bp, 23 predicted proteins | sample 13C_PalmiticAcid_2_FD_192426 | JGI IMG/M metagenome (GOLD analysis project Ga0247823, IMG submission 192426) | Soil microbial communities from agricultural site in Penn Yan, New York, United States - 13C_PalmiticAcid_Day30 | ecosystem: Environmental > Terrestrial > Soil > Agricultural land... | reverse complement strand
ACCGCATCGGGCGTCGCCGGCTGCACGCGGCGCCGCACAAGTGTGGTGTTGCACGCCGCCGTCCCGGCGACGCCCGATGCGGTCGCTTGCGGCGTCGCAAAACGGCGCCGGTCGATCTGTTTGCCTGAACCCGTTCGCGACGTCGGACGTGCGATCGCATCCCGTGTCGGTCGTGTGACAGGTCTTCCATCGTCATGACCGAATCGGCGGTCAGGCGGAGTCGTCTGCTTCCGGCGGTCGCCGTGCGAGATTGCGCGGGTCGTCCCTTTCGCGGCGCACCCCTGCGGCGCCGCGGCTGTCGTGCGGCGGCGAGTATGCACGCAAAAGTGGATATATAAAGTACTGGTTTTTACTATTAGTATTCAGCGGCGCTGAGCGGTTGGCGGCGGCGCGGGTGTGGCGGGCGCGGCACGGCGCAGTGATCGGTTCCTTCGCTGAGCTGCGCTAAGGAAATTAACCGATAAAGAATTTTTTGGTCGTGCTGCAGTTTTATACTCAGGCTCGCTCAGCGGTCCGCGCGCAAGTCGGCGCGGAACCGTGATTGCAGCGGTTCCGAGCGCATCGCACTCAGCGTTGCTGAGCAGTTCCAGGACGCACTCCGATTGCGGCAAATGGCTTCAGGAATGTGACGATGGACGGCCCGATTCTTCTAAGACGCGAACCGACCCTGCTGCCCGACCGCGTGCGCTTCGCGCGGCGCCTCGCCGGACTCAGTCAGGCAGCGCTGGCGCGGGAAATCGGCGTCGGCCCCAGCGCCGTCGCCCAGTGGGAACTGCCTTCCGGCACGTCGCCGACCGTGGAACATCTCGCGCATCTGGCCGTGCGCAGCGGCGTGGCCTTCGAATGGCTCGCCACGGGCCGCGGCGCCAGCCAAACCGATCCCCGGCCCGATGCGGCCAACGCGCCGGAACACAACACGGTGGAGGAGCGCCTGCTCGCCACGTTCCGGCGTCTGAGCCGGCGGCGGCGGGAAGCGCTGCTGCGCTGGCTGGAGGAGTTTTCCTGAGGCTGGCGGCGGGAATCCGGAATGTGAAGGCAGGGCACGAACTCGAAAGCAGGGCACTCACGATTCGGAAGAGCTCTTGATCGTGCTCCACGCCGTGGTTTCCGTGCGGCGAATGCCTGACTGTCCCGGCCGGGCCGCCGCTCCGCAGCCGATTGCAGTCATGGCGTTCCGGCACGTGCGAATCCGCGCGCATCGCCGCTGCGGCGAACGTTCGCCGCAGCGGCGATGCGCGTTGCCTAGCGTATCGCTTCGTTCAGATACAGCGCCCGCGCAAACCGCACCGGCGGTGCGCCGAAGGCGAGCACGCCGTCGTGGTAGCGCTTGAGGTCGAAGTCCGCGCCTTCGCGGCGCTGTGCTTCCCGGCGCAGCGCTATCCATTCTTCGGCGCCGACGAAATAGGTCGACAGCTGCGCGGCTTCGAGCTGGGCGCGCACCCATTTGCCGGCGGCTTCGCGCTCTTCCTGGAACGTTTCGTCGATCATGAAGCGTACGGTGTCGTCGCGGCTGATGCCGTCGATGTGCACCATCTGGTCGACGATGGCGTTGCTGATGCCGCGCAGCATCCATTTCAGATGCACCAGCCGGTACAGCGGATCGTCGCCGCGATAGCCTTCGTCGACCATCATGTTCTGCGAATACCAGGCCCAGCCTTCGACGAACGGACCGGACCAGAGCACGGCGCGCAGCGGTGACGAGTAGCGGTTCGCATGCCACATCTGCACGAAATGGCCGGGCATGGCCTCGTGCATGGTCAGCTCGCGGATCGAGCGCGTGTTGTATTCGCGCAGATGGGAATCGACCTGGGCCTGTGTCCAGTCGTCGGGTATCGGCGAGACGGTGTAGAACGTCGGCAGATGCTTTTCCAGTGGTCCGGGCGGCTCGCAGGTCACGAGATTGAGACCGCGCTGGAACGGCGGCCGCAGCACGATCTGCAGCGGCGTGTCGGGCAGGGTGATGAAGTTTTTCTCGCGCACGAACGCGGTCGTTTCGGCGACGGCGGTTTCGGTCTCGGCGATGACGTCGTCGCGCGACGGACGTTCGGCGGCGGCGAGTTCCAACGCTGCAGCGATCGTCGCGTTCGCCGTCGCCTTGTCCGGCTGCGCCGGATAGGCCGGCGCACCGGGCCGGGCGGACAGGATGGAAACCGACAGCGTGTACATTTCGGCGCGCACGCGGGCGAGTTCGGCCTCGGCGCGGCGGCGGATTTCCGCATGCTGCGGCTGCGCATTCATCGCGAATCCGAGTTTCTCGTCGAAGCGTTTCGCGCCGACGCGGAAGTCGCCGCGCGCACCCGGCACGAGTGTTCCGTCGATCCAGGCCTGATGCTCGGCAACGGCTTTGCGCAGGCCGGCGACTGCGTCGTCGAGGCGTTTTCTGTCGGCAGCGGACAGTGCGCCGGCCTGGGGCAGGATCATTTCGTCGACGAGGCTCAGCAGGCCGTCGTTCTGCAGCGAGGCCGTTTCCGCGTGCACCTTGGGCACGCGCGCCGGGTCGAGATTCTTGCGCGCCTGAGCGAACAGCCGCGGCAGCTTTTCGATGCGCGAAGCGGCGTTGTTCAGGCGCTCGGGCAAGGGGGCGAAGTCGCGCATCATCAGCAGGTACAGCGAATTGCCGGCCAGCTGGCTGTAGAGCAGCGGGTTCCAGGCCCAGGGCTGGTAGCTGTCGGAGCTCCAGAGCTCGGCCTGGAGCTGATTACGCAGGATCTGATAGTCGACCTGGTTGGCGCGCGACAGTCGTTCCGGATCCATCTGCTGCAGTGCCTGCAGCAGATTCCGATTGAACCTGTCGCTCGCGGCGCGGCCTTCGGTGCTCAGGTCATCGAGCTCCCCGTCGTAGCGGTGATCGCCGGCCTGGGTTGCGCTGACCGGCGAATAGCGCATCGATTCGTCCAGCCAGCGCGCAGACAACGATTCGAACGCGCGGTCGGCGGCGACATCGATGTGCGCGTCGGCGACGGCAGGCGGACGTACGGCGGGTTGGCAGGCGGCGAGACTGGCGGCAAGGCACACGAGCAGCAGGCGGCGCGACATCGCAATCTCCGGTGCAAGAGGTTGCCGGAGCTTAGCGGCCCGCCGACAAATCAAAATATCCCAAAAGACAGGGGGATTTCGTGCCGGGTCGGGAGCCGTGGCCGGCCTGCCTGTGAAGGTTGCCGCCGCTCGGAATTTTTGACGAGACCGTCGGATCGATGCGTGCGGAATACACGCGGCACTTGCGATCCGGTTGCCGATGCGATGCGTGCAGGCGAGTCGAGCCGGCGCGCCGCTCAGAACTTCTCCGCGTAACGCGGCTGATGCTGTGCCACGTAGGTGCTCAGCCCTTCGCCGGCGATCGCCAGACGTTTCATTGCGTCGACGTGAGCCACGCCGCAGGAGGCGTGGGTGTACCGGTAGCGCTGATCGCCTTTGAAGCGCACGACGATGGCGTCGGGTTCCAGACGGAACCCGGTCGCGCCGAAAGGCTTGCCGGATTTGCTGACGTAACGCCGCATGACGGTCGCCGGTCGTGAGGTTTCAACGAGCGCTGATGCGCTTCAGTTCGCTCGGCGTCGTCGATGCAGATGATAGATGGCGTCGGGTCTACGAGGAGTGGAGATCGAACGGGAGCTGCGGGGCGATCGGGCTCTTCGGCAATGCCCGCCGGCGCCGGAGCGACTACGTCAAATACCGCGAGAACGAGCGCGTTTTCCTGCTGTATCACGCCGACAACCTGTGCGGATTGCTGCCGAAGTCCTGGTTTTCCGGCCTGGAGCAGATGGCCGAACTGCGCCGGCTCGCGGCGAAGGCTGGCGGCGGCAGGAATGCCGCTGTGCCGGCGCTCTGAACATCCTGCTTCTGCGGCCGGCGTCTGACGTCGCGAAGCCGGCGACCTGAAGCCGCGAACGACGCGGTTCGCGAACCCGCCGATCTTCTGGGCGGCATCATCCGATATGCTGCGGCGTCGCCGCGGGCGCAATTTGGGTGACTCGCCGTCAGGGTCGCGCGTTGCTGCCGCCGGTCTGCGGAAATAGTCATCGATTACCGGCCATCGGTTCGACAGGGGGATAGTGTGGAAGATCTTCGGCACTCGGGTCTGGGCATCGCTTCCTTCATCACGAGCATCGTCGCGGCGCTGTGCCTGTTCGTGGTGTTCGGCATTGCGGGCTATCTCGAACTCAGCACGCCCGGCGGTATGCGCGAGGACTCGCCGACCGCGATCAGCATCGGCCTGCTGCTGTTCCTGTTTCTCGGTGTGGCCTTCATCGGTCTTTGCCTCGGCATCGCCGGGTTGGTCGAGAAACGGCGCCGACGCGTGCTCGCGGGCTTGGGCACGGTGTTTTCGGCGTTGACCCTGATCAGCGCGATCGCGCTCGTGCTCGTCGGCCTGACGGCGGATGGGTAGGACAGTTCGCGCGATGACGACGCGTAGAAAGCGCGGAGGCGACATGCGGGTCTGTTGGTCGATGGTGTGCCGGGGCGTGGAACCGGCCATTGCGCGCCGCAAGGTGATGCATGTGCTGCGTGTCGCGGGTGTCGAAGCACGTGTCGCGCCCTGGATCGGCCACAGCCGTCACGTCGAATGGTTCAGCGAGTTGCAAGCCCGGTCCTGGGAGGTCGCCGTTGTCGAAGTCCTCGATCTGGCCGCGCGGTTTTCCAGCCGGTGGCGACTGTCGCTGGAGAACGGCGTGATCTACGGCGCTACCAGCGAGCGCAAGGTCGAGTGCGTGGAGGTACTGAATTTCGAGCTGCGCCGCGATCAGGCGCCTGGAATGCCGAATACCTGATTGGGGTCCGGCTCGCTTCGTGCGGCCGCCGTGATCGGTTTCCGCCAGTCATTCCTGATCACTCGTCCATCCGCGCTGCCGGTCGCCCGGCAGCGTTTGCTGCGTGATCCTGGCCTGCGTGGACGATGCGCAGCGGCGGATCACCCGCCGTTCCGTCATCCACGCACGCGGGTTTCCTGCCGGCATCAGTCCAGCGCGATGACGACCTTGCCGAAGTGGCTGCCGCCGTCGAGGTATTCATAGGCCTGACGCGCCTGCGCGAACGGGAATACGCGGTCGACGACGGGCTTGATCCGATGCAGTGCGACGAAGCGCGCGAGGTCTTCGAGCATGGCCAGGCTGCCGACGTAGATGCCGCTGAGGTGCGCGGCGCCGCGGATCATCAGGAACGGATCGAGTTCGCTGCCCCAGCCCGATACCCCGCCGACGATGGCGACCGTGCCGCCCATGCGCGTGGACTGCAGGGATTTCTTCAAGGTGCCCGCACCGCCGACTTCGATCACGACGTCGACGCCGTCGCCGCCGGTGGCGCTGCGGACTGCCTCGTGCCAGTCCGGCGTCGTCGTGTAGTTGATCGTCACGTCGGCGCCGAGTGCGCGGGCGCGTTCGAGCTTGGCGTCGCTGGACGAGGTGATCAGCGTGCGCAGGCCGGCCGCCTTGGCCAGTTGCAGGCCCCAGATCGACACGCCGCCGGTGCCGAGCAGCAATACGCTGTCGCCGGGTCTCGCGTGGCCTTCGACGAACAGCGAGTTCCAGGCGGTGACGCCGGCGCAGGTCAGGGTGGCGGCTTCGGCGTAGTCCAGATGCGCGGGCACTTTGAACAAGGCGTCCTGGCTGACGACGATTTCCTCGGCGAGTGCGCCGTCGATGAGACCGCCGAAGGAGTCTTTCGATTTCTGCGGCGTCTGGCGGCCTTCGATCCAGTTTGCGAAGAATGTCGTGGCGACGCGGTCGCCGACCCGGAAGCGGGTGACCTTCGCGCCGATCTCGACCACGTCGCCGGCACCGTCGGACGCCGGGATCACGGGCGTCGCGTCGCCGCCGTTGTAGTCGCCGCGGATCACCATGAGGTCGCGGTAGTTGAGCGCGACCGCACGGATGCGCACGCGCACCTCGTGGGGGCCGGGGGCGGGCAAGGTGCGCTGGATGGCGACGATGCCGTCGAAATTCTTGCCGGGATGAACCTGATAGGCGTGCATGGCGTGCTCCGGGAGGAAAGAGGCCGGCGCGGGCTTGTGGTCGTCGCCGGATGGCTGCGCACGATATAGGTTCTTAACCTTCTCCAGTGGAGAGATTCGCTACCATCTGTGTATCCGCAAAGGAACCAATTGGGCGATGAATGACCGTCTGACCGGCATCGACACCTTCGTACAGACCGTGGATGCCGGCAGCTTCGCGCTGGCGGCCGAGCGCCTGGGCCTGACCCGTTCGGCCGTCGGCAAGACCATCGCGCGACTCGAGCAGCGTCTCGGCACGCGGCTGTTCCAGCGCACGACGCGGCAGCAGAATCTGACCGAAGACGGCCAGGCCTATTACGAACGCTGCGTGCGCGCGCTGGCCGAACTTGATGCGGCCGAAGCGGCCTTCGATAGCGGCCGGCGCGAACCCGTCGGCCGCCTGCGCGTCAGCGCGCCGCTGCTGTTCGGCCGCCAGTGCGTGGCGCCGGTGCTCGCCGCGCTCGCGCACCGTCATCCGCGGCTGCAGGTGGAAATGTCCTTCAGCGATCGGGTCGTCGATCTGGTCGAGGAGGGCTTCGATCTCGCCGTGCGCATCGGCCCGCTGCGCGACAGCGCGACCCTCGCGGCGCGGCGGCTCGGATCGCAGGCCATGGGCATCTGCGCCGCGCCTGCGTATCTCGCCGAACGCGGCACGCCGCGCACGATCGCCGATTTCGCCGCGCATGCCGCCATCGTCTACGGACTCAACGGCTCGTCCGCGCAATGGCGCATCCGCGATACCGACGGCGCGTTGCGCGAACCCGTCATCGCGAGCCGTCTGCGCTTCGACGACGTGCAGGCCATCGCCGACGCGGCGATCGCCGGCCATGGTCTGGCCTGGCTGCCGTGCTGGCTGATAGCGCCGCGCCTGCGCAGCGGCGAGCTGACTCTGGTCACGAGCAGCCAGAACACCGTGGCCAGCGAAGTCCATGCGGTCTGGCCGCAGTCGCGCTATCTGCCGAACAAGACGCGCATGGCGATCGATGCGCTCGTGGAGCAGGTGCCGGCGATGCTGGGGCCGTGAGTCGGCGCAGACCACCGGCAACGTGCCGCGAGCGGCGGCGTGTCGCGACCGCGCCGGTCCGCGCGTCTGTCGGACGCCGCGCCTGATCTATCATTCGCCGGCACGCTTCGCGTGCCGAACCGACCCGACGATCCGGTGATTTCCCGTATGCAGCGAACGCTTTCTTCCGCGCAGACGTTCTTCATGAAACTGCTCTTTCCTCCGCTCTGGGCCGGGCTGTCCGCCGTCCTGATGATGACGGGGCGTGGTTACCGGGCGTCGGCGCATCCACCCACGATGGAGCTGATTCCGTTCCTGTTCTGGTGTCTGGGCATGGCAGCGATGCTGTGGATGTGCGTACCGCTGAAGCGCGTTCGCATGGATGGCGTCAATCTGTACATTTCCAATTATTTTCGCGAGAGCCGGGTACCGCTCGCGGCGGTCGGCGAGGTCACCGAGAACCGCTGGATCAACTACCATCCGGTGACCGTCCATTTCAGGCGCACTACCGAGTTCGGCAGGCGCATCACCTTCATGCCGACGGCGCGTCTGTTCTCGAGCTGGAGCAGCCATCCGGTCGTGGAGGAACTGCGCCAGGCCGCGGCGCAGCGGAATCGCTGAGGCGCCGGTGAGCTTCGCTGCAGACGGTCGGGCGGCGACGTCCATGTGCGTGATCCGCCGTCGCCGCCCGTCGCTGCGCTCCGGATCGCAAACGATGCCGCACGACGGCGTTGTTGCGTATGCGAGGGCCGCGCGGGCATTTGGCCCTGGCTGCGTCGGATGAGGCTCGGCACGATCGCACAAGCATTCGTCCTGAGCGGCCGAGGTGTCGTCGTGCTGTTCGCATCGTCGCCGCCGCAGATTCTGGCCGGCCGCCGCATCACGATCGCGGTAACCCGGCCGGACGGTTTCGCCGATCGTTTCCACGCGTCCTGCGAGCTCGCGCGGGTCGCCGACGCGCCGGGTGGCGAAGTGCTCGCGTTGCTCGTCGTCAACGCGACGCTCGCCGCGCTCGCGCCCGGATCGGCAGTGGCGATGGTCGGCGACGACATTCCGAACCCTGGCGCGGCGGATTGATCGCCCTGGTGCAACCGGTGGCGACCGTGTCGCGGACCCTTTCGGCCGCGCATTCGCCTGCGCTCCGGCCAGGACGCCGGAATATCCGGGAAATCGTCGTGAAACGGGCGCATCCTAGCTGCCGGTGCGGCCGGCGGTCCGGGTCCCGCGCTGCGCTGCACCATAGTCCCAACATATCGACCCGGTAGATTCAATTGATTTCCGCAATGGCGCAGCAGCGCCTAGAGTGCCTGACGTCGTCTCGCCGCGACGCCCTTTTCTGAATCCCTGCCACGGAGATGAAGTCGTGTCGTCCGAAGCCAAATGCCCGTTCAATCACACCGCCCTCGGCGGCGGCACCACCAATCAGGACTGGTGGCCGAACAAACTCAATCTCAAGCTGCTGCGCCAGCACTCGTCCAAGTCCGACCCGCTGGATGCGGGCTTCGACTATCGCGAGGAGTTCAACAAGCTCGACTACGCTGCGCTGAAGAAGGACCTGCTCGCGCTGATGACCGATTCGCAGGACTGGTGGCCGGCCGACTTCGGCCACTACGGTCCGCAGTTCATCCGCCTGGCCTGGCACAGCGCCGGCACCTACCGCACCGGCGACGGCCGCGGCGGCGCGGGGCGCGGTCAGCAGCGTTTCGCACCGCTCAACGCCTGGCCCGACAACGTCAACATCGACAAGTCGCGCCGCCTGCTCTGGCCGATCAAGCAGAAGTACGGCCAGCGCATCTCCTGGGCCGATCTGCTGATCCTGACCGGCAACGTCGCGCTGGAATCCATGGGCTTCCGCACCTTCGGTTTCGCCGGCGGCCGCGAGGACGTCTGGGAACCCGACGAGGACGTGTACTGGGGCACGGAAAAGACCTGGCTGGCCGGTGACAAGCGCTATACCGGCGAGCGCGATCTGGAGAACCCGCTGGCCGCCGTGCAGATGGGTCTGATCTACGTGAATCCGGAAGGCCCGAACGGCAATCCGGATCCGCTCAAGGCCGCCGTCGACATCCGCGAAACCTTCGCCCGCATGGCCATGGACGACGAGGAAACCGTCGCCCTGATCGCCGGCGGCCACAGCTTCGGCAAGACCCACGGTGCCGGTCCGGCCGACCACGTCGGTGCCGACGTCGAAGCCGCGCCGCTGGAAGCACAGGGCCTGGGCTGGGCCAGCAGCTACAAGTCCGGCAAGGCCGGCGATGCGATCACCAGCGGCCTCGAAGTCACCTGGACGAAGACGCCGGCGCAGTGGAGCAACAATTTCTTCGAGAACCTGTTCAAGTACGAGTGGGAGCTCACGAAGTCGCCGGCCGGTGCGCATCAGTGGGTGGCCAAGAACGCCGAGGCCATCATTCCCGATGCGCACGGCGGTCCGAACAAGCTGCCGACGATGCTGACGACCGACCTGTCGCTGCGCGTCGATCCGGCCTACGAGAAGATCTCGCGCAAGTTCCTCGACAATCCGCAGGCCTTCGCCGATGCGTTCGCGCGCGCCTGGTTCAAACTGACCCATCGCGACATGGGGCCGAAGGCGCGCTATCTCGGTCCGGAAGTGCCGGCCGAAGATCTGGTCTGGCAGGACCCGCTGCCGAAAGCCGAATTCGCAGCCCCCCGCGTCGCCGACATCGATGCGCTCAAGGCGGCGATCGCCGCGTCGGGTCTGTCGGTCGGCGAGCTGGTTTCCACCGCCTGGGCGTCGGCGTCGACCTTCCGTTACGGCGACAAGCGCGGCGGCGCCAACGGTGCGCGTGTACGTCTCGCGCCGCAGAAGGACTGGGCCGTGAACCAGCCGGCGCAGCTGGCCAAGGTGCTCGCCAAGCTCGAGGAAATCCGCAAGGCGCACGGCAAGGTCTCGCTGGCCGATCTCATCGTGCTGGCCGGCGGTGTCGGCATCGAGCTCGCCGCCAGGGCGGCCGGCACACCGGTCGACGTGCCGTTCACGCCGGGCCGCGTCGATGCGAGCGCCGAACAGACCGATGCGAAGGCGTTTCAGGAGATGGAGCCGATCGCCGACGGTTTCCGCAACTACCTCAAGGGCAACTACACGATTCCCGCGGAAGCGCTGCTGGTCGACAAGGCGCAGCAGCTGACCTTGACGGCGCCGGAAATGACCGTGCTGGTCGGCGGTCTGCGCGTGCTCGGCGCCAACGTCGGCGGCAATGCGCAAGGCGTCTTCACGGCGAAGCCGGGCACCTTGAGCAACGACTTCTTCGTCAACCTGCTCGACATGCGCACCGAATGGAAGCCGGCCGGCGACGCCTTCGAAGGCCGCGACCGCAAGACCGGCGCATTGAAATGGACCGGTTCGCGCGTCGACCTCGTGTTCGGCTCGAACTCGGAGCTGCGCGCGCTGGCCGAGGTCTACGCCAGCAGCGACGCGCGACAGAAGTTCGCCCGCGACTTCGTCGCGGCCTGGGTCAAGGTCATGAACCTCGACCGCTTCGACCTGGCCTGACGCGGCCGCGCCGTCGCCACCGCGACGGCGCCTCGTCCGCTACACGAGCGCCGGCCGTGATGCCGGCGCTTTTTTTTTGCGATGGAGTGAGCCGACGGTTCGACGCGAGCCCCGCGCGGTGGCCGGCGCATCGACGGCGGTGCGGTTTTCGACCTTTTCGTCCGATTACTCAGTCCTCGAACGGTACTGCCGGCGTCGCGCACCGCGCGACGACCTGTGTACCGCTGGCCTGCCAGTGCGACAGCCAGCAGTCGTCGTAGACCGAGCAGTAGCAGATGTCCATGCGGAAGCGCGCCTGCGCGCCTTGCAGCAGCTCGGCGATTTCCCGGCCGTCGACGCGGATCAGCGGTATGCCGGTCTCACGGTTGAGGCTGGGTGGAATGACTTCACCGGACAGCCGCGTCAACGACAGCTGCGTCTTGCCGCTGACGCCGAGCGCCGCGAGCGCTTCTTTCCAGTTGCGCATCGGCTTGCCGTCCAGGGCCAGCGACACGCTTTCTACTTTTGCCGGACCGACGCCGTTGTTTTCCACGAGCCATACGAAGCTGCCCGTGTCGTCGTCATGGGCATACGTGCTGCCTTGTGTCAGATAAGGCCATACCGCCGCGCGCGCCTGGCTCTGCATCAGGCGCGTCTGATAGGCGCTGATCGCCAGCGCGAAAACGCTGACGGCCAGCGCCAGCGCGCTGCTGACATTGGCGAACGTAAAACGCTGAGGCACCGGTTCGGGCGCCGGCTTCGGATCGACAGGCGACATGGCATCGCTCGGACAAGAGGGTGTCGCGATCCTAGCCAACGCGAGGGGCGTGAGCTATCGCGCCTCGTGGCGCGGACGCTCGTCGAGGCCCCACCAGAATCACAGCGGCAGATGGCCGTCCGCGTCGCGGCCGATACTGTAGTCGCCGCGCCCTCGCGTAATGTCGAGCAAGCCTTTATGCAGCGGCGCGAGCCAGTCGCTGCCGATCGTCAAGGCCGCAGGATCGGGATCGGACGGGAAGCGCCAGTGCGCGGGTACGTCCGACAAGGCCAGCTGCAGCTTCGTTGCCGCGACGACGGGCGAGCGGCGATTGTTCGGCACACTGAGCTGGTCCTCGGCCGGCGGTCGCAGCGGCATCTTCCGGTGACTGCCGGGTTCCGTCGCGAGCGCATCGAGCAGGTCGAGCAGCGAACGGCATCCGGCTGCATCGGCATTGAGATGCCAGCCCGGATAGTTGCGCGTGTTCACGGTATAGCGCCAGAGCGAAACCGTTCCCGATGGTTTCCAGGTTGCGAAGGCGCGAGTGGGTTTCAGGCCGGTCATGATGCCCATCGTCGTCGGGTAGCCGGAGTGTGATGCCGACAGGCGTCAGCGGCTACCCGTCACTGGGGGGCGGCGGTGACGACGCGACCGCGGTGAGACCGATCGCGTTCGGCAGCGGCCAGCCGCGTCGTTCTCTACCGCGATGCGACGGCCAGTGGCGTCGCCGCCGCGGAATTCCGATGACTGAGTTCGCCACCCTGATGCGCGCCAACCTCGCCGAGATCGACCGGTTGCGGCGCCGGGTCGACGAGACCGCAGCCTGGCGCGATCGCTCCGACGCCGACCGGCAGGTCTGGACCGACGCCTGCCGCCAGTTCCATCGGCGTTTCGATCAGCTCGCGTTTCCGGGCGGCGCGGCGCAGTGGGCCGCGTTTCTGGCCGGCAAGTCGCGCGGAATCGACGCGGCCATCGCCTTCCTCGACGTCGATCCGTGGTTCCTCCGCTCGGGCTATGCCAAGGAAATCATCTGGCATCGGCTCAAGCGCTTTCCGCTCGAGGCATCGCGCTTGGCCACGCTCGAATCGATCGCACTGGCCTGGCTGCGCCGCCGCGTGCGTCGCGAGTTCTGGGCGATGGCGCGCTGTCTGCGCGCGCAGGCTTCGGCGCCGTTCTGGGATGCCGTCGCCGCACTGGCGACACGGGAACACGGCCATACCGGCCTGCGTGCGCACTGGCTGCAGCTGGCGCGTACGGGCGCGCCCGTGCGTCATTGGGTCAACGGCGAAGTACTGCGCCGTCGCGGCGAGCCCGGCTACGTGCCCGATTTCTGGTTCAGCCGGCGGAGGCCGGATGACGCCTGGTTGTCCGGCGGCCAAGGCTTGCGATGAGACGTCGGCCGCCGCTGGCGTGCAGCGCCTGGTCGATAGCCGGCGCTGCGCATCGGCAGTCAGTAGGGCGCCGACGAAAACGTGAGCGGGTCGGCACTCGTGGCGCGCAGCAACGACAGGTCCTGAACGTCGCTACGGCATGTCCGCACCGGCCGTGGCACGCACGGGAATGCCGGCCGGATCGACGTCGTGCAGGCAGAAGACGTTGATGCCGTAGTGATCCGGCGTCACGCGTTTGCGATGGAACGGATAGATGCCGCAGACCTTGCAGAAGTAGTGCCGTGCGGTCTGCGTGTGGAAGCGGTATTCGGTCAGGGCGTCGGCACCGCTCAGCAGCGCGAAGCGGCTCTCGTGCACCTTGATCATCAGCGCGCTGCGGCGCCGGCAGATCGAGCAGTCGCAGGTCGTGAGTTCCGGAAAGTCGGTCTCGATCGCGAAGCGCACGGCGCCGCAGTGGCAGGAGCCTTCGTAGCGTCGTTCGGGGCGATGGCCCATGCGAAATCCTCGAAGCGCCGGCAGGCGACGCGATCGGCGCGACAGTAGCGGCAGGATGGCCGGCTGGCCAGCACGGCGCGGACGGGACTCGTCCGCGCCGCGCGCCGGGTCAGGCCGGGACCGGCGGCGTTTCGTGGCTGCCGCAGTCCTGTGCAACGAGGGGCGCACCGGCGGGGGCTGCCTGGATCAGCGCGGTCAGCACCGCGTCGAAGTCGGTGATGGCCTGGCTCAGCGCTGCCGAGACCACGGCGCTGGGCATCGGCGAGACGACCACGTGCAGCGGATTGCTGTCGACGCGGTAGTCGGGGAACTCGCTGCCGCGCGTGATCGCGACGAAGTTGCCGTAGAAGCGCAGCTGCGGTCCCTGCAGCACCTGGGCCATCAGGTTGAACGGCGTCCCGGGCATATTGAAGAAGTAGCCCGGCTGCAGGGCCTGGCCCTCATCGTTGCTGTCGGGAATCACCGCCGACCACCAGATGCCGGGCCAGCCCTGCACGTTGCCGCCGAAGAAGTTGCGCAGATCGTCCTGGCTCAGCGCGACCGCATGCTGCGCCATCGCGCCGCTGACATAGCTGTCGAACGCCGTCATCGCGGCGAAGGCCGTCTGCATGGCCTTGGCCTGGGCGACGATGTTGCCGCTGAATTCGTCGAGCTGCGCCTGCTGCGGTCCGCCGCCCCAGGCCGCGCGCAGGAAGGCCAGTCCGCGCGTCTGCGCGAGCAGGGCGTTCTTCAGCGCCGGAATCACGTCGTTGAGCAGGCTCTGCTCGATGCTGCCGTTGGCGGAGACCGCATCGAGGAAGGTCTGGTAGAGCAGCGCGTTGTCGGGAAAATTGGCGAGACCGTTGACCTGGCGCACCCAGTTGCCCGGCGACGCGACGTAGGTCGTGAAGCTCGCATAGGCATGCGGCTGCTGGTACGCGATCAGGTTGACCAGCTCGCCGCTGCCGTTGACGAAGGTGTTGATGTTGCGCATCTCGGTCGCGACTGCTGCGGCGAACGCCGGCGACGACAGGAAACTGTAGAGCTGCTGGATCGACGCGTCGCGCATGGACGCGTTGCCGAGGTTGGCGCTGGCCAGTGCGTAGATCTGGAAGTATTCGTTGATCGTGCTGACGCTGGTGGTATAGGCCGTCAGCAGCGACTGCAGCTCGGCGTCGCTGATCTGTTCGCTGATGCGTGCATCGGCCGCGCCGAGCGCCGCGAGCGCCGTGCCGAGCTGGCCGATTTCGCCGGCGATGGTCTTCAGCGAGTTTTCGACGCTGGTCTGGAACGCGCTCTCGCTGTCGGCGAAGCCGAGCCCCAGCGCCTGCAGCGCCGCCGTCGCCGCCTGCTGTTCCAGCGTGCTCGCGGCCGTGCCGGCGAAACTCTTCATCAGTTCATAAAGCAACTCGTCCATTGCGGCGCTCCACGGTCGACGGCGCGGCAAGCGGCGCCTGTACGCTGGCTAGCGTACGCGCGGGGTGCCGACTGTCACGGACCGCAAGGGCGATTGCCGCCGGCCGCGGACGGCACGCGCCGGATCAGCCGGCCGGCAGCGCGCCGGCGATCTGCGCGATCAGGCGGAACGAGCGCTGGCGCAGCGCCGGGTCGAACACGTCGGAGACGATCATGAGTTCGTCGGCCCGCGTGCGTTCGACCAGCGCCTGCAGGCCGTCGCGCACCGTTGCCGGGCTGCCGACGATGCTGCAGGCGAGCATCTGCGAGGCATGCGCCTTTTCCTGCGGCGACCAGTAGCTCTCGATGTCGGCGATCGGCGGCTGGGTCAGCCGGCGCGTGCCGCGCACATGGTCGGCGAAGGACATTTGCTGCGAGGTCGCGAGGAATTTCGCTTCGGCATCGGTCGGCGCGGCGATGACGTTCGCGCTGACCAGGGCATAGGGCCGCTGCAGCTGCGCCGACGGCTTGAAGCGTTCGCGGTAGATCTGCAGCGCCGCGTCCAGCGCCTGCGGCGCGAAGTGCGCGGCGAATGCGTAGGGCAGGCCGAGTTCGGCCGCGAGCTGGGCGCCGTAGAGGCTGGAGCCGAGTATCCACAGCGGCACCTGCGTGCCCGAGCCCGGCACGGCTTCGATGCGCTGGCCCGGCTGTACCGGCGCGAGGAAGGCCTGCAGCTCCAGTACGTCCTGCGGGAAATGGTCGGACGCGGACGGATCGCGGCGCAGTGCGCGCAGGGTGACCTGATCGGTACCCGGCGCGCGGCCGAGGCCCAGATCGATGCGTCCGGGGAACAAGGTTTCCAAGGTGCCGAACTGCTCGGCGATCACGTAGGGCGCATGGTTGGGCAGCATGATGCCGCCGGCGCCGACGCGGATCGTGCGCGTCGCGGCGGCCAGATGCGCGATCACGAGCGAGGTCGCCGCCGTCGTGACGATGGGCATGTTGTGGTGCTCGGCGACCCAGATGCGGCGATAGCCCCAGGACTCGGCGGCGCAGGCCAGGGCGCGCGCGTCGTCGAGGGCCGTGCGCCGGTCGGAGCCTTCGCGTACGCGGCCGAGTTCGAGCAGGGAAATGGGCGGCATGGGGATCTCCGATGAGGGATGCGGCAACGCAGGGCCGGCGTCGTGACGGCCGGAGGATCGCTGCCACCTGGGGACGATTGCGGCCGGGAACAGGGGCAGGGCGGCTGCGACCATGGTCGTGGCCGGCCGGCGCTTCGCCGTTGCGTGTCAGCGGCCGTGATGGCCCGGTCGCAGGCCGGCGCGACGCGCGCCGGCGAATGAACGCGCTGCCGCGGTTGCCGCCGTCACGGGCGCCTTCATACCATCGCGCATCGAATTTCCGTCGGGGCATGCGCGCATGACCACTGCCGCCGCGGCGCCGGCGCAAGGCCCGGCGTCGGAAGTGTTCCGCGTCTTCCTGCGCCTGGGCCTGACGAGCTTCGGCGGCCCGCTCGCGCATCTGGGCTATTTCCGCAGCGAGTTCGTCGAACGCCGGCGCTGGCTGGACGATCACGCCTATGCCGATCTCGTCGCGCTGTGCCAGTTCCTGCCCGGGCCGGCGAGCAGCCAGGTCGGCATCGCGCTGGGATCGCTGCGCGCCGGCTGGCGCGGCGCGCTCGCGGCCTGGCTCGGTTTCACGCTGCCGTCGGCGTTGCTGCTGATCGCGTTCGGACTGTTCCTCCGTGGCAGCGGCATCGCTCAGGGCGCGGCCTGGCTGCACGGTCTCGAAGTCGTCGCCGTCGCGGTGGTCGCGCAGGCGCTCTGGGGCATGGGGCGCAGCCTCTGCCCGGATCTGCCGCGCGTCGGCGTTGCGCTGATCGCCGCGGCGCTGGCGTTGCGCTGGCCCGGTGCAGCCATGCAGGCCGGCGTGCTTGCGCTCGGCGGTCTGGCCGGCAGCGTGCTGAAGCCCGCGGCGGCATTGCCGCCGGCGCCGTTCGCGCTGCGCTGGCGCGCGCGCAGCGGCCTGCTGCTGCTCGCGCTGTATGCGGTGCTGCTGATCGCCTTGCCGCTGCTGGCGCGGTACACGGACAGTCAGGCGCTGCGTCTGTTCGATGCGTTCTATCGCGCCGGCGCGCTGGTGTTCGGCGGCGGCCACGTCGTACTGCCGCTGCTGCAGGCCCAGACGGTCGCGCCGGGCTGGGTGTCCAACGACGTGTTCCTGGCCGGCTACGGCGCGGCCCAGGCCGTGCCGGGACCGCTGTTCACGTTCGCGGCCTATCTGGGCGCGGTGTCCGCGCCGGCACCCAACGGCATCGCCGGCGCGGCGATCGCGCTGGTCGCGATCTTCCTGCCGGCCTTCCTGCTCGTCGGCGGCGCCTTGCCGTTGTGGCAGCGCGTGCGTGGACATCCGGCCATGCAGCGCGCGCTGCCCGGCATCAATGCGGCCGTCGTCGGCGTGCTGCTCGCGGCCTTCGTCGATCCGGTCTGGGTCACGGCCATGCACGGTCCGGCGGATCTGCTGCTGGCCGCGGCAGCCTTCGCGCTGCTGGTCCTGGGCAAAGCACCGCCCTGGGCGGTCGTGACCGGCTGCGCGCTCGCGGCGGCGGCCTGGGGCTGAGCCGCGCCGTCCGCATCGCCGCGGCCGGGAAGGGGGCCGCTTCGCCTCGGCTGAGAGGCTGCGGCCGCTGGCGCCAGGAATGTTCGGGCGGCATGCCGCGACGATTCCTCTTTGCCGGTGATTTCCGTGACCGTAGCGAGCCGCCAGAACCAGGTCACCCAGCTGCAGCGCGACATCGCCCGGATCAACCGCCGGCTTTCCGATCTGGCCAGGGACGAGTCGGACGCGAACGTGCGCATCGCGCAGAACGAACGCAGCCTGGCCCGGACGACGAACCTCGCCGTGGTGCAGGGCCATCAGCGCGAGATCCGCCGTCTGAACGAGGTGCTGCTGCTGATCCGGGACCAGCGGGCCCGTCTCACGCAGATGCTCGCGCACAAGACCGACGGACTGCACAAGGCGCAGAACGTCCTGTTCGAGGTCCAGCAGCAGGAACACGCGCGACAGGTCGAGACACTCGTGCGCGACCGGCGCGGCGCCGACGCCGCGCCGGTGCGAGCGCGGCACCCGTCGCCGCCCGCGCCGCACGGTGCGGCGGCACCCATGCAGTACGACGCGTTCATCTCGCATGCGAGCGAGGACAAGGCCGACGTCGCGCTGCCGCTGTGCGACGCCCTGAAGACCATGGGTTATCGCATCTGGCTGGACGTATTCGAACTCGAAGTCGGCGACGACCTGCCGCGTTCCATAGATCGTGGCCTGGCGGCATCGCGCTTCGGCATCGTCGTACTGTCGCGCAGCTTCATGGCCAAACGTTGGACCGCCTACGAGCTCGGCGGACTGATTGCGCGCGAGAACGCCGGCGGCAAAACATTGTTGCCGCTGCGGCACAAGGCGTCCGAAGACGACGTGCTGGCGTTCAGTCCGTCGCTGGCTGCCAAGTTCGCGCTGGATACGAGCGCCTGCACGATCGAGGAGCTGGCGCAGAAATTCGCTGCGGTGTTGGGCGAGCCCGGTGGCCGGCCTCGGGGATAGCGGCGCGACGAGCGCATCCGGCGCGCGCCCTTGATCTGCATCAAGCGCGCTTTTTTACCTGTGGATAGTGTCGTGCCCGACAGTCTGCGGCAGATGCCGCAGCGCCGTTCCCGCAGAGGAGATGGCCATGCGCACGATAGCTCCCGGTTTCGTCAGTCGTCTGCGCGCCGGCACAGGCATGCTGGTCGCTGCGGCCGCGTCGCTGCTGCCGGCGCCGGCAGCGGCGGCCGACGTCGCCGTGTCCATCCGCCTCGATGCGGACTTCGTCGACGTGATCCGCGGTCTGCGCCGCGCCGACGGGCGGGATCCGCCCGATCACGAAGCGGACCGGCGTCTGGCCGTGCTGCTGCAGCGTTTGCGCGGCGACGGCGTACAGAGGGTCGCGGCATCGCAGGCATCGGCCGTCATGCCGGGCGCCGTGCGCGATCTGCTCTGCATCGCAGGCCGCTGAGCGTCTTCCGTGCCGGCTGCTCCGGGTCGCTGCCGCGCAGGATCTTCGTGCCGTCCGGCGCTGGGGCGCGGCTGCCGCTTGTGGCAGGATCGACCGCCGTCGTCGCCGTCGTCATTCCATGTCGCCATTCCGTCTGCTGTCGATCACCGGCCTCGTCCTGCTCGGCGCCGGTTTTCTCGGTCGCGGCATCCTGCCGTCGCCCGGGCGGCTTTCGCCGCTGGTACTGCAGGAGCCGCAGCAGACGCCGACCGATCCGCGCGTATTCCCCGTCCACGTCGGTGACGTCGACTACCGGATCGAGCCGCTGTTCGACTACGACATCGCCGGACTGGTCGTGAGCCTGCACGACAGCGCGACCTGGTGGGACACGATCCATGCCGACGCGAACGACCACCTCAACGTCGCCGACCTCTGCCTGGTCTGGGGCGAGAATGCCGCGAGCGGTGCCTATCGCCACATGCGTTTCCACAACGCGCAGTTCACCTGCTATTTCAGCTACGACGACGAACGGCTGGTGCGCAGGGAGGACACACGCGCGGTGTCGAACAACCATCTGCTGACCGTCGACGCGGCCGTGGCGCGCGCGATACGCGGTCTGCGCGTCGGCGATCAGGTGCGCCTGCGCGGCCGGCTCGCGAACTACCGCCACGATGCGGGCTTCTCGTTCTATCGCGGCACCTCGACCACGCGCGACGATGCGGGCTGCGAAATCATCCTGATCGACCAGATGGACGTGCTGGGTCGCGCACCGCTGTGGCCGCGCGCGCTGACCTGGGGCGGCGTCCTGCTGTTGCTGGCTGCGCTCGTGGTCTGGTACCGGACGCCGAACGGCGCGCGCGACTGGTAGCGGGTGAGCCGCGCAGCCGCGGCAGACTCAGTCGAAATCGTCGGCGAAGATCAGCTCGTCGAGCCAGCCGGGCTGCGCGCTCCAGAACGTCGGCAGGCGATCGTAGGGATTGTCGGCCGTGTCGTCGGTGACGTAGAGCCAGTGGCCGCTGCGAGCGAGCATGCGGCTCAGCGCGACGCGCGTGCGCATGCCCGTCGTCGCGCCGTAGGCGATGAAGCTGATGTCGGCCGCGCCGGAGACGCCGAGCCAGTCCGGTGCCGCGTAGTCATGATTGACGGTGCGATCGTCGGCCTCGTGCAGCACGAGCACGTCGAAGACGCGCGCGTAGTCGGCCGCCGTGTAGACGTTCTGGCCGCTGCCGTTGCCGTAGGTGTAGATGCCGGGATTGCCGATCAGTACCGCATCGGCGGCGAGGCTGCGCGCATGGTCGCGCAGGTCGCGGTAATAGCCGACCTTGCCGAGATCGTTGGACATTTCATCGAAGAAGAAACCGTCCAGACGCACGCCGGTATTGCGCCAGTAGGCGGCGTCGAAATAGCGCGTCATCTCGGCGCGGACGGTGGCCGGCGCGCGATTGCCGTAGTCGGTGGCGATGTAGCCCACGAGCAGCGCGTTCGTCGCGGCCAGGGTCACCAGCGGTCCCTGGCCGTTGGCCGCGATGTAGTTCGGATCGACCGGCGAAGCGCCGGGACCGCTGTCCGGATTGACGATGACGGCGAGTTGCTGCGGCCGCGTCTGCGCGGTGGCGATGAGCGCCGACCAGAACGCCGGGCCGCCGTCGCAGCAGGGATTGGCATAGACCGGTACGAGCCAGCGCGGCGTGACCGTAAGCGGAGCAGCGGCGGCGGAGTCGACGAGACCCGCCGCGAACAGAACGGCGATCCAGAGGCGTTGCGACAGTCGCGGCATGGCGTTTCTCCGGGAGCGGTGTGTTACAGGCGCAGAACGGCGGCCGTATGTCGCGGCGGCGCGGGCGGTGTGTACGCTCGTCGCGCCGTGCATCGTTCTGCGCGATGATGCGCGCAGTCCTGTCGGCGGGGAAAAAGCGGCGGCGACAGGCAACGGAGGATTCGCGATGAGAGGCGTCTGGCTGCTGACGTTGGCGGCATTCACGGCGGGCTGCGCGCCCGTCAACTACCGGCCCATCGTCGATTCCGGCGTCAGCCGCGGCAGTTACGAAGCCGATCTGGCCGATTGCCAGCAGCTGGCCGAACGGCGTCCGGCAGCGGCGAAGGCCGCCGGCGCAGCCACGGCCGGCGCCGCGATCGGCGCGCTGTTCGCCCTGGCCGTCGGCCTGCGCGGCCGGGACGTCGCTCACGTCGCGGCCTGGGGCGCGACGTGAGCGAC
>Ga0247823_10001314_pt1 | contig 20739 bp, 23 predicted proteins | sample 13C_PalmiticAcid_2_FD_192426 | JGI IMG/M metagenome (GOLD analysis project Ga0247823, IMG submission 192426) | Soil microbial communities from agricultural site in Penn Yan, New York, United States - 13C_PalmiticAcid_Day30 | ecosystem: Environmental > Terrestrial > Soil > Agricultural land... | reverse complement strand
GGCTTCGAGCAGGCCGGCGATCAGGGCGGGCGCTCGTTCGCCAAGGGCTTCGGTGGGCGCGGGCTGCTCTCCGGGATGGACCGCACCGTCAAGCTCGTGCTGGGCCTGATCGCGACCATCGGCCCCCAGATCGCGGCGCTGGGCTCGGGGGCCTCGGCCGCGCTGGTCGGGCTGCTGTCCTCGGCCATCGTCGGGCTGGGCGGGGCGCTGCTGGCCCTGGGCGGTCCGCTGGCCGGGGTGATCCTGGGGACCAGCCTGCTGATCTCGGGCTGGTCGGAGATGGTCGCCACCTCCGCTGCGCTCAAGGCCTCGATCTCCTCCCTGTCCTCGGCGTGGACCGCGCAGGCCGCAGCCCTGACCGGTCAGCTCGCCCCGGCCCTGACCGGGCTCGTGCAGCGCCTGGCCCAGGTCATGGAGTCCTCGAACTTCGGGGCCGCGCTCGGCGCGGGCCTGGCCACAGTCACCAACGCATTCACGGCCGTGACGAACAGTGCCGGGTTCACCGCGTTCATGACCGCCCTCGAAACCACCATCCCCGCCGCCCTGACCGGGTTCGGCACCGGCCTGGCCGGCCTGACCCAGGGCCTGCTGACCCTGTTCGCCGCCGCCGGACCCGCCGCCCAGCAGCTCGGCGAACAGTTCGCCGCCTGGGGCGCCGCGTTCGCGGCCTCGATGGAGCAGATGAACGCCTCCGGGCAGCTCTCCGCATTCTTCGACACCGCCGTCACCTCCCTCAACGCCCTCATGGGCCTGCTGACCCCCCTGACCCAGGCCCTGGGCAACGTCTTCCTCATCGGCACCACCGCCGGCAACGCCATGCTCGGCACCCTGGGCGCCCTGGCCTCCCAGTTCCTCGCGTTCACCCAGACCGCCGAGGGCGCCGCCTCCATCGCGGCCTGGTTCGAGCAGGGCCGCATCATCTTCGAGGCCCTGCTACCCGTGGTCGGCGCCCTGTCCACGGCGCTCGCGGACATGGTGACCCCGGCCACGGTGCAGATGGTCGTGGTGTTCCTGGACCAGCTGACGGCGATCTTGCCGGTGCTGGGTGACCTGCTCTCGGTGATCGGGAACACGGGGATCTTGACGTTGTTCGGGCAGGCGCTGCAGGCGGTCGGGGACGCGATCGCGCCGATCCTGCCGGTGGTCTCGATGCTGGCCTCCACGCTGGGTGGGGCGCTGTCGGGGGTCATCACGGCGCTGGCGCCCACCCTGCAGGCGCTCGCGAGCGGTATCGGGGTGCTGGCCCAGGTGCTGAACCCGTTGATCGCGGTGCTGGGCACGGCGCTGCAGACGGCGCTGGTGCCGTTCGGGCAGGCGCTGCAGGCCCTGATGCCGGCGTTCACGGCGCTGGCCCAGGCGATCTCCCCGATCCTGGTGATCTTCGCCGAGCTCGCGGGGAACCTGCTGGGGTCGGTGTTCACGGCGCTGACGCCGGTGATCGTCACCCTGGCCCAGGTGGTTGTGGCCCTGGTGGCTGCGTTCGCGCCGCTGCTGGACGTCCTGATGCCGTTGATCGCGGAGCTGGGTGGGGCGCTCGGGCAGGCGCTGGTGGCGCTGGTGCCGCTGATCCAGGGGCTGGCGAACGTGCTGCTGTTCCTGGTGCCGATCGTCGCCGGGGTGATCCAGGTCCTGGCGCCGGTGGTGGAGATCATCGGGACCGTCCTGGTGTTCGCGGTCAACACGCTCGTCTCCGTGCTGACCGGTGCCGGGCCGGTCATCAAGTCCGTGTGGGAGTCGATCGCCTCGTTCTTCTCCGGGCTGTGGGACGGGCTGATCTCGGGCCTGCAGGCGGTCGGGGACTTCTTCACCAGCATCTGGGACGGCATCACCGGCGCGGCCGAGGGCACCAAGTCGTTCTTCGGTTCCCTGCCCGGGTTCTTCTCCGGGGTGTGGGACTCGATCATGTCCGGGCTCGGGTCGATCGGTGACTTCTTCGCGGCCGTGTGGCAGACGGTGCTGGACTCGCCGCAGATGGTGCTCGACTGGTTCACCGGCACCCTGATCCCGTTCTTCCAGTCCCTGCCGATGCGGCTGCTGAACGGGCTGGAAGCCATCATCACGTTCTTCGTGTCCCTGCCCGGGCGGATCATCGGGGCGCTGGCGAACCTGGCCACGAACATGCTGACGTTCTGGACCGACCTGTTCGTCCTGGTCACCACGGCCGTCGGGGTCGGCATCGAGACCGTCATCACCTGGTTCGCGTCCCTGCCCGGGCGCATCGGTGAAGCCCTGCTGACCCTGGGCACCAACATCGGCACGTTCTTCTCCGAGATGTGGACCAACGTCACCACGGCGGTCTCCACCGGCATCGAGACCGTGGTCACGTTCATCACCACCCTGCCCGAGCGGTTCATGGCCGCGATCTTGCCGCTGGCCGTGTCCTGGTACACGTGGTGGACCGACCTGTTCGAGCGGGCCAAGACGACCGTCTCCACCGGGGTCGACAACGTCATCACGTTCTTCGCCGGCCTGCCCGCCAAGGCCATGGCCGCGATCAACTCGCTGCTGAGTTCGATCGGGTCGTTCTTCACCACGGTGTGGACCACCGCCTCGCGGGCGGTGACCACCGGCGTCTCCAACGTCATCCGGTTCTTCTCCGAGCTGCCCGGCAAGGCCATCAACGCCCTCTCGACGCTGGGCTCTCGCCTGTTCTCCACCTTCACCTCCGCGTTCGGCGACGGCGTGCGCGCAGCGGTGGCCGGCATCTCCAACCTGGTCTCCACGGTGCGCGAGATCCCGAGCAAGATCGGCTCGGCCATCGGCAACCTCGGCTCCACGCTCTACAGCGCCGGCAAGGACCTGATCCAGGGCCTCATCAACGGCATCAAGGACATGGCCGGGCGCGCCGTGCAGGCCGTCAAGGACGTGGGGTCCTCGATCACCGGCGGCATCAAGAACATCCTGGGCATCTCCTCCCCGTCCAAGGTGTTCGCGAACATCGGCAAGGACGTCGTGGCGGGCCTGGTCATGGGCATCGACAACAACGCGAACAAGGCCGTGCAGGCCGTCGACGGGCTCGGGTCCGCGATGTCCGACGCCGCCTCCAACCTCAACCCCCTGACCATGGGCGCCCAGAACGGGACCGGCGCCGGGGTGGCCGCGAGCGCCGGGGGCAAGACGGTGATCGTCGAGGCCGGTGCGATCAACCTCAACACGCCCAACTCCGACGAGCGGTTGGTGGCGTTGCAGCTGCTGGACCGGATCGCGGTGGTGGCCCAGTGAACGGAGAAATCTGATGTACGAGGGTTTCATGTCGTTCGGCGGCACCGAGATCATCAACGCCGGTCGGACGGCGGCGTACGTGGATCACATGTTGCCGAACTTCGGTCTCGACAACTGCTACGACTGCGGCGACATGCAGCACGCGCTGGGTCATGAGGACTACACGTCGCCGTTGGTGGACGGGGCGGACTGGTTCGACGAGGACGACGTCGCCTCCCAGCAGTTCTTTGGGCTGTACCCACTCGCGATCGACGGGATCGACGATGCGGTGCGTGAGTCGACGGTCACTCAGCTGGCTGGTGACGGTGCGGTGATGTCTCCGCCTCGTCAGAAGGGCCGTGAGATTCGTGTCTCGGGGCTGCTGATCGGGATGGACGACGCGGCGGTCATGTACGGGCTGACGTGGTTGCGCAACGCGCTGCTGGGTGGGGTGTGCCGGGACTCGACGTCGTGCACCGGGGATCACCTGTGCTACTTCTCCTCGTGCCCGCCGATCTGTGAGGACTCCCCGGACGTCACGCACATGCCTCCGCGCGTGCACAACCAGCGGTTGTGCGACGAGGGCCTGATCTCCACGATCGCGCGGGCGTGTGCGTTGCCGTTCGAGCGGAACCTGTACCAGGTCACGGTGATCGACGGTCCGCACGTGGTGGAGCGGTACAACACGGTGTGCGGGTCGATGATCCGTATCGAGTTCACGATGGTGGCGGGGGTGCCGTGGTCCTACTCGACGGCCGCGTGGGTCGCCTCGAGCGACGAGGGGCAGGTCTCCCAGATCGTCTCGGAGATCTCGTGCGCGGCGGGTTCCACCTCGATCCTGCGCCGTAACCTCGCGCCGAACCCGGTGCCGATGACGGCCGGGGGGTGGATCGCGGCCGAGCCGTTGGCGTATACGGTCTCGCGGGACACGACGTTCTCGCGCCTGCCGGGGCGCACGTCGGTCAAGGCGACGGTGACCAACCCTGAGTCGCTGACGAACATCGCGCCCAACCCCGCGCCGATCGGTGGGCTGGCGGGGTGGGGGTACACGCTGGGCTCGGCAGACCCCACGGTGCGCACGAACCTGGCCACCAACCCTCGCCCCTACCCGCTGACCACCGGGTGGACGTTCTCGACCGGGGGGGCGCTGGCGAACGGCAACAACTACTTCCCGAACCCCTCGGCCGTGGACGACCTGACCGGGTGGAACCAGGTCTCGTGGGGGCCCGAACCGGCGGTCGAGCGCACCAACCTGGTGCTCAACCCCCAGGCGCTGGGGCCCGGTATCCGTCAGCCACCGACGTCGTGGCGCAGTTCGGATGCGGCGGTGTCCACGCGCACGAACCTCGTGCGGAACCCGAACCCGTCGTCGTCGACGTACTGGAACTACACCGACAGCACCCTCTACTCCACCGCGTTCGGTGGCAACTACGGCCCCTCGGGCACCTCGAACCGTCCGGGGATGCGGCGCACGCTGCTCACGACCGGCGGGAACACCTTCGTGACCGCGTCCATGGACGCGACGGCCTCGCGCATCCCGGTCACGCCGGGGACCGTGTACACCGCCTCGGCCAGGATCTTCTACACCCACGTGCCCTCCCAGCGGGCCGGGCTGTACGTGACGTGGCGCGACGCCGCCGGGGTCCAGATCGCCCAGGACATCCCCGCGCGCGCCCCAGAGGCGGTCAACACCTGGCACAAGGTCGTGCAGACCTTCACCGCCCCGGAGGGGGCCGCGACCATGTCGCTGGGCGTCTCGATCGGGGGCGTCTCGGGGTGGCCGGCCGGCTCGTTCGTGCAGTTCGGGCAGGTCATGGTCACCGCTGACGACCTGGCCACCGACTTCTTCGACGGGATCGGGGTGGTGCTGCTGGAGGCGAGCGACGGGCAGGCCTCGGCGTCCTACGCCTGGACCAACGTCATCAGCCCGAACACCTCCTCTTCCACCCAGACGATCTACTTCACCGGGTCGCCCACGCCCGGCACGGGGGGATGGGTCTACCAGCTGGTGCCGGGCAGTTCGCTGTACACGGACCCCAACCAGAGCTTCACCGCCCAGGTCGGGGACCGCATCTCCTTCTCGGTCGACGTGCAGACCAGCTCGGCCCTGGTGGCCGAGAACATGCGGGTACGCCTGGGGGTCTACGCCGGCATGGTCGTGGCCAACACGCAGGCCTCGGCCGGCATCCCGACCGGCAGCGGGTGGCAGCGGATCTGGGTCACGGCCGAGGTCACCGCCGCCCCGCCCGGGTCCTACGCCCGTGGCCTGATCTGGCCGTCCAACGACACCCTGCTGGGGTTCGCCGAGGGCTTCCGGTTCCGCAACGCGCTCATGGAGATCGGCCCCGACGTCGCGGTCAACGGCACCTACTTCGACGGGTCCACGGCACCGACCGGCGACCGGTTCTACGCCTGGACCGGGACGGCGAACAACTCCATCTCGGTCACCGGCACCGGGGCGTTCCCGTCGGGGACGGTGGCCCACTCCCCGACCGGCGGCGACTACCAGTACCAGCAGGACTCCGGGGTGATGGCCCTGACCTGGACCTCCCCGGTGGCCCCGGCCACCGAGGTCGACGTCGTGAAGTTCGACCCGGTCCCGGTCACCGGCGCCGGGTCGGCGAACAACGTGTACGCCAACGTCTCGGCGCGCACGAACGCCGCGAACCTGACCACCAACGTCCTCGTGAAGATGTTCGAGAAGAACCCGGCCGGGGACATCGTGCAGACCAAGCAAGCCTCGAACATGGTCATGACCCCGGGCATGTGGCGGCGCGGGGGCACGTTCATCACGCCCATGGCCGCAGGCAACAGCGTCGAGGTCCACGTCTTCTACACCGGGACCGACTCGAACAACATCCCGGCCGGGACCGTGCTCGAACTGTCCAACTTCACCCAGGGCGACGCCGGGTCGGGCACGTACTGGGACGGGGACACCCCGAACTTCGACACCGCGATCGCGTACACCTGGACCGGCACGCCCCGGGCCTCGGCCTCGGTGCGCACCGTCACCGCACCGGCGGGCAGCAACTCCCTGCAGGCCGGGACCGGGCCGGGGGGCCTGGCCGGGTTCTACCGGCGCACCGTCACCGTCCCCGAGACCGCGACCAACACCCAGGCGTACTGGCAGTACCTGACCCCCGCCGCCCCGGCGGTGACCTGGGCCGTGGGCGACCGGGTCACGATGTCCGTGTTCGTCATGTCGTCCTACGACCGGACCCTGGCACTGCGCGGCCTGGTCACCGGGCGCTCCACGGCCACCGTGGGACCGGTGACCACCGTCCCGGCCAACACCTGGACCCGGCTGTCGGTCACCGTCGCGATCACCTCGGCCGGGACCGGCACCATCAACGTCCAGACGAACTACCCGCTGGCCGACTCCGAGCGCTCGGGCACCTTCGACATCACCCAGCTGCTGATCGAGCGCTCGGCCTCGGTCCTGCCGTACTTCGACGGCGGCATGACCGACACCCCGGTGCTGGACTTCGCCTGGACCGGGACCGCGAACGCCTCCACCTCGACCCTGTCGAACAAGGCGCCCACCGCGACCACCGCCGTGAACTCCGGCACCGGCCCCACCGGGACCTCGGGGTTCCAGCGCACCACCATCACCGTGCCCAAGACCGCCGGGTACTCCGGCGGGTACTACCAGATGGCCGCGACCACCTCCCCGGTGTACACCTCGGCGCTGTGGGTGCGGTTCTCGGTGGCCACCAACGTGCGCCTGGTGATGCAGGGCCTGAACGCCGGGGGGGCCGTGGTCATCTCCGACGACACCCCCTTCCAGGGCGTGCCCGCGAACACGTGGGTGCGCCTGGGCCCGCTGACGATCAACTTCCCGGGCCTGGCCACGGTCAAGGTCTGGGCGCAGCAGGACCCCACCACGGTCCTGCCGGTCGGGGCCACGATGGACGTCTCCCAGGTGCGCGTCGCGGCCGGGGCCACGCTGAACTCCCCCACCCTGGGCCGGGTCCAGTACATGGGCCAGGCCACCAGCACCAACGTCATCGCGCTCATGCCGACCGTGGAGTACACGGCCAGCGTGTACGTGGCCACCTCCCGCCCGGCCAACGCCCGGGTCCTGCTGACCTTCAAGAACTCGGCCGGGGCGACCATCTCCACCGTGGAGGGGGTGTGGGAGCCCACCACGGTCTCGACCTGGGGGCGGGTCTCGGTCACCGGCATCGCCCCGGCCGGCACCGCGTTCGGCACGATCGAGGGCCAGGCGAACCTGTTCACCGAGGAGGGCCAGATCGGGGACGCGTCCTGGTGGGGCGACGTCCTGCTCGAACGCGCCTCGGTGGCCCTGGCGTACTTCGACGGGTCGTTCGTCGACACCACCGCGATCGACTACGCCTGGACCGGGACCGCGAACAACTCGATCTCGACCCTGACCCGCACCATCGCGCTGGACCCCGGCCCGCTGCTGGACCCGGACTGCGCCGTGGTGCCCCAGGCCCCGCGCCCCCCGATCCTGGACATCGCGTGCCTGGACACCCCCACCGCGTGGCGCCGGTACACCGCGATCGTGCCCGAGGACGTCGTGCCGATGTGGCGCGACGCGGTCCCCATCGTCAAGGTCGCCACCGACGACTCCGCCGCCCGCCAGGTCCGGGTCCGGTTCTACCCGAACCCGTTCGTGGTGCCGGTCGAGGCCCTGGACCCGTGCGACTTCTGCGGTGAGTTCGTCATCTCCTACATCCCGCCGAACTCGATCATGACGATCGACGGCATCCGTCAGATCGCCACCGTCTCCGGCCCCACCGGGGTCGTGCAGATCGCCTCGCACCTGCTGTACGCCTCCGACGGGGGCCCGATGGTCTGGCCCCAGCTGACCTGCGGCATCGCGTACACCGCCACCCTGGACGTCTCCCCCGAGGGCGTCACCGGACTGAGCGCAGAAATCTGCGCGGCTGCGAGGGAATGACATGGGCTGCGAGAAGCACACCGCGTTCCTGTTCGACCGGGGCGGGCTCACGCGCATCATCGCGCTGGACCCGATGGTCTCGGTGTCCTGGGGCCGGGTGCGCGACGACATCTCGATGGCACGCGTGGTGCTGTCGAGCCCCGAGTGCACCGAGATCGTCGCCGAGGTCGAGGCCGGCCGGCACGAACTGGTGATCTACCGGGGCCAGCAGCGCATCTGGGAGGGGCCGATCACCCTGGTCATCTACCAGCGGACCACGGTCACGATCGAGGCCCGCGACGTCATGCACTACGCGTACCGCACCATCATGCGCAGCGCGTACAACAACGCCTACCCCAACGTCACCAAGGTCACCACGCGCGCCAAGACGATCATGAACACCGAGCTCGCCCGCAAGGAGGCGCTGAGCCCGCCGATCAACGTGCTGCCGTTCATGAAGGTTCTCGAGCGGCCCGACGACGCGGGCACCAGCCGCTCGACGATCGCGTTCCAGAAGACCGTCTTTGACGACGTCGACGACATGGCTGCCAAGTCCGGCCTGGACTACACCACGGTGGGCCGCTCGGTCATCATCCACGACACCGACATCGCGCTGGGGCGCACGGCCCCGCTGACCGAGCAGGACATCATCGGCGACGTCATCGTCACCCAGTACGGCATGGAGCTGGCCACGTTCGCGGCCGTCTCGGGCGGCAACGGCATGTTCGGGTACACCGGCGGGACCGACCCGTACTACGGGCTGGTCGAGATCCTCGACGACGCCTACGACGAGGACGAGGGCGGTGAGCCCCCGACGCAGAACGAGCTGAACTCCCAGGCCATCCGCAACCTCAAGGGCCGCAACCCCACCCCGATCACGGTGCGCGTGCCCGACGGGTCCCGGCTGAACCCCAACAGCCCCGTCACGATCGACGAACTGGTCCCCGGGGTCCAGGTCCCGCTGCTGGCCACGTTGACCGGTCGCCGCTTCTCCCAGATGCAGAAGCTGGACAAGCTGCAGGTCACCGAGGACGAGTCCGGGGAGCAGATCCAGATCACCCTCTCCCCGGCCGGGGACATTCAGCTGCCCACAGCGGCCGAGCTACGGATGCTCTCGGGAGAGGACCCGATCCCATGAGCGCGGACTTCCTGCACACCTACGAGGACTGGCAGCGGCGCGTGAACAAGCGCCTGACGTCCCTGGAACGGCGCCGCCCGGCCGCGCTGGACACCACCGCCGGCATCCCGGCCGTGCCCTACGACACCGACTGGATCGTCCCGACCCTGGTCAACGGGTGGGGCCCGTACCCGGGCGGGGGCGTCAACACCACGCTCGCCTACCGGCGCCGCGACGGGTTCGTGGTCATCAAGGGCCTGGTGGTCCACCCTGCCGCCGTGGCCGAGCAGGCCATTTTCATGCTCCCGGCGGGGTTCCGGCCCCTGCAGCAGCGCCACCGCCCCGTGGTCTGCACCAGCAACACCTTCGGGGTGGTCGGGATCACGAACACCGCCGTGATCTACAAGGGCGGCAACGCCACCAACTGGTTCGCACTCGACGACCTCATCTTCTTGGCCGAGCAGTGACTACTACAGAGGGAGGACACCATGCCGCGCTGTGATTGCAGTGGCAGCACCTGCCAGTGCCTGGTGACGGCGGGCGAGGGCGTCGCTGTCACCGGCTCGGGCAACCCGAACAACCCCTACGTCATCACCTCCACCGCGACCCTGGCCGGGTCGCTGCAGGTGCGTGACACCGCCACGGTGGACATGTCCGCGATCGGTGCAGGCACCCCCGCAGACCCGTTCATCCTCTCGGCCGTGGCCACGGTCGGGGTGCGCAACCTGACCGACGTCGACCCCAACGACATCCCCGCCATCGGGGACACGATGAGCTTCAACGGGACGGTGTGGGTCTTCGGTCCCCCGCCGGTGGCCCCGGCCGGTGCGGTCAACGCCACCGGCGGCATCATCGGCACCGGCGCCGTGGCCACCCCGCTGCGGGTCGCGGTCTCCGGGACCTGGGGCACCGCACCCCTGACCGGGGGCGACTCCACCATCGGTCAGCAGATCTACGTCGACGCGAACGGGCAGCTGCGCGCGGCCCCGATCGTGGCCACGAACCTGGTCATCAACTGGGACCAGATCGTCGGCGCCCCCTCGGCGTTCCCCACCACCTGGGACGCGGTCGGGGGCAAGCCCACCAGCTTCCCCACCACCTGGACCCAGGTCGCCTCCCGGCCCCGGATCTTGACCGGGCGCGCCGCCGTGCCGGCCCTGGCCCCCGGCCAGGACGCCTACATCGAGCTGACCTTCCCGGCCGGGTCGTTCACCATCCTGCCCTACATCGTGGCGACCAACGGGAACTCCTCGGCCCCAGCAGCGGCCGTGACCATGTCGCTGACCACCGGGCGCATCGGACTGCGCAACATGTCCTCCGCCGCCCTGCCCGGCTCCACCGTGCAGTGGATCGCGATGCAGGCCGCCCCCACCATCTGAGAAAGGACTGATCCCCATGGCTCGCTGCGGATGCTCCGGCTCCTCGTGCTCCTGCCTGATCGTCGCCGGGTCCGGCGTGGAGGTCTCCGGGTCGGGCATCGAGTCCAACCCGTACGTGATCGACGTCGTCGGCTCCGACATCGCCGGCACCATCAACGTCCAGGACACCGCCACCATCGACCTGACCCGCACCGGGTCCGGCTCCTCGGCCGACCCCTACGTCATCTCCGGGGTGGCCACGGTCAAGATGACCGACCTGACCGACACCACCGGGGCCCCGGCCACCGGCGACGTGCCCGTCTTCGACGGCGTCAACTGGACCTTCGCCCCCCCGCCCACCACCCCGCCCGGGGCCGTCTCGGCCACCAACGGCATCACCGGCGACGGCTCCGCCGGCTCCCCGCTGCGCGCCGCAACCTCCGGCACGTGGGGCGTGGCCCCGCTGAACATCTTCGGGACCAACACCCTGCTCGGCGGCGAGGTCTACATCGACGCCAACGGCCAGCTGCGCTCGCGGCCCATGGCCATCGACGTCATCGCCTCGGCCGCGCAGCGCCCCTCCCAGTACCCGGGACGGGTGTACGTGCGCTCGGACCTGCTGAACAACGGCTGGTCGGACGGCACGAACTGGAACCCGTTCGCCGTGGCCTCCCCGGCCATGATCCCCGTGCCCCGGTTCCGCCAGCGCCTGACCGAGAACCTGACCCAGACCGCCGGGGGCGCCGCCGAACTGGCCTACACCGTGCCCTACAGCGCCCAGCTCCACGCCCCGATGGGCTCGATCGAGTACCGCCTGGTCTCCGGCGAGCACCGCTACGTGGCCATGGTCGACGGCGTCTTCGACGTCGAGGCCACCCTCGAATGGGCCGCTGCCACCCAGGTCGGCTCACGCAAGCTCTCCCTGTACTACAACGGCGACACCACCGCCCTGGCCTCCACCGAGGACTCCGTGGCCCAGTCCTGGGCCGGTGGCCCCGGGTGGTTCAACAGCCGCTCCCTGATCCGCACCGTGGTGCCCATGCGCATCGGCGACTACTTCCGCCTGACCGCGTACAACAACACCCCCGTCGCGGGCACCATCTACGCCGCCGCCGACCGGTCCAACGCCGCCTCCTACCTGTCGATCACCCAGATCGGCTCCACGACCCGCAACAACTTCACCCCGTGAGAAAGGAGATCCACCCATGAGCGAGCAGCCCGTGCAGGACGAGAACACCGAGGTCGTCGACCCCGCCCTGGACCCCGACCTCGACATCGAGCAGTACCCGCAGGACGAACCGGAGATCGACAACCCGGCCTGACCCGAACCACAACAGCAGGGGGAAAATCATGGCACTACCCACCGCGCCACGGACCGGGTCCGCGGCCGAGAGCTACGCATCAGGACGGGTCGGCAAGACCATGTCCCAGTCCGGCATGTGCCTGCAGTTCGTCCGCGAGAACTACGGCGTCCCGGCCGTCTACTCCTCGGCGATCGCCGCCTGGAACGGCGCCAAGGTCCGCCACACCTCACGCCCCACCGTCGGCGCCGTCCCGGTGTTCTTCGCCACCGCCAGCCAGTACAAGCACGTCGCGTTCTACTGCTCCAACGGCACCGTCATCACCACCAACGGCGCCAAGATCGAGCGCTGGTCCTCGATCGACTCGGTCGCCTCGGGCTTCAAGGGCGCCTACATGGGCTGGACCGAGGACCTCAACGGGTACCAGGTCTACCTCGGCGGCTCCTCCGGCGGCAGCGGCGGCGGCGCGATCGCCACCGACGGCGTCTGGGGACCGGGCACCACCAAGGCCCTGCAGCGGGTGGCCGGCAAGTCCCAGGACGGCATCGTCTCCTCCCAGGAACAGGCCTACAAGGCCTCGAACCCCGGCCTGTCCTCGGGCTCGTGGCAGTGGGTGTCCAAGCCCCAGGGCTCGCAGATCATCGCGTGGGCCCAGGGCCAGATGGGCATCACCACCGACGGCATCGCCGGACCGCAGTTCTTCACCTCGCTGCAGGCCCGCTACGGCACCACCCAGGACGGGGTCATCTCCAACCCGTCCCTGGTGGTCACCAAGATGCAGGAGAGCCTGAACGCCGGGAAGTTCTGATGACCCGCCTGAGCACTCAGACCCGCGTCGAGTGCGCGGCGCTCGCGGTCGCGAACGTCGGCGCCGGGATGTACGTCGCCGGTGACGACATGGTCCTGGACGCCGGGGGGTTCTCCCTGGCGTTCGGCCTGGCCCTGATCCTGCTGGCCCTGCCGGCGGGGGTCGCGGCCACGCTCGGGACCCGCTCGCGCTTCTCGGACGAGGGCACATTCCTCAACGCGATGGCGTGGGTGTTCGTGACCGTGATGAGCGTTCAGGCCCACCACGAGAACACGGCCGCGTACGGCCTGGCTCTCGTTCTGCTCGCCGGCACCCTGGCCACGTTCGCACTGTGGTGGGGGTTCGCACGCCAGGAGGTGAGCGTTGTCTCGTGAAGAGCTGATCGCCGCCATCGTCGCGGTGCTGGTGGGCGTGGCAACACGCCTGCTGGACCGCTACCTCCCGCACGACTCCGACACGACGGGGCGTCACGTCAAGCCCCGGTCCAAGACCCCCACGGTCGAGCAGTCCTCCTCCGGCGACTCGGACGTGGGATGACGGAGGCCTGACGTCACCCTGATGACAGGGTGACGTCAGGCCTTCTCGGTGGGGAACGGAATCGTCTCGGTGTTGCGGCGCACGTAGATCCCGTCGGTGGTGACCGCCTCGCACATGCAGCACACCTCCAACGGCTCGAACGTGACCCGGACCGGCACCCGCTCGCCCATCTCGAACGTCCAGCAGGACACGCAGATCGGCTGGTTCGACCACGCCATGGGTGTTAGGTCCTAACAGTCGGGCCGCTTGGGCGCGGAAACTTTGCGGATCGTCATGCGGGTGTACGCACTGCGCACGTAGGTCGGGATCGTAGTCTCCGGGACCACGGTCCAGGTGACTTCCTGCTCCCCGGTGGACCCCGAGACGCCCAGCAGGACCTCCTTGGCCTCATCCGCCAGGGCCTTGCCGGCCTTCTCGAGCCGCTTGCCCTCCTGGTAGTCCTTGACCGCCTGGCGGTGCCCCTCGTCCTCGATCAGGCCGAACGCCTGGTGCTCGTCGGCGCCTCGGCAGGTGCTGTAGAACGGGCAGACCTTCACGCACCAGTCGTGGGGCATGTCGCGCGGGGCCGAGTCCAGGTCGCGCAGCGCCGCGTACATCACGTCTTCCAGGCGCGCGGCGACCTGGGCCGTGAGGTCCGGGTCGTACTGCTCGGCGATGACGTGGGGCATATCGTCGGCCCCGGAGCGGTCGACGAACACCAGGTACCAGCACGCGTCCTCGGGCACGAGCCCGGCCTGGATCGCGGCCAGCAGGTAGGTGTTGGCCTGCGCGCGCTGCTGGAACGAGGCACCGTTGCGCCGAACCATCTCAAGGCCGTTCACACTCTTGAAGTCCCAGATCCCCTGCCCGGCCTTGACGATGTCCGCCGACCCGGAGATCTTGAGCCCGGAGGGGAAGGTGGCCGTGAGCGGCACCTGGGTGAAGACCCCGGGCACCGTCTCACGCACCGCCATCTCAAGGCGTTCGCCCAGCGCGGTCCCGCAGAACGCCGCCCACTTGATGTCGTCCATCTCGTCGAACGGCAGCTGCAGGATCATGCGCGCCAGGTAGGCCCGACACCCGCCGATCTCCGAGATCCCGATCAGCTTCTGCGCTGACTGCTGGGACCTGGTCGAGCCCATCGTGTGGGAACGGATCGCCTCACGCACCGTGACGGCGACCTGATCGGGGGTGTCAGGGATCATCGAGCCCGCTCCAATCCATGCTCGGCGGCGAACGCGTCGATCGCCGCCATGGCGTCGGCCAGCGCCTCCTCGGTGGCGCCCTGCGCGGCCATCGCGAACGTCTGGGTGAACATCTCGTTGAGCCGGGCCTTGTTCGCCCGCTTCTCCTGGTCCTGCGATGCCGCCTGCGCGGCCTCCAAGGCCCCGCGAGCGAGCGCAAGGCGCTGCGGGTCAGGCTCGGACACGAACGTGTCCTGCACGGGCTCCTGGGCCCCCTGGGGCAGCAGCGCGGCCGGTACCGGGGGCACCACCGGGATCGGGTCGTCCTGCTCCTGCTCGTGGACCTTGAGCGAGAGCTGCAGGCGCTCGCGCGCGGCCTGGCCCATGTCGCCGGGGTCCTCGGCCTGGCGGATGAGGTCGACGATCTCCTTCTGGCCCGGGGCCGCGACGCGCTTGACGACGTCGGCGGTGGAGCCGTCGTTGTACAGGGACAGGCCGAACTGGGTGCCCAGGTTCGTCGCGGCACGCTTGAGCGCGTCGGACTCAGCCGACTTCACGGCCTGGTCGTAGGCCTCGCCGAACGTGGGGACCGCAGCGGTGGCCACGGCAGCCTCGGTGTAGATGGCGCCGGTGGCGTGGATCGTTAGGCGCACGATGGCCTGCACCGTGATCGACCAGTTCATGCGGTCGGTCTTGCCGGACTGCTCGACCTGGTCGGAGCGGATGTGCTCGACGTTCAGGCACTCCACCGAGAACCCGCCGTACCCGAACACGCGCACGAGCATCGCGCGCACGTCCCAGGCCTGCAGGTAGGCGTACCCCGAGTGCGGGTGAGCCTTGACGCGCCCGGGGAACAGGTGGTTGTGGAGCAACTTGAGCTGCTCGGTGTCCAGCCCGGGGTAGGTCCCATCGCTCATGATCTTGATCTTCCTGGTTGGGTCTGACATTGACTGAGATCGGGGCGTTCTCGGCGCCCCGATCTCACATGGTGCGGTCGCGGTAATCGGAGACGATCTCGGCGTGGCGACGCAGCGCGCCCGGCTTGGTGAAGTGGTGCTCGCGGGAGATCTCGCGGTCGCCTCGGAACACGGCCGTCTCAAAGATCGCGTCGGGACCGTCGGGCCAGTGGCTGGTATAGCCCGCGTCGAATCCGTTCCAGACGGTCGAGACCCACACCCCGGCCGAGGGGATATCGGTGCGCTGCACCCGGATGTTCTTGGGGTAGTCCTCCTCGAACATCTCGGCCCACTCCATCAGGGTCAGCGGGTTGCCGTCGTGGTCGTAGAAGTTCGTCACGTGTTAGGTCCTAACGGTTCAGTAGATGCCGATGAGCCGGGCGACGATCTCGCGCACGGCGCGCAGGTCGGCGTAGCTCGCCGTTCCGACGTAGCCCTTGACTCGGCCGGACACGGCGTCGATCGCCCGGACCTGATCGCACATCGCGGTGGACTCCTGGTCCCCGACCGTCATGCGGTACAGGTGCGGGGCGTCGTAGTTCGTGCTGGTGAACGGCACGACGATGATCCGGGACCCGGCGACGACGGCCTCGGAGATGACCAGCACCGGTCGGGTGCCGGTCTGCTCGGTGCCCTTGGTCGGGTCGAGCGCCACACGGATGATGTCTCCCCCCGAGTACCTCACGGCAGGGGGTCGCTCAGGTCGGCCTCGTCCCAGGCGCGAGCCTCGGCCAGGTAGGTCTCGTCGGGCACGAACGCCTCGACGCGGGTGAGCCACTCGCGGTACTCAAGCTCGCGCACGGCGCGCTCGATGTAGTCCGACTGGGACTCGTCATGATCGGCGGCGTGCGCCTTGATCCGATCTCTCAACTCTGCGGGGACCTTCACGGTCGTCATGGTGGCCATACCTCAAGGATACCTTGGGTATACCGATATGACTACTCGGCGTAGGTCAGTTCGCAGTACCTGGTCCAGCGCTCAGCGAACGACTCGGTCCAGATGGGGGTGTCCATCCACCCGGCATCCTCGCCTTGCGGTGCTGCGCCCTCGACGTCTTGTTCTCCCAGCGTTCCCATCCCATCCCCCTGCACTCGTAGGCCTCGACGACCAGGTGATCTAGCTCGCACCACGGGCACCCGTCCTCACACCGGTGCTCACACCTCACGCCCATCGCACGCCCCCTTCGGCGTCCAGCCAGATCGTGCCGTAGTACGCCACGACCGGCACCTCGGCGATCTCCTCGGCGAACGCCGAGACGATGAACCCCTGCTCGCGCGCCGCGCTCGGGTGAGCATGAGCCCACCGGTGACACGCCCCGCACAACAGGACCATGTTCTCGAGCCCATGACCCCCGGTCCGGCGACGTTGCCGGTGATGGATCTCGCGCCCAGCTCCCCCGCACCGCAGGCACTGACGTCGCTCTCGCTTGTCGACCGCCAACCGTCCAGCGGTCGGGATCGGGTTCCCCCTGCCCATGCATCCCCCTGCTAGTCCTCGTCCTCCCCCGCAGCCCGGGCACGGACGTCGACCTCATCTTGATCGCGAGGGGCGTGCCGTGGACAGAGATCCTGCGCATTCGATAACCACCACCCCGAGAACGCGGCCCGGTGCACCAGCACCTCGGCCTCACAGCCCGGTGTGTCGCACGCGAACCACGTCCTCGACAGGCGCATCAGGCGGCGTGGCTCGTGCAGTAGTTCCGCTCGCCCGGGACCGGGCGTGAGCACCGGTCGGCGGTGCGCACGTTCGTGGCCGCACAACGATGCATCGAGCAGTACATGACTCCCGGCATCGACGTCTGCTTGCACGCCCACTTGTCGAACCGACACTGCATCGGCTTGGACCAGTCGTAGGTCTTCGGCAGCGGCACGCCCAGAGACTCAAGCTGCTGCTTGGCCAGGTGCAGTTCTCGGGCTGCACGTTCGTAGCGTGTGATCGCCACAGATTCGGTCTTCGTTCCCATCGTTCTTCCTTCTCGGTACTACGCCAGGACGGGCGTCCTGGCGGTCTCAGGCAGGCCCTTGGCACGTAGCTGCTCGCGCAGCCCAGCGATGCCCTTGGCCAAGTCTTCCTCGTGCTGCGGGTCGTGCAGGCACAGGCCCAGCCCGTTCACGCGCCCATCGTCGTCGCACAGGCTGCACATCTCGATGTCCAGGGCCTGGTCACGGACCCGCTTCTCCTGCCCCTGACGCAGCGCAGCAGCGCGCTGACGCTCGGCCTCCTGACGAGCGGCCAGGGCCTGGGCCTCGACCTGCTCACGGGTCTTGCGCACCGCTGCGCACCCGCCGCACGAGGGCGGGATGAGGACGGTCGCGTGCTCGGCGCAGCGGTCCATGAGAGGGAGGGGCGCTTCTTCCCCTTCTTCCCCTTCTTGGACAAGTAGTAGATCTCCCCGATCGGGGACATCATGATCTCCCCGATCGGGGACATCATGATGTCCCCGATCCGTGACATGAGTGTTTGCCTCATCTCCCGGATCGGGGACATGAGTGTTTGCCTCATCTCCCGGATCGGGGAGATCAGCATTCGCAGCGATGTACGCGGAGGGCATCGAGCCGCCGTCGTCGTAGAGGATGCGGTAGGACATCGTGTGGTCCGAACGGCGCCGTCCGAGCTTCTGCTTCACGATGCGGCCCTTCTTCACCAGCCGCTCCACGGCGCCGTCGATCTGGCGCGGCGAGAGCCCCGTGTCATGGGCCAGCTCTGCGCGGTTGACGGTCCACCAGCGGTACCCGTCGTGGTTCACGCCAAAGATCCGGGCGCGGTACTCGATCATGACCAGCACCCCTGCGCCTGCCATGTCGCCGCCTAGCTCGCGCACGAGACTCGGGGTGATCTTCATGAACTCGTCGGTCACGAACGACGAGCGCTTGACCGGTGTGGGTACCGGTTGCGCATCATTCACGGCTGCTCCTCGCGTAGTCGCGAGGATGCTAGGGCTCTGCGGTATGCTCGGTGAGTACGTTGCGTGTAGTGGTTTCGATCCCCCCTGGATCTGTATGGCTCCCACTACGCGTACCACCGAGAAACCCGAGGCTGCATCCTCAACTTTCTCTGAAAGGCCTCCGCTGCCAGGCGGGGGCCTTTCGTTTGTCCAGATCGTACACCGGCCTGTGGAAAACCCCCGGCAAGGTGGACGTGTAACTTCTCCCCCATGAGAGCTGCGATGGGGAGATGCATGGACTGGCTGGTCGGCGAGGGCGGGACGTTGGCGTCCTACCTCGCGCTGCGCGTGGCGATCGCGGGCACGGCCATGATCTCGATGGCGTACGTGAGCATCCGTGAGGACTTCTGGTGGGGCCTGGGATGGCTCGTCTGGCCCGCGATCTACATCCTCGACGTCGTGTTCCGCTCCCGCACCTACCAGCAGGGCTACGCCGCCGGCATCATGGCCATGACCAACACCCTGCACGACGCCGTCGCACGCGGCCAGACCAGCATCGTCATCCCCGACCCCCCCAAGATGTGGAAGCACCGCCCCTACATGATCGAGGGACGCGACCACCTCAAGTCCTGGGAGCGCGACCAGGCCAACACCCCGGAGAACTACGCAGCCTCCAAGGGCCTGTAGCATTTGCCCCGGTTCGGGACCCCGCCCGGTCCCGGACCACCAACGAGATTCCCCCCTGGGCACGCGAGAGGCGGGCCGGTCCCCATGACCGACCCGCCTCTTGTGCGTGGAGACGCAGGACTAGATTCCCATGATCCGACGGATGATGCGCTGAGGAACACGCATCGACCCGTTCACCCCCACCGGCGCCAGGTCGAACCGCTCAGGATTCGCCAGGATCTGCGCCTGCGGGATGCCCAGGTAGTGCGAGGCATCGGCGATCGAGAGGAACCCCGTCTCATCGTCCAGCGCCTGGACCAGCGACGGCTCCGTGACCGGCCCCGCCAACGTCAGCTCCGTCCCCGGGTACAGCGCAGGCACCCCGATCTCCGAATGCTCGGCCGCGTTGATCCCCGCCGCCTCCGCCTCACGGTAGGCGCGCACCTCCTCGGGCGACTTCGCCCGGCGCACGGCGCTCGCGGGGATCTCCCACTTGCCGGTGGTGTCGCGCTGGGCGCCGGGGACTTCCCCGTTGCCGAGCCAGCGGCGCACGGTGCGGTCGGTGGCTCCGACGATCCCGGCGTAGGTCTCGATGTCGACGTAGGTGGTCCCGCCCCCGCCGTCCATGCTCGTGATGTTGTGCACGTCTCCCATGATTTCTCCCATCGTGGTTCTTATCGGGCAGCCCGAAACTACCCCATGCGATGTCACCCTGACAACAGGGTGACGTCAGCCTGACATGTCCATGACACGCTCGCGCTTCCTGTGGCGCGACCGTCTTGCCCGGGTACGATCGTGTTCGCCTTCTCGTTCTCGGCGAGCTGGCGATAGCCGGGTCGACCCTCCACGTCTTCCGATCTCCCATCGTTCCGTGGGGGGCCGGCCCGCACCTCGTTGCCAAGGACGGCCCAGGGGGGACGTTGGGTGGTGAGACGCATCAGGCCCCGGAACCATCGTCCCGGGGCCTGAGGTGTGAGATCGGCTGAGCGTGTCAGCCTGATGTCAGGGTGATGTCACCCCTGACCGGGGCGGGGGATCTCCCGTCCGACGTTGCCGCCGTCTGCTGTGCGCGCCTCGATGTTGTCGGCCCACGTGAGCAGGTCTGCGGACAGGTGGCGCATGTACTTCACGACCTCGCCCTCGAACTGCGGGTGCATGAGCACGCGGGGGCCCTCGTCGCCGGTGACCACGACCATCATCATCATCTTGGACACGTCCACGCGGGCCCCGCCGGCCAGGTGTACCGAGGCGCGTCCGGCGATGGTGTCCTCCTCGAACGTGGCGGGCCCGAGGTTGTGCAGGACCGGGGTCTCGGGGTCGCGAAAGATGATGCCCATCAGCGGGCGTCGGGGTCGACGACGACGCCGTACTGCGCGGCGTGCGCGGCCACGGTGGTGGCGGACTCGCCGTCGTTCTCGGCGTCGTCCTCGACCTCCTGGCCGTGCTCGATCGGGATCAGGCCAGCCTCGACGAGGTCGCCCACGCCCAGGCCGAACTCCTTGGCCAGGGCTTGCATCTTGAGCAGGGCGGCGCGCTTGCCGGTGGGGCGTGGCTCCCACAGGTACCCGCGCTCGGCCATGGCCGCTTCCATGTACCGGTCGTACTCCTCGCGGTGGGCGTCGCGGGTCTTGGACGCGGCCACGGTGGCGGACTGGGCTCGGGCTGCGGCGTAGGCCTCGGCGTTCTCGGCCGACTTGGGCGCCAGCGCCTTGGGCGCCTCGGGTGCCTCGGCGCGCTTCTTGGCGGTCATCTCGTTCTCTTTCTCGGGGTGGTGTTAGGACCTAACGGATGGGGTCAGTCCCAGGCGGCGAGCGGGTCGTTGGCGGAGGGGTAGCGCTGGGG
>Ga0247823_10001313_pt1 | contig 20745 bp, 15 predicted proteins | sample 13C_PalmiticAcid_2_FD_192426 | JGI IMG/M metagenome (GOLD analysis project Ga0247823, IMG submission 192426) | Soil microbial communities from agricultural site in Penn Yan, New York, United States - 13C_PalmiticAcid_Day30 | ecosystem: Environmental > Terrestrial > Soil > Agricultural land... | reverse complement strand
TCCTGACGGTGCTCGCCGCGGCGCTGGGGCTGGGGATGGCGGGCGCGAGCCGCACCCTCGACCGCCAGCTCGCCGGGCGGCTCACCATCCAGCTGGTCGAAGGCGACGCCGCAAAACGCGATGCTTCCGCGAAAGCGATCGTGCAGCGCGTCCGTACGCTCGCTGGCGTGACCCGGGTCGCGGAGGTCGATCGAGCACGACTTGCCGAGCTGCTCGCGCCATGGCTGGGCGAAGCCGGACTCGATGCCGATCTGCCGATGCCCGCGATGATCGACGTCGATCTTGCCTCGGGCGACACTGTGGCGATCGAGCGTGTCCGCGCAGCCGCGCGCGCCATCGTGCCCGCAGCGCAGATCGACCGGCACGCGCAATGGCTCTCGCCGGTCAGTGCGTTTCTCGATACGCTCACCTGGTTTGCGGTGGCGCTTGTCATCCTGATGGCGACCGCAACGGCGATCGTCGTGCTGCTTACCGCACGTGGCGGGCTCGATTCGCATCGCGACACCATCGCGGTGCTTCACATTCTCGGTTCGACCGACATGCAGGTCGCACGGCTGTTCCAGCGGAGGATCGCGCTCGACACGCTGCTCGGCGGACTACTCGGCACCGCCGCCGCGCTCGGTATGGTCTGGTTGCTCGGCCAGCAGGCGGCGGGGCTGGGGTCGGAACTGCTCGGCGGGGTCGCCCTCGCCCCGCTTGACTGGCTGCTGTTATTGCTTCTTCCCGTCGTCTTCGCGCTGATGGCGCTGCTCGCCGCGCGCGTCGCGGTGCTCGGCGCGCTGGGGAAGACGCTGTGATGAAACTGGTCTGGCGGATCCTCGCGCTGCTCATCATCGCCTGGGCGCTGGGCTTTGCCCTGTTCATGCTCTCGCTGGGCAAGCCGCTTGATCCCGGGGTGAAGACCGACGCGGTCGTTGTACCCACCGGCGGCGCGGGGCGGATCCCGCGCGGAATCGCGCTGCTTCAGGCGGGTTCGGCCAGGCGGATGCTGATCACCGGGACCGATCCTGCGGTGCGCCCGATCGAGCTTGCGGTCGCACACCGCGCGCCGCCCGCGCTGTTCCGCTGCTGCATCGATCTGGGGCACGAGGCGGTGGATACCCGCTCCAATGCGGACGAGACCGCGGCATGGGTGCGCAAGCACGGCTATAAATCGGTGCGGCTCGTCACTGCCGACTGGCACGTGCCGCGCGCCCGGCTCGAGCTCGGCAATGCGCTGGGCGGCGAGGTCGAGATCGTCGGCGACGGAGTGCGCACCAACGCCCGCTTCACGATGCTGCTGCGCGAGTATCACAAATATCTGGTCCGCCGGATCGCGCTGTTGTTCGGGGTCGGCAATGGCTGACCGGTTGCGCAACCTCGCCTTCGCGATCGTCTTCTACGGACTATCGGTGCCGATCGTGCTTGCGACGCCGATCGCTGCACTATTGGGCACTCGCATCTTGCGCGCCGTTTGCATGAGCTGGGCACGGCTCGGCGTGTGGTCGGCGCGCCATATCCTGGGAATCCGCGTCGCGGTCGAGGGCCAGCCTGCTGCCGGTCCTGCGCTCTACCCCGTCAAGCATCAGGCGATGTTCGAGACGATGGCGGTCGCGGTGCTGCTCGGCGCTCCGGCGATCGTCATGAAGCGCGAACTGGCGCGGATCCCGGTCTGGGGCTGGGCCGCGCGGCGCTATGGCGTGATCGTGGTCGATCGTTCCGCCAACGCCGCGGCGTTGCGCCAGATGATGCGCGAAGCGAAGGCCGCGAAGGCGGAGGGCCGGTCGGTGCTGATCTTCCCCGAAGGGACCCGCGTCGCGCCGGGTGAGGCGCCGCCCATCCTTTCGGGCTTTGCCGGACTCTATCGCGCGCTGGGTCTTCCGGTCGTACCGGTGGCGCTCGACAGTGGGCGCCTGTGGCCGCGGCGCGGACTCAAGCGGCCCGGCATCGTCACCTTCCGCTTCGGCGCGCCGATCGCGCCGGGACTTGAGCGCGACGACGTCGAAGCGCAGGTGCATCGGGGAATCAACGCGCTCGAGTCCTGAGGCGGACCGGAACTCAAGGGAGACGGATGATGATTGGTTTGCTCAAGCTTCCCGTCCTGATCGCCGCGATCGGCGCCTTTATCATCGGCGGTGTGTTCTACGGCTTCTCGACCTTCATCATGCAGGCACTTGCCCGCGTGCCGGGGCCGGAGGGCATTCGTGCGATGCAGGCGATCAACATCACCGTCATCAACCCGTTCTTCCTCGTTGCCTTTATCGGCACCGCGCTGTTGTTGCTCGGGCTGGCGATCGTTGCCGGCCTCAATTTCGGACAGCCCGGCGCGACGTATGTGCTCGCCGGCGCAGGCCTCTATGTCATCGGCTGCTTCGCGGTGACGATGGTGTGCAACGTTCCGCTCAACAACGCGTTCGCTGCCGTCGACGCGTCGAGCGCGGAGGGCGCGGCGCTCTGGGCGCGCTTTCTGCGCGACTGGGTGTTCTGGAACCATGTCCGCACCGCCGCAGCGCTCGTGGGGGCGGTGGTACTGGTGCTCGGGTGGAGCCAGTCGCGCTAGGCTCTTTCAGCTTCCGCGCCCGGCTCAATCCACTGCGCTGCGGTTTCCGGCCTTCAGGCTCTCCGCCAGCAGGCCATTGGCCTCGGCGATGAACTGACGGGTGATTTCCTCGGCATAGGGGTTGAGGTTCTGAATGGCGAAGAACAGCTCCTTGCTGTCGTCGCGGATCAGCCCGCACAGCTCCAGCAGATGCTGGTAGCTGTTGGTCTTCAGCTCCTCGTCGGGGATACGGATGTTGACCAGCGCGCGCCCGATCAGGTGCGTCAGTGCCTGAACATAGGCCATCTCGCGGTCATGTTCTTCGGCGGTCGTGATCGAGACCGCAAGGCCAAGGCTGCGCCCGAATTCGGCGACCTTGTGATGCCGTTCGCCGCGCACCGCGCAGACGACCAAAGGCTGCCCCTCAAGCCCGTTTCGCGCGCTCTGCGGACCGAACAGCGGGTGGGTCGCGACGATGTCCACGCTTTGCGGCAGCGCCTCGAGCATCCAGCGCGCGGGCAGCATCTTGACCGACGCGACGTCGAGCACCAGCGCACCGGGGCGAACCAGCGGCGCGATCGCTGTGATCGTCGCGGCCATCGCCTGCACTGGCACCGCGAGCATCACCACGTCGCAACCCGCAGCATCCGCCAGCCTGCCGGTCGCGACTCCGATCGACGCCGCAGCCTCGTCGATATCCGCCATATCGGTCACGACGACGGCGAAATGGTCGCGCAGATGTTTCGCCGCGAGCTGCCCGAAGCGGCCGAAGCCGATGATGCCGAAACGCCTCATCCCGCGGTTGCGGAACGCTGCGTCTCCGCCACCAGCCTTTCGAGGATCGCGGCAACGGCGCGCGTCTCGTCCTCGGTGCCGATGGTAATGCGCAGGCCATGGGGCAGGCCCTGGCCGGGCAGCCAGCGAACGATATAGCCTTCGTCCATCAGTCCCTTATAGGCCGCCTCGGCGGTCAGCGCGCCTTCGAACAGCACCAGCACGAAGTTCGCCTGGCTCGGCACCGCGCGAAGGCCGGCGTTGCCGAGCTTGGTGATCGCGTCCGCGAACCAGCGGCGCCACTGCGCATTGTGGCTGCGCGTGCGCTCGACGAATTCACTGTCGTGCAGCGCCGCGATCGCCGCGGCGGTGCCCGCGATGGTGATGCTGAAGGGCAGGCGGATGCGGTGCATCGCCTCGATCAGCTCGGGCGAACCATAGCCCCAGCCGATCCGCTCAGCGGCAAGGCCGTAAAGCTTGGAGAAGGTGCGCGTCACCAGCACATTGGACTGGGTCTTCGCCAGCTCCATGCCGCCATCGTCGATCTCGCCTTCGATATACTCGGCATAAGCATGGTCGAGCACCAGCAGGATGTCGGGGCGCAGGCCCGCGTGCAGCCGCGCAATCTCTTCGCGGCTGGCATAGGTGCCGGTCGGGTTGTTGGGGTTGGCGACGAACACGATCCGCGTGCGTTCGGTCACGCTGGCGAGGATCGCATCGACATCGGTCGCATAATCGGCATCGGCGGCGACCACCGGGGTCGCGCCGACCCGCTTTGTCGCGATCGGGTAAACCGTGAAACCGTAATTGACGTAGATGATCTCGTCGCCCGGCCCGGCGAACGCGCCCGCGGCGAGGTGAAGCACCTCGTCCGATCCGTTGCCATAGATGATCCGATCGGGGTCGAGTCCGTGCAACGCGCCAAGCGCCTCGCGCAGCTCGACCGCGCTGGCATCGGGATAGCGTTCCAGGCTGTTCGCGGCGGTCGCGAACGCCGCACGCGCCTTGTCCGATGTGCCGAGCGGGTTCTCGTTGGACGAGAGCTTGATCGCCTTGCGGCCGTCGTCGGTCTTGGACTTGCCCGGCACATAGGGGGCGATGTCCATGATCCATGGCTTGGGCTGCGGCTTGCTGTTGGTCTCGGTCATGGCGCGCGCGATGGCCGAACCGGGTAAGAATGGCAAGGTTTGCGAAATTGCTCTGTGCTAAGCCCCGCTTCGAACGGGGGACGATGGATGCGGGGAAGCGACACGCTGTGGCGGGCATTGCAGCTGGCACGGCGGCAGGATCTGGCGTTGCGGGGCAAGGCTGCACCGCGCGCCGGTCATGGCGGCATCGGCCGCCGCGCGCTGCTTCAGGGTATGGCGGCGAGTGGCGTTGCCGCAGGCCTTCCCGCGCCCGCGCTGGCGCTCCCTGCTTCGGGCCGTGTCGCGATTATCGGCGGCGGAATCGCAGGCCTTTCGGCGCTCCATCATCTGACGAAGGCGGGTGTCGACGCCCGGCTGTATGAGGCGCGCAACCGTCTCGGCGGGCGGATGTACACCCAGCGCGCGGCGGATGGGCAGCTGTTCGAAGCGGGCGGCCAGCTCGTCAATTCGGACCATGCCGATATGCATGCGCTGGCGAAGGAATTCGCAGTGCCGCTGATCGACCGCAAGTCCGGTCCCCACCGGTCGGTGATCCTGGCGGACGGCGCGGTTGCGTCACAGGCCGAGCTTGCGCGTCTTCTCACACCGCTCGCTGCGCGAATCGCGCGCGATTCGGAGGCGGTCGACGCCAGCCAGCGTGCCGCCGCCGCGATCGACCAGCTTTCGGTCGCGCAATATCTTGACCGCAACGCCGCGCTGATCCGCGACCCGCGCGTCCGCGCGCTGATCGAATCGAGCATCCGCACCGAATATGGTTCTGAGCCGGGCGACGCTTCCGCGCTTCAGCTGATCTTCAATCTGCCCACCGTGAAGGGCGCGCATGTCGAGGTGCTGGCGGGCAGCGACGAACGTTACGTCATTGCGGGCGGCAGCGGCCGGCTCGCCAACGCCATTGCCGACGCGCATCGCGACCGGATCGAAACCGGCCGCCGCCTGCTCGCGATCCGCGAAACCGGTAGCGGCATCCGGCTCGAATTCCTCGACGGCACCCCTGTCATTGCCGACACGGTCATCGTCGCCGCGCCTGCGCCGATCCTGCGCCAGATCGATTTCGCCGTGCCGCTGTCGCCGCGCTGGCGTGCGTTTGTGCGTGAGGCCGATCTGGGCCGGAACGAGAAGGTACAGGTCACCGCCACCGCGACCCCATGGGCCGACGCGCTCGGCACCGGCGGCGAGCTGTGGGATATCGCCTCACCCTATGCGCTCGGCTGGGACGGGACACTCAGGGGGATCGAGGGCGGCAAGCCGGTGTGGAACTGGTTCCTCGGTGGCGATCAGGTCTCTGCGGCGACCGCTTCGCCCGAAGCGCTCGCCGCCGCCTTCGCACAGCGTACCGAACCCGCCATTCCCGGCATCGTACGGGCGGTGGCGGGCGGCGTGGTCCGCCGCACCAACTGGTGCCGCGATGCACTCACGCTGGGCGCTTACACCAACAGCGCACCCGGCCAGCTCACCCGCTTCGGTTCGCTCTTCTGGGTCGAATCCGGAGATTCTGCTGAGCGGCAGCAGGCGGTCGCGGGACGGATCATCTTCGCGGGGGAGCATGTCTCGGACGCATGGGTCGGCTTCATGAACGGCGGCGCGCAGACCGGCCGGCTCGCAGCGCAGGCAGTGATCACCGCGCGTGCCGGTCGCCGAGCCGCTTGAACGCAAGCCTTCGCGTCCCTAGTCAGACGCGCATGCCCGACGATCCGCGTTTCGGCCTTTCGCGCCATATCACCCTGCCCGGGCCGCTCAGGCTCGACGGCGGCGTGCTGCTGTCGCCGGTCGAGATCGCGTACGAGACCTATGGCACGCTCGCGCCCGATGGCGGCAATGCGGTCCTGGTCTGCCACGCACTGACCGGCGATCAGCATGTCGCCTCGCCGCATCCCGTGACGGGCAAGCCCGGCTGGTGGGCGCGGATGATCGGGCCGGGCAAGCCGGTCGATCCCGACCGTCACTTCATCGTCTGCGCCAATGTGCTCGGCAGCTGCATGGGCAGCTCCGGTCCGGCCACGATCAACCCGGCGACGGGCAAGCCATGGGGGATGGACTTCCCCGTCATCACCATCCGCGACATGGTCCGCGCGCAGGCGATGCTGCTCGATCATCTCGGGGTCGGGCGGCTGAAGGCGGTGGTCGGCGGATCGATGGGCGGAATGCAGGCATTGAGCTGGCCCGCGACCTTCCCCGACCGGGTCGAAGCGGCGGTTGTGATCGCCTCGACTGCGCGTCACTCGGCTCAGAACATCGCCTTCCACGAGGTCGGGCGTCAGGCGGTGATGGCCGATCCGCGCTGGAATGGCGGCGCTTATTATGACGGTGAACCGCCTGCGGCGGGGCTCGCGGTCGCGCGCATGGCGGCGCACATCACGTATCTGTCCGAAGCGGGCCTGACCGAGAAATTCGGGCGGCGGCTTCAGGCGCGGGAGGCCAAGTCGTTCGGCTTCGATGCCGACTTCCAGATTGAGAGCTATCTGCGTCATCAGGGTCTGTCGTTCGTCGACCGCTTCGACGCCAACGCCTATCTCTACATCACGCGTGCCATGGACTATTTCGATCTGGCCGAGGAGCATGGCGGCCTGCTCGCCAACGCTTTTCGCGAGACCGAAGCGCGCTTCTGCCTCGTCAGCTTCGATACCGACTGGCTCTATCCGACGCGAGACTCGCGCGCGATTGTCCATGCGCTCAACGCCGCCGGCGCGCCGGTCAGTTTCGTCGAGCTGTCCTCGCCCTATGGCCATGACGCCTTCCTGCTTGAGGCGCCCGAGCTGAACCGGGTGGTCGACGGTTTTCTGAGGGCCGGTCGATGACGCAGGGTTATGACATCAGCCTCGATCCGGCGCGGCTTCAGCTCGATACGATCCACGGTTTCATCAGCGCGACTTATTGGGCGAGCGGCATGCCGCGCGAGACGATGGCCCGCGCGATCGCCAATTCGGTCTGCGTCGGCGCCTATTGCGACGGCGAACAGGTCGGCTTTGCGCGCGTCGTCACCGACCGCGCGACCTTCGCCTATCTCGCCGACGTGTTCGTGCTGCCCGATCATGGCGGCAAGGGGCTGGCCAGGGCGCTTGTCACTGCGCTGCACGATCACCCCGACCTCCAGGGCCTCCGCCGCTGGATGCTTGCGACCAACGACGCGCATGGCGTTTATGCCGCGCTGGGCTGGCAGCCGATCACCCGGCCGGAGCTTTTCATGCAGCGCCACGATCCCGATGTGTACCGGCGGGGTGCGGCATGAGCGCGCTTCGTCCCGATCTCGCGATCATCGCCGCCAATGTGAGCCCACACAGCCGCGTGCTCGATGTCGGGTGCGGGGATGGTGCGCTGATGGCGGCCTTGCGCGATGATCGTCAGTGCGATGCACGCGGGCTCGAGATCGATCCGGTCAATGTCGCGACCGCGGTGTCGCGCGGGCTCTCGGTGATTCAGGGGGACGCCGATCGCGACCTCGCCGACTATCCCGACGCCAGCTTCGACTATGCAATCCTCAGCCAGACGCTGCAGACGACGATGCACCCGCATCATGTCCTCGATCACCTGCTGCGCATCGGCGAGCGCGCCTTCGTGTCCTTCCCGAATTTCGCGCATTGGCGCGTGCGCGTGTCGCTGCTGTGGGGCGGGCGGATGCCGGTGACGCGGCTGCTGCCCGTCGCCTGGTACGAAACGCCCAATATCCACCATGTCACGGTCGACGATTTCCGTGCCTATGTCCGTGAGCGCGGCATCACCGTGGAACAGGCCTGGTTCCTCTCGGGAGACAAGCGCACCAGCCCCGCCGCCGCCAATTTCCGTGCCGAGCACGCAGTGTTTCTCCTGCGCCGTTGACTCGGGTTTTTCGACCAAGTGCAGATGACGCGGGCGGTTTCGCCCGTTACCACTCCCGCCCGGAACAGGTTTCAGGGAGCTTATCGGATGCGTCACTCGGTCGCTGGCGTCCTCGCCGCGCTTTTCGTTCTGGGTCAGGCCCACGCCCAGGAGAAGCCGGCTGACAAGCCCAAATGGGACGTCAGCGCGCCGCAGGGTGCGACGCTCAAACAGGCTGCGATCAATACCGACGAAGGCACATGGATCGACGTCGACGTTTCCCCCGATGGTCGGACGATCGCCTTTACCCTGCTTGGCGACATTTACACCATGCCGATCGCCGGCGGTACGCCGACGCGCATCGCCGAGGGACTGGCGTGGGAAGTCCATCCGCGCTTCTCGCCCGATGGCCGCCGCATCGCCTTCACCTCGGATCGCGGCGGTGGCGACAATATCTGGATCATGAACGCCGACGGCAGTGACAAGAAGCAGCTGACCAAAGAGGATTTTCGCCTCCTCAATCAGCCGAGCTGGTCGCCCGATGGCCAGTATATCGTCGCCAAGAAGCATTTCACGACCGGCCGTTCGCTCGGCACGGGTGAAGTGTGGCTCTACCACATCTCGGGCGGCAGCGGCGTAAAGCTGGTCAAGCGCGCCAATGAGCGGGTCCAGAAGGAACTGGGCGAGCCGGTCTATGCCGCCGATGGCAAGTCGGTGTTCTTCACGCGCAACATCACCTCGGGTCCGATCTTCGAATACGCCCAGGATTCGAACACCAATCTGTTCAATATCGAGCGCTACGATCTCGAAAGCGGCGAAACCACGACTGCGGTTTCCGGCCTTGGCGGTTCGGTGCGTCCGACCCCGTCGCCCGACGGCAAGAAGATCGCCTTCGTCCGTCGCGAGGCGACCAAGTCCAAACTCTATGTCCGCGACCTCGCCTCGGGCGAGGAGCGCAAGATCTACGACGCGCTCGATCAGGACGTGCAGGAGACCTGGGCGGTTACCGGCGTCTATCCCAACATGGACTGGACGCCCGACAGCAAGTCGATCGTCTTCTGGGCACAGGGCAAGATCCGCCGCGTCGATGCCGATGGTACGAATGCCGCGGTGATCCCCTTCCGTGTCGCTGACAGCCGCACCGTCGCGACCGCATCACACCCGCAGATCGACGTCGCGCCCGCCAGCTTCGCGACGAAGATGACGCGCTTCGCCTCGGTCTCGCCCGATGGCGGCAACGTCGTGTTCGAAACCATGGGCAAGCTCTGGATCCGGCCGGTGTCGGGCGGCGCGCCAAAGCGGCTCACCGGTCTTGCCGAGGACGCCGGGCTTGAGCTCTATCCCAGCTGGTCGCGCGACGGCCGCTCGATCGTCTTTGTCGAGTGGAGCGACGCCAAGCTCGGCCGCATCCGCACCGTCGCTGCTGCGGGCGGCGCGGCGAAGGACGTAACCACCCAGCCCGGTCTTTATGCGCGTCCGCATTTCTCGCCCGATGGCCGCACGATCGTGTTCGAGAAGGCGGCGGGCGGCGGCCTCACTGCACCCGGCTGGTCGAATGATCCCGGCGTCTATCGCGTAGCAGCCTCAGGCGGCGCGCCCGAGCTCGTCGCGCGCGGCATGGCCCGGCCGCAATTTGGCGCCTCGAGCGACCGCATTTTCATGACCAGCCCGGGCGAGAACAAGCTCGAACTCGTCTCGACCGACCTCAATGGTGAGGGCAAGCGCGTCCATGCCAGCGGCGAGCTCGCCAATGATTATATCGTCGCTCCTGACGGCAAGAGCATCGCCTTCCGCCAGAATTATCAGGTGTTTGCGATGCCGCTGATGCCCGGCGGTCAGGAAGTCTCGGTCGGTCCCAAGGCCGATGCCCTCCCCGTGATCCGCGTCAGCACCGATGGCGCGGACTATATCCACTGGTCGGGTGACGGGTCGCGCCTCCACTGGAGCATGGGGCCGACGCTCTACACCGCCGACCGTAGTGCTTTTTTCGCCACCGCGCCTGGCGTGAAGCCGAGCGTGACTCCGCGCACCACTTCGCTTGCAATGGAAGTCAGGGCGGCGAAGCCAGCGGGCCGCGTCGCCCTTACCGGCGCGCGCGTGGTGACGATGGCGGGCGCTGACGGCGGGATCATCGACAATGCGACGATCGTGATTGAGGGCGATCGCATCGTTCAGGTCGCGCCGACCGCCGCGATCCAGCTTCCCGCGGGCACGAAGATGATCGACGTCACGGGTAAGACGATCATTCCGGGCCTCGTCGATGCGCACGCCCATGGTCCCTATGGCACCGACGACCTGGTGCCGCAGCAAAACTGGTCGCTGCTCCAGAATCTCGCGCTCGGCACCACGACGATCCACGACCCGTCGAGTCAGGCGAGCCTCGTCTTCGCTGCGCAGCAGATGCAGCGCGCCGGCAAGATCGTCGGTCCGCGCATCTTCTCGACGGGCGAGATCGTCTACGGCGCCAAGAACGCCGACGTCTATGCCGAGATCAACAGCTATGAGGACGCGCTCGCGCATGTCCGTCGCCTGAAGGCGCAGGGCGGTCATTCGGTGAAGAACTACAACCAGCCGCGCCGCGAACAGCGTCAGATGGTCGTGGCGGCGGCGCGTGCCGAGGGGATGCAGGTCGTTGCTGAGGGCGGCTCGCTCTTCGGTATGGATATGAACCTGATTGCCGACGGCAACTCGACGCTCGAACACAACATCCCCGCGGACATCTTCTACAAAGATGTGCTGCAGATGTTCGGTCAGTCGGACACCAACTACACGCCGACACTCGTCGTCAGCTATGGCGGGCTTGCCGGGGATCCCTATTGGCGTCAGGCGACCGATGTGTGGAAGAATCCGCTGCTGGTCCATACCCCGCCTGCGCGTCTGCGCTCGGACACGATGCGCATCACTAAGGCGCCCGAGGACAATTTCGTCGATGATGACAATGCGCGTGAGGCGAAGAAGGTCGCCGCGACTGGCCGACTCGTCGCGATCGGTGCGCACGGGCAACAGGCGGGTATCGGCTCGCACTGGGAACTGTGGTCGTTCGTCCGCGGCGGCATGACCCCGATTGAAGCACTGCGGGCCGGCACGATCGACTCCGCAAAATCCTTGGGCTTTTCCAAGGACATCGGCTCGATCGAGGCAGGTAAACTCGCTGATCTGGTCGTGCTCGATGCCGATCCGTCGGCTGATATCCGCAATAGCGACAAGATCAGCCGCGTGATGCTCGGCGGTCGACTCTATGACGCAAAGACCATGAACGAAGTCGAGACGGGAACGGCGAAGCGCCAGCCTTATTGGTGGGAGTAAAGTGCCCGATGGTCCGGACGCCGTGCGTTCGGACCATCTTGTCGATGGCGATCAATCCCCTCTAAAAATGCAATTGACAACGTAGTCATATGCGGCTCTCTAAGAAGAGTGTCAGGAGATGCTAAAAGCTCCAACGGCATTGTAACCGGTTACATCACCGATCGGCAGCGATCGGACCGGTTGTTTAGGGGAGCAGATTGATGACGGATTTCCGTAGCAAGCGTTCGATTCTCGTCCGCGGCGTTTCCGCGGGTGCCTTTGCCGCCGCACTGATGTTCAGCACTTCCGCCTTCGCACAGACCAGCTCCGCCTTGCGCGGCCATGTCGAGGGCGCGACGGCGGGCACGACGGTCACCATTACCGATAACAGTACCGGACGAACCGTTACCGCGACGGTCGATGCGAACGGCAATTATTTCGTTCCGGGCCTGCGCCCGGGTACTTATCGTGTCGAGGCACCGGGCATCGAGGCGGAATCCGTCGTGGTTCCGGTCGGCCAGACGGTTGTCTATGATATCGCACCGCCTGCAGCCGCACCTGCAGACGGCCAGGAAGTCCTCGTTACCGGACGCCGCGGCCGCAATGAAGTGCGCACGGCGACGATCACCACTAACGTCTCGCCCCAGCAGATCGAGAATCTGCCGCAGAACGACCGCAACTTCCTGAATTTCGCGGCGCTGGCGCCGGGCGTCAGCGTGTCGCCCTCGGGCAGCAACCGGCAGGTACAGGCGGGCGCGGTGAGTCCCGATCAGACCAATGTGTTCATCGATGGGCTCAGCATGAAGAACCCGATCAACCATGGTGGCCTGTCGGGGCAGAATTTCTCGGAAGGCAATCCCTTCCCGCAGCTCGCGATTCAGGAGTTCGCGGTCAATACTCAGAACTTCAAAGCCGAGTATGAGCAGGCCGGGTCGGCGATCATCACCGCAGTGACCAAGACCGGCGGCCAAGAATATCATGGTACGCTGTTCGGCGAATGGCAGCCCAAATCATTCTTCGGTCGCCCCTATTTCGACCGGCCGGGCAAGGCCAACAACCCCAACGGCACCAACCCCAAGCCGGACTATGGCCGCTGGCAATATGGCGCCGATCTGGGCGGGCCGATCATCAAGGACGTGCTGCATTTCTACGGTGCGTTCGAGGCGACCGACAAGACCAAGCCTTCGGGCAATGTCGAGCTGAAGTCGCCGGTGCCGGCAAACCTGATCTCGCAATATAACGGCAGCTACGGGCTCGACTTCAACCAGAAGCTCTATTTCGGCAAGCTGACCTGGTTCGCCTCGGCGCAGGACACGGTCAACCTCTCGGCCTTCATCCGCGACGAATCCAATATCGGCGGCGTCGGCGGCACTTCGGTGCCGAGTCATGGCGGCCCGATCAACAACAAGGTCAAGAACTTCCAGCTCGACTGGAGCCATCGCGGTTCCAACTGGCTCAATGAGCTGTTCCTTTCATACAGCACCGTCGAAAACGGTGCGCGGCGCGGAAGCGCCGGGCCAGAGATCATCCTGTCTGCCGGTCCCGACTACGGCACAGTCGCCGCATTGGGCGCGGGCAGCTTCGAGCAGAACGACTCGCAGAAATCATGGACGATCAAGAACAACGTTACCTTCTTTGGCGGCGCGCATACCATCAAGGCCGGCGCGAAGTTGTCATTCAACAAATATGAGCGGCTTGAGGACAATCGCAGCAACGGCGGCTATTTCTTCAACGCCACAGGCTTTACCGGCTTCGACACCAGCACGCCTTATGGCGCGCGCATCAACGTCAAGGCGTTCGAGCCGGGGCGCGCGAACAACACCCAGATCGGCCTGTTTGTACAGGATGACTGGACGCTCGACGACCACTGGACCTTCAACCTCGGCTTGCGCTGGGATTTCGAGACCAATGCCAAGAACGAGAATTTCGTGACGCCGTCCGATCTCGCGGCGACCCTGCGCGCCTATCCGGGCTGGAAGGCGGCCGGGATCAATGCCGAGGACTATATTTCGACCGGCAAGAACCGCGATCCGTTCTGGGGGGCGTTCCAGCCGCGCATCGGCGTCAGCTACGACGTCAACGGTGATCGCGACCTGGTCTTCTTTGCCGGCGCGGGCCGCTATTATGATCGCCCGCTGTTCATCACCTCGGGCATCGAGACGATCAAGACCCGGCACGAGCGCGTCGTTCAGGCTGATTTCTGCACCGAGGGCGGCACCGGCGGTATCGCCAATTGCGCGACGCTGCGCGCCGGCAACGGCGGCGTCCTGCCGCGCGGCACGCTGGTGTGGAATCCCGCTTATCGCAATGTCGATGCGCTGCGTACCGCCGCGGCCGGCCTTGGCGTGGGCGGCGATATCTGGCTGCTCAACAACAAGACCAAGCTGCCCTATTCGGATCAGTTCAACATCGGCGTGCGCAAGCGGTTCGGCGAGATCCAGACCTCGCTCACCTATTCGCACATCCGCAGCCACAACGTTTTCCGCTTCGTGCGCGGGAACCGCTTCTCGAACGGCTGGTACAGCCGGGTGCTGCAGCGTGATGGCGCCGGTAACGTGATCGGCTGCACCGATGGCGGCAATGCGTGGATCCAGGACAATTTCCCCGACACCGACTATGCGGCGTGTGCGGCGAAGCAGGGCGATCTCGCCGGGTTCAACGGCAAGCTCAATATCGGCGATAACAGCGGCAAGGCGGTCTACAACGCGATCTACCTCACAGCGGAAAAACCGTTCGTGGCCGGTTCGCGCTGGGGCTTCTCCGCGGCGGTCACGGTGCAGTTCGCCCGGACTAACGTCGCGCAGGAACTCGCCAACAACGATGAATTCTACAATGGCGCGTCGGTCGACGCCTATGGCTGGGGATGGGTGCAAGGCGTTGAGAAGTACCGTTTCGTCGGCACCGGCATCGTTCGCGGCCCGTTTGACACAGTGCTGTCGGGCACGCTGACGCTGAGTTCGGGCCCGGCCTTTGGCAACGTCATCTTCGGCTTGCCCAACCAGCCCGACGGGGCCTGCTGCTACGGCAATATGGGCGGTGTGTTCTTCCCCAAGGAGACCTTCGCCTATTCCAACCTCGACCTGCGCATCGCGAAGAATTTCAGGATGCCATGGGGCCACGACCTCGAAGCCAGCTTTGCGGCGTTCAACGTCTTCGACACGGTCAACCGCAGCTATTCGGCCTGGGGTTCGGGCAGCGGCGCGAACCCGACGTTCGAAGAGAATGGCACGGTCGGCAATGCCCGCAGCTTCCAGGCGGGCCTCAAATATAAGTTCTGATCTTCGGATCGGAGCGTTCCGGGGAGGGGGCTGATGCGTCCTCCCCCAGTTCCTGTCGGGCCGGGAGAGATGGGGGTGAAACCCGAACTGCACCGCTTCGGCCATAGCCGTCAGCCCGTCGTCGCGGTCGACGGTATTACGGGTGATCCGGCCGCGGCAGTTGCCATTGCAGCCGCGCTTGCACCCTTCCCACTAAGCCAAACCTATTATCCCGGTCTGCGCAGGATTGTGAGCGAGACCGACATTGCAGCCTATGCCTATGTCTGTCGCCTGCTCGAAGCGGCGGCGCCCTTCATTGGCGGGGGGTTCGATGCCGACAGTTTCGCGCTGGTCGAGGCGAGCTTCTCGATCGTCACCGCGGCCCCTGACGCGCTTACCCCTGCACAGCGTGCGCCGCATTTCGATTCCGCCGATCCCAACGCTATTGCCGTACTCCACTATCTGACCGATACTCCCGGCAGCGGCACCGCCTTCTATCGCCAGCGCTCGACGGGGATCGAACTGGTCGACGACGCCAATTGCGACGCCTTCATTGCCGCGGCTAAGGCGGAAAGCGGCGGCCTCGCGGGCTATACCAACACCAGCAACGCGCATTTCGACCAGATCGGCCGGATCGACGCGGTGCCCGACCGGCTCGTCATCTATCGCGGCGCGCTGCTCCATTCAGGGATCATTCCCAATGGCATGAAGCTCAGCGCCGACCCGCGTCAGGGCCGGCTCACCGCCAATCTCTTCATCCGCATCCAGTGAGGTTTCCGATGCTCAAGACCGCCGCTGCCCTGACGATTGCGCTCGGCACGCTGGTCGCCGCCGCGAGCGCGCAGCCCGGCAAGCGCACCTATGCCAACCCGATCGACATCGATTACCGCTACAATTTCGAGCAGGTGAACGAGGGGATCTCGTACCGCACCGGCGCCGATCCGGTGATCGTGCGGCACAAGGGCGCCTATTATCTCTTTCAGACGCTCGCCGACGGCTATTGGCGCTCGACCAACCTCGCGGACTGGACCTTCATCACCCCCAGCCGCTGGCAGCACAACAGCTTCGTCGCGCCCGCCGCATGGTCGGACGGCGAGCGGCTCTATCTGATGCCCTCGATGATGGAACCGGGGGCGATCTACGTCTCCGACGCACCCGAAACCGGCAAGCTCGACTATTTCGTGCGCCGCATGCCGCGCCTCCCCGGACAGGTGCGCCCGGGCGAAGAGGAGAAGATGAAGCCCGGCGAGATCCCGCCCGGGCCATGGGACCCCGCGCTGTTCCTCGACGATGACGGCAAATGGTATCTCTACTGGAACTCGTCCAACGTCTATCCGCTCTACGGGCTCGAGATCGAGTTCAAGGACGGCAAGCTCATCTACAAGGGGCCTGCGAAGGAGATGTTCAGGCTCCACCCGGATCAGCATGGCTGGGAGCGGTTCGGGCAGGATCATTCGGGCGGATTGCCCGACGGCACTCCGATCGCGCCGTTCATGGAAGGCGCGTGGATGACGAAGGTCGGCGGGATCTATTACCTTCAGTACGGCGCGCCCGGCACCGAGTATAACGCCTATGCCAACGGCACTTACACCTCGAAATCGCCGCTGGGGCCGTGGACCTATGCGCCGTGGAACCCGGTCGCCTACAAGCCCGGCGGGTTCGTCGAGGGGGCGGGGCACGGCTCGACGTTCGAGGACAATCACGGCAACTGGTGGAACACCGGAACCCCCTGGCTCGGCGCCAACTGGACCTTCGAACGTCGCATCAACCTCTTTCCGACCCGGTTCGAGGCGGACGGGCAGATGTGGTCCTCGTCGCGCTTCGGCGATTTCCCGCACTGGGCGCCGGAGGGGAAGGTAGACGACATCGAATCGCTCTTCACCGGCTGGATGCTGCTCTCCTATCGCAAGCCGCTCACCGCCTCCTCGACGCTGGGCGAGTATGATGCCGGCCGCGCGGCGGACGAAAATCCGCGCAGCTTCTGGGTCGCGACCAGCAAGCAGCCGGGCGAGACGCTCACGATGGATCTGGGCGGGCTGAAAACCGTGCGTGCGATCCAGGTCAATTTCGCCGACTACAAGGCCGGCCGCTTCGCCGACGCGCCCGATATCTATACCGAATTCCGGATCGACGGGTCGGTGGACGGCAAGAGCTGGTCGAAGATCGCGCAGACCGAAGGGCCGCGCCGCGACCGCCCCAACGCCTATCTCGAGCTCAAGACGCCTGCGAAGATCCGTTATGTCCGTTACGTCCACGGCCATATCGGCGGCGCGCATCTCGCGATCAACGATCTGCGCGTGTTCGGCAATGCCGACGGCGCCGCGCCCGCGGTGCCGGGCGGCGTCACGGCGATCCGCGACAAGGACCAGCGCAATGCTCGCGTCGGTTGGCGCAAGGTGGCCGGCGCGGTCGGCTACAACGTGATGTGGGGCGTGCGGCCCGACCGGCTGACCCTGACCTATCAGGTCTTCGCTGACGAGTTGGGTGCGGACGCGAAACTCGACATCCGCGCCCTCAACCTCGGTGTCGGCTATTACGCCGCGGTCGAAGCGTTCAATGAAACCGGCGTGTCGAAGCGCAGCAAACCGGTTCGGATCCGCTGAGCTCCCGTCTTACTCAACCAACCCATCCGTCACCCCGGCCTTGTGCCGGGGTCCACTTCGCCTGATCGGCTGAGCTAGAGCCTCACTTCCAACCGCTGCCTCCCGGTGGACCCCGGCACAAGGCCGGGGTGACGACTTGGAGCTGCCCGTTTAACCCGCCAGCCATCCGCCGGTGAACCCGGCTGCCTCCAGCCCGCGACGGATCACCTTTGATCCGCGCATCACGCGCCACACGAAGTCGCTGCGATAATTCTCTGCCTGCAGCAGGATCGGGCCCTGATCGATCCCGATATAATCGGTGTCGATCCAGCCATGCTTGCCGTTGATCCGCCCGTTTGCGAGGGGCTTGTCGGTCCAGGTAAAGCTCGGGTTGAACGAATCGAGGAAGCCGTACTGGCTGTAGAGGCCCGGCCATTTGCGCAGCGCCTGCGCCGCCGGGATCACGATTTCGGGCGCGAAGGGCAGCGACCCCAGCGCCGCGGTCGGCGCGATCGTGCCGTCATCATACTCGTCGGGCTGACCCAGCGGCCCGCGCGCCGAATAGGCCCGGAACGTCGCCGTCCGGCCCTTGAAGGGAAGATCGAAGCCGCCCGGTCCGTCGCACGCGGTCAGGCCCCAGATATCCCTGGAATAGCCGGTCCAGCCCATCGGGTTGGCGATGGCATAGGCGCGCTGGGCATAGGTGGCGCGGCGGCTATTCTCGAAATAGTCGAGCCCTGCCTCGCGCATCACCTTGTCGTGGATGCCGCGGAAATCGACCCAGACATGGCTGTAATGGTGGCCGAACATCGGTGCGAAGGCGAGATGGCGGGTCTCGCCCGTTCCGCGCCAGCATTGTGCATATTTTGCGGTCCACACGTCCCAGCTGTTGGCCGGCACCGGATGCGTCGGCGATGCCAGCGCGAGGATATAGACGCACATCCCCTCATTATAGCCCTGCCAGCTTGCGGGGATCAGGCCGCTCTCGGGGTGCCAGCCCATCGAGACCGGCGCGCGGCCGTCGCTGCGGAAGAAATTCCAGTCGGCGCGGGCATAGATGTCGTGCGCCAGCTTGCGGATCTCGGCTTCGACAGCGTTGTCGGCGTTGAAATATTCGCCCGCGAACAGGATGCCCATGAACAGCAGGGTGGTATCGACGCTGGAAAGTTCGTTGGTCCGGAAACGGTGACCGCTCTCCATGTCGATGAAGTGGTAGAAGAACCCCTTGTGCCCGGCGGTGCCGCTCGGCTCCGGCCCCTGTGGCGCATTCCAGAAGAAGCGCAGCGTGGTCAGCGTCAGCTCGGCGGCCTCGGCGCGCGTCACCCAGCCGCGTTCGACCCCGACCGGATAGGCGGTCAGCGCATAGCCGACCGACGCGATCGAGCAGAACGACTTGCTCGGCCAGCGATCAGGCACCAGCCCGTTCTTGCGGTTCGCCGTCTGCCAGAAGAAGTCGAAGGTGCGCTTCTCAAGATCGGTGTACCAGCCGGGCAGCGTCGGTCTGGCGGGCTCAGCCAGCAGCGGCCGCGCACAGGCCGGGGTCAGCGCCGCGGCGCCCAGCGCGGGCGCGGCGAGCAGGGACCGGCGGGTGATCGGGATACGCATCTTACAATCCTCTCCTGAGTTTCCTGTGGTTCATTCGCGCGCAGCGGTGGTGCCGCGCACGACCAGTTCGGTGCCATGGCGCTCGGCGCGTCCGTCTGCGGGGCCGCCTTCGAGGATGTCGATCAGCCGTTCGATCGCGCGCGCGCCCATCTCGGCGATCCGCACGCGCACCGTGGTCAGGCGGAGGTACCGGGCGAGCGGCACGTCGTCGAAGCCCGCGACCGCGATCGTTCCGGGAACATCGACACCCGCATTCTGCAGCGCCTGAAGGCAGGCGATCGCCATCATGTCATTGGCAGCGAACACCGCGTCGCAGGGGATTGCGTTGTCGATGATGGTCCGCGCGGCGGCCTCGCCCGCTTCCTCCGAGAAGTCGCCTGCAAGCACCACGGGCTCGACGCCCGGCAGGTGGCGTGCCATCGCCGCGCGATAGCCTTCGACGCGCTCGCGGGCGTCGACATTGCCTTCGGGCCCGGCGATGTGGACGATGCGGTTGCGGCCACCGGCGGCAAGGTGCGCGATCATCGCTTCCATCGCACCGACATTGTCGAGCCTTATGGTCGGCCGGTCGTCGATCTCCTCGGGGCCGTTGATGAACAGCGAGGGCAGGGTGGGCGGCAGCGCCGACTGGAGCATGTCGGCCGACAGATGCGGTGCCATCACGATCAGGCCATCCACCCGCCCGCGCATCGCGCGCAGCGCATTGGCGGCTTGCTCGCTCTCGTCATGGATGTTGGACAGCAGCAGCACATAGCCGCGGCGGCTCGCCTCGCGGTCCATCCCGCGCACGAACTCGCTGAAGAATTCGCCGTGCAGATCGGGCAGCACCACGCCCACCGCGTGCGCACGGGCAAGGCTGAGGCTGCGCGCACCGGCGTGCGGCACATACCCCAGCTCGGCGGCGGCGGCGATCACCCGCTCGCGCGTCTCCTGACGGACATTGCCAAGGCCGTTCAGCGCGCGCGATACCGACGCGATCGATACCTGTGCCCGCCGTGCTACATCGCGAATCGTCGCCTCGGCCATTCGTCCCCTCTTCCGCTTCGTTGAAACATCCGTTCTCGGGCGGGTCTTTCGCGATTGCAAATTATCTCGTTCGGCGTCATGTAACCGGTTACGGTTTGCCGCTACAACCCCTAAAGCGGGCTTCGAACAGGGGACGGCATTCAACCAGCATTTACCACGCGCCGAGGCGCGATGCGTTCAGGAGAGGACAGACAATGCTCGACAACCGGATTTCCCGCCGCGCGGCGCTGATGGGCGCAGGTGCGATCGCGGCGTGGCTCCACAGCCCGGCCCGCGCATTGATGAGCCAGGCTGCGAATGTCGAGGTTCCACCCTTTATCGACGCGCTGATCGCGAAGATGACGCTCGCCGAAAAGGCCGGCCAGCTCAGCCTGATGGCCTCGGCCTGGGGCGGCAGCACCGTGATCAATCCGGCCAGCGGCTCGAATGCGAACTTCGAGCAGCAGGTCGAGGAAGTCCGTAAGGGCATGATCACCGGCGTGTTCAACGGCAGCGGCACGCACATGTGCCGGATCATGCAGACTGCGGCGATGAAGGATTCGCGGCTCAAGATCCCGATGATCTTCGCCGCCGACATCATCCATGGCCACCGCACCATCTTCCCCGTCCCGGTCGGTGAAGCCGCAAGCTTCGATCCGGCGCTGGCGCAGAAGACCGCCGCCGCCGCCTCCTACGAAGCCGCCGCCGCGGGCATCGACTGGACCTTCGCGCCGATGGTCGACATCTCGCGCGACCAGCGCTGGGGTCGCACCATGGAG
>Ga0247823_10001312_pt1 | contig 20748 bp, 23 predicted proteins | sample 13C_PalmiticAcid_2_FD_192426 | JGI IMG/M metagenome (GOLD analysis project Ga0247823, IMG submission 192426) | Soil microbial communities from agricultural site in Penn Yan, New York, United States - 13C_PalmiticAcid_Day30 | ecosystem: Environmental > Terrestrial > Soil > Agricultural land... | reverse complement strand
CGCCCCGCGCCGGTGATCGTCAGCGACGGCCGCGGCGGCGCGCGGCGCTATCTGCGCCCGAAATTGTGGGGCGTTCCGCCACCGCCGCAGGGCACCCAGCCCGTCACGCATGTCCGCAACCTGCAAAGCCCCTTCTGGATCGGTACGCTCCGCCATGCGGAACTGCGCTGCCTGATCCCTGTCACCGCCTTCGCATACTGGTCGGGGGGCGAAGGCGCGCGGCGCCAGCACTGGTTTTCGGTGCCCTCGCGGCCGGTCTTCGCCTTTGCCGGCGTGCTGCGTCAGGGCGAGGACTGGCCCTGCTTCGCGATGCTCACGACCGATGCCAACCGGCTCGTCGCGCATCACCAGCCGAAGGGCATGCCGGTGATCGTGCATCCCGAGGATTATGGTGTCTGGCTGAGCGGCGAATGGCGCGCCGCGGTGGCGCTCGCCGTGCCTTTTCCCAGCCAGTTGATGGCGGTGGGCGATGCGCCACCGGTGTAATCGATTTTCACCATATCACTTCACTTTGGGGTAACCAACGGCGCCGTAAAAGCGGACGAATCAAAAGATCAACGCAGGGACCAAGCCGTGTTGGGGAATCACACCATCGAAACCAGGAAAGCGCCGACCGCCGGGCGCGGCGCCGAGCGCGCACCTGTTACGGCGCGCGCGCGCTTTCGCGAACCCGGGCTCAATCCCTTCGATGTCGAGCTGTTCGACCTGTCGTCGACCGGCTTTCGCATGGTCACCTCGTTCCGCCCCCAAATCGGCAAGCATATCTGGGTGAACCTGCCCGGGCTTCAGCCACTGGAGGCGGTCGTCCGCCGTGCCGATGGCAACAATTACGGCTGCGAATTCGTCAATCCGCTCCATGTGTCGGTCGCGGAACATTTGCAGGCAAGGCTTCGCGGTCAATAAGCCGCGCGGTCAGCCCTCGGGCTTCTCCGACTTTTTCAGGATATGCTTCCACTCTGCCGGCGTCACGCGCCCGACCGACAGCCGCGACTGGCGGATCAGGTCCATGTCGGCGAGTGCCGCGTCGGCCTTGATCGCCGCGAGCGTCACCGGATGCTTGAGCGCGCGCATCGGTGCGACGCGAACGATCACCCAGGGCGAACCCTTTTCGGCGGTCGGATCGGGCGAGGCAGTCTCGGTGATCTTCATGATCCCGACGCATTCCTTGCCGATATTGCTGTGATAGAAGAGCGCCTCGTCGCCGACCTTCATCGCCATCAGGTTGAGCTTGGCGGTGTGATTGCGCACGCCGTCCCACATGCCGGTGCCCTCGCGCACGAGCTGCTCCCACGGATAGGCGTCGGGTTCGGATTTCATCAGCCAATATTGCTTTGCCATGGCGCGGGGCTTAGCCGAGCCGCGCGCGGGGCGAAACCGCCTTTTTCCCTTTAACCGTCGGCGCGCAGCGCCTAAATCGCGACTCATGACGCGCCCGACCGGCGCTGCCCCTTATCAGATGGACTTATCTTTCATGACCGCTGCCGTTCCCGTCATTTCGATGTCGCTTCCCTCCGACCAGTTCGCCAAGGATTTCGGCGCCTCGTTCGAACGTTTCGGTTTCGCGATGATCACCGATCATGGCATCGATCCCGCGCTGATCGACGAAGCGTGGGACAAGGCGAAGGCCTTCTTCGCGCTGCCCGAGGCTGTGAAGCGCGCCTATCATATCGCCGGCGGCGGCGGTGCGCGCGGCTACACCCCGTTCGGCACCGAGATCGCCAAGGGCGCGAAGGAGGTCGACCTCAAGGAATTCTGGCACGTCGGCCGCGATCTCCCCGCCGGCCACCGCCTCGCCGCGCAGCAGCCGAACAATGTCTGGCCCGCCGAGGTCGAAGGCTTTCGCACCGCCTATGACAAGCTGTTCGCCGAATTCGACCGCGTCGGCGGGCGCCTGCTTTCAGGGATAGCGCGTTACCTCGGCCTCGCACCCGATTTCTTTGACGACACCGTCGCCGACGGCAACAGCGTGATGCGCCTGCTCCACTATCCGCCGGTCGAAGCCCCCGCCAAGGGCATCCGCGCCGAAGCGCATGAGGACATTAACACGATCACTTTGCTGCTTGGCGCGGAGGAAGCCGGGCTCGAAATCCTCGACAAGGACGGTAGCTGGCTTCCGGTCAGTCCGCCCCCGGGCGCGATGGCGGTCAACGTCGGCGACATGCTCCAGCGGCTGACCAACAACAAGCTGCCCTCGACCACCCACCGCGTCCGCAACCCCGATGCGGGCCGCGCGAGCGTTGCGCGTTACTCGATGCCCTTCTTCCTCCACTTCCGCTCGGACTATCCAATCGAAACGCTCGACAGCTGCGTCGATGCGTCGCACCCGAACCTCTACCCGACGCCGATCACTGCCGATGACTATCTGCAGGAACGGCTGCGCGAAATCGGACTCAAGAAATAGGCTGATTTGCGCTATACCGGCTGCTCTCCGGAGGAGAGCGGCTATGAGCTACCAAGGCGAATGCTTCTGCGGCACGGTAAAGCTGAAGGTTACGGGCGAGCCCGAGGGCATGGGTTATTGCCATTGCCAGTCGTGCCGATCGTGGTCGGGTGGCCCCGTTAACGGGTTCACGTTGTGGAAGCCCGAAAATGTCCATATCACCAAGGGCGAAGACAGCGTCCGAACCTTCAACAAGACGCCGGGCAGCAGCCGGAAATATTGCGCCGAGTGCGGCGGCCATCTGATGACCGACCATCCGGGGCTTGGCGTGGTCGATGTCTTCTCGGCGACACTCCCGGCGCTCGTGTTCGCGCCGGGATTGCACATCAACTATGCCGAAACGGTGCTGCCGATGAAGGATGGGCTACCCAAGTTCCGCGATTTCCCCGGCGCCTTCGGCGGTTCGGACGAGCAGGTCGCTGAATAGTCAAGCGCTTCTACCTGCCGGTCCGCCTGTTCAGCGATTTTCCCAGAAATCGAACACCGCCTGTTGCTGCTCCCGAATGAACCGTGCCGCCGCGGCGCCTTCCCACGGTCCGTCATAGCCGAGCAGCAGCGCTGTCTCGCCGACCCACCAGCCCTGTCCCGGCAGCCGGTCGCTCTCGCGCACAACCAGCACCGCCATGTCGGGCTCGCCATCGATCGCGCAGAGGCGATCGACTTCCTCCAGCGTCCGGCACACCGCGCGCATCTTCGGCCGGGTAAAACGGAAACCTAGATCGCCGAGCAATTCGGAATAGCTGACGCTGCGTCCTTCGCGCGCTGCGGCGGTCAAAATCGCACGGATGCGCGGCGCGTCGCCGAGTGCCGACACATCGGCCGGGCTTTCTTCGCCGCCCAGGCCCCCGTCTAGCGCGCCTTTGGCGGCCATGGGATGAATCCGGAGGTGCGCTTCACATAATCGGCATAGTCGGGCCGGGACTTGCGCAGCCCCTTTTCGAGCAAGGCTTTGCCCGACCATCGGGTGAGGGTGAAGGTCAGGAAGACCGGGCCGATGATACTTGCCAGCGCGGGCACCCAGCCGAGGTCGGCGACGACCAGCCAGATACCCCACCAGGTCAATGCGTCGCCGAAATAATTGGGATGGCGTGTATAGCGCCACAGGCCGGTATCGAGCACCTTGCCCTTGTTCGCGGGGTTCTTGCGAAACGCGTCGAGTTGCGCATCGCCGATGCTTTCGAACATTATGCCGGTGAGCGCCGCCACCGCGCCGATCCAGCCGAGCACACCGACGCTGCCGTCTGGAGCCGCCGCGCTCGCCCAGATACCGATCTGCGCGGGCAGGCAGGTGACGAAGAGTAGCGGTGCCTGCGTCAGGAAAACCATGACGAGCGCGGTCTTCGCCCAGCTCCACTTTCGCTTCTCCATCGAGAGCGCAAGGATCTTCTTGTAGCGCGGGTCCTCGCCGTGGCTCGCCCAGCGGATCGTCAGATGGATCGCAAGCCGCAGCCCCCATAGCGATGTAAGGCCGAGGAGCAGCTTGGCGTGCGCCCCCTCCACCCCGACCTGCCACCATGCCCCCCATGCCAGCAGCACCATGCCGAACGCCCAGAAAGCGTCGATGAACGACACGTCGCGGATCAATGTCGCGATGCCCCACAGCAGCAGGATCACGGCGAGCAATCCGCCGAAATTGATCGCCAGCAGCAAAAGGGCATCACTCATGCGCGCATGTCCGGTACCTCATCGACGCCGACGATATCATCGATCGAGCGCGCCTGTCGCTCGGGGAATCGGGCGCTATGGTTCCTATATATCTCAAAAACCTTCAACATGTCGGCGCGAAAGTCGCCCGTCGGCCAGATCAGCGGGCCGAGCCCGCCGGTCCTGGTGCCATAATCCATGAAACCGACGACGAGCGGGACCTTTGCCGCCATCGCGATCTGATAGAATCCGGTGCGCCATTTCGCTGCCTTGCCGCGCGTCCCCTCGGGCGCGACGGTCAGCATGAATTCGGCGCGCCGCGCAAATTCGTCGACCATCTGCTGCACCACATTGCCGCCGCCACGGCGATCGACCGGTACCCCGCCCATCTGGCGGATAAAGCCGCCGACCGGCCAGCGGAACAGCGACAGCTTTGCCATGAAAAAGGGCCGGATCTTGAGGTCGGCGGTCAGCCCGAGGAAATTGACGAAGTCCCAATTGCTCGTGTGCGGCGCCGCGATCAAGACGAAGCGCCGCGGCTCGGGCACCTCGCCCACCGCTTTCCATCCTCGCATCCGGTACAGCAATAATAAAAGGCGGCGCACCGCGCGCGCCACCAGCCCCGGCTGGTCGTCATTCATTCTCGTCACGCTTGGTCTTCTCCCTCGGGGCGGATTGCGCGAAAGCCATTCGCGGCGCAAGGGGGCGTGCAGCGCAGGCTTGCGGCCGCGCGGTCTTTCTGCTCCCTTCATCCGCAAAACAGGGGAGAAAATAATGAAGTCGCTGTCCGCCCTGCTGGCGTCTGCCATGCTGTTTGCCGCGCCGGCGATCGCCGCCGAGGCGCAGCCGCGCCCTGACCAGCTCGCCTTCCGCGATCTATACAGGGAGCTGGTCGAAACGAACACGACGCTGTCCTCAGGGAGCTGCACGCTCGCCGCCGAACGCATGGCGGCGCGGCTGAAGGCGGCGGGCATTCCGGGCAGCCAGCTTACGCTGTTCGCGACGGCCGAAAATCCGAAAGAAGGCGGTCTCGTCGCCGTCTATCCGGGCACGTCGAAAACCGCGAAACCGATCCTGCTCGTCGCGCATATCGACGTCGTCGAGGCAAAGCGCGCCGATTGGGAGCGCGATCCGTTCATCATGGTCGAGGAGAATGGCTATTTCTATGGCCGCGGTACCGCCGACGACAAGGCGCAGGCCGCGGTCTGGGTCGATACGCTGATCCGGTTCCAGAAGGCCGGTTATAAACCCAAACGCACGATCAAGGTCGCGCTGACCTGCGGCGAGGAAACCAATGGCGCGTTCAACGGGGTCGAATGGCTCGCCGCGAACAAGCGCGACCTGATCGACGCCGAATTCGCCTTGAACGAGGGCGGCGGCGGCGACAGCGACGGGAAAGGCAAGGTGCTCGGCCAGTCGGTGCAGGTCGGCGAAAAGACCTTCGCCAACTTCCGCCTCGAAACCCGCAACCCCGGCGGCCACAGCTCGGCGCCGGTGCCCGCCAACGCGATTTACGAACTCGCCCGCGCGCTGACGAAGATCGACGACTACGACTTCCCGGTCGAGATGACCGACACGACACGGCGCTTCTTTGCCGAGGCTGGCGCGGCACGCGGCGACGAGACGGGGAGGGCGATGGTCGCGCTGGCGAAGAACCCCGCCGACAAGGCGGCGGAGGCGATCGTCAACAAGGACCCGTTCCTGCACAGCAATCTGCGTACCACCTGCGTCGCGACCCTGCTCGACGGCGGCCACGCCCCGAACGCGCTGCCGCAACGCGCGGGCGCCAACATCAATTGCCGCATCTTCCCCGGCCACAGCATCGAATCGATCAGGGACGAACTTGCGAAGGTGATCGGCGATCCCGGCGTCGCGATCACCCAGCTGCCGCCGAAGCGCCCCGCACCGCCCGCACCGCCGCTCGACCCGAAGATCATCGGACCGATGCAGACGCTCGTCGCCAAATATTGGCCGGGGCTGAAGGTCATTCCGTCGATGGCGAACGGCTATACCGACGCGACCTTCCTCGGCGCGGTCGGCATCCCGACCTATGGCATCCCCGGCATGTGGGGCGACCCCGACGGCAATGGCGCGCACGGGCTCAACGAGCGCATGGAAGTACGCTCGGTCTATGTCGGCCGCGACTATATGTTCGACCTGGTGAAGGCTTACGCCGACAAGCCTTAACCCACGAACGCGCGCTCGATCACGAAGTCGCCGGGCGCGGCGTTCGAGCCTTCCTTGAAGCCCAGCGCCTCGAAGCGCGCTTCGAGGTCGCGGATCATCGCCATGCTGCCGCACATCATGATGCGGTCGACCGCCGGGTCGAAATGCGCCGGGCCGGTCAGCGGGTGGCCGAACAGGCCGCCGCTTTCGATCAGCGCGTCGATGCGCCCCTCCGTGCGGAAGGGCTGGCGCGTCACCGTCGGCAGGTAATGGAATTGCAGCAACGCCTGATCCTGCACCAACGGATCGCCCGCGAGCTGGCTTTCGAGTTCGTCGCGGAACGCGAGGTCGCTGACCTGCCGCACGCAATGGACGAGCTGGATCTGGCTGAAGCGCTCATAGATGTCGGGATCGCGCGCGAGGCTGAGGAAGGGCGCGAGGCCGGTGCCGGTCGACAGCAGGAAGAGTCGCTGGCCCGGAAGCAGCGCGTCGGCGACGAGCGTGCCCGTCGGCTTGCGGCCGAGATAAACGGGGTCGCCCGGCTGGATCTTCTGGAGCCGCGAGGTCAGCGGGCCGTCGGGCACCTTGATCGAGAGGAATTCGAGCTCGTCGGCATAGGCCGGGCTCGCGATCGAGTAAGCGCGCAGCAGCGGGCGCCCTTCGCCCGGAAGACCGATCATCACGAACTCGCCCGATCGGAAGCGGAAGCTTGGCGGGCGTGTGATCGTGAAGCTGAACAGATGCTCGTTCCAATGGCGCACCGAAAGCACCTCCTCGACGGTCAGCGAGGCGGAGGGGGCCAGCTTGGCGGCTTCGGCAATACGGTCACTCATCACTTTGAACTTTCCTGATGTGTCATGGTGCCGGCCGCGAGGGCCGACATATCGAATCCCGCCGCGACCAGCCGGTCTACCGCCGCGCCCATCGCCTTTGCGATCGGACCGACGCTGTCTCCCTCGGCGAGCAAGGCCAGCGTTGCGCAGGCATTTGCGCTGCTCCCAAGCGAAAAATCGCGCCAGAGTCCAAGCAGAATTGCTTCATCCTCTGAAATCTGGAGACAGGGCAGGGGGGCGAGCAGCAATGTTCGGGCCGCATCCCCGGCAAGCAATGCCATCGCAACGTGGAAGTCGGGCAGGGCACTCGTTGCATCGGCCGCGGTAAAACCCCGATGCAGCACTTGCGGCGGACATCGCCCGCGCTCGGCGGCGTGGATCCACCCACGCATCGCCCAGAGCAGGAAACGGCCACCATTGCAGAGGCTTTCCACGGGCCGATCGATAAAGGCGTACATCGCAATCCTTTCCGGCGCGCAACATGCGACGCCGGCGGCTTATATGTTATTGCGAGTCATTTGCAATTTAGAATTTCTAACGAGCGGGATTTGCTTTAGACTTGGGGGGTTCTGACGGCTAACGACCCGATGCTGCCCTATTTTTTCATCGTCATCCCGGACTTGATCCGGGATCCATAGCCGCGCCGTCGTCGTGGATCCCGGATCTAGTCCGGGATGACGAAGGAGAAGGAAGCAACGTCCGCTTCCCACCCCAAAAGAGCCATTCTTCAGCGCTTGGTTCCAAATTGTCCGGGAAGGCCGGTGGCGCGCGACAGGCCCGGCCGCCACGTGGACATTTTCGGGGCCGGGACGATCTGGAAATCGGCCTTGCTGTCTGCGGTGACGAGCTGGTCGCCATGCGCGGCGCGCAGGCGAACGGTTTCGATCGGCTTGTCGGTTTCGATCCCGAATCGGTTGCCCGCGACCCAGCGCACCGTGCCGAGCATCGCTTCGTGGCCGGGCAGGAAGACGGTGATCCGTTCTCCGATCTGCAGGATGTGCGGCCCCTGGCCGCCGACACCGGTCAGCGAAACATTGCGGATGGTGACGTCGAACTGGCCGAGTCGCTGACAGGCGAGCGCCGCCTTGACCAGCCGCGACTGCCGTGGCTGGCGCTTTTCATCCGGGGCCGGTGAGGCAGGAGAAGCCTCGGGATTCGACATGCGCGACTCAACAACTGCCGTCCGATTCCCACCTCGGACGGTTATCTGATTGGTCCCGATGCCGGTCCTAAATGAGGAAGGTAAATTTTCGTATAGCGTGTTTGATAATTTCCGCGGCTTACACGACCGGTCGCGGGCTGCCGAACGTCGCGACGTTTACGCAGGGCGCCCGCTTGAACGCGCTGAAATGACGGAAAATTGCCATATGTTAGGGTCTGCGAAGGCGAGCGCCGTTGCCAGGCCCGGCATGGGTGAGCCGCCCTCCGGCGCGGTACCGGCGGACGCGGAAGGCGGCGATGTCTTAACCTGCGGAAGGCGCCGCATCCGGTCGCCGGTCCGCTCAATATGCCAGTGCGCACCCGTCGGCGCGCATCTCGCTCGCCGCCGCATAGACGCGCGTATCGCCGTCCATGCGATGTTCGACGCATTGGTAGCGTCCGAAGCCACCGTCGGATTCTCCCAGCGTCCACCCGATGTCGGCGAGCTTGCGGCGGCTGGCTTCGGGCACGCCATTTTCGAGCCGCAGCACGCCGGCCGCGCCGAGACCCGGCGTATCTTCGCCCATCGTTTCGGACGACCCCTCATGGTGCCAGCGCGGCGAGTCGCCGGCCGCCTGGATTTCGAGCCCATAGTCGACACGATTGATCACGATCTGCGCCTGCCCCTGCGGCTGCATGTCGCCGCCCATCACGCCGAAGCTCATCCACGGCACCTGTCCGCGCGCCGCAAAGCCCGGAATGATCGTCTGGAACGGCCGCTTGCCGGGGGCGTAGATGTTGGGGTGTCCGTCCTGTAGACTGAACAATTGCCCGCGATCCTGGAACATGAAGCCCAATCCGTCGGCCACGAGCCCCGATCCCATGCCGCGGAAGTTCGACTGGATCATCGACACCATCATGCCGTCCTTGTCGGCGCAGCTGAAATAGGTGGTGTCGCCGCGGCTCGGCGCTTGCCCCGGATGGACCGGGTTAAGCAGGCGGTCGGGGCGGATCAGCTTCGCGCGGCTTGCGGCATAATCCTTGGAGATCAGCCACTCGACCGGAACCTTGGCGAAATGCGGATCGGCGTAATAACGCGCGCGATCCTCATAGGCGAGACGCTTCGCCTCGGCCTGCAGGTGGATCGACAGCGCCGACTGGAACCCCGCGCCTTTCAGGTCGAAATTCTCGAGGATGTTGAGCATCTGCAAGGTCGCGATACCCTGCGTGTTCGCGCCGAGCGCATAGACGTCGGTGCCGCGATAGCCGGTCCTGTGCGGTTCGATCCATTCGGACTTGTGCGCGGCGAGATCCTCGTAGCGCAGCCAGCCGCCGATCCGCTTGAAATAGGCGTCGATCGTGCGCGCGATCTCGCCCGAGTAGAAGGCGTCGCGCCCGCCTTCGGCGATCAGGCGGAAGGTGCGCGCGAGGTCGGGATTGCGGAACACCTGTCCCGCGTTCGGTCCCTTGCCGTCATTGACGCCATATGTGCGCATCGCATTGTCGATTTCCTCGATCCCGCGGCCGGGCTGGCGGAAGCCGGCAAGGCTGCGCCGGATATAATAAGCGATCTTGTCGGGCACCGGCGCGCCCGCTTCGGCATGCGCGATGACCGGCTCGAACAGCTCCTTCCACGGCAGCTTGCCGTAACGCTGGTGCATCGTCCACCAGCCGTCCACCGCGCCCGGCACCGATACGCTGACCGCGCCATAGGCGGGCAGGGTGCCGCCCTTGGCCCGGCTGCGCACCGTCGCGAGGTCGAGCGCGCGGGGACTTTTGCCCGAGCCCGCCAGTCCGGCGAGCTTCTTCGCCTTCGGGTCCCAGATCATCGCATAAACGTCGCCGCCGATGCCGTTCGCGGTCGGTTCGAGCAGGCCGAGGCACGCGTTGATCGCGATCGCCGCGTCGACCGCCGACCCGCCGCGCTTCAATATGTCGATCCCGGCCTGCGTCGCGAGCGGATGCGCGGTCCCCGCGGCGCCGTTCAATCCGTAAGCGGCGGTGCGCGAGGCGAAGCTGGCGCCGACGGGGCGATCGCCGCCCTGGACGTCGGGACGGAGGAAGCGGTCGGCGCCCGCGTCCCACGTCGCGGGCACGGCAGGCGCGCTCGCGCCGCGTGCGACGCCGACGGCGGGCAACAGGGCGGCGGCCGGGACGGCAGTCAGAAGTGTACGGCGATGCATCGGCTCGGACCCCTTTTTTAAGAAGGGCCCGGTTTTGCGGGATGCATCTGCGATGGCAAGGCCGGAATCGCTATCTGATACCGTAAAGCGGGGCGCGATACCGCAACGCCCGCGTGTCATGCAAAAAGGCCCGCCGCGTGCCGGGGCACGGGCGGGCCGATTGATCAGGGGTTAAAGGGTTAGCCGAGGCCCGAGAAGCGGATGTCCTGGACGCGGCCATAGCGGATCTCGCAAGTGAACTTGCCCTTGTCGTACGATCCGCCGCGACCCCAGCGGCCGCCGTAACCGTCGCGAACGATGACGCGGCCCTTGACGCGATAGCCGTCGCGCTTGCGGTCGATGCTCGTCACTTCGGTGACATCGGTGCGGCCATAGCGGCGGCTGCCGCGTTCGACCGAGTTGACACACTGGCTGACCGCGCTGCGGCTGTTGCCATAGCGGTTATAGTCGTAGCCGTAGCCGTAACGCGGGTCGTTGTCGTAGCGGCCGCGGTAGCGATCGTCATAGCGGCCATCGCGATCGTAACGGTCGTTGTTCGATGCCGACAGGATCGCGGCGAGGCCGCCGAGCACGACAGCGCCGGCGATGATTTCACCCGCGCCGATGCCGTCGCGATCATAGCGGTCGCGCGCGGCGGCAGGCGCGGCGCTCATCAGCAGCGCGCCGGCGGTGGCCGCACCAATCGCGGCCTTGGTCAGATGGGTCTTGATAGCCATGGTTCGGTCTCCTTAAGCGCAGGCGGCAGCTTCGCGGCCTGTTGGATACGGTTTACCGATCCAGCTGTGACAGGGCGCTGAACCCCCCGCTTATCTGGGGTTCAGACTTGGTTTTGCTGGCGTTCATAAAGAAATGGCCTCTCGCCATGGGCGAGAGGCCATTTGCCGATGCGTTGAAAAGCGTCAGCCGAAATTGACGTCGACGACGCGGCCATTGCGGTAGCTGCAGCCGAAGCTCTGGACGTCGCCGCCCAGGCGCGAGGCGGTGCCGGTGACGTACCAGCCGCCGTTGTTCGGCTCGGTCCCTGTGATGCTGTCGACGCGGGCGTCGTCGCCCATATCGCCCTCGACCGCCCAGCTGCATGCATCGGCGGCACGCCCTTCGGCTTCGCCGCGGCCATAGGCGCCGGGGGTGATGTCATTCTGCGTATCGGGTTCGTAGCGCGGCACCTCCTGCCGCTGGTCGTCACCGCGATAGGGCGGCTCGTAACGATAGTCGGGCGCGCGCTCGCGCTTGTTTTTGCTCACCGAGCTCGCGATCGCGGCGATCGTGCCGATGACGAGCAGTCCGCCGAGCACGTCGCCGGTGCTGATATTGTCGCGGTCACGATAACCCCAGCCGCCATGGTGGCGCCCGCGTGCTTCGGCGGGAACGGCGCTCAGCCCGACCGAAGTCAGGACGATCGCCGCCGCGGTGGTGAAGCTGGTCAATTTACGCATCGAGGGAAACTCCCCTTCGGCGGGCTCGGGATGGTCCAACCCGCAATATGACCGTCCTACGCGCGCGATGCTTTCGCGCCGCTGAACCGTGACCAGCGCGCGGCAAACCGAGCGCGCGATATGAAGAAGGCCCGCCATCGAGTGGATGACGGGCCTTCGGACCAGTATAGGTGACCAGACCTGTTCCTGGGTGTCAGCAGACGCAGCGCGGCTTGGGCCGCGGTTTCCACTTTTTCTTCGCGACATAGCGTTTCCGCACCGGCACATTTTCATAATAGGTGCGGGTCGACGTCTCGACCGTTTCGGTCACGATCGGCGCGCCGTTGATGATCGTCGTGACGACGACGCCCGGGGTGTAATAGCCGTAGCCATAGCCGCCATATTGGTAGCTCGTCGAATAGTTGCCGGGATAATAGCCGCCCTGATAATGGCCACCGTCATGGCGATAACGGACGGTGCGGCTCGACCAATATTCGTCGCACTGCTTCTTGTCCGACGCATTGCCGATCGCGCTGCCGGCCAGCGCACCGACCCCGGCGCCGATCAGCGTGCCCGCGGTACGGTCGCCGCGTCCGGCTATGCGGTTGCCGGCGATGCCCCCCACGAGCCCGCCGACAACCGCGCCGCCCACTGTGCCCCCCCGGCCACAGCGGCGTTCCATCTCTTCGTCGTAACGGGCGTCATATCCGCCTTGATAGCGCGGATCATATGCGGGCGGCGGCGGGTAACCGGCGCCATGGCCCTCGATCGTGCCTTCATAACGGCCTTCGTAGCGGCGGCCATCGGATGTCTCGTAAGTGCCGTCCCACGTGCCGGTCCAGCGGCCGTCGGCGTCATAGGTGCCATTGACGTGACGATAATCGACTTCGCTCGGCACGCGGTCGGGATAGCCGGTGTAGACGCGGGTATCGGGATCGGCGGGAACGCCATAATCGAGCGCAGGCTGTTCGGCCCCGGCGCGCCCCGCCAGCAACAACGACCCTGCGGCCAACCCCAACAACACAAACGTGCGCATGCCAAACTCCCTGTTCCCTCGGCCCGAACCGATTGGTTAACAGTTTGTTAGCAAAATTAGCGATTCGTCGCGAATCCGTTAACCGTGACTTATCTGTCCCGATTTGGGGCGTTCCTTCAGATTGCGAGCGCGCCTGCGATACGCGCGACGAGCGCTTCGGCCCCGGCCTGATCGATCATGGTGAAGCGGTCGGGAATGGGGCTGTCGAGGTCGAGCACGCCGACGAGGCGGTCGTTCGCGATCACCGGCACCACCAGCTCGCTGCGGCTGTCGGCGTCGCACGCGATATGGCCGGGAAAGGCGTGGACATCCTCCACCCGCTGCGTTGCACGAAGGCGCGCGGCAGCACCGCATACGCCCTTGTCGAGCGGAATGCGGATGCACGCCGCCTTGCCCTGAAACGGGCCGAGCACGAGCTCGGTCCCGTCGAAGCGGTAAAAGCCAGCCCAGTTGAGGTCGGGGATCGCCTGCCAGATCAGCGCCGCGACATTCGCCATATTGGCGATGCCGTCGGGCTCGCCCGCGACGAGTGCCGCAGCGGCGTCGCCCGCCTCGGCCCAGCGTTCGGCGGGATCGGTGGCGGAGAAGGCGAGGGCATAGGACATTATTCGACGCTCAGCCCGGTCCACTTCGCCGCAAAGGCATATTTGTCGGCCGCCTCGGCGATGATCTTGTCGGTCGGCTTGCCCGATCCGTGTCCCGCGCGCGTTTCGACGCGGATCAGATGCGGCTTGTCGCCCGCTTTCGCATGCTGGAGCGCAGCGGTATATTTGAAGCTGTGCCCCGGGACGACGCGGTCGTCGGTGTCCGCGGTGGTCACGAGCACCGCCGGATAGGCGGTGCCGTCCTTGATGTTGTGGTACGGCGAGTAAGCGAGCAGGTTCCTGAAATCGCCTTCCTTCGACGGATAGCCATAATCATCGACCCAATAGCGCCCGGCGGTGAAGCGGTCGAAGCGCAGCATGTCCATCACGCCGACCGCGGGCAGCGCCGCGGCGAACAGGTCCGGGCGCTGGTTGGTCACCGCGCCGACGAGCAGTCCGCCATTCGATCCGCCCTCGATCGCGATCTGGCCCTTGCCCGCGATTCCTTCGGCGATCAGATATTCCCCCGCGGCGATGAAATCGTCGAAGACATTCTGCTTCTTGTCGAGGCGTCCGGCGTCGTGCCACGCCTTGCCATATTCGCCGCCGCCGCGCAGGTTCGCGATCGCGAGCACGCCGCCCTTGTCGACCCACGCGAGCTTGGTCGGCGAAAAACCGGGCGTCATCGAAACGTTGAAACCGCCATAGCCGTAAAGCAGTGTCGGTGATCCCTTGCTGCGGTCGAGACCCTTCTTCATCACCACAAACATCGGCACCTCGGTGCCGTCCTTCGACTTGTAGAAACGCTGTTCGACGCTGAAGTCGGCGGGTTTGAAGGTGAGCTTCGGTTCGGCGAAAATCTCGCTCTTTCCGGTCTGCGTATCGAAGCGATAGATCGTCGTCGGGCGCGCATAGCTTGAAAAGCTGTAGAAGGTCTCGGGGTCGCTCGACTTGCCGCCGAAGCCCGAGGCCGCGCCGATGTCGGCGAGCTTGATGTTGGCGACGGGCTTGCCATCGAGAGCGACCATCCGCGCCTCCGATTTCGCATCGCCAAGATAGGAGAGGATCAGGCGGTTGCCGACGCGCGAGGCGCCGACCAATGTCGCCTCATTCTCGCCGACCAGCTGCGTCAGTTCGGCCGGTTTCCTGATGTCCATCGACACGATGCGCCCGCGCGGCGCGCCTTTGTTGGTAACGAAGGTAAAGCGCGTGCCCTCGTTGGTCACATATTCCCAGTTATTCGCAAAATCGTCGACAAGGGTGATCGGCTTTGCCCCGGGCTTGCCGAGCGGATGCAGCGTCAGGCCAAAGCGTTCGTCGGTCCCTTCGGACGAGACGACGAGCAGATATTGCCCGTCGTCGGTGACGACCGCGCTGTTGTTGAGCTTGGGCTTGTCGGGGGTCGCGTGGATCAGAACGTCCGCGCTCTGCAATGTGCCGAGCTTGTGGAAATAGACGCTGTGATTTTCATTGAGCGACTGGAAGGCTTCGCCCTGCTTCGGCTCGGGGAAGCGCGAATAATAAAAACCGCTGCCGTCCTTCGCCCAGTCGAGCGCCGAAAATTTGACCCAGCGCACCTCGTCGGACAGGTCCTTGCCCGTCGCGACATCCTTGACGCGCACAATGCGCCAGTCGGTGCCGCCGTCCTGCACCGAATAGAGGAGGTGCTTGCCATCTTCCGACGGGTTCCACTCGCCGAGCGCGGTCGCGCCGTCCTTTGCCCAGGTGTTGGGATCGATCAGGACGTGGCCTTCGCCCTTCAGCCCTTCGCGGACGTACAGCACCGACTGCGGCTGGAGCCCGTCGTTGCGGCTGTAGAAATAGCGCGTCCCCGCCTTGGTCGGCAGGCCGAAGCGTTCGTAATTGTAAAGCTCGGTCATCCGCTCCTTGAAGCTGTCGCGGCCGGGCAGCGTGTCCAGATAGGCGTCGGTCACCTTGTTTTGCGCCGCGACCCAGTCGGCAACCTTCGGATTGACGCGGACATCGTCCTCGAGCCAGCGATAGGGATCGGCGACGTCGACCCCAAACTGCGGATCGACCGTGTCGCCGCGCGCCGTGTCGGGATAGGCCAGCGCCTTGGCCGATGCCGATGCCGCGGCGGCATCGGCCGCCTGCGCTGCGCCCGGGATCATCGTCAGGGCAACCAGCGCCAGCGGCGCGGACAGGGCTTTACGGGACATGGCAAGGCGATCCTCATTCTCTGGGGGAAATTATCGTGCGCCGATATGTAAGCATCGGCAAGGGGCGGGCAAGGAGATTTGATGCCCATCAGGCGGGATCGAGCGATCCGCGATAGGCGACGATCAATCCGGCAAGCGGCGCTGCGATTTCGACGTCGAAGCGAAAGCTGCCGTCGGCTTCGGTTTCAAAGCTGATGCCGCGGGGCATCAGCCAGCGCGGCATCGCGATGCCAAAGGCCGACCAGCGGCGCGGGACGAGATAGAGACGATCCCGCTCGATCACCAGTGCCATCGCGAACGACAGCGGGCCGAAGCGTTCGACGAGCAGATATTCGTTCCGGCCCGAGCCGCGCGATTGCAACGACGTGAAGCGCTTGCCGTCGAAATCGCGGGTCCAGCGTTCGCCGTCTTTTTCGGGGGTGAAGGCGACCGTCACGGGTACGCGCGCCGCAGCCTTCGGAAATCCGACGATCGCGGCGGCGATCCGCGCGAGCAGCCCGGTGCCGCGGCGTACTTCGGCGTGGCCCTGCCACCGGCGTTCGACCTTGCTTCCGTGCAGCAATTGGAGCGTCAGCGGCAGCGTGTCGAAGGCGGTCCCGAGAAGCTGACGATAGAGCGGCGCGCCGGGCTCTTCACTGCGAAAACCGGTGTGGATCGAGCGGTTCGCGAACAGCGCGTCATAGTCGGCGAGGCTCAGCGCGTCGACGCTCGACCGCGCGCCGGCGGCCGGACGATCGCCGGCGCGCAATTTGCGGACGACCGCCTCGATCGCCATCGACGGAATAAAGGGCCCGTCATCGCCTTCGGCCAAAAGATGCCAGCTCCTTTCGACCATTTTTCCTTCGGCGAGGCCGCGGGCGCGAATGAACATCCCGCCGCGATGCTCGCCAAAGCGCATGCGGTTGAGCACCGCATAGAAGAGGCGCGAGAAGGGCTCGAACGATGGCAGATGAAAGAATGCGCGCGCCTTGGCGAGCAGGTTCAGGATGCGGTGAAGAATTTCGGGTACCGGCCCCGCGCCCATCCAGATGTCGGTGAGCGCGGGCCAGGCGCGCGGAATGAGCCGGAGATCGGGCACGTCGACAAGCGAGAAATGGATGTTCCCGAGCGGCAGGCGGCCGGGGACCGCGACGGTATAGCGCAAACTCTCGGCGAGACCGATTCCGTGCGCATCCTCGCCGCCGCGCCGCAATTTCACCGGCGCGCCGGCATAGCCGACGACTGCGCGCATCACATTCAGTCCGATGCCCGCAAAGGGCGACGGCGCGATCCCGCCTTCGACGGTACGGATGTCCATCGTCTTCGCCATTTCGCGAAGCACCGCGCCGGTCAGCGCTGGAAAGCTGCTGACCCCCGACAGGATGAAGACCTCGGCAGCTTTTGCTCGCGCATCGAAGCTGTCGATGCCGAACACGAAATCGGCGCCATCGGCGAAATCGAGATAGTCGACTTTCGCTGCGATACAGGCTTCGATCACCCGATAGCGATCGGCGCCATAGTCCTGAAACGGTCCCGACGCGTCGACGACGAGGTCGGGCCGATGATCGTCCAGTGCTCCGGCGATGTCGCGCCGGTCGAGCACGTGTGGATGGACGCGCGCGCTGCCATGATAGGCGGCGCAGAAACGTTCCGCGCGGGCCGGGTCGCGGCCGCAGATCAGCAGGTCGAGATCGGGCATGTCGGCGAGCAGTTCGGCGAGGCGCCCGCCGAACACGCCATAGCCGCCGAGGATCAATATCTTCATGCCAATATCCTGCTGCGATATTCGGGCGGCGCCACCCAGCAAGTCGCGCGTTTTCCGAACAGGCGGTAACGATTGCGCGCGATCCACCGGTAAACCGGATCGCGAAGAAACGCGGGAACAAGGCGAAAGAGCGAAAGCACCCGCCAAGGCCAGCCGAGACCGTCGTAGATTGCCAGCACAGCATCGCTATCGCGCCGCACGCGCGTGTCTTCGATCACGAGAATAGTCGTCGGGTCCTCCGGATCGAGGCCGTGTTCGCGGCATAATGCCCCGCCCGCATCCCCTTGGATCGACGCGAGGCGGAAGCGCGCGGCCTTGTCGTGCCGCAGCACGAACTGGGCATTGGCCGAGCACAGCACGCATTCTGCGTCGAACAGGATGATCGGTCCGTCAGGCATCGCGGAACAGCCCGTGCTGATTGAGCAATTCGCCGAGCAACGGATGGGTGACCTTGAGGTCGAAGGCGAAGCGGCCGCTGCCCAGATGCTGATGTGTCACGGTCGTAGCGCCTGGAGAGAGCCAGCGGGGGATGCGTAACCGAAGACCCGCCGCCTGCCAGAAATAATGCTCGGAGGCGAAGATCAGTGCATCGGCCTCGGCACGGACGGCAAGCGCCATGCCGAAGCCGCCGCCGATATGCTCCTCGAGCCCGGTTGGGCCGGCGAAGCTTTTGGCGCTGTGGATCACCTGCGGACGGCCGCGCGCACGGCCGTATAGTCGCGTCCAGCATTGGCCGCCGCTTTTGCGGTCTTCGCTGACCGCGACAGCGGCGGGTGCGGGGCCGCTGCCGCCTGTCGGCAAAGGGGCGCCGATCAGGCGGCAGAGCTGCGCGAGCAGCCATCCCGCGCGCGAGAGGCGCGTCCAGACGATCTCGCCGCGATAGGCCGCGACCGCCGTTCCGGAGAGGCGCTTGCTGAAGCGCAGACGGACATCTTCGGGGAGCGCGTCCCACGCGGCGCGCGGGATGAGGAGGCGGAAGCGATCGTCGGTGAGCGCATCGTCTCTTTCGCACGCGGCGGGCTTCTGCGTGTCGCTCTTCCGCTTTGCTGCGCCCCGCATCATCGGCCTCCTACCCGGCGTCCTTGCCTTTGCCGGGGCGCCAGTTGATCAGCTTGGTCACCCCGGCGCCGAGCTTGATCAGCCGCATCAGTGCGGGTTTGGGCACGCTCAGCATCTCGTCGTGCCAGCGCCCCATGGTGGTCACGAAGTCGAGCATGTCGGCGAGCCGCGCCTTCGCCTCGCCGCTCAATTGCGGATCGCTCGCCGCGCGCGCGACGCATGCCTTCAGCGCTGCCTCGGCGGGATCGACCTCGCGCGCCTTGCGGCCTGCAGCAATCCGCGTGACCATTTCCCAAATATCCTTCTCGGCGGTGAAATGATCGCGCCGGTCGCCGAGCAGGGGGACACGCTCGATCAGCCGCCAGCCGAGCAGCTCCTTGATCGAGTTCGAGACATTCGAGCGCGCGAGCCCGAGCATGTCGGCAATCTCCTCGGCATGGAGTGCGCGGTCGGAGATGAACAGCAGGGCATGGATCTGCGCCACCGACCGGTTGACGCCCCACTGGCCGCCAAGATTGCCCCAATGGAGGATGAACTCGGTGGCGGCGGGGGACAGTTTCGAAGTATATTCGGTTATTTCTGTCATAACAGAAATATCAGGCAGGATAAATCTGGAGTCAAGCGTCTTCGACATTTCCTTGCACCGCTTTTACGCGGCGTTGATGATCGGCTTGTAGTGCAGACGGGGGAGGCGGATATGAAGCGACTGATCCTGATGGCCTTGCTGGCCGCACCGGCTGCCGGAAGGGCCTGTCCGCCGCTCAATGTGCATCCCGTGGCGGTGGCGCAGCGGGAGCAGGCGTTCCGGGCGGAGGTCGATGCCTCGAAGGCGATCGTCTATGGCGTAATCGAGCGTTCGATCACGACGCGTAAGGGGGCCGTCGGGGTTCTTCACATTCTTCACGTTTATAAAGGCGATCTGATCCCGGGACAGCGCCTGGCGATGCGCTATGCCATCCCGTCGCCGCGGTGCCCCATCCGCGTCCCGAAGGAATATGTGTTTTCTCAGGATCGGGGCACATATGGCGTGGTGCTGATACCGGACAGTGCCGTGGGGGCGCCTCTGCCCTTTACCGGATTCCAGGGTCGGGCCCGGGTGGACTATATGATCAGCCGCGGATTGATCGTGAGCGCGCAGGGTGTCGAACCATCGCCGTCGGATCCCGTCTCGCCCCATTTGTAGCGATAGTGCGGGCACGTGAAAAAGGGCGGCCACCCTTTCGGACGCCGCCCTTGTTTCTCGTGTCGCCGAAAGCGAGCCTTACGCGGCTTCCGCCTCGTCGTCATACTGCTCGACGGGGCCCGAATCCTGGCCCTTGGCATCGACGTCGCGGTCGACGAATTCGATGATCGCCATCGGCGCCGCGTCCGAGGCGCGGATACCGGCCTTGATCACGCGGGTGTAGCCGCCGTTGCGGTCCTTGTAGCGTTCGGCGAGCACGTCGAACAGCTTCTTGAGCTGCGTGTCGTCGAGCAGGCGGCTGTTCGCGAGGCGACGGTTGGCGAGGCCACCGCGCTTGGCGAGCGTGACCAGCTTTTCGACGTACGGACGCAGTTCCTTCGCCTTGGCGACAGTTGTCGTGATCTGCTCATGCTTGATGAGCGAAGCCGACATGTTGCGGAACAGGGCCGTGCGGTGCGCACTCGTGCGCTGAAGCTTCCGGCCACCCGATTTATGACGCATAATTCTTTCCTTTGTTTGTCAGAGGGGCCGTTCAAGGTACCCCAAGCCAGGTCGATGTGCGGGCCGACCCATTCCCGTTGAATGCGCCCCGGCGAACCGGGGCGCTATCTCGATTAGCCCAGCAGCTCTTGTTCGAGCTTCTTGGCCATTTCTTCGATGTTTTCCGGCGGCCAGCCGGGGATGTCCATGCCGAGGCGCAGGCCCATCGACGACAGCACTTCCTTGATTTCGTTCAAGGATTTGCGGCCGAAGTTCGGCGTGCGGAGCATTTCGGCTTCGGTCTTCTGAACGAGGTCACCGATGTAGATGATGTTGTCGTTCTTGAGGCAGTTCGCCGAGCGGACCGACAGTTCGAGCTCGTCGACCTTCTTGAGAAGGAAGCGGTTGAGCTGGTTGACGTCCGACTCGTCGGCGGTGGTCGGCGAAGCCGCCATGCCGATGAGGCCGCTGTCATTCATCGCTTCTTCGAAGTGGACGAAGACCTGGAGCTGGTCCTGGAGGATGCGCGCAGCATAAGCGACGGCGTCTTCCGGGGTGATCGTGCCGTCGGTTTCGACGGTCAGGTTCAGCTTGTCATAGTCCAGTTCCTGGCCGATGCGGGCATTGTCGACCTTGTAGGCGACCTGGCGCACGGGCGAGT
>Ga0247823_10001310_pt1 | contig 20757 bp, 16 predicted proteins | sample 13C_PalmiticAcid_2_FD_192426 | JGI IMG/M metagenome (GOLD analysis project Ga0247823, IMG submission 192426) | Soil microbial communities from agricultural site in Penn Yan, New York, United States - 13C_PalmiticAcid_Day30 | ecosystem: Environmental > Terrestrial > Soil > Agricultural land... | reverse complement strand
GGGCACTCGCGTCCGGCCTGAGCAAGGAGCCGGCTACTCTCAGTGGTTGAGCATGAACTCGTTCGTGTTCAACAGCGCCCAGAACACGTCCTGGTAGAACGTCACGTCGGCGGTACCGGTCGGCATCACCACGCCCGGGGTCGGCGGCGTCGGCCGCTGTCGCGGTCCCTTGCCCCGCGGCCCCTTCGCGGGCGGCGTCGGGTTTGGCTTCGGCGCCTCGGCCTTGATGACCGCGCCGCGCTGCTGGATCGTTTTGAGCTTTGCCCGCTCCTCGCCGGTCGGCCGGCGGTTGAGCGTCATCAGGAACAGTTCGTCGAGCACCAGGTCCACGTTCACCGACCCGCCGCGACTGTACTTCTGGACCACCTTGGCGACCGCGTTCGATCCCTTCGGCCCGATCTCCTCGTTCAGCTCGCGGCCGTTCATCATCAACAGGGCCTGGATGATCGTCCCGTTGAACGTCATCTCGTTCCCCTCGTCGTCGCCGAAGTTCTGGACCAGCTTCGCCATCCACTGCTCGCGGAGCTGCTTGCGCCGCTCGGCGTTCGGGGACGACTCGCCCCGGGTCGCGGTCATCAGCGACTCGAACAGCACCTCCGGCGGCAGTGCCTTCAGCGGCATCCGCGCGAAGTACGGGTCGTACTTCGGGTCCGCGTACTCCTTCTGGGCGACGTGGCTGAGCTGGTACGGGTCGCTCGTGCAGACCCACTCCAGCAGCCGCTTCGGGTCGTACTGGTACTGGGCGAAGTCCGCGGCCAGCTTCGCCAGCAGTTCGGGGTGGACCACCTCGTTGTGGCTGCCGAAGTCGTCCACGCTTGCCTCCTTGTTCAGCCCCCGGCCGAACAGGTGGCCCCAGATGCGGTTCACATACGCCTTCGCGAAGTTGTCGTGCGTGACGACATACCGGGCCAGCGCCTCCCGCCGGGTCCTGAACTTGCCGGGCGCGGCGTCGAGGGTCTTGTTCGGCTCCTCACCGCGCTCGGCCTGGGCGTAGTCCTTCAGGAAGTTCGGCTTCGCCGCCACCAGCTTGCCATCGCGCCGCTCGTAGAAGACCACCGACGACGGGTTCAGCGCCGCGGAGTCGGTCAACTCGACGACCGTCAGGCCCATCTGCCGGTTGTTGTTCTGGAGCCGGTTCGTCGGGGTGCCGCTGCGGGTGGTCTGGCGGAAGAACGCGTTCACCCCCCAGAAGTCCGACTGCACCCACTCGCTGTTGAATGGGTGGTCGTGGCACTGGGTACACTGCGTCTGGAGACCCAGGAACAGCCGCGTCACCCGCGATGTGATCGGCACCGCGTCGAACGGCCCCAGCTCGCCGCGTTTATCCCGCGGGGTGGCGTCACCCAGGTGGTGCAGGATGAAGTTCACAGCCCCGTTGTCGTTGGTCTTGCCGGTCGCTGTCAGCAACTGGGACACCATGTCCCGGTATGACCGGTTCTCCGCGAACGCCTTCTTGAGCCAGATGTCCATCTGCTCGCGGTATCGCGCGTCCACCGTCCGGCTCGTCAGCCACACCGTCCACAGGTCCGCCCAGTGCCCGGCGTACTCGTCGGCGTAATCAAACGTGAGGTACTGCGGGTTGCCCTTGTCGTCCTTACCAGTTACCACCTTCTGGCCTCGGACCTTCGGCTGATAGTCGTTGTCGTAGAGTAACCGTTTGACCAGTTTCTCCCGCTTGTTGGGGGCGGAGTCCTGCTCGAAGTCGAGCACCTCTTCCGGGGTGGCGATCCGGCCGATCAGGTCGAGGAACACCCGGCGCAAGAACTCGCCATCGGTGGCCTTGCCGGCCGGCCGCTTGATCTCCGCCTCCTTCCACCTGGCGGCGATCTGCTCGTTGATGAACGCCGATTGCGGATGGGCCGGGTCGGCGGCGGCGGCCGTCGCGGCGACGAGCCCGGCGGCGAGCAGGCCGGCGGTCAGGCGGTACATTCCGACATCCCCCTCAGGGAAGTGCGACCGGGCGGAAGTTTCGGGTCGGGCGGTAGAATGGCATCATACCTCACCCCGCTCGGCCGCGCCTACCAACGCTCAGGGGTGGTGAGCCACTTAACCCTCCGACGCCGGCCCGCGGAGGGGAGTTCCCGAACCCTGCACCGAAGGAACGCCGTGGATCTGGACCTGCGCAAAGTCGCCGCCTACGTCCGCCGGGCGGAGACGGAGGAGTTGCTTGACCGGGTGACGGTCTACCGGGACGGCATGGAACCGGCGGCGGTGGACCTGATGGAGTATGAGTTGGCCCGCCGGGGACTGTCACCGCGGGAGATCGAGGAGCACGACCGTGCCCGGCGGGAGACGGTCATCATGCTGGACGACAGGACCGCGATGCGGTGTAGCTTCTGCGACCGGCCGGCTGTGGTGCGGGACTGGGCGTGGCACAGGCTCTGGGGACGTGTGCCGGTCTTCCCACGCCGCTTCGCGTTCTGCACCAGATGCCAGGGGCGTGGGGCATGGGACGAGAAGCAAGAGGAAAACGACGCGGGCGAGTGACCGACCGGACCGAACCGGTCTTCACTCGCCCCTGGCACCTGACCGCCTGCCCCTACTGCTTGCCGACCAACCGCCAGACCTCGGTCTCGGTGATTTGCCGGGTCGGCTTGTCGAGCTGAACGCTGACCCAGCTCATGATGGACGGGGTGAACGGCCAGGCCCCCTTCAGAATCACTTCCTTCATCCGCTTGTCGCGGTTGACCCGCTCACGCCGCTTGCGCTCGCCGTTCTCGGCCCGGCTGACCGCCTGCTTCTCCCGGAGCCGGTCGTATCGACTGGCGGTGGACATCCGCTTCGCCATGGTTCGCCTCGGTGGGTGTTGACACGCTCTGTTCGGAATCCTTTGAGTGTATCGGCCCGGGGAAAAACGAAAAGCCCGCCCGGGGAGAGCCGGGCGGGCTTTGGCGGTCGGTGCGGCGGCTTACTTGGTGCCGCAGCAGACCGGCGTGTTGTTCATCATGACACAGCAGGTGCAGCCGGCGGCCATGCACGCGGTCATGCAGTCGCAGCACGCCTGGATCATCTTGCAGCAGTCCGCGTCCCCGCTGGTGCAGGTCATCACGCAGCCGTCCTTGGTCATCTCGCAGCGGCACATGCCCATCGTCAGGTTGCAGCAACTGACCATCATGCCGTTCATGACGCAGCAGCAACTCATCATCCCGCCGGCCATCATCTGGCAGAGGTTCTGCATCATCCCACACGCCGCCGGGTCGTCGGTCGTGCAGGTCATCTTCATCCCGTTGCTGATCTTTTCCATCTTGATCGTGCAGCGGGGGACCATCATGAAGTTCGGCGCGGTCGGCATCATCCCAGCCGGAGCCTGCATCCCACCCGCCATTCCCGGCGCCATCATCCCGGACCGGTCCATCATCATAGCCGCAGTCATGTTTTTCTCCTCCTGAGACGGTGAAGAGACTCCCGACCCTAACAGGTACGAGGGTACGCGACCCCTCGTTGCGTCCGTCCGAACTGGCTGTTCATAACCAACTTGCAGCCAGAGCCGATTCCGACACCCCTAGCGACTTCGGGAAAACCAGCGAATCATTAGCAACATCGTCATCATGGTGTATATTGTGAGGTAGGTCCTTTTCGAGAGCCGAGCCATGACCACTTCGCGGTTCACATTCCCTGTGGCGACTCCGGTCCCTGCGTTCGTGGCCTGGCCGATGGCGGCCGGTCAGATGGCGACCGTTCAGCAGGTGTATCAGGTGGCCTGGGAACGCACGCAGGCCGTCCTGGCCCCTTCGCCGATCGAGAAGCTTTACCGCGTGACGGCTAACTGAAGCGGCGGAGAGATTGACTCACCCCACCGACGCCGCTTCTAGCGGATACGAGTTTACCCACTTTCCGCAGTCGATCATAGCCCTTCCCGGAAACGAACCGACACCGGGCCGCCACAAAGCGGTCCGGTGTCAATGAAGCTATTGTTGACCCAGGGACCGCTGCCCTCCCGGCCGCAGTCCCTGGGGTGGGATCCACTACTCGTTGCCCAGCACTTCGCCGCCGTTGCGCGTCACCAGGGCGGCGAAGGCCTGGGGGGCGATCGACTGCCGCACGAAGTGGACCGACCCGTCCACCCGCAGCGCCACGACGCCGCCGGAGTGGAACCCGTACACCTGCCCGGTGCCGTCCACGCCGTACACCGGGTCCGGGTAGGTCGTCTGGGTGATGCCGTTGGTCGCGTTCACCGCCACCGGGCCGGGCGACGTGACGCCGTCGGCTGTGGTGCCGAACAGCGCCGGAATCTCGCTCGCCGGCCGGCACCAGCCGCCGCCGTTGATCCGCGGGTTCGGGTACGCCCCGACCGCCTTGCCCTGCCGGAAGACGCTCGGCTTGCCGGCCGACTCGGTGACGTGCAGGGTGTTCGACAGCCCGTCCGGGAAGTCGCCGAACTTCAGCTTCTGGGTCCGCGACACCGCCCCCTCGCCGGCGGCGACTGCGTACCCCAGGCTGACGAGCTGCGGGTCCACGCCGTAGACGCCGGCGTAGTCGCCGGTGGCGACGATCGTCGTCCAGTTCGTCTCGGGTGCCCCGTCGAGCCGCCCGGCGTTGGGCACCGACGGGCACTCCAGCAGCTTCAGCCGCTGGCTCACCACGGCCACGTTCGCCGGCGTGGACCAGTTCTGCGTCTGGTCGTAGACCCGCAGCAGGTTGTCCTGCTCGTAATACGGCAGAAGGTACGTTACCCACCGGGCGCGCACGGTCCCGGTGGCCGTCGGCCGCAGGTTGCCGGGCAGGTGCGTGTTGGCGTCGTGGTAGTTGTGCAGGGCCAGCCCGAGTTGCTTGAGGTTGTTGGTGCACTGCGTCCGCGCTGCGGCCTCGCGGACCTTCTGCACCGCGGGCAGCAACAACCCGATCAGGATCGCGATGATCGCGATCACCACCAATAGTTCAATCAGCGTGAAGCCCCCACGGGGGCGGCGAATCCGGCTCATGTCGTACCTCGCTCCTTCGGGTTAGTCGGTCAGCGGCCTGTGGTCTTGATCTCAAACGTGATCGGCTCGTTGGTCCTGGCGTGGACTGTGGCCTTCAGCGGCGTCGATTCCGGCTTCGCATAGGTCGCGGGCAAGAGACTGCGGACGGGCACGTCGTCTCCGTCGGAGACGGCCTTCTTGCCGGCGACGGCCTGCGTCCAGACGATCGTGACGCGATACTCACCGGCCGGCGCGCCGTCGGCTCCCTCGCGGGTGGTCAGGGCGAACGTCCCGTCCGCCTCGACCCGACCCGTCGGCCGTGCGGTGCCGGACAGGCCGGCTATCGGGTGAAAGACCACCAGCGCCGATGCCGCGGGCTTGCCGTTGACGCGAACCGTCCCCGCGACAGGGTAAGTCGCCTCGCCGTCCCCGCGGCTACACCCGGCCGCGCCCAGGAGTGCGAACACGAACGTGACACCTCCGAACCGGCTGTTGAGATGGCAGAACATGGCGACTCCTCATTAATACATGACTAATTAAGTCGTTTTAGTCATGTAACACGACAAGAGTATCGGCTGAATGACTACTTTGCAAGTACGAAAAGTGATCTTTAACGACCCGCGCCTGCTTGAGCACTGCGCGGACCATGGTAAAATGCAGATCTGATTATCGACGAGTTTGCGCCGAACTTACGATGCAGGAGTTGTTTCCGTCGAACCGCCGGGGAGGGGGGTGGCACTGGCGCTCTTGGCACCCTTGGCACCCTTGGCACCCTGACCCGGGCCTCGCTTCCGGTCAGATCGAGTAGTCCGGCTCGAAGATCTTGGCGCTCTTGGGCGACACGAAGATGGGGTCGCCGATCTTCAGCGCGAGGCTGCGGTACTTCTCGGGGACGAGGTCCACGTTGAGCATCAGCCCGAAGTCCTCGGCCGCAACGCGGACCTTGACCACCGACCCGGCCGGGTTGACGTGAACGACCTTCGCCTTGAGGCAGTTGCCACCGTCGGCGGTCTTCGCCAGGTCGAGTTCATGCGGGCGGACGTAGACGTCCGCCCGGCCATTGCCGTCCGGCTGAATGACCGTGCTGCGGCCGACCGGGACCTCCACGTCGCCGAGCAGCACACGGCCGTCCTTGAGCTGGGCCTGGAAGACGTTCACGTTGCCCAGGAAGTCCATGACGAAGGCGTTGGCCGGGTGTTCGAACACCTCCGCCGGGGTGCCGTTCTGCTCGACGCGGCCCTGGTTCATGACCACGATCCGGTCAGCGACCTCGAACGCCTCCTCCTGGTCGTGGGTCACGAAGATGCTGGTCACGCCGAACTCGTCGTGGAACCGCCGCAGCCAGCCGCGCAGCTCCGACCGCACCTTGGCGTCGAGCGCGCCGAACGGCTCGTCCAGGAGCAGCACCTTCGGCTGCGGGGCCAACGCCCGGACGAGCGCGATCCGCTGCCGCTGGCCGCCAGAGAGCGCAGCGGGGTACGAGTTCGCCTTCTCCTCCAGCCGGACCAGGTGGAGCAACTCCCCGACCCGCTCGCGGATCTTCTTCTCCGTCCACTTCCGCACCCGCAGCCCGAACGCCACGTTCTCGAACACGGTCATGTGCCGGAACAGGGCGTAGTGCTGGAAGACGAACCCGACGTTCCGCTCGCGGGCCGAGGTGCGGGTGATGTCATCGTCCAGGTACTGCACCGTGCCGCCATCGGGCACTTCCAGCCCGGCGATGATGCGGAGCAGCGTCGTCTTCCCGGACCCGGACGGGCCGAGCAAAGCGACCAGCGACCCGGTCGGCGCCTCGACGGACACGTCGTCCAGCGCCGCGAAGGCCCCGAACCGCTTCGACACGTTCCTGGCGGTAATGCTCATCGTCGGGTATCGGGTATGGGGTGTAGGGTATCGGCCGAAATGCGATCGGGGGTTTCTTCCGATACCCGATCCCCGACCCCCGATACCCGAGTTTTCCCTTCGACCCACGTCTTCGCCGCCAGTGACACCAGGCCCAGGAGCGTCAGCACCGACGCGACGGCGAACGCCCCGGGCGTGTTGAACCCGCTAAACATCATCTCCACCTGGAGCGGCATGGTGTTCGTCTCGCCGGCGATCCGGCCGCCGACCACGTACACCGCCCCGAACTCCCCCATCGCCCGGGCGTTGCACAGAATCACTCCGTACAGCAGCCCCCACTTGATGTTCGGCAAAGTCACGCGCCAGAACAGTTGCCACGGGTTCGCCCCGAGGCTCACGGCCGCGAACTCCTCGTCCGGGCCGAGCGCCTCCATCAGAGGGATCAGTTCCCGGGCAACGAACGGCAGGGTCACGAACGTCGTCGCCAGGATCAACCCCGGGACGCTGAACAGAACCTGAAACCCGTTGTCCCGCAGCCAAGGGCCGAAGTACCCCTTCATCCCGAACAGGAGCACCAGCATCAACCCGGCAACCACCGGCGACACCGAGAACGGCAGGTCGATCAGGGTCACGAGCGCCGTCCGCCCCGGGAAGCGGAACCGGGCGATGGCCCACGCCGCGGCCAGCCCGAACACCAGGTTGCACACCACCGCGGCCGGGGCGATGGTCAGCGTCAGTAGCACCGCCGCTCGGGTGTCGGGGTCACCGGTCAGATTTCGCCAGTACGCCCCGACGCCGTCGGCGAACGCCTCGACGAACACGTTCGCCACCGGCACGATCACCAGCACCGTAAGTGTCAGAACCGCAACCGCCGTGAGCGACCAGCGAACCCAGGCCGGATCCTGTGTGCGACGAGCGACGAGCGACGAGCGATGAGACGAAACAGCCATGACCGGCCGTTCGGTGTCCGGTTCGTCGCTCGTCGCTCGTCGCTCGTCGCTCACGAGTCCCATCGCCGGCTCCACCGCTCTAGCATGTTGACCGCGCCCAGCATGACGAACGACGCCGCAAGCAGGACCGTGGCGATGGCGGTCGCCTCGACCTCCTTGAACTCCTCCAGCTTGTTCACCACCAGTACCGCCGCGATCTCCGAGCGGCCCGGGATGTTGCTGGAGACGAAGACCACGGAGCCGTACTCGCCCAGCGCCCGCGCGAACGCCAGGGCGAACCCGGTCAGCGCGCCGGGGAGGATCGCCGGAAAGATCACCCGGCGGAAGGCCTGCCAGCGGCTGGCCCCGAGCAACGACGCCGCCTCCTCGACCTCGGCGTCCAGGCTCCCCAGCACCGGTTGAAGTGTCCGCACCACGAACGGGAACCCGATGAATACCATGACCAGCACGATCGCCGCCCGGGTGTAGGCCAGTTCAATCCCCAACGGCACCAGGAACCGACCCATCCAGCCGTTCGGCACATACAGGCTGGAGAAGACCAGTCCCGCCACGGCCGTCGGCAACGCGAACGGCAGATCCACCAGGGCGTCGAAGAACCGCTTCAGCGGGAACTCGTAGCGTACCAGCACCCAGGCGATCAGCGTCCCGAGGACGACACTGATCACCCCCGCGATGAGGGCCGCGGAGAACGTCAGGGCATACGCCGCCTGGGCCCGTGGCGTCCAGGCCGCGGCCAGGAACTGATCCCACGACAACTGCAACGCCGTGAGGACGCACGCCGCCAGCGGCACCACCACCAGCGCGGTCAGGTACAGGAGGGTGAAGCCGAGACTCAACCGGAATCCCGGTAACACCCGCTGATTCACCTGGGCCATGCTCACAGCCGCCGCTGGGATGGTTCACGCCGATCCGTTATGTTGTATGGGTTCGGGTGTCATCGGCCGGTAGTTCAGTAAGTTTGTCGAAATTATCATCAAAACCGCCCCACGGGAAGGCTAACTCCACAGGATATCCCCCATGTCTCGCCGCTCTGCGAGTGCCAAAACGACACCGCCCCGTCGGTCCGGCTGGCTAACGGCCATTTTGGGCGGGACTGTCATCGGCGGTTTGCTTCTGGCGGTCATCCTGCTGGCCTCCGGCGACCAAGACGGTTCGTATGACCCGCTCTCGGACGCGGACGAGGCCGCCCCGGATATGGTCGCGGTGCCGGGCGGAACGTTTGTCATGGGTAACGACGCCGGAACCCGGGAAGAGGACCGGGACGCCAAACCGGCCCACGAGGTGACGGTCCGCGGGTTCCGGATGGACAAGACGGAAGTGACCAACGGCCAGTTCGCTGCGTTCGTGAAGGCGACCGGCTATATCACGGTCGCGGAGCAGAGCCCGGACCCGAAGAAGTACCCGAACGCCGACCCGCGGCTGCTCGTCCCCGGCTCGGCGGTGTTCGTCCCGGTGCAGGCGTCTTTCGACCCGCGCGAGTGGGGCGCACCGCACCCGCCGTGGTGGAAGTACGTCCCCGGCGCGAGCTGGCGGCACCCGGACGGCCCCAGGTCTAGCATCGACGGGAAGACGAACTACCCGGTGGTCCACATCGCCTGGGAGGACGCGGCAGCGTACGCGGCGTGGGCCGGGAAGCGGCTGCCGACGGAAGCAGAGTGGGAGTATGCGGCCCGCGGCGGGCTGAAGGGGCAAGAGTACGCCTGGGGATCGGCCAAACAGGGCGAGGGCGGGACGTGGTACGCCAATAGCTTCCAGGGAGACTTCCCGCACAACGACACCGTGGCGGACGGGTTCGCGGGGATCGCCCCGGTGGCGCAGTTCCCGGCCAACGGGTTCGTGCTGCACGACATGAGCGGCAACGTGTGGGAGTGGTGCCAGGACCTCTACGACGCCGGATATTACGCTGTTTCCCCGAAGGACAACCCACAAGGGCCGACGGTCGGCCAGATGGAAGGCGACCAGCCACTGCGGGTCCGACGGGGCGGGTCGTTCCTGTGCGCCGACACTTACTGCCGGCGGTATGTCCCGCACGCCCGGGACAAGAACCCGGCCGACAGCGGGGCCAGCCACACGGGGTTCCGGTGCGTCAGGAACGACTGACCGTTGAGAGGTTGCCCTTCCCGGTCTTCACGGGGCGGGGGTAAACTGCGGCCGATCCCCGGAGGCCCCCCGTGACCGCGCCTGACCCGCCGTCGATCCCCGCACCGCCCGCTGACGCGGTGTTCGTCGAGCGGTTCGCCGAGCCGATCACCGGCTGGGAGATGGTCGGGGCCGGCGCGAGCTGGGACGCGCCCCCCTACCCCGGCCCGCTGGAGGCCGAGGTCCGCTTCGACGGAGTGCCACGGATCCAGTCGCCCGTCACCGCGGACGGCACCCGCCACCACTTCGGTGCCCAGCTTCCACGCGAACCCGACGCGAAGCGCGTCACCGTGGCCCTCCGCGGCAATGGAGTAGAGATCACGCTCTTCGACGGTAACGTTTCCGACCTGCCGGTGCGCGGGGCGGAATCGCCCGACCCATCGAGCAACCTGCCACGGTGGCTCTCCCCGGCTGCTACGCTCGGCCGGAGCATCGCCAGTGGCGAGGCGCTGTCTGCCGCTTGGTGGTCGGCGCGGGTACGGCGTTACCGCGAGAAGGCGATCCAGGCTCGCATCCGCATTCGCGACAAGCTGCTGATCCGGTCGCATCACCGGCACCGATCACCGCACGACGCCTACGTTGATCGCACGACGCTCACGCCCGCCGACCTGCGGGCGATGGCGAGCCGGGCTTCCCGGTTTCGCTACAGGCCGACGTTCAGCGTTCTGGTTCCCGTCCACAACGTCGATCCGCGGTGGCTGACGGAATGCGTCGAGTCGGTGCGGCGGCAAGCGTACCCGCTCTGGGAACTGTGCCTGGCCGACGACGCCTCCACCGACCCGGCGACCCGTGCCGCATTGGACCGACTGCCGAAAGACGAGCGTATCAAACTGGTCCGTCGGCCAGTTAACGGACACATCTGTGCCGCGACGAACTCCGCGGCTGATCTGGCCAGCGGCGAATTCGTCGCGCTCCTGGACAACGACGATGCCCTTGCGCCGCAGGCGCTGTACACGGTGGCCGAGTTGCTCCAGTCGCACCCCGACGCGGACCTGATCTACTCGGACGAGGACAAGGTGGACGCCGCGGGCCGGCGGTACGACCCGCAGTTCAAGCCCGACTGGTCGCCGGAACTGCTGTTGAGTTACAACTACGTCAACCACTTCTCCGTGATTCGCCGGTCGGTGTTCGAGCGGGCCGGCCGGTTTCGCGAGGGCTACGAGGGGTCGCAGGATCACGACCTGCTGCTGCGAATCACGGAGTTGACCGACCGGGTTCACCACGTCCCGGAAGTCCTCTACCACTGGCGCTCGCTGCCGAGTTCGACGGCCTCCGCCGCAGGTGTGAAGCGTTACGTCCACACCTCCGGCCGCAAGGCGGTCGAGGAGGCGCTCGCCCGGCGGAAGGTCGCGTCGTCCCTGTACGTCCCGGACTTCGCCGAGAAGTTGGGGCTGCCGATCCTCGGCCTAGACGGACCGGACGACGGGCCGGCGGTCGCGGTGATCGTTCGGGGAGATGCCGGCGATGCAGCCCGCACCGTCCGCGCGGTCCGGCAGACGACCGCGTACAAGAGTTACACGACCTACCTCGTCATCGACGCGGCGCCGCCGGCCGACGCGCTGAACCGGCTTGCCGCCGGGCGGGGCGAAGAGTACCTGCTGTTCCTCGAAGCGGGCGTGGAGCCGACCGACCCGAGATGGTTATCCCGGCTGATGGCCTACGCGAAGCTGCATGGCGTCGGGGCGGTCGGCGGCCTGGTCCGCGAGGACATTGGGCGGATCGGTTCGGCCGGTACGGTCCTTGGCATGGCCGACGGGACCGCGCCTGGCGACGCCTTCGCCGGGCAGAAGCCGGACCCGGTGAGTTACTACTTCTACGCCGAGGCGGCCCGGACCGTCACGTCCCCGAGCCGGGGCTGCCTGCTTACACGTCGGAACCTGTTTGACCGGGTGGGCGGGTTCGATGCCGATCGGTTCGGGCGGACGCTCCACGACGTGGACTACTGCCTGCGACTTGCTGGACAGGGGCTGCGGTCGGTTCACGTCGGCGGCGTCGAGTTACGCTGGGCCGGTGCGAACGCCGGCCGCCACGACACACCCGCCGAGCAGCGGGCGCTTCGCGCCGCATACGACAGCGCACCGGACCCGTACTACAACCCGAACCTGTCCGCGTGGGACTCGTTCACCACGCGGAGCGAGGCGCCACACCTCATCCCGGCTACACCGACCGCGCCGGTGCGGGTGCTGTTCGCGACGCACAACCTGACCGCCTTCGAGGGCGCCCCGAAGATCATTCAGGACGTGGCCGCCGGCCTGAGCCGCCGCGGCACGGTCAAGGCAGCGGTCTTCGCCCCGGCCCCGGGGAAGGCGGCTGCCGCGTACGAGGCCGCGGGCGTCCGGGTGATCGCGAGCGAGTCACCGTTCGCCGGGCGGTTCGTGGATGGTCAGTGGACCCCGACCGAGTACGAGGCGGCGCAGTCGCAACTGGCCCGCGCGATCCGGGAGGTCCGCCCGCAGGTGGTGCTGGCGAACACGCTGGGCATGTTCCCACTGGTTGAGGCCGCCGCCCGGCACCGCGTCCCCGGCGTCCTCGCCATCCAGGAGGGCTACCCGGCGGACGTCCTCGCCCGGATGTACAGCCCGTTCGGCCGATGGCGCTGCGAGCGGGCTTTCCAGTTTGCCGAGCGGGTGATCTTCGCCTCGCGGTCCTGCGCCGAACTATACGCCCGGCTCGACGGCCGGAAGAACTTCGAGGTGATCCACAACGGCCTGTCGGCCGCGGCGTTCGACGAGTACCGCCGCAAGGTGTCGAGAGCCGAGGCCGCAGCCCGCGTGCCGGGCGGCGACCGACTTCGCATTGTGGCCATAGGCACCGTCTGCGAGCGCAAGGCGCAGCACGTCCTGGTCGAGGCGGCCGCGACGCTGGCGAAGGAGCGACGCGACTTCGTCTGCCATCTCGTCGGGGCACGGGAGGGGTTGCCGTACCTGAGCTACGTCCGCAACCTGATCCGGGCGCGGGGTCTGGACGACGTGGTCATCCCGGTGCCCGAGACGAACGACGTCTGGAGCTACCTGCGTGCCGCCGACGTGTTCGCGTGCTGCTCCTACGTCGAGGCGTTCAGCCTCTCGGTGCTGGAGGCGGAGGCGTTCGGGCTGCCGGTCGTCTCGACGCCCTGCGGCGGGCTGGACGAACAGGTCGCCTGGGGCCACAGCGCGCTGAAGTGCGACTTCGGCGACACGGACGCCCTGGCCGACCGGCTGCGGACGCTGCTTTCGGACGACCGACTGCGGGCCGAGATGGGCCAGCAGTCGCGGGCCGCGTTCGACCTGAGGCTGACCGCCGAGGGGATGCTCGACCGCTACCAGCGGGCGATCCTGTCCGCCGCCGGGGTCCGGTTCGCCGACACCGCGCCGCCGTCCGGTGTGCCGAAGGCCCGCGTCGCCTGACCCACGCTTCCGAGAGTTCCCGATGGGTCCGTCGCCGATGGCTGGTCCGAACCCTCTCGCCGCCGCCCACCGGCTCGCCAGCCGGGCCCGTCGCCGACTCCGCGACTGGTGGCGGGGGGAGACGGCCGCCACGTTCTTCGACATTCATTACCGCCCGGAGCGGAACCAGTTCCTCGCCGATCACGGTGCCGACCCGATCACCGTCCGGGAGGCACGGGCGGCCGCCGGGGCGGGGTTGAACGTGGCCCGCCGGGTGTGGCACCTCCGGGCCGACCTGCGGGCGGCATTCCCACTCGGTCTGACCCCAGCGCAGCGGCGAGCCTACGGCGGCTGGCTCCTCACACAGGGGTCCAAGGATTTCGGCCTCACCCCGGCCGCGGTGGTCGCGTACCTGGCCGAACTGGCCGACGACCCATCGCACGGGCTGACCGATTCGTACCTGCGGCACCCGGAGTGGCAGGCGGCCGTCCCACACGGCTTGACCTGGTTCGGCTGGGACGGGCTCAAGCACTGGCTCATCCGCACCTATGGCATCCGAAGACGGTGGCTGCCCAGCGCACGGCAACCGGACCGGCTTGGCCCCTGGGATGAAGTGCGAATACTTTGGCGCGTCTGGCCCCATCTCCGGGACGACACCGCCAGGGCGGCCGAGGCGGCGGCACTCGGCGGCGACCCCAAGCCGTTGGCCGACTGGTTCCGCGCCCAGTTCGATCTCCCTCAGCCGGGCGAAGACTGGCTCCGCCGGCTCGCGGACGAGGTCACGTCCGGGCTGCCGGCGCGGCCCGGTGTGAACGTACTCGCCCACTTCCGCTACCCGTCGGGGGTCGAACAGGAAGCCGTGCAGATGGTCGCCCGGCTGACCGCGGCCGGGTTCCGGGTCGCCCGCCGGGATGTGCCGGTCGGGTTCCCGTGCGACTGCGACGCCCCGGACGTGTACTCCGACCCGGAACTGCACGACGTGACCCTGGTCAAGACCGGAGGCGGCCGCGGATTCGACGGCCTGTTTCCGGTCGCCGGTCTGCACCCGCGGCCGGGCGTCTACCGCGTTGCCGGGTGGTCCTGGGAGCTGGAGCAGTTCCCGCAGGAGTTCGTCGAACAGGGCCAACTCGCCGACGAGGTCTGGACGCCGAGCGAGTTCTGCGCTGCGGCGGTCCGCCGGGCGGTGCCGGGCAAACCGGTGAGGGCCATCTATCCGGTCGTGGTCGCCCGGAAGGCGCCGCCGCCGACGCGGGCCGAGTGGGGCCTGCGTGACGGGCGGTTCCTGGTACTGTTCGCGTTCGACATGGGCAGCATGATGGAGCGGAAGAACCCGCTCGGGCTGATCCGGGTGTTCCGCCGGGCGTTCGCCCCGACGGACCCGGCCGACCTGGTGCTCAAAGTGTCTCGCGGGAAGTCGAACCCGGAAGACCTGGCCCGGCTGACCGCGGCGGCGGCCGACGCCGGCGCGGTCGTGATCGACCGCACGATCACCCAGGAGGAAGCCCTGGGGCTGATGGCCGCGTGCGATTGCTACGCCTCGTTGCACCGGGCCGAGGGGTTCGGGGCCACCGTGGCCGAGGCCATGCTCATGGGCAAGCCGGTCGTCTCCACCGACTATTCGGCCACCGCCGAGTTCCTGACCGCGGACGTCGGGCTGCCGGTGCGATACAGGCTGGTGCCGGTCGGCCCAGGCCGGTCGCCGTACCCGCCGGAAGCGGTCTGGGCCGAGCCGGACGAAACCCACGCGGCGGAACTCCTACGGTGGGTCTACGAGCACTCGGCCGAGGCCCGGGAACTGGGCCAGAAGGCGAAGCAACAAGTCGAAACGATCCTGGCTCCGGAGATTCCGGGCCGGCTGATGGCCGGGCGGCTCGGGGAAATCCTGGCCGCCCGCCGGGGGGCCGGGGCGTGACCGCGGGAGTCTTCCGCCGACTGGCGGCCGGCGGCTGGCGCCGCGTCCGGGACGCCCTCCGCGGCGAGACCGCCGAGACGGTCTTCGACATCCATAACTCCCGCGAACTGAACCCCGTACTGGCCGCACACGGGATCTCGCCGCCGACCGCCTCTCCGGCGCATGGCCAGGCCGAGCGAGTCAAGCGCGTCTTCGAGTTGCGGCCCGACCTGCGCGAGGCGTTTCCCTTCGCTCTGACCCCGCACCCCGACCGTCGGCAGTTCCTGGAGTGGCTGCTCATCCACGGGGCCAGCGACTACGGCATCACGCCGGACGAGGCCGTGGCGTGGCTATTTGAGCAGGACGCCGCCCCGGACCACGGACTCGCGACGACGTACCGGCTCCGGCCGGACTGGCAGCAAGCCGTCCCGCACGCCTTGACCCCGGGCGGCTGGCCCGCGTTCGTTCGCTTCCTCCGGTCGTCGTGCGGTCTCCGGGGTCGGTGGGTGAGCCGAGCACGGTTCGCCCCGCAGCCGGAAGAGGACCCGACTACCCCCGGCGTGAACGTGGTCGGTCACTTTCGCTACGCATCGGGATTGCAGGAGGCCGCGTTCGGCGTCGTGAACGGACTTCGCCGGGCCGGGTTCCGCACGTCGCTGCGCGACCTGCCGGTCGTCTTCGCCTGCGACTGGCGAGACCGCGAACGCTACCTGGGCCTCGAAGACTTCGACACGACCGTGTACGTCGCCGCGGTGAACACGTTCCCGACCGAGTGGTATCCCCGCGCCGGCCTGTCCATGCGGCCGGGCGTGCGGCGCGTCGCCGTCTGGTACTGGGAACTGGAGGAGTTGCCCCGCGAGTGGGCCGACAAGCTCGGCTGGGCGGACGAGGTGTGGGCGCCGACCCGGTTCACCGCGGACTGCTTCCGCAAGTACGTCTCGGCCCCGGTGGTGCCGATGCTCCCCGGCGTCGAGTTGCCGCCCTTCGCGCCCCGGCCGCGGTCGCACTTCGGGCTGCCCGACCGGTTCACGTTCCTGTTCAGCTTCGACATGGCGAGCGTGATGGAGCGCAAGAACCCGCTCGGGCTGATCCGGGCGTTCCGCCGGGCGTTCCGGTCGGACGACCGTGCCCACCTCGTCATCAAGGTGTCCCGCGGTGAGAAGGCCCCGGACTCGCTGACCCGACTCCGGTCCGCGGCCGGCGACGGGGTGACGGTCATTGACAGGGTGATGACCCGGGAGGACGCGCTGGCCCTGCTGGGATGTGCGGACTGCTACACCTCGCTGCACCGTTCGGAAGGGCTGGGCCTGGGGATGGCCGAGTCGATGCTGATGGGTAAGCCGGTGATCGCCACCGCCTACTCCGGCAACCTCGACTTCATGACACCCGACGCGGCACACCTGGTCGAGTATCGACGGGTGCCCATTATCGAGGACCTGGACCCGTACCCGAAAGACTGCCACTGGGCCGAGCCGTCGGTCGAGCACGCCGCCGAGTTGATGCGTCAGGTGTACGACCGCCCCGACGAGGCCCGCGCACTCGGTGAACGGGCGAAACTCCACGCCGAGCGGGTGCTGTCGGTCGAGGCCGCCGGCCGGCGGATGGCCGACCGCCTCCGGGCCACGGCAGCACCGCTCCCCCGGCCGACGCGAGGTGCCGCGTGACAGTACCCGATACGCCCCCGTCACTCCTGGCGAAGTTACGCTGGACGGTCGGGCGGGTCCGCCGCAAGCTCCTCGGCGGCTCCCCTGCCGCGACGCCAGGCCCGTCTTTCGACATCCACGACATTTCAGCGGTGAACGCCCTCCTCGCTCGGCACGGCGTCTCGCCACTGACCGGCGACCCGTTGCAGGCGAACGGCGGGCCGGAGGGAGCAGCGCGGTTCATCCTCTGGCTACTGATCACGTCGCCGGAACACCGCGGCCGGTTCCCGACCGCGCTCACCGACGGGTCTGGCGGGAATTACTGCCTCGAACTGACAAACGGACTCTTCAAGTCGCCGGACGCGGAGGCCAACGCCCGGGCAGCGTTCGATGCCGACCCCGGCGAACGGGTCCGGCGGGTCTACGAGTTCCGCCCGGACATGCGGTCGGCCCTGCCGTTCGGGATGACCCCACAGCAGCGCGGCGAGTACCTCGACTGGCTCCTGACCCACGGCGCCGCCGAGATGGGCATCACCCCGGTGCAGGCACTCTGGTTTCTGGTCAGCACCGACGAGACGCCGGACCGCGGGCTGGTGCCGACGTTCCAGCTCAACGCGGACTGGCAGACCCGGGTGCCGCACGGGCTGACCGTCTTCGGCTGGGACGAGTTGCTCCACTACCTGCGGACCGGGTGCGGCCTCGGCGGCCGCTGGCAGGAGGGTCTGCCGCCGCCGCGTGTGTACGGCCCGTGGGACCAACTCACGCTCCTCCGGCACGCCCGGCCGGAACGAAACGCAACCTTCCCGCTCACCAAGGCCCGTGCCGGGGACGCCGCTGCGGTCCTGGCGTGGCTCGACCGGCAACCGGACCTGGTGATGCCGGACGCCGACTGGCGAAAGGCGCTGGTGAGCGAGGTCCACGGTCGGCTCCCGGCGAAGGCCGGCGTGAACCTACTCGGCCACTTCCGCTACCCGTCCGGGTTGCAACAGGTCGCTGACGCGACGGCGAAGGCATTCGACGCGGTCGGGATGCGGATCAGCCTCCGCGACCTGCCGACCGAGTACCCCTCGGACCTGTCCGACCGCACGCGCTACCACGGGGTCGAGCTATTCGACGCGACGGTCTACTGTGCGTCGGTGAACACCCCGGCGGAGGCGCACCTGTCCCGGTGCGGGTTGCACCTGCGGCCGGGCGTCCATCGCGTCGCCGTGTGGTACTGGGAGACGGAGGAGGTTCCCGAGACGATCCCCGAGTACCCCGCCCTGTTCGACGAGGTGTGGGCGCCGACCCGGTTCATCGCCGACGCCTTTCGCAAGCGCGTCAAGGTGCCGGTGGTGCCGATGCTGCCGGGCCTGGAGCCGCCGCGGTTCGTGCCGCGGTCGCGTGACCACTTCGGCCTGCGCGACGACCGGTTCATGTTTCTGTTCACCTTCGACATGGCCAGCCTGATGGCCCGGAAGAATCCCCTGGCGGCGGTCGCCGCATTCCGTCGCGCGTTCCGCCGCGATGAACCGGCGGACCTCGTCATCAAGCTGGCACGCGGGAGCGAGTCGCCGGCCGATCTCACCGCCCTGACCGCCGCGTGCAAGGCAAGTGGTGTCCGGCTCATCGACGAGTTGATGCCGCGGTCGGACCTACTGGCCCTGATGGCGGCATGCGACTGCTACGTCTCGCTGCACCGTTCGGAGGGGCTGGGCCTGGGCATGGCCGAGACGATGCTGATGGGCAAGCCGGTTATCGCCACCGCTTACTCCGGCAACCTCGACTTCATGACCCTGGAGTCGGCCTACCTGGCGGAGTACGAGCGGGTGCCGATCCCGGAGACAGTGTCGCAGTACCCGCGGGGGTCGCACTGGGCCGAGCCATCGGTCGAGCACGCAGCCGAGTTGATGCGCCGGGTCTACGACCGGCGCGACGAGTCGAAGGCGATAGGCGAGCGGGCACGGGCCGAGGTGTCGGAGCTGATGTCGCTGGAGGCGTTCGGCCGGCGAATGGTGGCGCGGCTGGCGGAGGTCGGCTAACGGCCGGCGTGAGCCGGCCGGTGGGTTGATCGCACCGGCCGGCTCACGCCGGCCGTTCGCCAAGCCACCTCATCAGGTTGACCATCTCGACCGCCGTCACCGCGGCCTCGAACCCCTTGTTGCCGGCCTTGGCCCCGGCCCGGTGGATCGCCTGCTCCAGGGTGTCGCAGGTCAGCACGCCGAAGATCACCGGCACGCCGCAATTCAGCGACGCCTGGGCGATGCCGCTCGTCGCGGCCCCGGCGACGTGGTCGTAGTGGTCCGTGTCACCGCGGATCACGCAGCCCAGGCAGACCACCGCCGCGTACCGGCCCGACTTGCCGAGCCGCTGCGCGACCGGCGGGATCTCGAACGACCCCGGCACCCGCACCACGTCGATGCGGTCGTCGGTGACGCCGTGGCGCTGGAGCGCGTCCACCGCCCCGGCGGTGAGTTGGTCCACGATGAAGCTGTTGAACCGGGCCGCGACCAGCGCGAACCGGCCGGCGGGGGGGGCGAAGTCGCCTTCGATCACGGTAGGCATTGGCGAGACTATCCCAAGGTCACGCTGGTCAGGAACTCGACGTTGGTCTTGTGCTTGCCGAGTTGCTTGAGGAGCAACTCCATTGCCTCCACCGGGTGCATGTCGGCCAGAACCCGGTGCAGGATGTGCGTCAGCCGCAACTCCTCCTCGTCCTTGAGCAACTCTTCCTTGCGGGTGCCGGAGCGGTTCACGTCGATCGCCGGGTAGGTGCGGCGGTCCACCAACCGGCGATCGAGGTGCAACTCCATGTTACCGGTCCCCTTGAACTCCTCGAAGATCACGTCGTCCATCTTCGAGCCGGTGTCGATCAATGCCGTGGCGAGGATGGTCAGCGATCCGCCCTCCTCGATGTTGCGGGCGGCCCCGAAGAACCGCTTCGGTTTGTGCAGCGCGTTGGCGTCCAGCCCACCGGAGAGGATCTTGCCGCTGGTCGGCACCTCGGCGTTGTACGCCCGCGCGAGGCGGGTAATCGAGTCGAGCAGGATCACCACGTCGGTGCCGTACTCGACCAGCCGCTTGGCCTTCTCGATGACCATTTCGGCCACCTGGACGTGACGGCTGGTCGGCTCGTCGAACGTGGAGCTGACCACCTCGACCCGCGGCCCCTTCACCGTGCGGATCATGTCGGTGACTTCCTCGGGCCGCTCGTCGATGAGCAGCACGATGACGTAGCACTCCGGGTGGTTCGCGATGATGGAGTTCGCCATCTGTTGGAGCAGGATCGTCTTGCCGGTCCGCGGCGGTGCGACGATGAGGCCGCGCTGGCCCTTGCCGATCGGGGTGACGATGTCCACCACCCGCATCGACATCTGGTCCGGGGCCGTCTCCAGTTCCAACCGCTCCTCGGGGTGCAGCGGGGTCAGATCGTCGAAGACCGCCTTCTGGTGCAGCAGGTCCGGGTCCTGGTAGTTGATCGCCTCGACCCGCAACAGCGCAAAGTACCGCTCGTTCTCCTTCGGCGGTCGAATCTGGCCGGCAACGACCGCCCCGGTCCGCAGGCCGAACCGGCGGATCTGGCTGGGCGAGATGTAGATATCGTCCGGGCACGGCAGGTAGTTGTAGTCCGGGCTACGCAGGAAGCCGAACCCGTCCGGAAGTACCTCCAGCGTGCCCTCGCCGAACATCAGCCCGTTCTGCTTCACCCGCTCCTTGAGGATGCGGAAGATCAGGTCTTGCTTCTTGAGACCGGCCCACTCCTCCCGCGGGATGGTGTCGTCCTTGGCCGCCTTCTGGAGCTGGGCCAGCGTCATCTGCTGGAGTTGGGTGATGAACGTGCTGCCGCGCTTGATCTCCTCGTAGCGCGAGTTCGTCTCCGCGTCGAACCCGGACTCGTTGGGGTCGATCCTCCCCGGGGCTCGGCCTGACGGTTCGACCGCCGCGGGCGCCATATTCGGCACGGCAGCCCGGGTCGGTTCGTCGATGATGCCGGCGCCGAACGTGTCCTCCTCGGCCGGCGCGGGCTCGGTCTGGTCGGCGCGGGGG
>Ga0247823_10001309_pt1 | contig 20777 bp, 15 predicted proteins | sample 13C_PalmiticAcid_2_FD_192426 | JGI IMG/M metagenome (GOLD analysis project Ga0247823, IMG submission 192426) | Soil microbial communities from agricultural site in Penn Yan, New York, United States - 13C_PalmiticAcid_Day30 | ecosystem: Environmental > Terrestrial > Soil > Agricultural land... | reverse complement strand
CTCAAGGCCGTCAAGACCGAGCCGCGCGCCTCCAAGACCACTGAAACCCTTTGGGCCGCTGAACGCCAGCGCATCGAGGCGGCCATTCCGCGCGGCGCGCGCGTGGTGGCGCTGGATGAGCGCGGCACCACGCTGACGACACAGGCGCTCGCCCAGCAGCTTCGGCAATGGCAACTCGGCGGTGACGATGTGGCCCTGGTCATCGGCGGACCGGACGGCCTGGACCCGGCCTTTCGCGTGGGTGCGCACCAGCGCATCCGCCTGTCCGACCTGACGCTGCCGCACGCCATGGTGCGCGTGCTGCTGATCGAGCAGCTCTACCGCGCGTGGTCCATCAACGCGAATCACCCCTATCACCGCGAATGAAGCATCAGGGCCCCTTCATCTACCTCGCGTCGCAAAGCCCGCGCCGGCGCGAGCTGCTCACGCAGTGGGGCGTGCGCCACGAGTTGCTTTTGCCGGACGCCGACGAAGACGCCGAGTCGCTGGAGGCCTCCCACCCGAACGAGGCGCCCACGCGCTACGTGCAGCGCGTCACTGCGCTCAAGCTCGAGGCCGCCATGGCGCGCCTGAAGCGCCGCGGCCTGCCCGCCGCGCCCGTGTTGTGTGCCGACACCACCGTCGCGCTGGGCCGGCGCATCCTGGGCAAGCCGGCCGACGCGGCCGAGGCGCGGCGCATGTTGACCGACCTGTCGGGGCGTGCGCACCGCGTGCTGACGGCGGTGGCGGTGGGCAAGGGCGCGCGGCGGTGGCAGGCGGTGTCAGCCTCCAGTGTGGTCTTCGACGCGCTCACGCCCACGCAGATCCGCCGCTACGTCGAGGGCGGCGAGCCCATGGGCAAGGCCGGCGCCTACGCCATTCAGGGCCACGCAGGCCTGTGGATCCGCCGCATCGCTGGCAGTCACACCGGTATCGTGGGCCTGCCCGCGTTCGAAACCGCCCAACTCCTGCGCGCGGCCGGCCTTTCCATCCTTTGACGAGCCCCATCCCATGAACCAGGACATCCTGATCAACTGGTCTCCGCAGGAGACGCGCGTGGCCGTGGTGGAGCAGGGCGCCGTGCAGGAGGTCCACATCGAGCGCACGCTGGAGCGTGGCCTGGTGGGCAACATCTACCTGGGCAAGGTCTCGCGTGTGCTGCCGGGCATGCAGTCGGCCTTCCTTGACATCGGCCTGGACCGCGCGGCCTTCCTGCACGTGGCCGATCTCATGCCCAACATCCAGGCCAAGCACGCGGCGCCGCGCGCGAGCGCGCCCGTGGTGCCCGCGCCTATGCCTGCCGACGCCGATCCGGCGGCCTCCCCGAACGGCCTCCCATCGGGCGCCGCACCCGCTGCCGCGCCCGTCACCGCGCCCAAGGTGCTCGCGCCCAACCCGGTGCTGCCCATTGAAAAGCAGATCTTCGAAGGCCAGGCGCTCATGGTGCAGGTGCTCAAGGACCCGATCGGCACCAAGGGCGCGCGGCTCACGGCGCAGATCAGCATCGCGGGCCGGCTGCTGGTGTTCCTGCCGCAGGACAACCACATCGGCGTGTCGCAGAAGATTCCGCCCGCACAGCGCGAGGCCCTGCGCCAGCGCCTGCTGGCCCTCACCGCCACCAGTGACGGCAGCCCCTCGGGCGGCTTCATCCTGCGCACCAACGCCGAGGACGCCGACGACGAGGAACTGGCCGACGACGTGGCCTACCTGCGCAAGACCTGGCTTCGCATCAAAGAGGCCGCGCTGCGCCAGCCGCCGGCCTCGCTGCTGCACGAAGACCTGAACCTCATGCAGCGCGTGCTGCGCGACCTATCGGGCGCGGGCACACAGTCGATCCGAATTGATTCGCGCGAGCAATTCGGCCTGCTCAAGGGCTTTGCCGACGAGTTCATGCCCGACACCATCGCCAAGCTGCAGCCCTACAGCGGCGAGCGGCCCATCTTCGACCTGTTCAACGTGGACGAGGAGATCGTGCGCGCGCTGGGCCGGCGGGTGGAGCTCAAGTCGGGCGGCTACCTGGTCATCGACCAGACCGAGGCCCTGACCACGGTGGACGTCAACACCGGCGGCTTCGTCGGCGCGCGCAACTTCGACGACACGGTGTTCCGCACCAACCTCGAGGCGGCGCAGGCCATTGCCCGGCAACTGCGCCTGCGCAACCTGGGCGGCATCATCATCGTCGACTTCATCGACATGACGCGCGACGACCACCGCGAATCGGTGCTGGGCGAATTCCGCAAACAACTCGCGCGCGACCGGGTCAAGACCATGATCGGCGGCTTCTCGCAACTCGGCCTGGTGGAGATGACGCGCAAGCGCACGCGCGAGTCGCTGGCGCACATGCTGAGCGAACCGTGCGAGGCCTGTGCCGGCAAAGGCGCGGTGAAGACGGCGCGCAGCGTGTGCTACGACATCCTGCGCGAGATCCTGCGCGAGGCGCGCGCCTTCAGCCCGCGGGAGTTCCGCGTGGTGGCCGCGCCCAAGGTGGTGGAGTTGTTCCTGGACGAGGAGCGCGCGCACCTGGCGGGGCTGTCCGAGTTCATCGGCAAGCCGATTTCGCTGCAGAGCGAGAACTCGATGACGCAGGAGCAGTACGACATCGTGCTGATGTAAGCGCCTGAGGCTTTCTCTTGGTGACGCAGAATACGGTCGCAGGAACTGGAGTTCAGCCCTGAGGAGCCACGGGATCGGATCATGAGACTCTCTGACGAAGAAATTGCGGCGCTGTTGGTCGACCTGGAGTCGGATCGCGTAGAGCGCAAAGAATCCTTCAATGGGGATGCGCCGGAAAAGGTGCGGCAGGCTGTATGCGCTTTTGCCAACGACCTGCCCGGGCACGGGCGACCGGGGGTGGTGTTCATTGGTATCCGGGACAACGGCAGCCCGATGGGACTAGCTGTCACTGATGAGCTGCTGCTGACACTTGCCAGCATACGAAGCGACGGCAATATTCAACCGATCCCGAGCCTGACGGTCGAAAAGCGATCGGTGGGAGGAGGTGCTGAATTCGCCGTGATTACCGTGCTTCCAGCCGATGCCCCCCCGGTGAGGTTCAAAGGGCGCACCTACATCCGAACCGGCCCGCGGCGCGACATCGCCAGCTTGCAGGACGAACGCATACTCAACGAGCGCAGGAGGCATAAGAACCTTCCGTTCGATCTCCAACCGGTATCGTTCGCCAACCTCGGAGATCTCAGTCGCGTTGCCTTTGAGGATGAGTATCTGGCTGGCGCATTCGCAGCGGACGTGCTGCAAGCCAATCACCGAAGCTACGAGGAACGCCTGAGCTCGTGCCGGATGATCGAATCTGTCGAGCGACCGATTCCCACCGTTCTGGGCAGTCTCGTACTAGGAACACGCAGTCGCGACCTGATCCCTTGTGCTTATGTGCAGTTCCTGCGATTGGATGGCACGGAGTTGGATGCGGCGATCGTGGACGAAGCCGCCATTGATGGGCGCTTGAGCGAGGTCATCGCTCGTCTGGACGACAAATTGAAAGCCCACATATCCACGGCCGTGGACGTTCATTCGTCGGACACCGAGAAGCGCCGTGCCGACTATCCCCTGGCGGCTCTGCAGCAACTGGTCCGCAATGCGCTGATGCACCGCAGCTATGAAGGGACTCATGCGCCCATTCGACTGACCTGGTTCTCCGATCGGATCGAGATCGTCAATCCGGGCGGGCCCTTTGGCATCGTCAATGTGGCCAACTTTGGGCAGCCTGGGGTGACCGACTACCGCAACCCCCATCTTGCGGAGGCCATGAAGGTCCTGGGATACGTGCAGCGGTTTGGCGTGGGTATTGCCACGGCGCGCAAATTGCTCGCAGACAACGGGAATCCTCCGCCGCAATTCGATCCACGCGACTCGCACGTTCTTGTCACCGTCCGGAGGCCCGCATGACGGTACCGGTCTTGACCTTCTTCAACAACAAAGGTGGCGTCGGCAAAACGTCGCTGGTCTATCACCTCGCGTGGATGTTTGCTGAGCAAGGCGTGCGCGTGCTGGCCGTTGACCTGGACCCCCAGGCCAATTTGACGGCTGCATTCCTGGATGAAGATCAACTTGCGGAGCTTTGGTCGAGTGGTGCGGGCGTATCGACCATTTTCCGAAGCGTCAAGCCGTTGCTGGACGTAGGGGACTATGCACCCGTCGACTTTCAGCAGATGAACTCGCGATTGGCGCTGGTTTGCGGTGACCTCGGACTCTCAAGCTTCGAAGATGCGCTGTCGACCCATTGGACCGAAGCACTCGCAGATGACAACAAGGCGAGGCCTTTTCGCATTCTCACGGCGTTTTGGCGATCGGCTCAGGAGGCGGCGCGTCGCTTCGAAGCCGATTTGGTCATGTTCGATGTCGGTCCCAACCTTGGGGCGATTAACCGTGCCGCATTGCTGGCCAGCAACCACGTGGTCGTTCCGCTCGGGGCGGACCTGTTTTCGCTGGAAGGCTTGCGAAATCTTGGCCCTACCTTGCGGGAGTGGCGTTCCGGCTGGATTCGGCGGCGAAATGAGTGGGCGTCGCCGGAATTCGATATTCCTTTGGGTGACATGCGTCCTGTGGGCTACATCGCCATGCGCCACGGCGTCCGGCTGACTCGCCCTGTCCAGGCCTACACGCGCTGGCTGGACCAGATTCCAGTCGAGTTCAGGGCCAGGGTGCTCGGGGAAGCCGTGTCGACAGCACCTGCCATCGAAAGCGACCCGCTGTGCCTGGCCATGCTGAAGAACTACAACAGCCTCATGCCTCTGGCGCAGGAGGCACGTAAACCCATTTTTTTACTGCGATCGGCCGATGGCGCGATTGGCTCTCACGCCAATGCCGTCGGCAAGGCGCATGGCGATTTCCAGCTTCTGGCGCGAGACATCGCCCAGCGCATAGGTCTTCAATGGACTCGCAACCTGCAGTAGACAGCCGCCAACTGGTGTGCCATGCGCGGGCGCGCGCCCGATTGACAGAGCAGGCGGCCCTTGCGTTCGCGCAAGCGCAGGTTGGACGGGTTAGGCGACGCCGGGCAGTGGGACGGGTGTCGGGTCTCAGGCGGCGCGCGTCGTGACCCTATTGCGCACCGGCCCCACGCGCGCCTCGATCGCGTGCTGCAACTCGGGCCGCAGGCCCATCAGGAAGCCCAGCTCGGCCACCACGAACAGCGGGCCGATGATCAGGCCAACCAGATCGTCCACGAAGGCGGGCTTGCGGCCCTCGTAGTAGTGGCCGACGAACTGGATCACCCAGCCCACCACGAACAGGCCGATGCCCAACATGAGCCACACGGCGGTGGACTGTGCCGCCACCACCTGCGCGAACCACAGCGACAGCGCCATCAGCGCCGCCATGACCCCGCCCAGGCGCAGGTCCAGCTTGAGGTAGTACAGCACCGTGAGCAGTGTGACCACGGTGGCCGGCGACACCGCCACCGCGCCCCACTGCGCGAACACCGGCCGCGCCAGCAGCACGGCCACGGCCAGCACGATCATGGGGATGCCGACGAAGTGGGTGAGGATGTTGCGGCGGTCACGGTGGTAGGCAGCGTACTGGGTGAGCTGTTCGGTGAGGTTGCGCATGCGGGTCTCCTGATCGAGGGGGCGCTGGGGTTGTACACCTGTCCACGCACCGGCTCAATCGGTGAAACCAGTGCCCCGGCAGGATGAGCGAACCTAGGTGATGACCCAGCGGGGCGGCTTCGGAGCGAGGCGGGCGGCCGCGGGCAGCGCCGCCGCCGGGTCGCCGCCTTGAAGGTGAAGGCGCAGGGCGAGAAGGTAGGCCGATGGCGATCGGTCCTGCGCGGTCAGAAGCACAGGCCTGGGTCCGTTCATCAGCAGGGCAATCCAGGTGGCGGGATCGCTGGCGATCACGTCCGCGCGGGCGTGCACCTCGGGTGCGAAGGCCTGCAGGGCCGCTTGATGGGACTGCGCCTGGTGGGGCGGGAACACCAGCAGCGTGCGCGGCAGCAAACCTTCGCGCCGCAGCATGTCGTATTCCCATAGAACACCCGGTGTGCTGCCCGCAGCAATGACGATGGCGCGGGCACGGCGGGCTGTGTCGAGGATCACCGCCTGCCAGTCGTCGTGAGTCGAGTAGTGGCGCTCGGCACCGAAGGGGCGTTCGCGCTCGCCCGGGCGCCCCAGCGCCACGACAGGGCCGTAGGCCGCCGCCTCGTCGACGAGGGTTTCGTCCAGGTTGCGGCGGAAGGACCAGAACGCCAGCCAGTGGCGGATGGGGTTGTGTCCCGCGATCCGGAAGTCGAATTGATCGTCCTCGAAGCTGCGCAGGAACAGCACGGGCGGCCGTGCGCCCGGGCGCCGGGCGCGCCAGATGCGCCGCGCCGCCAGGCGCTTGCCCACGACGAAGCAGCCGTGGCCGAGCAATACCACCAGCGGGCCTGCCCACCAGTGTTTGCCCGCGAGAAGACCCCCGCCGGCATACACCAGTGGACGGGCGAGCAGCAGCGGCCAGAAGGCCGCCTCGCGCAGCGCATCCGCGCGCCACATGGACGCCGGCAGACCGGCGAGACTGGCCAGCCGTTTCCAGAAGCCACCGCCAGGGATTTCACCGAGCAGCCAGGGCCGCGGGATGGGCAGTGCCAGGTCGGCCCGCAAGCGCACGCTGCGCCACACCAGGGCCGTGAACACACCCAGCGCCGCCAGTTGCGCGAGGTAGATCAGCCACATGGGAACCGGTTCGGTGTCATCCGTCTCGGCGGGTATCCACCAGACGGTGGCCAGCAACATGAACACCACGCCGAGGCCCGAGAACACCGCGATGCCCGCGTGCCACCGGGGGCGCTGCGTGAGCGCCCCCAGCAGCATCATTGCGGTGAGCGCAACCGTCACCACCCCGCCGATCACGACGCTCGCCTCGACTTCATTCAGCAGGTAGAGGACGGCCATCATCAGGCCGCACCACAACAAGCCCAGCGACAGGTGGCCCAGCGCCGCCGTGGCGGCGCCTGACAGGCCGATGAGCGGGCGCCAGCGATCCTGTCGCTGCATGGCGTCGGCGATCAGGAAGCTCAGTGGCACCAGCGCCGCGAGGGTCCCCGCCAGGGCGACGATCAGGGCCACGCCGGTGGCATCCATCGACCAATCGCCGGACTCGGCCACGAGGGCGAGTTGGGCGGCGGTTGCGGTCACGCCCGTCTGCACCAGGGCGTACAGCACGCCGAGCAGGACAAGCAACACGCCGAACGAGCGCAGCGTGTACGACACGTCCAGCCGGTGCACGAAATGCGCGAGGCGGCCGATATCGATGCGGTTCGCGGCGTCGGACGTGTCCGTGGCCCGCGCCTCGGCGCGGTCCCGCCGGTGGAGCAGCCAACCCACGAAGCCGTAAGACGCCGCGAGGGCAGCCGTGCCGCAGGCGTGCATCACCAGCCCATGTTCGGGGTGGAATCCGGCGAGCCATGCCTCGCCCAGGAACGCCCCACTGGCCATGGCGAGCGGAGCGAACAGCAGCGCCCAGGGCCCCAGGCGCCACACGATCAGCAGCACCGCGCCGCCGACCACCCAGGCGCGGGGATCGATCGAGGAGAACGCGGTGTTGAATGTGAAGGCGGGTTGCGTCGCAGGGATGGCCACCAGCACGGTGGCGGCACCCAGCACGGCGTACCAGAGCCACTGGCTGTGCGTGTGGGGGGCGGCGCGCCTGCCATGGACCTTCACCGTTTCCGCGAACGCCGTGGCTACCAGCAGGGCGCCAGCGCCCACCATCACGAGGTCGATGAACCCGCGCTTGGGCGCCATGGACAGGTAGAGCCGCTCGGGGTCTACCCACAGCATGTGCAGGCGTGGTGCGCCGGTCAGCATCGTGAGGCCTTCGACGGCGGCCACCACGCCCAGTGCGATCCACCACCACCGGCGCGCCGGAACAGCGGTCGCCGCGCCCACGGCCAACAGCCCCCAGACCCAGGAGCGGGCATACGCGGAGCCCCAGGCCGGGCCGAGGATGCTGACATTCCAGCTCACGTGCAGGAGGGCCCATAGCAAAAGGGCCGAGGGCAGCAACCATGCGCCGAGGCCGGCGGCATTGCCAGGGCTTCGCTGGGCGTGCGCGCGCAGGTTGCGCCACGGAAAAGCGACCAAGGCCACGCCCGCGGCCAGCGCGCCAACCAGATCCAGGTGAATCAGAAAGGGCTCTCCGGGTGCGGAGATCGGTCTGGCTGGCCACTGCGCGATCCCGAGCAGGGCCAGCGCCACCGCCAGGGGAAGCCAGGCACGCCAACGCCGCGGAAGGGCGATGCCTTGCCAACGTTCGTCCTGATGTCGCATCGCCAGCAGGGCGCCGGCACCCACTCCGACGAGCAGCAGGTGCAGGGGAGGGGGCTCCCAGCTCAGGTTCGCGAGGGACGTTTGCCATGACCAATCGGGCAGCAACACGAGCAGCAACAAGGGCACCACCACGGCCGGGCCGAACCGCCAGGCCAGCCAGGCCGCGACCAGCGGGGTGAGCGCGAGCGGCGTGAGGGTGACCCACCCCAGATTGCCGAGGCCGATGGACACCCTCCAGCAGAACAGCAGCGTCAACGCACACCACGCCCAGCGGGGCCATGCGTCGGAAGGCGACGCTGCGACCGCGGGAGCGCGCGGCTCGGCGGCGACCTCGGAACCGGATCGGGCGTGCGCGTCAGTCGTCATGTGTCCCTCCTTCGGGAGGAGTGCAGTGTGCGCGGCGGCCACGGGCCGCGCGTCATCAAGGTGAGGGATTCGCCCGCCCCGGGCGTCGTCGCTCAGCCCGCCGAGCCCAGCCCCTGCGCATGCAGCCGCGCGTACACGCCATCGGCCGCCAGCAACTGCGCGTGCGACCCCTGCTCGGCAATGCGCCCCTCGGCCAGCACGATCACGCGGTCGGCGTGTTCGATGGTGGACAACCGGTGCGCGATGACCAGCGTGGTGCGGCCCCGCATGAGCCGCGCCAGCGCGTCCTGAACCAGCCGCTCGGACTCGTTGTCCAGCGCCGAGGTGGCCTCGTCGAGGATGAGGATGGGCGCGTCCTTGTAGATGGCGCGCGCGATGGCCAGGCGCTGGCGCTGCCCGCCCGAGAGCTCGGTGGCGTTGTGGCCCACGTTGGTGTGCATGCCCTGGGGCAGGCGCTCCAGCAGGTCGCCCAGGTTGGCCGAGAGCAGGGCGGCGCGCACGCGCTCGTCGTCGATGTCGTCGTCGGCCGCGCCCAGGGCCACGTTGGCGGCCAGGCTGTCGTTGAGCATCACCACGTCCTGGCTCACCAGGGCGAACTGCTGGCGCAGGCTGGCCAGGTCCCATTCGGGCAGGGGCACGCCGTCGAGCGACACCGCGCCGCGTTCGATCTCCACGAAGCGCGGCAGCAGGTTGATGAGCGTGGTCTTGCCCGAGCCCGAAGGCCCGACGAAGGCCACGACCTCGCCGGGGCGGATGTCCAGGTCGATGCCGCGCAGGGCCAGGCCGGCGTCCTCGACACCATTCGCCGACTCCGCCTTGGGCGGGTAGCGCACCCACACACCGCGCAGCTCGATCGCCCCCTGCACGCGCTCGGCCACGTGCGTGCCGCCGGTCTGCTCGGGCGTCTGCTCGATCAGTTCGATGCCGCGCTCCAGCGCCGCCAGGCCGCGCGTGATGGGCGAGGCGATCTCGGCCAGGTGCCGGATCGGGGCAATCAACATCAGCATGGCGGTGACGAAGGCCACGAAGTTGCCCACGGTGACGCCGGTGGTGCTGCTCTGCCACAGGGCCACGGCGATGACGGCCGACAGCGCGGCCGAGGCCAGCAACTGGGTGAAGGGCGTCATGGCGGCCATGGCGACGGTGCTCTTCAGGGCGAGGCGCCGCAGCGCCACGCTGAGGTGGTCGAAGCGCTCGGCCTGGCGCTGCTGCGCGCCGTGCAGGCGCACCACGCGGTGAGCCAGGGCGTTTTCCTCCACCACATAGGCCAGCTCGTCGGTGGCCTGCTGGCTGGCGCGGGTGAGGCGGTACAGGCGCTTGGAGAGCACGCGCATGATCCAGGCCAGGCCCGGGAACACCGCGATCACGATCAGCGTGAGCTTCCAGTTGAGGTAGAGCAGGTAGCCCATCAGCGCCAGCAGCGTGAGCGAGTCGCGCGCCAGCGTGAGGAAGGAGGAGACCAGCATCTGCGAGCCGGTCTGCACCTCGTACACCAGCGTGTTGGACAGCTTGCTCGCGCTCTGGCGCGAGAACAGCGAGAGCTGCGCCGCGTTGAGCTTGGCGAACATGGCGCGTCGCAGGTTGAGCATGCCCGTGTTGGCCGTGTACGAGAGCGCGTACTGCGCCACGAAAGAGGCGATGCCACGCACCCCGAACAGGCCCATGAAGGCCACGGGCACCATCCACAGCGGGATGCGCCCGTCGTTGAAGCCCTCGTCGAGCAAGGTCTTGAGCAGGGCGGGAATGAGTGGCTCGGTCAGCGCGCCGATCACCGTGGCCAGGGTGGCGAAGACGATGCCGGTCCTGGCGTCGCGGAAATAGGGCCAGACGCGCAGCAGCCGCTGCCGCAGCGGGCCGGAGGGTGGGGCGGTGGACGGGTCGGTCGGGTTCAAATCGGGGCGTTCGAATCGGGCGCGTGGGCGGAACCGTTTGGGGAACCAATGGGCGCGGGCGCGGTCCAGCAGGCCGCGAGGCCACACATCTTGTCACGGCTTGCCTGCGGACGTCCGGTATTATCGGCCGCTACTTCCAAGGGCACCGGGCCACGCGCCCCGCGCTGCCCACCATCCCAACACCATGCACCAACCGACCCGACTCCATCCCTCGACCGGGATGCCGCGCCGGCATGCCCTGGGTCTCCTCTCCGCCTCCACGCTGCTGGGCTGGCCCGTTTCCAGCGCCCTGGCGCAGTTCCGGGTCGAGGTCACCGGGGTGGGCCTCACCCGCTTCCCTTTCTCGGCTGTCAGCTTCCGCGGCAACGATGCGGCGAGCGAGAACATCGCCGCCATCGTGCGCGCCGACCTGGAGCGCTCGGGCCAGTTCGTGGCCGTGCCGCCCCTGAGCGGCGCGCTCGACGAAACCTCGCGCCCCGACCTCGCCCCCTGGCGCGAGCGCGGCGCCGACTCCCTGCTCACCGGCAGCGTCACCCGCCTGGCCGACGGCCGCTTCGACGTGCGCTTCCGCCTGTGGGACGTGGTGCGCGCGCAAGACCTGGGCGGCCTGAGCTACCCCGTGGGCGCTACCGACCTGCGCCTGGCGGCCCACAAGATCGCCGACTACATCTACGAAAAGCTCACCGGCGAAAAGGGGGTGTTCTCCACCCGCATCGCCTACGTCACCAAGGCCGGCACGCGCCACAGCCTGTGGGTGGCCGACGCCGATGGCGAGAACGCGCGCGCCGCGCTCACCAGCCCCGAGCCCATCATCTCGCCGAGCTGGGCGCCCGGGGGCGGGCAGCTCGCCTACGTGTCCTTCGAGTCGCGCAAGCCCGTCATCTACGCGCACGAGGTGGCCTCCGGCAAGCGCCGCCTGCTGGCCAACTTTCGCGGCTCCAACAGCGCGCCGGCCTGGTCGCCCGACGGCCGCTCGGTCGTGGCCACGCTGTCCCTCTCGGGCAATGCGCAGCTCTACACCATGGACGCCAATGGCGGTGAGCCGCGCCGCCTGACGCAGAGCGCCAGCATCGACACCGAACCCGTGTTCAGCGCCGACGGCAAGCAGATCTACTTCGTGAGCGACCGGGGCGGCTCGCCGCAGATCTACCGCATGTCTCCCCAGGGCGGCAATCCGCAGCGGGTCACCTTCACGGGCAACTACAACATCTCGCCCTCGGTCAGCCCCGACGGCCGCTGGCTCGCCTTCATCTCGCGCGTCAATGGCGCCTTCCGCCTGCACGTGATGGAGCTGTCCACAGGCACCGTCACCGCGCTCACCGAGACCAGCGGCGACGAGAGCCCCAGCTTCGCGCCCAACAGCCGCATGATCATCTACGCCACCCGCGACAAGGGCGGCGACGCGCTCATGACCACCACGGTGGATGGCCGCATCAAGACCCGCCTGGCGGGCGCGCAGGGCGATATCCGCGAGCCCGAATGGGGCCCCTTCCTGCGCTGACCGGCACGCGATTTGCCCCAGGTTTTCTTCGTTCTCCTTCATCAACAACACTTCTCAGGAATCGCCATGTTCCAAACCTCCGCTCTTCGTCGCACCAGCGGCCTGCTCGCCGCCCTGATCGCCGCTGCCGTGCTCGCGGCCTGCGGCTCCAACGTCCGCCTCGATGAGCCCCCGGTCGAAGACCGCACGGGCACCGCCGCGGGTGCCGGCGGCGCGGGCGGGCAGGGCAGTGGCGTCGACCAGCGCGGCGTGGCCGGCGTGCAGGTGCCGGGCTCGGGCAGCACCCAGCCCACGCAGATGCAGCGCATCGTGTACTTCGACTACGACAGCTTCGAGGTCAAGCCCGACGCCACCCAACTGCTCGAGGCCAACGCGCGCTACCTCAACGCCAACCGCAACGTGCGCGTGGCCTTGGAAGGCCACACCGACGAGCGCGGCGGCCGCGAATACAACCTGGCCCTGGGCCAGAAGCGCGCCGAGGCCGTGCGCCGCGCCATGTCGCTGCTGGGCGTGCCCGACAGCCAGATGGAAGCCGTGAGCTTCGGTGAAGAAAAGCCCGCCCAGACCGGCGCGGACGAGTCCGCGTGGGCCAAGAACCGCCGCGTTGAGCTGACCTACCGTTGAGCCGCCGCATGAGCTTTGCGCGCTGGAACACCACACTCGCCGCCAGCGTCCTGGCGCTGGGCGGCCTGTGGGCGCCCTCCGCCCATGCCCTGTTCGGTGACGACGAGGCGCGCAAAGCCATCGTCGATCTGCGCCAGCAGGTCGAGGCCGGCCGCCAGGCGTCCGAGGCCGCGGCCGCGCAGCAGCGCGAGAGCGACGCCTCGATCAAGCGCAGCATGCTCGAACTGGCCAACCAGATCGAGCAACTGCGCGGCGAGATCGCCCGCTTGCGCGGCCAGAACGAGCAGCTTGCGCGCGAGGTGGCCGATCTGCAACGCGCCCAGAAGGACGTGCAGGCCGGCATCGACGAGCGCCTGCGCCAGGTCGAGCCGGTGAAGGTCGAACTCGACGGCCGCAGCTTCACCGCGCAGCCGGCCGAGAAGGCCGAGTTCGAGGCCGCCATGGCCACGCTGCGCAAGTCCGACTTCGTGGGCGCCACGGCCGCCTACACCGGCTTCCTGCGGCGCTACCCCACCAGCGGCTACACCCCCGTGGCGCTGTACTGGCTGGGCAACGCGCAGTACGCCGCGCGCGCCTACAAGGACGCCGTGGATTCGCACCAGCGGCTGGTGCGCGAATTCCCCGACCACCCGCGCACGCCCGAGGCCATGCTGGCCCTGGCCAACAGCCAGGTCGAGCTCAAAGACACCAAGGGCGCTCGAAAAACGCTCGAGGACCTGGTGAAGCAGCACCCGCAGAGCGAGGCCGCCGGCGCCGCCAAGGAGCGCATCGCGAGGTTGAAGTAATACCCCCGCCGCGCTTCGCGCGACCCCCTCAAGGGGGCGACACCTGCGGCCCGGCAAAGCCGGTTCCGCGGTGTCCCTGGGTTGAACCCTTTCAAGCGGAGAGCTTCGTGGCCGCACCTACAATCGCGGCCCTATGGACGAACTCGCCGCCTTTCAATCCCTGAACCAGACCGTGCTGTGGGCCGCCTTCGCGGTGGCCGCGGTCTTTGGTTTCATCGCCCAGCGCACCCACTTCTGCACCATGGGGGCGATCAGCGACATCGTCAACATGGGCGATTGGACCCGCATGCGCATGTGGGTCATGGCCGTGGGCGTGGCCGCCATCGGCTTCTACGGCATGGGGTGGCTCGGCTGGATCGACACCAGCCAGTCGCTCTACACCGGCAGCCGCTTCATCTGGCTGTCCGCGCTGGTCGGCGGCACCTTGTTCGGCTTCGGCATGGTGCTGGCGTCGGGCTGCGGCAGCAAGACGCTGGTGCGTATCGGCGCGGGCAGCCTCAAATCGCTGGTGGTGTTCTTCGTCATGGGCCTGGCCGCGTTCATGACGCTGCGCGGCATCTTCGGCGTGGTGCGCGTGAACACCGTGGACCGCGTCAGCGCCGAACTGCCCTCGGGCTCGGCATTGCCCACCTGGGTGGCCAACGCGCTCGGTATGGAGCCGGGCCTCGCGGGCCTGCTCAGCGCACTGGTCATCGGCATCGCGCTCATCGCCTGGTGCCTGCGCAGCGCCGACTTCCGTACCGGCAACAACCTGCTTGCGGGCATCGGCATCGGCCTCACCATCGTCGGCATGTGGTGGGTCAGCGGGCACCTGGGCTTCGTACCCGAACACCCCGAAACGCTGGAGCCGGTCTACGTCGGCAGCAACAGCGGGCGCATGGAAGCCCTGACCTTCACCGCGCCCATGGCCTTCGTGCTCGACTGGCTCATCTACTTCAGCGACACCACCAAGGTGCTCACCTTCGGCGTGGTCACGGTCTTCGGCGTGGTGGCAGGCTCCTTCGTCTGTGCGCTTATCGAACGCAGCTTTCGCTGGGAAGGTTTTCGCGACACGCGCGACACCGCGCTGCATCTGGTGGGTGGCGCGCTCATGGGCGTGGGGGGTGTCACGGCGCTGGGCTGCACCGTGGGGCAGGGCCTGTCGGGCCTGTCCACGCTGAGCCTGTTGAGCGCGATCGCCGTTACGGGCATCGTCGGCGGCGCGGTGCTGGGCTTCAAGTTCCAGATGTGGCTGCTGGAGCGCGCGGGGTGAACGCAACGCCGCTCGACGCCGAGCGCTTCGAGCGCCGCTTCGGCGGCTTGCGGCGGCTCTACGGCGTGCAAGGCGCGCAACGCATCTTCGGCGCGCACCTCGTGGTGGTGGGCCTGGGCGGCGTCGGTTCCTGGGCCGCCGAGGCACTGGCGCGAAGCGGCGTGCGCCGCCTCACGCTGATCGACCTCGACCACGTCGCCGAATCCAACATCAATCGCCAGGTGCACGCGCAGGACAGCACGCTGGGCCAGGCCAAGGCCGAGGCCTTGCGCGATCGTTTCCTGGGCTTTCATCCCGACATCGAACTCGATCTGGTGGACGACTTCGTGACGCCGGAGAACTGGCCCGCCCTGCTGCGGGGCCAGCGTCCCGACGGCTTCATCGACGCTTGCGACCAGGTGCGCGCGAAGACGGCGATGGCCGCCTGGGCCCGCGCCGAGCGCGTGCCCTTCGTGAGCGTGGGCGCAGCCGGCGGCAAGCGCCGCGCCGAGGCCGTGCAGGTGGCCGACCTCGCCGAGGTGACGCACGATCCCTTGCTCGCGCAACTGCGCTACCGCCTGCGCAAGCACCACGCGGGCGCGCGGCAGGGCCGCATGGGCACCTTGTGCGTGTTCAGCCGTGAATCCGTGGCGCCGCCCGATCCATCGTGCGGACTCGACGGTGGCGATGGATCGCTCAACTGCCACGGCTTCGGATCGGTCGTCACCGTTACCGCCACCTTCGGCCTGTGCGCCGCAGGCTGTCTGCTCGACACGCTCGCGAATGCACCGCAAGAAAAAAGCGATCGGTCTTCAGAAAGCCATCAAAGCCACGCTATAATCTGAGGCTTCGCAGCAAGCGACAAGCAAGCTGCGGAGACGGTTAGAAAAGTGTGGGACGTTAGCTCAGTTGGTAGAGCAGCGGACTTTTAATCCGTTGGTCGGCAGTTCGAGCCTGCCACGTCCTACCACCAACAGGAAGGCCCTGGTCGCAAGACCAGGGCCTTTTTCTTTGGTCGCGCGGCGGCCGTGTCGTTCAGGTGTCGGGCACCACCTGCCCCACCGTGGCCGACGACTTGGCCTCATCGGGTCCCGTGGCGTCGGCGGCTTCGATATCGGCGTGCGGCCGGCGCCGGGCGATGGCTTCCATCAGGTCTTGCGCCATCGCCTGCAGCAGCTTGAGGTCGCGCTCGCCGAGTTGGCGCGGCTCGGTGTCGAGCAGGCAGAGCGAGCCGATCGCGCCGCCACGTTTCATGCGCAGCGGCGCGCCCGCGTAGAAGCGCAGGCCCGAGCCGCGCAGGCGCGGGTTGGCGGCGAAGCGGGCGTCCTTGGCAATGTCGGGCACGAGCAGCACTTCGTCTCGGGCCACCACATGGCCGCACAAGGCGTATTCGCGTGGCATGTCAAAGGACTTGCCGCTGTCGGTCACCACGTCCTGGCCATCCACGCTGCCGCGCAAGGCCCCGTGAAAGCCCAGCACGCGCAGCTCGCTCTCGGTGACGACGGTCACCATGGCCGCGGAGACGTCGAAGATCGACGCCGCGCGTTGGGCGGTGTGCTCGAACAACTCGCGCAGCGCAGGCTCATCCAGTGCGCCCAGCGTGCGCAACTGCTGCGCGCGTTGCGCTTCGTTGGGCGGCAGCGGCGCTTTCTCCCATTCGGAGGCCACGACGCCCAGGCTTTCCTGCGCCCGCAGGACGGCCTCGACGAGCGAGCCCGCCAGGGCGTGGGCGTCCAGCGCCTTGAGCAGCGCCGGATCGGTGAGCGCCTGCTCGTCGATGTTCCAGGCGCAAACGACGACGCGGGCCTGTGGCCAGCGCCTCTGGATGCGGCGGCAGGCGCGCCGTGCCGTGTGCCAGGGCTCGGGCGCGAACAGCGACAGGCAGACCGTGTGCGGTGCCGGCCCGTCGAGCCCGGCCAGCGAGGGCGCGTGGTTGGCCAGGGCGGTGTCGGCGCGGGCCGGGGTTCCCTCCAGCGACAGCGCATGGGCCAGCATGCGCGCGGCCAGTGTGTCGACTTCCCACTTGGCGCCGAGGCACAGCACGGCCGTTGCCGTTGCGGGCGCGCTCGACGCCGGCGCGAGTTCATGCAATTCGTCGAGCAAGGCCTCCATGCCCGTGATGACGCGCAGGCGGTGTTCGGTGGTCGACACGGTCTGGTAGTCGGCCACGGCCTGACGCAGCACGGGCAGGGCGCTGTCCTGGTAGAACGCCGGCAGCGAGGCGGCCTCCTGCGCCAGTTCGCGGCCCAGTTCCACCGCTTCATCGACGTCGCCGCTCAGCAGGCGCTGGTACAGCCGCGTGGGCGCGTCCAGCGCCGGCGCGCTGCCCAGCATCACGTTGAAGAACTGCAGCCCCGGCAGGTGGCGGCCGACGACCAGCAGGCAGACTGTCAGCGGCGTGGACATGACCAGCCCCACCGGGCCCCACAGCGCGGTCCAGAAGGTGGCCGCCACGATGAGCGAGATGGCCGACAGGCCGGTGCTCGACCCATAGAGCCAGGGCTCGACGATGTTGTTGCTGATGAGCTCCAGTACCACGATGAGGCCCAGCGTCCACAGCAGCGTGGACCAGCCCGGATCGACGGCGAAGGCCAGGGCGAGTGGAAAGAGAGCCGAGATCATCGGGCCCACGTAGGGCACGTAGCGCATCAGCGCCGCCACCGCGCCCCACAGGAAAGCGCCGGGCACGCCGATGAGCCAGAGGCCCAGCGCCATCGGGACCCCGTAGCTCAGGTTGACCCAGAGCTGCACGATCAGGTAGCTGGAGATGCGCTGGCCCGCCTCGTCCATCGCGTCGGTGGCGCGGTGCAGGTTGCCACCGACAAGTCGTATGAGGCGGTCGCGCAGATCGAGCCGGTCGAGCAGGATGAGGAAGGTGAAGACCAGCACGATGCCGGCCGTGAGCAGGGGGCTGGCCACGCGCTCCAGCCCGTCCAGGGCGTTCTCCAGCGGCGTGCGGCTCTCGCCCACGATCTCGACCTTCTGCACGCGCGCAGGGCCGCTCGACCGGGCGGCGGCCTCCTCGGCGATGTTGCTGGCTTCGCGCTGCACCAGGGTGACGGTGCGCGTGAGTCCGTCGAACATGCCGGGCGCGCGGATCGCCTGGCGCAGATCGCTCAGCTTGCGCTTGATGGTCTGCTGGTAGGTGGGCAGTTCGGTGCTGAGGTCGCGAACCTCGTTGGCCATGTAGGCGAATGAGCCGCCAAGCAGGGCCAGCGCCAGCGCCACCACGGCGATCACGGACAGCAGGTGCGGCAGGCCCCAGCGCCGAAGGCGCGTCACCGCGGGGCCGAGCACGAAGCCCAGCAGGATCGCCAAGGCCAGCGGGATGAGGATCTCGCGCCCCAGGTACAGGCCCGCGACGATGAGCGCCACGAGCAGCACGCCAGCGGCGGCGCGCACCACGCCATGTCCTGCGGGGACAGGAGGCTCGGCGGCCGGACGCAGCGGTGGTCCGCCCGCCCCTTCGGACGGGGACTCGCGGCGGGTGGTGAGTGGCATCGGCGAAAGCCGGTGGAGGCTCAGGCCAACGTCACTTCTTGAACATCCCCCAGATCACGAGGAGCACGATCGCGCCGATGACCGAGGCGATGAAGCCTGCTGCCTGCCCGGGCGCGTAGAAGCCCAGCGCCGCGCCCAGGTAGCTGGCGACGAAGGCGCCGGCGATGCCGAGCACGGCCGTCATGATCCAGCCCATGCTGTCGTTGCCGGGCTTGAGCATGCGCGCCACGAAGCCGGCGATGAGACCGATGAGGATGGTGCCGAGAATGGACATCATGGTGTGAGCCTCCTGTTGGGGTGGGACGGGCCGTCGCTGGACGGCCCGGGCCCACTGTAGCGCGCTTCGGGCTCGCGTGGCTCAGGCCTGCTGCGCCTGCTCGATGGCTTCGCTGAGCTCGAGCCAGCGCGCCTCGACGGTGCCGTTCTCGGCCTCCACCGCCTTCAGGCGCTTGCCCAGCTCGGCCAGCTTCGCCGGCTCGGGCGTGGTGAGCAGATCGGCCTCCAGACGCTCGCGCTCCTGCGTCAGCGCGGCCATGCGCTGCTCCACCTGGGCCAGTTCCTTTTTGATCGGGCGCAGGCGCTCGGTGACGGCCTTCTGCCGCTGCGCGTCGGCGCGCCGGTCTTCGGCGGGCGCGGCCACCGGGGCGGGGGCGGGCGCTTCCGCGCGAGCGGCCACGCGCTGCGCCTCGCGCGCCTGCTTGGCCATGTCGAGCAGGTAGCGCTGGTAGTCGTCGAGATCGCCGTCGAACGGTGCGATGCCGCCGCGCGAGACGAGCCAGAACTCGTCGCACACCGCGCGCAGCAGCGAGCGGTCGTGGCTTACCAGCATCACCGTGCCCTCGAACTCGTTGAGCGCCATGGACAGCGCCTCGCGCGTGGCGAGGTCGAGGTGGTTGGTGGGTTCGTCCAGCAGCAGCAGGTTGGGGCGCTGCCAGACGATCATGCACAGCACCAGGCGCGCCTTCTCGCCACCGCTCATGCTGCCCACGGCCTGGAAGACCTGGTCGCCGGTGAAGTTGAAGGTACCGAGGAAGCTGCGCAGGTCCTGCTCACGCGTAGGTTGGCCGCTCAGGCGGCCCTGCGCGGCGCAGTCCTTGGCCAGGCGGATCATGTGCTCCAGCGGGTTGTCGCGCGGGCTGAGCACGTCGAGCTCCTGCTGCGCGAAGTAGCCGATGTTCAGGCCCTTGCCCTCGGTGACGGTGCCCGCCAGCGGCGCCAGGGTGCGCGCGATGGTCTTGACCACCGTGGACTTGCCCTGGCCGTTGGCGCCCAGGATGCCGATGCGCTGGCCCGCGAGCACCGAGCGGTTGACGCCGCGCACGATGGTGGTGGGCGGCGCACCGCCTTCGCCGGGGTAGCCGAAGTCCACGTCCTGCAGCACCAGCATGGGGTTGGGCAGGTTGGCGGGTTCGCTGAACTCGAAGCTGAACTCGGCGTCGGCCAGCACCGGCGCGATGCGCTCCATGCGCTCCAGCGCTTTCACGCGGCTTTGCGCCTGCTTGGCCTTGCTGGCTTTGGCCTTGAAGCGGTCGATGAACTTCTGCAGGTGGGCGATCTTGTCCTGCTGGCGCGAGAACGCGGCTTGCTGCAGGGCCATCTGCTCGGCGCGCATGTCCTCGAAGCGGCTGTAGTTGCCGCCGTAGCGCTTGAGCTGCGCGTGCTCGATGTGCACGGTGACGTCGGTCACCGCGTCGAGGAACTCGCGGTCGTGGCTGATGACGAGCAGGGTGCCGGGGTAGCGCTGCAGCCAGGCCTCCAGCCAGACCAGGGCGTCCAGGTCCAGGTGGTTGGTGGGCTCGTCGAGCAGCAGCAGTTCGCTCGGGCACATGAGCGCGCGCGCCAGCTGCAGGCGCATGCGCCAGCCGCCCGAGAAGCTGTCCACGGGGCGCTCGAGTTCGTCGAGCCGGAAGCCCAGGCCGAGGATGAGGGCCTGCGCGCGGGCCGTGGCGTCGTGCGCGCCGGCGTCGTGCAGGGCCATGTAGGCGTGGGCCATGCGCTCGCCGTCGTCGCTGGCTTCGGCCTCGGCCACTTCGCGTTCGGCGGCGAGCAGGGTGGTGTCGCCTTCGACGACGAAGCGCGTGGCGTCCTGGTCGGTCTCGGGCATGTCCTGCGCGACCTGGGCCATGCGCCACTGCGCGGGCACGCTGAACTCGCCTTTGTCTTCGTGCAGGGCACCGTCGAGCAGGCGGAACAGGCTGGACTTGCCGGCGCCGTTGCGGCCCACCAGGCCCACCTTCTCGCCGGGGTTGATGGTGAGCGAGGCGCCATCGAGCAACACCTTGGTGCCGCGGCGCAGCACCACATCGCGGACGACGATCATGCCGAGGCCCCCCGCAGGTCGTCGTGCGTGAGCAGCAGCACCTGGTCGTCGCCGGCGCTGGTGCTCAGCCACACCGGGCTCAGGCGTGGGAAAGCGGCGTCGAAGTGCGCGCGCTCGTGGCCGATCTCGAGCACGAGCACGCCCTGCGGGCTCAGGCGCGAGGGGGCGTCGCGCAGCAGGGCGCGAATGAAGTCCATGCCGTCCGCGCCGCCCGCCAGCGCGAGTTCGGGCTCGGCGCGGAATTCGGGTGGCAGCTCGGCCATGCTGTTCGTGTTCACGTAGGGCGGGTTGCAGAGAATCAGGTCCCAGGG
>Ga0247823_10001308_pt1 | contig 20787 bp, 18 predicted proteins | sample 13C_PalmiticAcid_2_FD_192426 | JGI IMG/M metagenome (GOLD analysis project Ga0247823, IMG submission 192426) | Soil microbial communities from agricultural site in Penn Yan, New York, United States - 13C_PalmiticAcid_Day30 | ecosystem: Environmental > Terrestrial > Soil > Agricultural land... | reverse complement strand
TCCCCTCGTCGCCGCCGAATGGCTCGCGGCGCGCTTTCGCACACGACCGAAGAAATCCTCCGACGGACTCTGGATTCCGCCGGCGGGGAGGGGTTAGGGATATGTCCACACCTGCGCATCGATTCCTTGCACTCCTCGCCGCGCTTGCGATCGCGAGCTGCACGTCGTCTGACGGCGACCGACCCGACGCGGGCGACACGACCGCAGGCTCGGGCGTCGATACGCCGATCGTGACGCGTGACGACGCACGCACTGCCAACGACAGCGCGGGCGCCGCGCTCGACACAGTCGGTGCCGACGCGCCGATGCGTACCGCATCATCGGTCGCGCTGCGTCTCGACGGCGATCACTACGTCGGGACGATCCCCTATCGCTACACGAACGGCTCGGGCGCGCCGGTGTACATCGTCAACTGCAACGGCGATGTCTCGCCCGGACTGCAGCGGCGTATCGGTGGGCTGTGGAAGGACTGGTGGATACCGGCGACGAACGCGTGCCTGAGTCCGCCCGTGGTCATCGCGCCGGGCGGCTCGCACGCCGACACGCTGCACGTCTGGATCGGACCGCAGGACGGGCCGTTCCTCGCCGACCTCGTCGCCGCCGGCGACACCGGCGTCTTCCGTCTCGTCTGGCATTCGGCGCTGTCGTCGTTCGACGGCGAGGCGCGTCCGTTCGGCGAGCCCGTGCCGCTGGCGGAGCGCGTTTCGAATCCGTTCGTCCTGCGAACCAGCCGCTGACCCACGCACACCATCATCGACGGAGCGACCGAGGATGATCTCAGACTTCTGCGCTGACGAGCTGATGTGGCGTCCGATCGAGCTGCGCAGCGCCGCCGACGTCGCGGCGCTCGAAGCCCTGCTCGACGACGGCTGGCGAATCGAGCCGATCGGTCTGGAGGGATTGCCCTACCTCGCGTTCTGCGGCCGCGAGGGAGCGACGACGTATCGCAAACGCGTGCCCCGCGCGAAGGGTCGCGCCGGTGCGGAGCGACTGCTTCTCATCCTTCAGCGCGCCGCTCCCGAGGCCCGCACGCAGCGTGCAGTCTTCGTCGAGCGCGGTCTCGGCGGCTACATCGACCTGACCGGTCAGCGACCACTGAGAAGCAGGTCCGGTGTCGCCGTCTTTCCGATCGGCGCCGACGCGACGCTGACGATCTACGAGCTGCGGCCGTCGTCCGATTGATCCGGCGCGGCACGGCGGTGTCCGCACGTCTACATGGTCACAGTCGCACCGCCGCGCTAACAGCCTCGCTCATCGCCGTGTTCGTCCGGTGCGCGATCGTGCCGAACTCGCGACATGCGAGAGCGATCGCCGCATTCCTCCTCGCGGTGATGTCATGTGCTCACTCCGCACCCCGACCATCCTCCTCGGATTCCTCCTCTGCTGCGGTGCGCTTCGCGCGCAATACACGCAGCTCGTTCCCACCAACGGTCCGAACGGCGCGCGCGTCGCTGCGCTGGTCACCGATCGCGAGGGAGCGCTGTATGCCGGCACCTACGAGGGCCTCTATCGCTCGACCGACAACGGCGAGCGATGGACGCGCCTGCGCACCGCCGTCGATCCCGTGAACGTCAACGCCCTCGCCGTCGATTCGACCAACGCGATCATCGCGGCATGTGAGAACTGGGGCGTGCAGATCTCGACCGATCGCGGAACGTCCTGGCGCCGGCTCGGTGACTGGCAGTACGGCGCACGTCGTGTCGCCGTCGACGCCGACAACCGGATCATGCTCGGTGGCTACACCGACCGCGGCGCGATCATGCGGCTCTCGGACGACAGCACCTCCTGGGAGATCGAGCTCGAGCTCTCCGGTGCGCACATCCAGGACCTCAGCTTCGCCCCCGACGGAACGGCGCTCGTGGCATCGTGGCGCGGCTGTGTGTACTCACGGCGTCGCGGAGGCATGTGGACGTATTCGGCGCTCGGCCTCGAGTGTCGCGAAGCCCTCGCGGTGCGAATGCTCCCCGGTGGCGCCGTGCTCTGCGGCACCGAGTGCGGGCTGTTTCGCGCCGACTCGCTGGGCGGTGCGTTTCGCCGCGTCGAGGGCGTGCTCTCCGATCGCATCATCTACTCGATCGACGTCGATCGCGACACCGTGATCGTCGGCACGACCGGCTTCAACCTGTTCCGTTCGACCGACCGCGGCCGCACCTGGCGTGAGCTCTACGAAGGCCTCGAGACGCCGACGATCTGGACGCTCATGAAGTCGGGCGGACGAGTCTACTGCGGGACCGAGCAGGGCGTTCACGTCTCGCGCGACAACGGAACGCACTGGCGTGCGATCAACGACGGCCTGGGGATGCTCGACGTTCGCCGGCTCGCCGTCAACAGCCGCGGCCATCTCTTCGCCGCGACACCGAACGGCGTCCATCGCACGACCGATCGCGGGGCCACCTGGCGCCACATCAATTATCGCCTCGACGATCATGCCGTGCAGGAGGTGTTCGTCGATCGGCGCGACCGCGTCTGGGCGGGCACGCGCAACGGCGCGCTGTATCGCTCGGTCGACAACGGCGAGTCGTGGGAGCGACTGCCGTACGCCCACTCGACGCGCTGGATCGAAGCCATCCGCACCGTCGGTGACGGTCGCGTCTTCCTCGGCACGTCGAGCTCCGAAGGCTCGATCCTGCGCTCGACCGACGACGGCGTGACGTGGGACAGCCTCTTCACCATGCACGTCACCAGCATGGCGTTGACCAGTGGCGGCGACTACCTCGTCGGTCGCTACGACGATCACGGCGTCGGCGTGCTGTTCACGAAGGCGGGCGCGTGGGGGGACCGGGGTCTGAAGGAACAGAAGATCTACAACGTGATGGTGCACGGCCGCCGCCACTACCTGACGTGCGACGCCTACTGGAGCGGACTGAAGCATTCCGACGATGCGTCGCACTGGACGGGTGTGCCGATCGAACCGACCAGCCTCTGGGGACTCGCCCACGATTCGTCGGGTCACGTCCTCGTCGGCGGCGTCGCGGTGGTGCACGTCGTCGATGACGACGATAGCGTCACGTCGATCAGGCGCGGCATCGAGGGCCGCACCGTTTCGTCGATCGTCGTCGCGTACGACGGGACGGTCTATGTGGGCATTCAGGGAGGTGGAGTATTGCGACTGTCGGACTCATCGGACGTGAGCGCCGCGCCCGCGGACGGCGCGGTCTGCCGCGACGTCCTCGACGTCTCGGCGTGGGCATCGGGAGGAACGCTGGCGGTACGGATGCGGTCGAAGCCATCGACCGAGGCTTCGATCGAGCTCTTCACGGCGACCGGTCGAAGTGTGGCGCGGCTGGACGAAACGACCCCGGCCACCGGCGTCGGAATCCTCCGTATGACGTTGGGAGATCTGCCCGCCGGATGGTACATGCTTCGCGTGCGCTGCGGCGAACGCATAGCGACGCGACCGGTGATCATTTCGGAATAGGGAACGGACGAGAAGGGTGGAGGGCCATGTGGGCCCGCGTCAACCGGCGGACGGGTTGAATCTTGGAGTTACCAACACCGGCTAGTCAGACCGATGTTGCTGGACCTCGAAGCACCGGACGTCGATCTCCGTCGGGCCCACTCTGGCGCGGCGGGAAGCCCCTGGCAAGGGAAACCCGGATGCCGGCCTCTGGTGCGTGGCCGGCTGATGCCGCTCGGAGCTCCTGGCACGGAAGAACCGCGCGGACTTGTGGCCGCCCCCTGTGGGCACGTGAAACGGCCGGTACAAATGTAAGCAAGCCCGGGGACGTGTCAAGCCCCCTCGAAAATTTTTCTCCGGACATGACATCCGTCATCATTCCTTCATAGAGCCTTCATCCGCGAGCCGTACGTTTCGGGACCACATTCATCCCATCGGCCACGACTATGCTCAGCCTGAAGGACATCCATCGTCATTTCGGAATGCGGAAGACCCACGAGGTGCTCGTCCGCATCAGCCATCGCCACGTGCTCCCGAGCGGCGTGCTGCCGGTCGTCGAGGACCTCGCCTACATCGGCCTGGTGCGACGACGCAGCGAGGGCGCCTGGGAGCTTACCGACGCCGGCGCCGCAGCGCTGACGGAGCTCGATGAGACGTGCGGTCACCTGCTGATGCACGATCAGCGCATCGCGACCGCCGTGCCCGAGCTCGCCTGACGCTCTGCAAACGACTTCGCACGAACGACACAGCCCCCGGCGCTCCACGAGCTCCGGGGGCTGTGCCATTGATGGGCCGGCGACGTTGGTCGCCAATGCGTCGCGCGCTACATTGCCGCGGTGGCGCCGGGCCGGTCCAGGGTCGGCGGCGCCACGATCGATCCCCCTCCTCGTTGCATTTCCCCAACACGACTCTGCAGGAGGTTTCGTGCAGCCCGGTACGCCACGCACCACACGGTCGCAGACGGATCCGCCACCGGCGGCAACGCCCGTCGGCGCATCGATCGAGAGCACCTTCACCGGCGAGAACAGCGGTCAGGTCGCCGTCGGCAGCAACATCGTTCAGTGGACCGTCCACGGGGATTACGTCGAGGCGTCGGAGGAGCCCGCGCGTCCCCGGCCGCGGCCGGTGCCCGTGAGCGTGCTGCCGAAGCGCATGCACACGTTCCTCGATCGCGACGCCGAGCGCGCCGCGGCCGGCCGCGCGTTGGAATCGGCGATGACCGTCGAACTCTGCGGCGAGGTCGGCCAGGGCAAGACCGCCATGCTCCGCTATCTCGCGCACAACGCCACCGGCGCCTACTGCCGCGACGGCATCGTCTACCTCGACGATCGCGACGAGTCGCTCGACGACGTGCTGCAGTACCTCTACGACACCTTCTACGAGTACGAGATCCCCTATCACCCGAACGAGGCCGAGCTGCGCCTGGCGCTCGCCGACAAGTGCGCGCTCGTCCTCGTCGACGAGGTCGCGCTCAGCGGCGAGGAGCTCGAGCGCCTGACGAACTCCGTTCCGAAATCGACGCTCGTCTTCGCCGGGGATGCGCCTCGCGTCGCCGGCGAGGTCGAGAGCGTTCCGCTGGCGGGCCTTCCCTTCGCCGAAGCGCTCCTGCTGATGCAGTCCGCCCTCGGCCGCATGGTCGACGCCGGCGAGCTCGAAGCGGCGCGCGCGCTGTGGGAGGCGACCGAAGGCAACCCCGGCCAGATCGTCAAGGCCGCCCGGTACGCCCGCGCCGAGGGAATCCCGCTCGCGGCGCCGACCCTCGGCACGGCGGAAGGCGGAACGGTGACGAGCGGCCCGTCAACAGGTGGCTCTACAACGGGCGCCACATCAACGGGCGCCACAACAACGGGTGCCACTACAACGGGCGGCACAACAACGAGTGAATCGACAGGCGGCGCGACGACCGACAAGACTCCGAACGGAACCGCCGCAGCTCGCGCGAGGACGCGCGAGGCAATCCTCACTCGTGCGATCTCCGGATTGAGCGAGGCTGAGCGCAGCGTGCTCGACGCGGTGCGCGCCTTCGGACGCACGCCCGTCGCCGCGGCGCACATCGCTGCGATCACCGCGGTGCCGGATGCTCTGACCGTGCTCGAGGCGCTCGACGTGCGCGATCTCGTCGAGCTCGTCGACGAGCAGGAGAAGACCTATCGAATCCCCGCCGACGTCGTCGCGCTCGCGGTTCCCATAACGGGGCTCGCTGCGATCCGCGAGCGTGCGGTTGAACATTTCGCCGCGACGATCGAGCGCGAGGGATCCGTCGAAGGTCGCTCCGCGCACTCGCTCGACGGCTCCCGCGATCTCCGCGCCGTGCTGCTTGCGGCCGGATGGGGAATCGCCGGCGCACTCTTCGCGCGGTCGCTGCCACTGGTCGCGTGGTCCGATGGGATGCTCGGTACCACGGCGCGGTGGGGCGCGAGGAAGTCGCTGCTCGACAGCACGCTCGAGGCCGCGCGCCGGACGGGCGATCGCACCGTCGAGGCGTGGGCGCTGCATCAGGGGGGATCGCGCTCGCTCGCGCTGGGTGAAAACGATTCGGCGGAGCGACAGCTTCGCCAGGCGCTGACGATTCGCGAGGAGCTCGGCGACGAGGAGGGAGCCGAGGTGACGCGCCACAATCTCGGCATGCTCGTGCCGATCGGGACTCCGGTCGATACCGGCTCGATGCGCAAGGCGTTCATCATCATCGGTGTCGCGATCGTCGCGTTGATCGCGCTGCTGTTCTACATGCGCGGCATCTACGACATCGCGCCGCCGGCCGCGCTCTCGGCCGAGCGCACGCCCGACGACAGCACGATCGTGCAGGTCTCGTGGGAGGATCGCGCCGATAACGAGGAAGGCTTCACCGTCGAGCGCGCGACGGATGGAAGGGCGTTCGAGGCGATCGGCACGACGCCCGCGGCGCAGACCTTCTTCATGGATCGCGGGATCGATCCGTCACTTCGACACATCTACCGCGTGCGAGCGTTCGCCGGGGACGACGTATCGCGCTACTCCAACACGGACACCGTCGCGCCGATGGCGGTGCTCGCGCCCATCGACAGCGTCATCGGCTCGCCTCGGCTCGTCGTGGACACGGCCGCGATCGACTTCGGCGTCGTCGCGGTCGACAGTTTCGCGACACGGAGACTCACCGTGGTCAACGCCGGCAACGCATCGATGATGCTCGTGCTGACGCGGCCGGAGCCGCCGTTCGCGATTGCCGACACGATCACGTCGATGACGCTCGAGCCCGGCATGCAGCAGACCGTCACGCTGCGCTACGATCCGACGGCCGATCGCACGCAGACCGGCGTGCTCGTCGTCGACACGCCGGACGACACGGTCGAGGCGGCCGTCGTGCAGCTCATCGGGGCGGGCATGGGCGAGCGCACGATTGCGGGACTCGTCTCCGCGCTGTTCGAGCGACCTACGCTGCAGAGCGGCGCCCGCGCGCGGCTCGAGGTGCGCTTCGACGGACCCGTCGACGACGACGAGGTGGTGCGCCTGCGGGCGTCCGATCGCGACGTCGTCGTCGCCTCGACGCTCGTGGTGCCGCGAGGGGGCGACCGCGCGTCGACCGTCGTGACGCTTCCCCAGGTGCGGAGCCAGCGAACGATCCGCGTCGCGGCGGCCCATGACGATCGCACGATCACCGCGAGCGTGGTCGTCGTGCCGAAGAACGTCGCGGTGTCGCTCGTCGCACTCGATCTCGGCGAGCCAAGCGTGAACGGCGGAGCCATGACAAAGGGATCGGTGCGCTTGAGCGCTCCGGCGCCCGAAGGTGGAGTCGACGTGCTGCTGCGCAGCGGCTCGCGGTCGGTGCGTGTGCCCGATCGCGTGCACGTGCCGGCGGGTGCGACCGGCGCCGGCTTCGCGATCGGAACGACGCCGGTGCGTGCGCGGCAATCGGCGACGATCACCGCGTCGCTCGCGTCGACGAACGTGTCCGCGTCGCTCGTGCTGCTGCCGGTCGCGAATCCGCGACCCGATCCGACGCCGCAGCCGCCCCTGTTCCGCCTGACGCTGCGACCGGCCGCGAACATCCTCGACGTTCCGCGCTCCGGCGGCAAGTCCAGCGCAACGGTCGGTATCTCGCGCGGCATGCGCGGCGGGGTCACGGTGCTGCTCGAGAGCAGCGATCCGAAGCTCGTCGCCGTTCCGAAAAGCGTGACGATCGCGCCGGGCGCGACCGCTGCGGAGTTCGGCTTCAGGGTCGGTTATCCCGCGAGCGCGACGACCGTCGTGATCACCGCGCGGACCGAATCGCCGGGCGCCGCTACCGCGAGCGCCGCGGTAACCGTGCAGCAGCAACAGGTGATCCTGCGATGAGCATCCAACAACACACCACCGAGGAGACGACGATGAGCGCACCCGACGACGAGATCCCGCAGGGAGGAATCAACTCGACCTTCAGTGGCGAGAACCGGGGCCAGGTGGCCGTCGGCACGAACATCCGGCAGGAACAGACGATCGGCGCGACCGAGCCGATCACCGACGACGATCGCGAGGAGATGCGCAGGCTGCTCGAGGAGCTCAAGGCCCGCATTGCGACCGAGGTCCCAGAGGCCGACCAGGCCGCGGCGCAGCTTACCGTCTCGACGCTCGAGAAGGAGGTGGGCAAGGAGAAGCCATCCCCGTCGACCCTGCAACTGGCGATCAACTGGGTCAAGGAGAACATCCCGACGATGGCGACCTGGGTCGGCAGCGCGATGGTGAGTCCCTTCGTCCGCAAGGTCGTCGAGGCCGCCGGCGCGGTCGTGGCCAAGGGGATCGGAGGGTGATGGTCAGACGGCTTCGGCGATCGCGTCGCCGGCGCCCTGCGCGTGCGGCTGGTCGTCCGCGCGTCGCACGATCTGGAGCGTGGGCGCCGATGCGCCGATCAGCCGGCGCACGCTCGCCGCGATCGCCACGGCAAAGGCATCGTCCGCATCGGCCCGGACCGTCTCCTGGTAGAGCTCGTCGAGATTCGACTCGAGGTCGTCTGCAAGTCCCATGGGTACGTCGTGCTATGCAGTCCACCGTCGCGCCGGAGGTGGATCGCGCCGTCGAACGGCCGTCTCCGCGCTGCCATGTCGGGAATATAGCGGCGCCGAAGCGATCTCCTATACCCCGGGCCGTACCCGGCTCGATCGTCCGGCCGCCTCCGCGGCCTGCTCGAAACGCCACGGGGACCGCGCTCGCCGTGGCGTTCGCGGTCCCCGTGTGTTCTTCGTCCGTCCGTCGATCAGCGTCGCGGCGTGCTCGTGGTGCCGCCCGGCGATGTCGACGATCCACCGGTCGCCCCATAGAGGTCGAGCGCGATCGGCACTCCCTCGAACGTGATCGGCACGTCGCCGGCGGTGGCATACATCGCCGCGCCGCCCGGCGCCGCAATCATCGCGCGCAGGGCGTGCGTGATCTGCGGGTTGATCACGGTCGGATCGTAGTTGAGCACGAACGGCGTCGGCGACACCGGCGAAGCGGCAACCGACGTGCGCGTGATCAGCGTCGGAGCCATCCCCGTCTCGATGCGCACGAGCTCGATCGTCGCCATCGATCCGGCGGGAACGCCCGAAGGGTAGTTCAGGCTCCCGGTGAGAACGCCGTTGCCGGCCGTGAGCGTCCGGCAGGCGGGCAGTGTTGCGAGACTCAGAAGCAGCGCGCCGCCAAGGAGCACGCTGCGCATGATGGCCATTGCTGGCATGTCGGTATCCTCCAGTTGTACAGGTTCATCGGCGCCACTGCAATGCGCGGGCCGCGTTCGCTCGCCGACGCTCTCACCGCAGCGACGACCCGCCGTCGTTGACCGGCCGCGGCCGGCCCGTGACCGGCGCGCTCGCCGCGTCGATCGGCGTCGAGCCGCCTCCGATCGTTCCGCCCGTCAGCGTCGGATCGTCGTTGCCGCGAACGCGCAGCGCGTCGCCGCCGAGCGTGACGATCTGGTCGGGTCCCGCGTTCGAGCTGAAGCGAATCTCCGCCGAGCTCTGTCCGGACGCGGTCGGCGCGAACGTGACCTCGAGGAACTCGGTCTGACCGGGCTCGAGATCCAAACGGGGCAGGGGGCCAAGGCGATAGTTGCCGGCGTCGACTCCCGAGAGCACCGGCATCTGCAGGCGAACCGGCAGCGTGCCGACGTTCGAGATCACGATCGTCCGGCGGACCGATCCGCCGACCGGCACGGTGACGTTCTCGAAGAGCGTCGACGGTCCGATCACGAGCTGCGCGGTGCCGGCCTCGCCCTGGATCGCGACGCGGGCGCTGTCGCCGGTGGTCGTGACGATCACCATCGTCGTGCGGCGCACGCCGGGCTGACCGGTCGGCGTCATGCGCACGCCAAGACGCAGCACGCCGCCGCCGAGCACGCGGATGTTGCCCGTGGGCCACGGGTTCGATGCGTCCTCGGCGAACTCGGCCGAGTCGCCTCCGGAGAACGTGATCGACGCGATGTCGACCGCGGCGATCGAGCTGTTCTCGAGCGTCACGACGCCGTTGACGAAGCTGCCGACGATGACCGTGTTGAGCACGAGAGGACGGGCGTCGAGTCCGGCGCGACCGCGACCGAAGAGGTCGATGTACTTCGAGCCGCGCTCGACCAGTCCCGGCACGCCGAGCGTCGAGTCGTTGGTCTGCATGAACAGCGTCGCCAGGCGCGTGCCCGAGCGCACGGGCGTGAAGCGGAAGACCATCGTGTCGCTCTGTCCGATGCCGAGCACGTCGTCGCCGGTGGCGACGTCGTAGGTCGTGTGGCGGAAGCGCGAGACGATGGCGAACTCGTTGACGTCGCCCGAGAAGATGCGCATGCGGCTGCGGTTGATGCGCAGGTCGCAGGCGCCGGCGTTGGCGATGATGAGCTCGGCATAGCTGGTGTCACCGGCACGCGTGTCCTGGAAGACGACCGTGCGGATCTTCGCGCCCTCGGGTGTCGCCGCGAGCCAGGCGCCGAGCGCCTCGCCGAGAAGGTCGACCGCGACGAGTCCGCTGGTGATCGTCTGCGGAACGCCGGGTCCGAAGTAGTTCGTGTCGATGCCGCTGACTCCCGAGGCGTCGGTGCGCACGAACATCCGCGCGTAGCGGCGTCCGGGCTCCTGGCCGACGAAGGTCACGTACACCGTCTGCGTCGCTCCCGGAGCGACGACGATCGGCGTCGACAGCGGCGTGTTGACGGGCATCGGCGCGCCGCCGGGCGTTGCGGTGACGACATAGTCCTGCGTCGCGATCGGCCGGGCCTGCGCGTCGCGCAGCAGGTGCAGCGACGGCGTGCCCTGCTGGAAGAGCGTGTCGAGCCGGTAGAGGTCGATCGAGCGTACGGTCATCGCGAGCGTGCCGGGATTGTGGATCGACAGCGGAACGCTCATCGCGACGTCGCCGGCGCAGGAGAACGTCTGCGCGAACAGCGGGCTCGAGGGTCCGACCGGGTTGAAGCTCGACCAGAGCTCGAGGCGACGGAAGCCGGGCGTGAACTGATAGATGGTCGCCGAGTCGATCGAGTGCACGCCGTTGAGGTTGATCGAGTCGAGCGCGACCGTCGTGCTGATCGTCGCGGTGTCGGCGTTCGGCCTGACGCTGATGAAGTTGCCGGCGCCACGCGCAAGGCCGATCGAGGCCGAGGTGTTGGCGCACTGGCCGGAGCCGAGGCAGTCGTCGCAGGGCGTCATCCGACCGTACCAGAGCTCGACGCGGTTGGTCGTCTCATGGAGCCGCACCTGGAACGATCCGCGCGTCGGCGCCCCGATGATGCGGACGATCTCGACGTTGCTGAAGTCGATGACGAAGATGCGGTTCGGCGCGAGGCCGATCGTCACGTGGCTGACCCGCGCGCTCCAGCAGCCGGCGCCGCCGGCGATGCGGAGCTGATCCCACCACGGCGCGATGATCGGCGTCGCGGTCGTCGCGAGCCGGTTGTTCGCCGAGTTCGTGACGTTCGGCACGCCGAAGCCAACGACGCCGTTGCTGCTGACCGAGGCCTGCGTGTAGGTCTGGTAGTCGAGGTCGAAGGGGAAGGGGAGCGCGATGGAGACGACCTGGTTGGTGATGCCTCCGGATCCCGGCGCCGAAGCCCAGATCGTCGTGGCGCCGGTCGTGTCGAGCGCCGCGCCCGAGCGGACGGCGAACAGGTAGTCGGTCAGTGCAGCGGTCGAGACCGCCGACGGCGCCAATGCCAGCGCCAGGAGAAGTACGGTGAAGCGAATGCGTGTCATGGACACCCCGTGTATGATATGTGCATGGATACGCTCGTGTGTGTGGGGGATGTGGACCTCGGCGCGCGGCATCAGACGATGCGCCGCGCGCCTCGCCGGCAGCTCCGTCGCAACGGAGCCCGGCGGAGACCGACGTGTAAGTTGGCGATAATCGCGGAGATGTCGAGGCACCCGACATCGCGAGCATCCGCGCGGAGAGGCGGCGCATCGATTCGAGCCCGCGAAAATAGCACGCCGGTGCGTGCCTCTGTCATCGCCGCAAAAAGCAGGGCCCCATCCCGATCGTGAGATCAGGACGGGGCCCAAGAACATCGGGAGCCTTTAGACCAGCATGGTGCTAGCAGGCGTCGCCGAAGGCTCCCATAGTTTTACTAGACACAGGATCACCTCCGTGGGATCAGGGTAGGCACATTCGCGCGAAGGATCTCCCTGGATAGAATTCCGCGCAGCACTTGGCGCCATCGGAGATACGACCGGCGCAGATACGTCGACGCGAGGTGACAGGGCGTATTGCCTGCGGCGAGATTTTTCTTCACGGGCGCGACAACGCGGTCGCCCCGGTGGTCTGGTGCAGGTGCGAGCGGCCGGAGCGATCACCGCACGCGGGACGCGCGTGACAGTAGGGAATGTCACGATCGCGTGGTATCATGGGCGCACTCGTGAGGAATGTTTGCAGCGATCGCCCGCACCGGCGGGCCGCGACCGACGGTGTCGGCCGGCGGCGTCGCGTGCCGGCGAGGTGTGCCGGCGACGGCCTGGGAACGCCGTTTGCCGTGACTCTGCCCGCATTGCCTCACACGCGCTTCGATGGTTCGGTGCCGCGCGGCAGCCGCCGTCGGACGGAGCATTGAAGCACCCTTCACAACCACTAGCGTTGCCGGCGCATCGGCGCGGGCACGGGGAGATCTATGGTCAACGACGTTCGAAACGCGCCGGCAATCGTGCCGAAGCCGGAGGTGCAGTCGCGCTACAAGGGCGGACGGGTGCCGATCACGACGCTCATCGAGGATTACATCCACGGGCGTATCGACATCGAGGGGGACTTCAAGGAGTTCATCGCCCGGCGAACCGAGTTCGCCCGCTACCGCCTCGTCGCCGACCATTTCAAGTTCCTGTTCACCCGGTTCATCCCCGAGGTGACGATCCACTCGAAGAAGCAGGATGAGCGCATCGTCCAGGATCACTACGATCGCGGCAACGACTTTTTCAACTGGTTCCTCGGTCCGCGCATGATCTACACGAGCGCGTTCTTCGTCGATGAAGACCAGTCGCTCGAGGCCGCACAGGACCAGAAGATGGCGCTGGTCTGCGACAAGCTGCAGCTCAAGCCGGGCGAGCGCATGCTCGACATCGGTTGCGGCTGGGGCACGCTCGCGACGTACGCCGCGCGCAACCGCGGCGCTGACGCCACCGGCGTGACGATCGCCCATCAGGGCGCCGCCTACGGCACCGAGCAGATCGCCGCCGCCGGCGTGCAGGACCGCGCGCGGATCCTCCGCATGGACTACCGCGACATCCCGCAGCAGACCTACAACAAAATCTCCTGCCTCGAGATGGCCGAGCACGTCGGCGTGAAGAACTTCCGCCGGTTCATGCGCCAGATCCACGGCATGCTCGCCGACGACGGCCTGTTCTTCCTGCAGATCGCAGGACTCAAGGCGGGCATTCACATGGAGAGCCTGGTCTGGGGTCTGTTCATGAGCAAGTACATCTTCTCGGGCGCCGACGCGAGCATGCCGCTGAGCTTCGTCGTCAAGAACCTCGAGAAGGTCGGCTTCGAGATCCACTCGGTCGAGAACATCGGCATCCACTATTCGATCACGATCGCGCGCTGGTACGACAACTGGATGCGCCATCAGGCCGAGACCGAGTCGAAGTACGGACAGTTCTGGTTCCGCCTGTGGCAGGTGTTCCTCGGCTGGTCGGTGCACATCGCGGCGCAGGGCAACTCGACCTGCTTCCAGATCGTGTGCAACAAGAACCTCGAGACGTTCGACCGCACCCGATGGGTCGGCGAGCTCGGCTACGAGCAGCGCATCACGACCGAGACCGTCGCGAACGGCACCTCGAAGAAGCGCAACGGCGTCCTCGAAGGCGTCTGAGCACGATCATCATCGTCGACGATCGCAAGGGATTCCGGAGCACTGCACCGGAATCCCTTGCTCGTTCGGTCAACGGCCGGCTCCTTCGCCGGTCACCGCGAACCTTCAACAGAGCTACAGCATGAGAATCAGTGATCTGGTCGGCACGGTGGTAGGCATAGCGCATCGAGAGTTCCCCGGACGCATCATCTCCTGCCAGGTGATCGGCGTCGATCCCGAGCTGCGGGCGATCGCCCTGGTGCGACGCGACCTCGACGAGAACGACGACCGCAACGCCCAGCGCTTCTGGACGACGCTCGAGAACGTCTCGGAGATCCGCTTCGGCGACGAAGTGAAGGAGTAGCTGCGGGAATGTGCGCGCTGGCGGTGGACGTAAAACAAGGGCTCGTGCCGAACGGCCCGGTGAGCGACAGATCCGCCTGGGAAATCGGAAACGAATTCCGGTCTCTCCAGCGCATCGCCCAATGCGCCGTTCTGGGAGGGAGAAACCTCGTCAGGCTCCAGTGCTACCATCGCGCCGGCACCACCGGGCGTTCGGTACCACAAGCACTGCTCTGTCTCGCGTGATGCTGCTCGATGTGGGCTGGACGGCACGAGCCGAATACGATCGATGCGGGGAGTAATCGTCGCAGGACACGGCGCCCAACCTAGCGACCGCGCATGACAGAGTCATGACACCGAATAACAGACGGACCCGCGGTTCGCGCGTCAGGCATGGCGGCATCGTCCGGGAAGAGTGGGGGGGGGGAACTCGACCCGCGCCGGTCGACCGTCTCTGGGCACTAGATCCGGTCGAGACGAAAACGACGCCGACCGTGGGCACGGAGATCCTGACGTCAGGAGCGAGTGCCGCAGGTCCGTCCGAAATTGACAACGGGGGATTGATGGATCACCAGAGAGGCGCGGGGGGCGCATCCTTGCAGAGGTGGGTCGGAGACACAGCTTCATCGCCATCGATCCGGTGTGGCGCTTCCCGGAGCGATGAAGCTGGCACAACTTATCACGAACCTTCGAATGAACAAGTCTCTCGACGGTGAAAGTGCTGCGCGCGCGTCGAATATCGTCGCGTTGTTCACCGAGCACTTCGGAGCGCCGGCTTCGATCGAGCCGTTGCGCGCGCACGGATCTGATCGCCGGATCTGGCGACTGCGCGATGCCGACGGCCGCAGCCTCATCGGCTTTCACGGTCCGGACGATCTGGAGAACCGGGCGTTCGTCTCGTTCACCGCATCCTTCCGCTCGATCGGTCTGCCGGTGCCGGCGATCGTCGCCGAGCGGCTGGAGCAGGGGATCTATCTCGAAGAGGATCTCGGCGACACGACGCTGCTCGATGCCACCGTCGGCGCGCGAACCGGCGAGGAGTTCCCCGCATCGATGCTGCCGGCCTACCGCCGCGTGCTCGAGCTGCTGCCGCGGTTCCAGGTCGAGGGAGGACGCGTCGTCGACTTCGACGCGGCGCATCCGGTGCGCGAGTTCGACCGGCGGGGGATCATGTGGGATCTCAACTATTTCAAGTACGATTTCCTGAAGCTCACGGCGATCCCGTTTCACGAGACCCGGCTGGAGCTTGACTTCGAGCGCCTCACCGAGTTCCTGCTGCGCGCCGACCGCCGTCACTTCCTCTACCGAGACTTCCAGCCCCGCAACATCATGATGCGCGGCGACGAGCCGTGGTTCATCGACTACCAGGGCGGGCGGCGCGGCGCGCTGCAGTACGACGTCGCGTCGCTGTTGTACAGCTCGAAGGCCGCGCTGCCGGCGACCGTGCGCGAGGAGCTCCTCGAGCACTACATCGGCGCGCTCGGCGATCACCTCGCGGTCGATCGCGACGAGTTCGTCGAGCTCTACCGCGGCTACGTCATCGTGCGCATCCTGCAGCAGCTCGGCGCCTACGGCTTCCGCGGCTACATCGAGCGACGGCCGCACTTCCTCGAGAGCGTCCCGTTCGCCGTGCGCAACATCGCGGCGATCCTCGACGCGGGCGCGCTGCCGCTGGAGCTGCCGGAGCTCACCGCGGTCCTCGCGCGCATCGCCGAGCCGGGCGCGCTCGCGCACGCAGCGGAGGCGGCTGCGCCCTCCGCGGGCGGAGCACCCGTTTCGAGCGCGGGAGGCCCGGTGAATTCGTCGAGTCCGTCGCCCGACGCGTCAGCAAGTGAGGGGCGCCAGCGGTTGACCGTGAGCGTTCGGAGCTTCAGCTACAAGCGGGGGTATCCGGAGGAGACCAGCGCGCACGGCGGCGGCTTCGTCTTCGACTGTCGCGCGCTGCACAACCCCGGACGCTATGACGAGTACAGGCCGCTCTGCGGGCTCGATGCGCCCGTGATCGACTTCCTCGAGCGCGAGGAGGCCGTCGAGCCGTTCTTCGCGTCGGTGTGGACGATCGTCTCCGGCGCGGTGCGCGCGTATCTCGAGCGCGGCTTCGATCATCTTTCCGTCGGCTTCGGCTGCACGGGAGGACAGCACCGCTCCGTATATTTCGCCGAGCGCCTTGCGCGCTCGCTCCGGAGCACGTTTCCGGAGATCGCCGTGGAGGTCTACCACCGCGAAACAGAGCACTGGCCGCGCTCCTCCGCCGCGCCGGCTGCTCCCCCCCAGTGATTCACGACAGGCTCGACATGATCAGCCGCATGCTCCTCGTCGCAGCGTTTCTGCTGCTGCCCGAGCTCGTATTGGGACAGGGAACGAGGGGATTCGACCCGATACTCGCTCCGCGCCGGGAGCCGCCGATTCCATCGTCGCTGAGCCCGGAAGCGATCGAGGAGCTGCGCGCGGGGATCGAGACGATCTCGCCCGCGGCGGCCGAGCACGCCGGACTTCCGCAGCCCGCGCGGGCGCTCGCGCTCGCGTCCGAGCTCGTGCTCAGCGCCGAACAGGTCGCTGAAATCGAGGCGCTGGCGTCAGTCGCGCTCGACGATGCGCGCCGACTGGGCCGCGGGATCATCGAGCAGGAGACGCGGCTCGACAGCCTCTTCGCCGTCGGTGATCCGCGTGACTGGACCGTGCGTCCGGTCGTGATCGAGATCGGCCGGCTGCGCACCGAGCTCCGCTACGTGCACCTGCGGGCGCGCATGCGGATGCAGGAGATCCTGAGCGCCGAACAGCAACGGCGCTATGCGGAGCTCGCGGCCGGGCGGCCCCGCGCGGGCAGTGTTCGCGAATGATCATCCCACATCGGAGCCATCGGCGTCCGGGTGCGACGGGCGGGCGCCGTATGTTACGCGCCGTGCGTAACGCACCGTGCGTACTATGAAGAATCCATTCCAGTATGGGGGCGTCGTCGGCGGCGACGCCTTCTGCAACCGCCGGCGCGAGCGCGCCGATCTGCTCCGCGCCATGGAGAATGGCGAGAAGCTCTTCGTGTACTCCGAGAGGAGAATGGGCAAGACGTCGCTCGTCCGCCTCGTTCTCGATCGGCTGCCCAAACGATCGTTCCTGCCGGTCTACGTCGACCTCTGGCCGACCGACGGCGAGGAGTCCTTCGTCGCGGCGCTCGCCCGCGGACTCGCCGAGGCGATGGGGCCGTCCCCCGAGAAGGTCCTCGACGCGGCCCGCACGTTCTTCGGCCGGCTGGCTCCGACGCTGACGCTCGATACCGAAGGCAAGACGGTCGTGAGCTTCGGGATGCAGCGCGGAGCGAAGGTCGCCCAGGCGCTCGACGAGGTGCTCGCGGCGCCGTCGCGGATTGCGCGCGAGGGAAAGCGACGCGTCGTCATCGTGCTCGACGAGTTCCAGCAGATCATGGAGTACGGCTCGGACCTGGTGGAGCGCCGCCTGCGGAGCATCATCCAGCACCAGGGCGACGTCGCGTTCATCTTCCTCGGCAGCCGCAAGCACCTCATCCAGAAGATGTTCCTCGACGGCTCGCGACCGCTGTATCGCTCGGCCGGACATTATCCGCTGGGCGGGATCGGCGTCGATGAATGGGCGCCGTTCATCTGGGAGCGCTTCCACAACGCGAAGCGCAAGATCTCCGACGCACAGATCGCCGAGGTCGTCAGGCTCACCGACGGGCATCCGTTCTACACGCAGCATCTCTGCCATGCGCTGTGGGAGCTCGCCGACGCCGGCCGGCTGATCCCCGACGCGCTCATCGGCGAGGCGGTCGCGACGCTCCTCGATCGCGAGCGCTACGCCTACACGACGCTGTGGGAGTCGTTGACGTCGAACCAGCGTCGGTTCCTCGAAGGGCTCGCGCGCACCGATGAGCCGGTGCAGCCGTTCGCGGCGGAGTTCATTCAGCGCCACGGTCTCGGCACCGCATCGAGCGCCCAGCGGGCGGTCGAGTCGCTGCTGGCGCGCGACGTCATCGACCGCGACGGTGGATCGTTCACGATCCTCGATCGCTTCTTCCGTCTCTGGATTCAACGAACCCAGCTCCACCCGTTGTAGCTCATGGATGCGATGATTCTCGCCGCCGGTCTCGGCACGCGCCTGAGGCCGATCACCGAAGAGATTCCGAAGGCGCTCGTCGAGGTCGGTGGCGTACCGATGCTCCAGCTCGTGGCCGAGCGCCTGATCGACGCGGGCGCGACGCGCCTGGTCGTCAACATCCACCATCACCCTCAGCAGGTCATCGACTTCATCCGCGCCCACGACGGCTTCGGCGTCGAGACCGTCGTTAGCGACGAGTCGGGCGATCTGCTGGAGACCGGCGGCGCGCTGCTCAAGGCCGCGCCGCTGCTGCGACGCGACGCTCCGTTCTTCCTCCACAACGTCGACGTAATGACCGACATCGATCTCGAGTCGATGGTCGCCGGACACGTCGCGCACGATCCCCTTGCGACCCTGGCGGTGATGCAGCGCGAGGCGAAGCGCTACCTGCTCTTCGACGAGGAGCAGAACCTCTGCGGCTTCGGCAACGCCGAGACCGGACTGCACCGCGAGGCGCGGCCTCCCGTGGGCGCGACCGAGCGCCTGGGGTTCTCGGGCGTGCACGTGCTGTCGCCGCGCATTCTCGGGATGATTACCGAGACCGGCGCGTTCTCGATCATCCCGATGTACATGCGGCTGGTCTCCGAAGGACACTCGATCCGCGCGCATCGCGTCGATACGTCGGCATGGATCGACATCGGCCGGCCCGAGCAGCTCGAACAGGCGCGCGTGCAGGTCGAGGCCGGCCGCGATCGCTCACACGAACGACTACGATGATCCGCACGATCCTCATCGCGCTCGCCTCGGCGGGCATCCTCACGATCGCCTCCTGCGGCGGCGCGCGGCAGAGCGCGCGCACCGAAGAGGCCACTCCCGCACTGACCCCGTCGACCATGACCCGTGACTCGGCTCTCGCGCTGATGCGCGCGCTCGAGGCGGCGCCGCTGGGGCGTGGCGCGAGCGTCGATCGCCAGCGCGCGTTCGAGTGGCTCGCGTCGACCGACGATCTCGACGGCATCGCGATCGACGGGCGCTATCTCAGACCGCTCGAGGAATCCGAGTATCCGTTCGCCGGCGAGCTGCTGATGCAGTTCGGCTTCGGCATCGCGATGCACCGGATGTCGCCGGAGGGAGAGGCGAGCGACCACGCCGAGCAGGTGGAGGCGGGACTGCGAAGCGTCATCGCGGCCTACCGGAACATGGTTCGCGAGGACGTCAAGCTCGGCGACAAATTCCTCGACGACCTCGACCAGATCAGGAGGCTCGGGAAGCTGCGCGAGTACATCGCGAAGGTCGACGAGCAGAGCCGCTGATGATCATCGCCGTCGACGAGAACGTACCGGCCGCACGCGAGGCCTTCGGGCAGTTCGGCGACGTGCGACCCGTCGACGGTCGAGCTCTGAGCCGCGCCGACCTCGCCGATGTCGACGCGCTCGTCGTCCGCTCCGTCACGCGCGTCGATTCCGCGCTGCTCGAAGGAACGCCAGTGCGCTTCGTCGGAACCGCGACGATCGGCACCGATCATCTCGACCTCGAGTGGCTTCGCCGCGCGGGCGTGCGCGTCGCCGACGCGGCGGGATCGAACTCGCGCTCGGTCGGCGAGTACGTGCTGGCCGCGCTGCTCGAGCTGCGCGCCCGCGGCGCGCTCAGCGTTGCCGGCGAGTCCATCGGCATCGTCGGCGCCGGTCGCATCGGGACGATCGTCGCGGCGATCGGCCGCGCGCTCGGCATGGAGGTCGTCGAGTACGATCCGCCGCGAGCGCGCCGCGATCGGAGCTTCGAGGGCGCCGACCTCGCACGTCTGCTGCGCTGCCGCGTCATCACCCTTCACGTTCCTCTGACCGTCGGCTGCGCCGACCCCACCTGGCACCTCGTCGACGCCGCGTTCCTCGAGCGCATGCGCTCCGACGCGTGGCTCATCAACACGTCACGCGGCGCGGTCGTCCATGGAGGCGATCTGCACTTCGCTATACGACGCGGACTGATCGAAGGGGCGGTGCTCGACGTGTGGGAGCGCGAGCCCGACGTCCCGCGCGAGCTCATCGAGGCCCTCGCGCTCGCCACACCGCACATCGCCGGATACTCACTCGACGGGAAGCTCCGCGGCGCCGAGATGATCGCCGATGCGCTGGGTCGATACTGCGGTCGCGCCAACCTCTGGAGCGTTGGCTCCGTTCTTCCGGAGCGGGCCGGCGCGATCGATCTCGACGGCGGACTCGCTCCCCTCGACGCCGCGCGTGCCGCGATGCTCGTCGCCTACGACATCGCCCGCGACGACGCCGCGCTTCGAAGCATTCTCGACCTCGGCGACGACGGACGGCGCGCGGCCTTCGATGCGCTCCGTAGGACCTATCCCATTCGGCGCGAGGCGCGCGCCCACGACGTCACCGGCGTTTCGGCGAATGCGGCATCGCTGCTTCGTTCGCTCGGGTTTCGAGTCGCTCCGGAAGCTGCCTGAGCTCCGACTGTTACAAAATCCGGACGCAGCGCGATGTTACCAACGGCGGTGCCGCGTGTCAGAGTTCGGTACCTGCGGGCTTCGAAGAGGTCAATGGCCCCGGCTACTGAGGAAGTACTGTGTACCTCCATCTCAGGTCCGTTCAACGCATCCACAACAGATAAGGATTTCATTATGGTGAAGCTTGGAAAGTCGGTAACCACCGCTCTCTTTGCGGCCGGGACGATAGCGCTGGCGTCGCTTGCGGCGTGCAGTGACAGTGCGACGTCGAACGATCAGGCGACCGTGACGATGCAGTCG
>Ga0247823_10001307_pt1 | contig 20791 bp, 19 predicted proteins | sample 13C_PalmiticAcid_2_FD_192426 | JGI IMG/M metagenome (GOLD analysis project Ga0247823, IMG submission 192426) | Soil microbial communities from agricultural site in Penn Yan, New York, United States - 13C_PalmiticAcid_Day30 | ecosystem: Environmental > Terrestrial > Soil > Agricultural land... | reverse complement strand
GTCGTACGTGTTGCCCGATGTCGGGTACGCCCTGGTGTTGTACTCGAAGATCGCAATCGCCATCGGCAGCGACTTGCGTCCCATGTAGTCGTAGCCGAGCCAGTTGATCAGTCCCTCGTCGATCAGTCGTTGCGTGCGCGCCTGATCGAGCGCCGAGGTGACCGCGCGCGCTGCGTCGTCGTCCCTGCCGTCGGCATAGAGCGACTCGGCGAGCCTGAGCTCGCGCGCGAGGGCCTCGCGCTCGACGCGACCGTTCTCGATCTCCGCGGTGCGATGCGCTCCGGCGGCGACGCGTGCCAGTGCCAGCGCCGTGTCGAGCGCGGCGGTCGCCGCGACGGGCACGTCGGGCTTGACGCCGACGCCTTCCCAGTTCGTCTTCGTCACGGGATTGATCGCGCGTCCGGTCGGCACGAAGATTCCGAACCGGTCGTTCGCCGCAAACACGCCGCCGGGATTCGCGCCGCCTCCGGTCGTCTCGCCGACGATGGTCGCGCGACCGCGCGTCTGCATGTTGTAGGTGAACTCCTCGGCGCCGCTGAACGTGCCGTTGCTCGTCACGACGAAGAGGGGGACGTCGGCCATGCGCGGACCCTGCACCTCGGCCGTCGTCCAGAACTCCTGCGTGCGATCGCCCTCGCGGTAGTAGAGGCTGTTGAGGTGCGTCGGCGTCTCGAAGAAGTAGCTGCAGAGCAGTCGCACCATGTCCGGAGATCCGCCGCCGTTTTTCCGAAGGTCGATGACGATCGCGTCGGCGCCCGCGAGCAGGCGCATTGCGGAGACCGCCGTCTCGCGCGCCAGCTCGGCCGGCGCGAACCCGCGCAGGTCGAGGTAGCCGATGTTGCCCTCCATGCGCTCGACCCTGTTGAAGCCGAAGTTGCCCGACTCCATTGCCGCGCGCTGTCGCAGCTGCTGCGCGATCGGATCGACGCGGTCTTCGCCCACCGCCTGCGGCGGCTTCACCACGACACGCATGTGCTTGTCGCGATTGACCTTCTGCAGAGACTTCGTGAGCGCCTCGGCGAATGCCTTGGGATCGGTGAGCGCATCGAACGCGCCGCTCGCGAGCTCCGCCTGCAACTGCTGTCCGCTCTTGAGTCCGACGTCGGCGAACACGTAGCGCTCCGCCAGCAGCGTCGCGATGCGATCGACGACCTCGTGGCGCTCATCGGAGGTGACGGGTCCGGTTCCGGGAGCCGGTCCACCGGGGATCGGCTGCTGCGCGGTGAGCAGCGACGTGGCGCCGACGGCAACGGCGCCGGCGAGGAGCATCGAGAGTCGGCGACCGAGGGTGCGGGCGCTCAGCGGGCGTGGAGTAACGGGGACTTCCATGACCGTTCCGGGTTGAGTGGTTGATGAGCTTCCAGACGCAGCGGGTCGCTACGTGTTCCCGTGCGCCGCGGGTTTCACCCGGACTCACACGCCCTCGAAATCGATGAACCCTCGCGCCGGGTCGGTGTCGAGCAGCCGGACGTGGACCTTCTCGCCGACATCCATCCCGTCGAAGTTGCGCACGACGCGACCCTCGGCTGGAGGAGAGATCAGGCGCACGTACGTTCCCTTGGCCGAGGCTCCGGTGACGATCGCGCGGAAGGTGTCGCCGATGCGCTCGGCGAGCAGTATGGCCGCACCCATCTTGCGAACCCGGCGCTCGACCTTGCGGGCCTCGCGCTCCATCGTTCGGCAGCGCTCGATCACCGTCTCGAGCTCCGCGAGCGTGTACGGCTGCGGCCGGCCGGCCGCGGCGGCCTTGAGCATGCGCTGCGTCACGAGGTCGACGTAGCGGCGGTTCGGGGCGGTCGAGCGGGAGTAGCCACGCAGCGCGAGTCCGAAGTGCGAGGGCGTCGCCTCGTCGGGAAGGACGACGTCATACTCGGCCGCGCCGAGCAGCTTCACGATCGAGAGCGAGAGATCGGGGAAGCGCACCGGATCGGCGCGCCGGCGTGCGTCGAGAAACGCGGTCAGCGCGTGCGAGTCGGGCGCGTCCGGCAGCGTCGTGCCATGACGGCTCGCGATCGACATGATCTGCGGCCAGCGCTCCGGCTCGCGCACGACGCGCTGGATCACGGGCATGCCGCGAGAGCGAAGGTACTCCGACGCGGCGCTGTTGGCGGCGACCATGAGGTTCTCGATCAGCTCGCGCGCTGGATTCTCCTCGCGCACGACGAGGTCGACGATCTTCCCGTTGCGCGAGACCGGTCGCGCCTCGATGGTCTCGAGATCGAGCGCTCCGCTGGCCTCGCGATAGCGCTCGAGCCGCTCGGTCGCCTCGTACTGCAGCAGAACCTGCTCGGCGAGGCCGTCGACCTCCTCCACCGACGGCGGCGGGGTGCCGCCGCGCTCGAGCCACGCGCCGATCGTCTCGTAGACGAGCTTCGCATGGTTGCGCACGAGCGCGCGCGAGGCCTGGCAGTCGATGACGATCCCCTGGCGATCGAGCGTGAGGCTGATGACGACAGCGATGCGGTCGACGCCCGGCAGCAGCGAGGTCATCCCCTCGGAGAGCTCGTCGGGCAGCATCGGAAAGGTCCGCACGCCGGTGTACACCGACGTCGCGTTGTGCGCGGCGAGCCGGTCGGTCGCACTGCCGCGCGTCACCCATTCGTCGACGTCGGCGATGCCGACGAGCAGGCGGATCGCGTCGTCGTCGAGTCGCTCGGCGCACTGCACCTGATCGAGGTCGCGCGAATCGTCGTTGTCGATCGAGCACCACGGCAGCTTCCGCATGTCGATCACGTCGGCGCGCGGACCTCGATCGGCCGGCGCCTCCTGCCACGCCTCGATCTCGCGGCGCACCTCCTCGGGCTCACGCGTGATGAAGCCGGCCTCGCGAACGACGTCCGCGGCGATGTCGTAGAGATTGATCGGGACGCGATGTCGGGACATTGGATTGGGCTCGGGATTGATGAGCATCAAGGAACGAAAAGCGGGCCGCGTGCGCAACCGTCGATGTCGCACGCCGGCGCGTCGTAGATTTGCAGCGATCGCCTCGAACCCGCCTCGCATCGGCCGACCCGCCAACCCGCAGGTGTGCATGACCTACGACGAGATCATCTCCGCCGCCGCCGATCTCGACGACGACGAGCTGCGCCGCCTCGAGCACTGGATCCGCGCGCAGCTCGATCCTCCGATGAGCGGCCGCACGCCGATCGAGCATCCGGCGGGCGAGCACCTGAGCTATCGCCTGAAGTTCTTCCGCTGCGGAAACGCCGGATGCCGTTGTGCGCGCGGCCGGCTGCACGGCCCGTACCTCTTCGCCACTCGGCACACGCCCGAGGGCGGCCACCGCCAGTTCTACATCGGACGCGTTGCGATGGAACGACCCGACGACGAGCGGCAGCTCGAGCTGGACTTTCATTAGCGCGTGCGGACGACGCAGCGACGACGTCTCAAAGAAACGCCCCGACGGCAATGCCGTCGGGGCGTTTCGCGTCAGCGCTGGCTGCAGCGTTACTTCTGCAGCATCATCGTGTTCGTCTTGCTCCACATGCTCGAGTTGAGCCTGTAGTAGTACAGACCCGACGGCTGTGCCGAGGCATCCCACTGAACGCTGTAGCGACCCGGCTGCAGGAACGCGTCGACGAGGGTCGCGACGCGCCGTCCGCCGGCGTCGTAGATCGTCAGTGTCGTGCGCGCATCGAGTCCGACGGCGAACTCGATCGTCGTCGTCGGATTGAACGGGTTCGGCGCGTTCTGTCGCAGCGCGTACGTCGTCGCCGACGCATCGACGAGACGGAAGCTGAAGCCGCAGATCGAGTCGAGCGCCGCGGCTCCCGGCGTCGTGGTGAACACCACGCAGGGGCTCGACGCCGAGCTGATCGTGAACGGAATCGCCGTGCGCATCGTGTCGCCGATCAACGTGCGGAACGGAACCTTCAGAAGCGTTCCGGGTCCGGCCGCGAACGTGCCCGCCGGCGCCGTCGCCCTGAGCGTAAGCACCATCTCGCGGCTGTTCGTCGGGTCGACGGCGTGGCTGACGACCTGCGTCGACCAGCCGTTGAGCAGCGTGCCCGCGGTCAGTCGGGTCGGGTCCTCGACGCGCGCGAACATCATCTCCCGTTCGTAGCGCAGCGTGAACGTCAGGTCGGAGACCTTCGCCGGAGCCAGCGCGGTCGAGAGCGCGATCGGCGCCTCGAGCTCATCGCCGGCGACGGCGCGCAGATCGGTGGCGATCGTCGCACCGGCGGCCAGCGAGGCGCCACTGCCGGTCAGCGTCGAGACGCCGGTGATCGTTTCGGGCTTGCCCTGGAATCCGATGTCGAAGCGCACATGACCGGTGACCGGCGCCGGCGAGCTCGGCGTGAAGCGCACCGGGAAGCTGCTCGAGCCGTTCGGCGCAATCGTCACCGGCGAGCCCAGCGGCGTAATCGAGAACTGCGGAGCGCCGTCGACGAGCGTCATCGCGTTGATGATCACCGGGACCGAGCCCGTGTTGCGGATCACGATCGATCCGGTCGAGTCGTGGCATCCGATGATCGCGCCGAAGTCGATGTTCGAAACCGAGACGCCGAGCGTATCGGTGTTCGGGATCTCGCCGCGGGTGAAGCCGATGAGCGCTCCGCCCGGCTCGTCGCACGACGACTGGTCGCCGACGATCACGAGCTGCGCGGTGCGCAGGCCGGCCGACTGCGGACGGAACTCGAGCTGCACCTGTCCGACCTCGCCCGGCTGCCAGGTTCTCTGCAGCGACGCGAGGTTGGTCACGACGAACTCGCCGGTGTTCGGAACGAACCGTACGTCGGTGATCGTCGTCGGGCGCGAGGGCTTGATCTCGAAGCTCACCGAGCCCGGCACGACCGTCGTCCCGGCCGCGACGAACGCGACCGTGTCGAACGTGTGGTTGCCCAGCGTGATGTGCGACAGGACGCCCTTGCCGGTGATCGTGTTCTCGACGGTGTTCTGGATGCCGGAGACCGGATTGACCACGGTCATGCGGATCGTCGCCGTGTAGTCGTCACGCTCCTGCGTCGGCTTGAAGAGGATCTTCTGGAAGCGACGCATCGTGTCGGAGCCCTGGACCGCGCGCACGCGGTCGCCGGCCTTGATCGTCGCGCCGGGGTCGCTGTTGTCAAGCGCGAAGAACCCGGCGGTGACGTCCGCGCCGACCAGGTCGAACGAGACGATGTCGAAGTCGCTCGAACCCGTGTTGAAGACCTCGATCGAATCCTCGTACGCCGTCAGCGTGTTCTGCGAGCACGGGCTGCTGACCAGCCAGCGCGAGCCGAACTCGACCGCGTCGACCTGCGGACCGGGGATGCGCACGATCGCGGTCCACAGCGAGGTGTCGCGATGAAGCCGCGTGTTGGCGATCACGCGTGCGGTCGTGCGGAAGACGCCGGTCTCGGTCGCGGTGAAGCGCACCATGATCGAGTCGCACTCGTTCGGTCCGAGCTGCATCCCGCGCAGCCGCGCCTTGTCGGCGTCGCTGACGATGAAGTGATTGTCCGCGAACGTGATCACGTCGCCGCCGAGAGAGTCGTGGAAGGTGATCGTGCCGCGCCCGACGTTGCAGAGAATGAGCGGGAGATCCTTCGTGCCGAAGAGCGTGACGTCGCGGAAGTTGACGTCGTTGATCTGCAGGAACGGCTGCACCGTCTCCATCCGCAGCGCGACCGTCGCGGTCGTGCACGCGGTCTCGACGACGAGCGAGTCGATGTACAGACGGCCCGGGCGCGTCGGCTTCGCTTCGATCGTCACGGTCATCGACGCTCCGCTGGCCAGCGTCTGCGCGCCGCCGGAGACGATCGTGAAGTCCTCGTTGCCCTTGAACATCCGCAGCGCGGTGACCTCGATCGTCTTGTCGACGGGGTTGGTCACGACGACGTCGCGGCGTGTCGCGATGCCGACGGTCTGCTCACCGAAGTCGAGCATGCCGGCCGGCGCGAACGTGAGCGCCTCGGCGACGTAGCGGTACGGAACGGTCGTCACCGCGCCGGTGCGATCGATGAGCTCGAGCGATCCGGTCGCGTTCTGCGTCTTGTCGATCGGCTCGATCACGACGGTCACGTTCGGCGAGCCGGTATAGACCGCCGGACTGATCGACTTGATCTGGGCATTCGTCGCCGGCTCGAGCTTGATCGTGCGAATGCCGGCCGGAGCCGCGTTCTTCGCGATCGCGGTCACCGTCAGATCGGTGCAGCCCATCACGAGCTGCAGATCGAGCGTGTCGGGGACGCGAAGCACGTTGCGCCGCGGCGACAGCGGATAGCCGTAGGCGATCGCCATGTACTCGCGGTGCTCGAACTTGCCATCCTCCTTCGGCAGCGGTGGCGGCGCCGGGATGTAGATGTACTGCTCCTGTCCGCGCAGCAGTCCGTAGGAGAACGCGTAGAAGCGGCCGCCGTTGGTCGAGCGCAGGTAGTGCATGATGCTCGGTGTGACCGACATCGTTCCCCAGATCAGACCGGTGTTGCCGATCGGTCCGCGGTTGAAGACGAACGGACGTCCGTCCTCCATCAGGATCGTCGAGCCGTTCGCCGAGTCGGTGACCACGTTGATGTAGTGCTCCATCTCGGAGGTGATCACCGGCGCCCAGAAGGGAGCGAACGTCGTCCACTGCTCGCGCGGAACCATCTCGACCATGTACGGTCCCCATCCCTCGTAGTCGCGCGAGAGCGTCGCGGTCGTATCGGGCTCCTTCGGAGGATCGTCGGGATCGGGCACGTCGGGCGGACCCGGCTTGATCAGGCCGTTGAAGCGGACCACGGCGGCCGAGTTCATCATGGCCATCGCGGGCTTGTCGGTCTTGAAGTAGCGCGGCGGCACGGTGCCGAAGCGGTACTCGTTGAACGAGCTCTGATTGATGGGTTCGATGAAGATCTCGCCATCGGGGTCACCGGTGGTGTAGAAGCCTTCGGTCGTGCCCGGGCGCGTGCCGTAGAGGCGGACGAACTCCGCCTGGCGCTTGTACTCGAGGTACTCGCCGACGGGCCGTCGCTGATCCCACGTCGGCAGGAAGACGAACTCGGTGCCGTGCTGCTCGATCGGCGGCATCCACTCGATGAGCATGTTCCTCCAGGGATTCTGCGTCAGGCCCTCGCCCTCGGTCAGCACCTGGGAGCGCGTGTTTCCGGAGATGACCGCGATCGGCTTCGACGCGACGATGCGCGTGCCGGCGAAGTCAGGCTGCTGATCGCCGAAGGCGTCCGGCCGCAGGTCGACCCAGGTCTGGACGGTGTAGATCTGTCCGGCGTTGAGCGTGACCGAGCGCGGATAATCCTCGCGCATGCGGACGTTGGTGTTGAAGGTCACCTGCGTTCCGTCGTAGGCGGCGATCATCGCGATCTCGCCGGGGGCCATCTTGACGGCCTTCTCATAGCCGTCGGGGCCGGGCAGGACGTCGTAGACGACCTCGCCGTCGCGGGCGGCGGCGTAGTACTCGGTGCCCCACTTCTCGACCGGCAGCGGCGTCCATGCCTCGGCGCCGAACTCGGTGAGCATCATGCAGTAGACGACGACCGGCTCGGTGGTCTCGATGCGAAACGTCGTCGACGTGATCTTGCCGACTTCCCACGCGATCGGGTACGCCGATCGCCACTCCGGCTTCGTCAGGTCTACGATCGTGAACTCGTTGGCCCGCAGCGCGACGTCACGCTTGCTGTAGCCGGCGGGTCCGGTCATCGTCATCGTGTTGGCGACCGCCGAGTAAATGGCGATCACGACCTGGTTCTCCCAGGTGTGGGTCACGAAGTTGTGATCGTGCTCATTGATGACGGTGTCCGGAAACGCGACGATGAACGTCCGTCCGGCGATCGATTCCATCTCGGACGGGCTGGGGGGCTGCGCGTGCATCCGTCCGCTGGGGACGGCGAGGCAGAGAATGCCGAATGCCACGACGAGCCACGCCCGAAACGCTCCAGTGACGGAGTCAACAACGTTCATGGGGTGCGCCTCGAAATACGGTGTACTAATGAGGTACTGATGGAGAGGTCGGGATGCGAACTACCCGTGCGGATCGCAGGGTGATCGCACGAGTGCAGGGCGGCGTGTAGCCTGGACGCCGAACTGTCAATATACCTCCGGTCGCAATCCGCAACAACGCCGCCGAAGCGTCATGGACCGGGCGAGGACTCTGGCGCAATGCCTGGCGCAACGCCTTGAGTAACGCCGAAGCGCAACGTCCCGACGTCGCGCCGGGAAACGACGATCCCGGCCAGGAAGGGGTGAGCCCTGGCCGGGATCGCACTGCGGGGTGATCGATGCTCAGACGGTCTCTTCGTCGAGTGTCACCTTCTCGACGACGACGGTCAGGGTCTCTTCGAGCGCAGCGAGAGCGCCGACTGCGGCGAGCACCGGCTTGAGCGCCTTTCCCTCGAGGCCGAGCGTCGACGGGATCTCGATGAGGGAACGTCCCTCGTCGTCTCTGAAGATGATGCGTCGAACGGATTCGTCGCGGATCAGTTCCTTCAGGGTATGAATGAGATCGTCGCCGGTGACGCTGAGCTCGTGGTCTTCGACAAACTGCCGTTGCATGGCTTTCTCGTGAAGTGTCGCTGCCGTCCGGCATTCGTCGCGGATCGGCGCTCCAGCTTTGCTCTGATCAAACATAGCGGAGGCGGAGAGGGGGGATCATGACGGGGATCAGGTTTTTGTTAGATGTTAGAGGTCAGATGTTAGATGTCAGATGTTTGAGGTCAGATGTTAGAGGTCAGATGTTAGATGTCACATGCGAAAGGCGTTGTCATGCGATCTTGTCGCACTTGTCGCACTTGTCGCACTTGTCGCACTTGGCGCCTGGCCCGGGAGTGCCGACCGAGGTAAAAACTGCGCCTCCCGCCTTGTGACATCTAACATCTGACATCTGACATTTGACATCTGACATGCCCGCTCTCGCGAACGATACGATCACTACCGAAACGCAAATCGCCTTCGCCCTCAAGCTCGCCCGCATGCTGCATCGGTATGGGACGCCGACGCATCGGCTCGAGGATGCGATGGCGCAGGTGCTTGGGCGGCTTGGGATCGAGGGGATCGTGTTTTCGATCCCGACCGGCATCTTCGCGGGGTTCGGTCCGGCCGAGGCGCAGCGCACTGCGGTGATCCGCGCGGATCTCGGCCAGATCCATCTCGAGAAGCTCGCGATGCTCGAGGCCCTCGTGCGACACGTCACCAGCGGCGAGATCGATGTCGAGGAAGCCGATCGCCAGCTCGACGCCATCGCTGCCAGACCCGCACGCTACGGCGCGCCGCTGCGCTTCGTCTGCTTCGCCGTCGCCTCGGCCACCGCGGCGCGGTCGTTCGGAGGAGGCTGGCGTGAAGTGCTCGTCGCGGCGGTGATCGGCGTGATCACGGGAGGATTGATGGCGCTGGCCGGGCGCGCGGAGAATGCGCGGAGGATCTCCGAGACGCTCGCGGCGATCATTGCCGGAGCGCTCGTCGTGACGGTGTCGCGCGTGGTCTTTCCGGCGTCGACCTACATCCCCATGATCGCGGGACTGATCGTGCTCGTGCCGGGACTGATGCTGACGACGGCGGTGACCGAGCTCGCCACGCGCAACCTGGTCTCAGGAACGGCGCGGCTGACGGGCGCGGTGATGGTCTTTCTCGAGCTCGGCATCGGCGCGGCACTCGGTGGGCAGATCGGCCGGCTGCTGCCGGATGCTCCGCACGTGCAGCGCACCGCATCGCTGCTGCCGGAGTGGACGCTGTACCCCGCGCTGCTGCTGGCTCCGGCGGCTTTCGCCGTGCTCTTCCGGACCGCGCCGCGCGACATCGTCTGGGTGATGGTGACCGGCATCGCCGGCTTCGCCGGCGCGCGACTCGGCTCGCTGCTGCTGGGTCCGGCGCTCGGCACGTTCGTCGGGGCCGTGCTGATCGGACTGCTCGGCAACTTCCTCGCACGCGCGCTCAAGCGGCCGTCGACGCTGCTGCTCGTGCCCGGCATCGTGTTCCTGTTCCCCGGCTCGTTCGGCTTCGGCAGCTTCTCGAAGTTCATCGAGAACGACATCCTCTCCGGCATCACGATCGCCTTCGAGCTCGTCCTCGCAACCGTCGCCCTGGTCACCGGTCTGCTGCTCGCCAATGCGATCCTGCCGCCGCGAAGGGCACTCTAGCTGGTGCCCCGATCATCCATCGGTGTCGAGCCCGTCGGCCAGCTCGTCCTCGAGCGTGCGGGGCGGATCCTCGCCGCGGCAGAGCGCGCGCTCGAGCGCCGCTTCGAAGGCCGCCTCGTCGGGCCGGCCGCCGTTGGCGATGATCAACTCCATCTCCTCGTCGAAGGTCGTCTCCCCGCGCGCGATACGCTCCTCGAGCGCGCGCAGCTCGGCGATCGAAAGTGACTCGAGTTCCTTGTGTGTATGCATGGCCTGTTGTGCTCGTCCGTGGTCCGCAAGGTAGACGATGTTTCGCGAATCATCGTGCCGCTGAATCGACACGGATGAGAACGCGATCCCCCGACTCGCATGAGTGTCGATCATGCGAGCGTCGAATGTGAATCTCTCGTTGCGAATTGCGGCGGCTCGTCGTACCATTGCCGACCCGCACGACGACACATGCTGTCGGCATGATCGCCACCCCCATGCCGGTGTCCTGTCCGTTGCGGAGCGTCCGCGAGCCTCCTCGCGGCATCCTTCCTCTCAAGCACATTCCCATGAATGACTCGCTTCTGCTGAATGCAGCGGAAGTCCGTGCGCGTCACGTCCTCGCCTACGTGTTCCGCTACGGCGCCGATTTCCCTCTGCACATCACCCGTCTCATCCGGGAGCTCGGCACCGCGCTGGATCTCTCCGACGCACGGCTCGACCGCAGCCTCGACAGCCTCGTTCTGCTCGAGCGCGCGATCGAGAACAACGGCGGCGGACGCACGATCCTCGACATCCTTTTCCCGCACCTCGTCGCCTACATGGGCGAGGTTCTCATCGATCGCAACGGCGGAAGCTGGTACATGCTGTGGCGGCCGGACTACGCGGTGTGGGAGCCCTACGTCGTGACCGACGCCGGAGAATTCTGCGATCCGTTCACGCACCTGTACGACCAGCTCTTCGAGCAGGATCGAAGCTGCTCGCTGCTGGTCGCGATCAGTCGGATGACCGCCGACGCGGGCCTCTGACAGCACCGGGCGTCTCGTACGCGATCACGGCTCACCCACGAAACACTCGTCGTTCTCACTGCCATGAGCAACTCCGCTCCCGCACCCGAAACACACGCCGAGGACCTGCGCCGCTCCCTTCAGGATGGTGGCGCCCAGGCCGTCGTCGCACACATCCAGACGCTTCCCGAGGGGGAGAGGCTCGGCGTCTTCTCCTACGCGCAGCAGATGTTCTCGCATCGCGGCGATGCCCCGATTCCGCTCGACGACTACATCGTGATCGCCCGCGCCGGCATCGGCGAGGCCCTGCGGCGCTCGGCCGCCGCCGACGACGCAGAGCAGTCGGCGCGTCTGAAGGATACCGCCAACATCTTCTCCTTCAATCTCCTGGCCGATCTCGCCGAATGCTGGCCCGACGATACCGTCCCGCGCGAGCGCCGGCACTTCGAGGAGGGCCTGCGCGCGGCCGACGACTGCATCCGCTGGCGCGACGAGCTCGGCAAGCCCAACGATCGCAAGTCGATGGCATGGTGGGGCAGGGGAATGCACCTGCTGAGCCTCGAGCGACATCGTGACGCGCTCGACGCGTTCGACAGGACGTGCGAGCTCACCTACGAAGGCGCCGAGTTCGTCCCGACGCCGGCGGGCTCGTTCGGTCAGATCCTCAACGTCGGCTATCGCGCGATCGCACGGATCGCCCTCGGTGACGACGGCGGCGAGGAGGAGCTTGCCCGCGCTCGACGTGCCTTCGAAGCCCAGCTCTCCGACGAGGCCCGGCGCGAGGACGCGCAGTTCGGACTCGATCAGCTCGGCGTCGTCGAAGGAAAGATCCGCGCACGTGCCGGGGCCTGAGCTCCCCCGCGAGACGACGCAACGACACGAGGGCCCCGGAGCATTCTGCAGCTCCGGGGCCCTCGCGCGTTTGTCTGTCGCCAGGCGATCATCACCGGTGCATCGCCAGTCCTCTCCTGTAGGTCTCGAGCGCCCGCGCACGCGCCTCGGCGTGATCGACGATCGGCTCGGGATACGTGCGGCCAAGGTCGATGCCCGCCGCGGCGAGCTCGAGCGGCGATGCCGTCCATGGCCGGTGGATGAGGCGGTCGGAGAGTCCCTCCACCTCAGGGACCCAGCGGCGCACGTACGCGCCGTCGGGGTCGAAGCGCTCGGCCTGCGCGACGGGATTGAAGATCCTGAAGTAGGGCGCCGCATCGGCTCCGCATCCAGCGACCCATTGCCAGTTCATCGCGTTGCTCGCCGCGTCGGCGTCGACGAGCGTCTCCCAGAACCACTCGGCGCCGCTCTGCCACGGCGCCAGCAGGTCCTTGACGAGGAACGAGCCGACGAGCATGCGCACGCGGTTGTGCATCCATCCGGTCTCGCGCAGCTCGCGCATGCCGGCGTCGATGATGGGGTAGCCGGTTCGGCCCATACGCCACGCATCGAGCTGCTCGTCGCTCGCGCGCCATTCGATGGAGGCGAAGCGTTCATCGAGCGGCGTGTCGATCATGGAGGGATGATGCGCGAGCAGATGGTGCGCGAACTCGCGCCAGGCGATCTCGCGCAGGAACGCAGACGAATCCGGATGCGGTTCGAGTCGCGCGACGACCTGGCGCGGGGACAGCTCGCCGGTGCGCAGGTGCGGCGACAACGCCGACGTCGAGTTGCGTCCCGGATGATCGCGCTCCGCGGCGTAGCGGCCGATGCCGCGCGCGGCGAACGCCTCGAGAGCGCGCAGCGCGCCGGCCTCGCCGGGATTCCATCGCGCGCCGAGCGTGGCCGAACGGGCGGCGTCGGGTTGAAGTCCGAGCTCGTCGAGCGCGATCGATCGCGGCCAGCGCGAGGGCGAGGAGATCGCGTTGGGCGCAGGAAGCGAAACCATCGCGGATGCGTCCTGCACGAGCGTGGTCAATGCGCGATGAAACGGCGTGAAGACGCGAAACGGCGTGCCGCCGCGTGTCGTGATCGCGTCGGGCTCGACGAGGAGCGACGAAGCGTGCTCGATCGACTCGATGCCGAGCTCGCGCAGCGCGTTGTGAACGCGCGCCGCCGCCGCGACGTCACCGGCTCCGTACTGGCGATGGTGATGCAACGCCGTCGCGCCGGATTCGCGGGCGATCCCGGCGATGGCGTGCTCCGGGCTGCCGCGTGCGACGACGAGTCGCGAACCGAGCGCGCGGAGCGAGTCGTCGAGGGCGGCGAGCGAGCCGTTGAGCCACCAGCGAGAAGCGCTGCCGGGTGCGAGGCCGTCGCGCGGCTCATCGTCGTGCACGTACAGCGGAATCACCGGACGTCCCGTCGCGACGGCCGCGCCGAGCGCCGCATGGTCGGCCAGGCGCAGGTCGTTTCGAAACCAGACGAGAACGGGTGACGGCATGGGCTGCGGTGAATCGCGGTTCGTCGCGTCTCAGTTCACGGCAAAGGTAAACCGCCGGTGCGAGGTATCCTCCGCGATCGTGACGCCGCGTCGCTGGTGTGCCAGCAACAGAACGTTGTCGAGTCCGACGAAGCTGTTCGGGCGCTCGACGTCGGGCTTGACGATCATCGAGTCCTTGCGAGACCGACGCAGCGGTGAAGGAATCAGCCCGTCGTCGCTCGCGTCGGCACGGCCGCTCGCGTCGGCACGCGCATTCGCGTCGGCACGCGCATTCGCGTCGGCACGCGCATTCGCGTCGGCACGCGCACTCGCGTCCGCGCGATCGTACGGCTCGCCGCCACGACGCTCGTCGCGTTCAGGGTTCGCGTATCCGGAGCGCTGTGCCCTGTGCCGTGCATGGGGACGGGCCGCGGCGATCAGCGTCGCGTCGGAGCTCGTCGCAGGCACCTCGCGGACGACGACGATCGTGTCACGCACCGGCACCGTGACGAATTCTCGCTGAATGACCGGTACGCGCGTCTCCTCGGCGGGCCGCACGACAAGGGCGAGTGCCGCGAGGGCGACTGCTCCGGCGAACGCTTGGTACGCGGGGACGCGTCGAGCGAAGAGATGCGCGAGAGCACGACGGAAGCCCGATGCGCCCGTGGCGCCGAGCGCGGGCGTCGCGCCGATAGCAGGCGTCGCACCGGCGCGCGCGCTCATTGCGGCGTGCAGGCGCCGTGCGATCGCCGGATCCGGTCGTGCCGCGTCGCGCTCGGCAGCGAGCGTCGTGCGCGCGGCGCGCAGCGTGGCTCCGAGCGCTTCGTACGCCGAGCGCGACCCCAGGGCGGAGATCACGATCGCGCGCTGGTCGACGCCGAGCTCGTCGAACGGAAGACGCGCGGCCCACTCCTCGATCTCGGATGACTGCACGTTATGCATAGCGTTGTGTCTCAATGGATGGTCTGGCGCCGAGCGCCGTGTCGGCCGTGTGATCCGTGTCGGCGTCGTGCGAACTGCCGATGCCGGGTCGCCACGCCTCGAGCCGCCTGGCGAGGCGCCGCGTCGTGTTGAAGAGCCGGGATTTCACGGTTCCCTCCGGAGCTCCCACGATCGACGCGATCTCGCGAATGGAGAGATCCTCCTGATAGCGCAGGAGGAAGGTCGTGCGCTGCTCGGGGTCGAGCGACTCGAGCTCCGCATCGAGGACCCGCGCGAACTGCGCGAGGTCGGCGGCGACGTCGTGGCTCGCCGCGTCGGCCGCGAACGTATCGGCGTCGGCCGCTTCGTGCAGCCGGACGCCGCGCCGGCGATACTCGTTGCGGCACATGTTGTGGGCGACCGAGTACAGCCACGTGCGGAACGAGCGCCGCGCGTCGAAGTGCTCCGGCCGCTCGATGATCTTCAGAAAGAGATCGTGCAGGAAATCCTGCGCGAGGGCCTCGTCGCGATCGAGCATTCGATGGAAGTACGCGAGCAGGCGCGACGCGTAGCGAGCATAGAGCTCGTCGAGCGCGGCATGGCGGCCGTCGCCGACGAGCTCCATGAGCTCTTCATCACGTCGGGTCGCTAGCGACCTGGACAATCCGGGAAAGCGCATGCGGCGGTCGTCTCAGTCGATTCTCTTCGCCGGATCGGCATCGAGCTCGAGGTCGATGTCGACCTCGGTCTCCTCCTTCGATGACTTCAGTGCCGCGGTCTCGCCCTCGATCGCATCGAGATGCGCCTTGAGCTCCTTCTCCTGTCCGGCGGCGCGCGCAAGGCGCAGGATCAGGTCGCGGTACACGCGCGCCTCCGACGTCCGCGCGGCGGTGCTGCAGTGCTCGAACAGGAGCAGGGCCGGCGTGACGTAGTTCATGTTGATCATCGGCAGCCACGTGCGATCGAAGCCATAGCGCTCCTCGTACGGCATGCCGTCGAGGTAGTCGAGGTGCATCCGCGCCCACGCGCGCTCGAGCAGGGCGATGTTGTCGAGGCGGCGCGGGCTGTAGCGATTGGCCAGACCGACGAGGTACAGGTCCTTCTCGATGAGCTTCACCTGTCGCGGATCGACCGTCAGCGCCGTGTACACCGGCCGCTCGGTCGTGCTCGTCGCGACGCTCCGGATGAACTCCGCCTGGATCTCGTGCGCCGGCATCGTCGCCAGGCGATCCCAGTTCAGCAGCGATCCGTCGCCCCTGATCTCGAACTCGCTCATCAGCCACTCGCGATACTCCTGCATCATCACGAGGCTCGTGTTGACGACCGTGACGTCCGGCCGGATGCCGCGGGCGTACTGCAGAAGCCAGATCGGGTAGGTGTCGGTGTCGCCATTGGTGAAGATGACCGCGTTCGGCTCGAGCGACGCGAGCACGTTGTACGTGTACTCGAGCAGCGCCGGCGAGATCGCGCGCGTCTCGTACCACTTCTTTGCGTACATCCGGACCTTCTCGCGCTCGCCGCCGAGCTCATGGTACGAGATCAGGTCGGAGGCGAGCTCGGAGAAATCGGGATTGAGCTCCAGCGCGCGGTCGAGGTGATGTGACAGCGAACGGTCGTTCCCGCCGATGAGCCAGCGGACATAGTGGTACTCGAAGCTGTTCGGCACCGCGCGCTCCATCGCCTCGGCGATCTGCTCGACGCGCTCGCGCTGGCGTTGGCCGTCGATCGATGGGTCGGTCAGCCCGATGTAGCGCACGGCGCGGTAGTAGTTGAACCAGGCCGCCGCGTCGTCGGGAGTGCGCGCGGTCTGGCTCTGCCAGAGCCGGGCCTGCTCGACGTACCACTCGTTGGTCATCGGCTCGTCGGTGTACCGCGGGACCTTCGTCGGCGTCTGCGCATTGAGCGCAATCGTGAGCGCGGCCATCGCCGCGGGAATCAGCGTAGCGTATCGTTGCATCGTGTCGCCCTTCTGGATTGTCTTTCGAGTGTCGGTTCGCGGCGTCGCCGCCGAGCTGCGCGCGTGCTCGAGAGGCCGTACACTCGAACTCCGGGAAAGTTCACCCGAGTGCTCGCGGGTCACCCGAAAGACGGCGCCCGAGAGCCGCCGACGACGGAGGATTCCGACCGTCCGCTTCGTAATCACTGATTACAAAATGTGCCCTCCTCGATCGTGAACGGCACGTAATCAGGGAGGAATCGGGCTGTTTCCGCCATCCGTTTCAAAGCGAACGTCTCCATCGGCGGCCGCGTTGCACTGGCATGGTTCTCGAAGACAGTCTTTTTCCCCAGGCATTCCTGCGGGCCGATTCGACGGTCAGGACCTATTTCGAAGCACGATACGAGACATGAACGACGCAGTAGTCCCCCAGACGTTCGAGGAGCTGATCTCGCTCGACCGCCCGACGCTTCTCGATGAGCTCGAGCGCCTGTGGCGTGAGGACCCATCGATGTTGAAGCGGCTCGCCGCGTACGTCATCGAGCGTCGCCGCAGCCACGACTAACGACACCCGCGGCGCCGCAGCCACGACGAGAGACACCCGCGGCGCAACGCGGCGATAGTCGGATGGTCCCAGGACCGTCCGGCTATTTTCGTTTCCGGGTGCGTTGGCTACACTTGCGCATGGCTTTACCGAACCTGGGCACGATTTCATCGAACGCCAGCACTCCCACGATCGTCGCGATCGGCGGAGGAGAGCTGCGCGAGCGCGAAACGCTCCGCATCGATGCGACCATCGTCGAACTGGCGGCGCGACGCCGGCCGCGCGCGCTGTTCGTGCCGACGGCGAGCAACGATGCCGAGGGATACTGGGAGACGTTCCGGTCGGTCTACGGTGAAGAGCTCGGGTGCGCCACCGACGTCCTGTGGAGCTACGACCGCTACGAATCGGCCCACGATGCGGCACGGCGCATCGACGCGGCGGACATCGTGTACGTCGGGGGAGGAAACACGCTGCGGATGATAAAGCGCTGGAGGCGACTCGGCATCGACGCGATGCTCCGCGTTGCCGCGGCCCGCGGCGCCGTCATGAGCGGCATCAGCGCCGGTGCGATCTGCTGGTTCCGATACGGCACCAGCGACTCGCGGCGCTTCTACGATCCGACCGACGAGACCCTCATCCGCGTGAGCGGGCTCGGACTCGTCGACGCCGTCGTCAGTCCTCATCACGTCCGGGAGCCGCATCGCGCTGCAGGACTGCGCGAAGTGATGCGACGCACGAGCGGCGTCGGCATGGCGCTCGACGACGGCGCCGCGATCGTCGTGCGTGGCGATCGGTACGCGCTCCTCGCATCGCTCGAGGGCGCCGGCGTCAGCAAAGTCTACCGGCGTGGCGCGGAGGTCGTCGAACGGCGCCTCGGCCAGAACGAGCAGGAGGGAAGTCTCACGCAGCTCCTCGCCCGCGACTGAGCCCACCACGACACATCATGGTAGTCGCGTGTAGACAGTCTCGATCGCCTTCGCGTCCTCGCCGCCCGGCGGGATGTTGTAGGCGGTGATCACGAGCGTGTTCTCGTCCGGCATCTCGAGCGTCGTGCGCCAGCCCCAGTCGGGTCCGCCGCTCGGGTCGGTGTAGCTGCCGAGCACCGACGGCGCCTCGGCAGCCGTTCCGCCGATGCAGTACATGAGCGCCGAGCCGTTGTGGTTGTTGTCGATCCACGCCATCTCGTAGCGCTTGCGCATGCGGTTGTAGCCGATGATGGCCATGCCTTCGAGCTGCTCGCCGCAGATCGTTCCCGTGTACTCGTGGATCGCAAACAGTCCGCCGAGCGCGAGCCGGATCGACCCGCGCCACCGGGCCTCGTCGCCGAGCACGTCAGGCTCGAACCAGGTGCGTGCAGGACCTTCCCATTCGCCGACCATCGCGGCGAGGCGGTCGTGGGGTGTCGGCTCATTCGCCTGCTGCGTCGTCGTCGGCTCCGTGTTCTGTTCCATGCGAAGGGTAGCGTTGCGTGTGCGAGGGAAGTACGCCCGGTCGATGCCGGGTGCGTAGGGAGGGAGTGCGAAGGTAAGGACTACGTCGGTCCAGATGCATCGCTCGAATCCAGTTGCGCTGCATATTGCGCGCATGGGACGAGCAACGATCGAGCGTGATGGGGATGCCTCCATCTACCGGCTGCCGCGCAACCTGCTGATGGTCTCCGCGGCCGTCGCTACCATCGTCGTCTGCGCCGGACTGGCCGCACTGGTCCTTCGAAGCGACGGAGGCTCACCGACGATCTGGACCTGGCTGCTGCCGCTACTGGTGACGATCGGATTCCTTCCGATGATCGTCAACGCCGTGCGGCCGCAGCTCGTACGCATCAGTGACGAGTCGCTGGAACTTCTGCGGTGGTTCGGCCGGCAACGGATCGATTGGAAGGATGCGATCGAGGCCATCAGCTACACCGACGGACAGGATCTCTTCCTGCGCATTCGTACCCGAACAGCGCGCATCCTCCTGAGCACCCGATGGTCGGGTTGGGATGCGAGCGAGCTCATCGCGATCGCCCGCCACATCGACATGATCCTCGACGCCCATCCACACGTCGAGCGTCCCGGGCCGCTGGATCGATTCCCTTCGTGGTTCACGAAGGAGTCCGGTCTCGTCGGAAAACGATAGCGGCGGACGCGTCGCTACCGCGCGATCATCACGACTGCGAAGCTCCGATTCCCTGGGCGCCGGGGCTCGTCTCGAGCACTCGTTTAATCCAGGCTCCCGCCACGCTCAGGCCCTGTGACTGCAGCCGCAGGCGCAGCTCTCCGTCGGTCATGAGAAACCGCGTCGTGACCGACGCGCGCACGAGGGCGCAGCGCAACAGCTCCTCCGCAAGCTCCGCGTCTCTCCCTGCAAACTCGAGCGATCCGATGCTTTCGAAGCAGACTAGCGCCGCCAGCACCGAGGCCTCACCATACTGATCGAGCTGACCTGGTAGCTTCACGTCATATCCGGGGTGTTATCTGGGACCATCACCCCCGATTTGACTCAAGAACCTTGCCGTTCGCAAAGCGTTTGGTGGTCAGATGAATACTGGTGGCGGATTTCTTCCCTGGTAGCCGCTGGTATTGGTTATTGGTTTTTTGTTATTGGCCAAATACAGCGGGAGCCTCAGCCCAACCAACCAATAACAAATACCAAATAACCAAAACGCCCATGCGCCTCGTGACCTCTAACATCTGACCTCCAACATCTGACACCTCATCCAACTCCATCCGGATCATCCACCTCCACATCCGATCCCAGCAGATCATCATCCTCGACGCCCTGGAATTCCGACGCCACCACGATGTAGGTGATCACGACATCGTCGATGATGGCGGCGAGCTCTTCGGGGTAGCCGAGATCGAACTCGAACGTCTGCACGCCGGCGGCGAAGTACGGTGGCTCCCACGACTCTACCGTGACCGGACCCAGAAGCGCGAACGGCTCCTCGTCGTCGGCTCGATACCGAAGCTCGGCCGAGACGACGATGGTCGAGAGCGCGAGTCCGGTGCCGTTGAGCACCGACAGGCGGATGCGGCCTTCGTCGTGGCCGTGGTCGTCGACGATGAGCCGGGGGTCGGCGAAGAACTCGGGAGGCTGCATGCTCGTGCGGGCTGAGTGAATCGATCGACGGAACGGGGCCGTCCTCAGGGCCGCAAACTTACTTCGACCGGAGTCCAAATGCATCGGCGTGGCCGCTTTGTCGATCCGCCCGCACGGTCGAGCAAGGCAGGCGAGGTGTTCGGCGCCTAGCGGGAGGACGCCATGCGCTCCACCAGTCGTGCCCGCACGTCGGGCCATTCGGCCGCGAGTATGCTGTAGTAGACGGTCCCGCGGATCCGGCCGGAGCTGGTGATGACATGGTCTCTGAGCACGCCTTCCTCACGGGCTCCGAGACGCTCGATCGCGCGGCGTGATCGCTCGTTGAGCACGTCGGTCTTCAGCTCGACGCGAATGCACCCGAGCACCTCGAATGCATGCCGCAGCATCAGGTACTTCGCTTCGGTGTTGATCGCGGTGCGCTGCCATGGTCGCGCGATCCAGGTCCAGCCGATCTCGACCCGGCGATGAGCGGGCTCGATCGTACCGAACCGGGTCGACCCGATCACGCGTCCGCTGCTCCGTTCGACCGTCGCAAACGGAAGCGACCGTCCGATGGCCTGCTCTGCCAGCGCGGTCTCGACATAGGCCCGCAGGTCGTCCTCGGTGCTGAGAATCGCCTGCGTCCAACGCCAGAGGTCGGGATCGAGTCCTACCTCGACCAGTGGCCCGATGTGGTCGACCGTTAGCGGCTCGAGACGGACATGGCTTCCCTCGAGCGTAACCGGAACGTTGTACTGCGACATCGCTGTATCGCCGAAATGATGTTGGGTCGCGCGGCAGGAACGCGCCACGGAGGTGTCGCAGGCGCACCACCCGGTATCCGTCGCGCACAACCCGAATATGCGATCCAGACGGACTTCGAGAACATGCTCTATCGAACCGGCAACGCCCGCACGGCAGCACGTGCGCCGGCGCGCTGGCGAACGGTGCTGC